>Ga0315275_10001913_pt1 | contig 18615 bp, 8 predicted proteins | sample YL17G03_0_MG_FD_205557 | JGI IMG/M metagenome (GOLD analysis project Ga0315275, IMG submission 205557) | Sediment microbial communities from Yellowstone Lake, YNP, Wyoming, USA - YL17G03_0 | ecosystem: Environmental > Aquatic > Freshwater > Lake > Sediment | place: USA: Wyoming | collected...
TTTCCACCCAAGGTAGGTGATGTTCATACCCGGAGCTGACGTGCCGATGGTGGTCGCGCCGGGTGGTGTGGTCCGGGTGCTGCAACCGACGAGGGAGATCACCAAGGCGACGCCGATGGATGCAATAAAGCATAGACGAAGATGCTCCTTGCAAGGATTCATGCTTACCTCCGCCGTCTCTAGTATTGCTTTGCGCTCGAATATCATGGGCCACCCCGAAGTATACGCGACGTATTCGGCCTTTGCCAATACATTCTCTCCTCCGCTCACTTTCGCCATTGCTTCAGTCCAGTATCGGCGTATAGATCAATGGACGGACAACTCAACCTGCCTGCGGCAGGCAGGTACGCGACGGGCACGGCGGGCGGACTGATCATCCGTCGGTCGGGCCGGGCAAGAGACTTCAAGGTCATGTAGGGACCTACACCCTGCATGGCCTTTTCTTTTTGCCCGGCCACGCCTGTCCGACACGGAGTGGCGATGGCGACGTTCGCGGAGACGATGCTGGCGAAGTACGAGACGCTCCTTCAGACGAGCGCGGGCCTGGACACCGTCTCCGTGGACGGCCAGTCGGTCCGCTACGTCGACGTGGAGGCGAAGTACCGGTACTGGAAGCGCGAGGTCGCCCGCGAGAAGGGCACGCGGCCACAGGCGGCGAGCATCAATCTGAGTGGATTCTGATGGTAGGATTCCTGCACAAGGCGAGGCGATACCTCTTCGGCTACGACGCCGTCGAGTCGAAGAACCGGCGACAGCCGCCGGGCCGCCTCCGCCTCACGGGTAGGCCCCTCAACTGGTAGAACGGGTTCCGCGTTATGTCCACTGGAACACCGGCGGCATCAGTCTCGCAGGGGCTCAAGGGCCAAGTCCACGAGAGCACCGCGCTTCTGCGTGCCGTATGGAACCCGTATGCCCGTCAGCCATCCTGCTCTCCCTTGGTAGTTGAGTCGCGGTCTGACATCAAACCCAAGCCGCCTGACCTGGCCGGCCCGGTCAGCCGGAAGCCGGATGTCGATCACCAGGCGCTGCCTCTGCAGGTACACGTAGAGCACGTCACTCCGGCCCCTTCTCGCATAGCCCAAGTACCGGCCGCGGGGGTTGAGCTTCTCCTGGAGGCCTTGGCACGTAGCGGCCAGCCTCTTGCGGAGCCACACGATGAGCTCGGGAGGGCATCCCCCCAATCTGGTCGCCAGGACTTCGCCCGGAAGCAGGCCATCCGACCGGATCACCGACTCCCCCCGCGCGCCCCGCTTCCGTTGCGTCCGCAATCCTGGCGCTGGATTAGAGACGCCGTAGCCGACCAAGAGGATGTCTTCCACGGCGAGCGGGGCTATCTTGACCACCAATCGGCTCAACCGCGTCAGGTACTCGTAGGACGATTCCCTGCCGCCGCCCGTGACGTGCCGCGCCACGACGTTGTCCGTCGGCACGATGAAGGCACCGAAGCATCGGACGGCCGGGCGCTCTGACTTGCACCTGGTGGCAAAAGCCAGCATCTTCAGGATGTCCAGCTCAAACCGGGACAGATGCCCCTTCTCTATCTCGACGCAGACAGCCGTGTCCGCCGTTCTGATAACCAGGTCGCTGTTGAAGCCGCCAGGCGGAGATACAGGCTCGTTCTTCGCCATCACCAGCGACGGGGCCAGTTCGCGGATGTTCTGTTCGATCCGGGCGTCGAAGTTAGCTGGGTCAGCCTCATGCTTTGCCAGCAGCCCTGGAAGTTCCTCCGGCGATACGCGCCCAACGGCTTGGGACAGAACCTCGCGGAGCCGGGGCGGAAACCTGCTGCCGATCCCCGCCGCTTCTCGCACGCTCACGCTGACAACGGATAAGGACACCAACGTCTCCCTGCCAGAAGGCTGTAAGGGCACCCTGAGCTTTCGCACGCTCACCGAGTCCGCGACCTGATTGAGCGTTATGCTCATCCCCGACTCAGGAAGTGACTTGACTACGAAGATACAGGCCCCGAGATGATCTGTCCAGTAGTGAAGGGGCGGATCAGGGGCTGTTCAACCTCAGCGAATCTGGCACACAGGCGAGCGTTCGGAGAAGCGAGGGGTGTTGCCAGAGCGCGGCCCAGGATGGTAGATAGGACGAACCGGGACAGCCGCCGACGCCCCCAAGAACCCCGCCTGGCAGGAGGCCGAACCGTCCAAGGACTGGGCCGAGGTCACCGCCGCCTGGCCCCGCCTATCGGATGAAACCCCGCGGAGCATCGTCCAGACCGCCCGAAACGCGCCACGCTCGCCCGTGTGCCAAGAGGAACGGCCTGGTGGTAAACGAAAAGCCAAAAGGCCGCGCCCTCGGCCAACGTGGCGCGCCTGGCGCGGGAGGTAAGCAGCCCACCCGCGCCGCCTCGGGCCTTTGGGCTTGCACGCGCCTCGGCGAGGCGTAGATCCGCAGCGCGCCTGGCGACATCATCTACTGCGGCTACTTCGGCCGTTACGGCATGGCCGGCCACTACCTGAACTTCGGCTGCGGCTGCTTCCGCGCCAGCCGCCGCGTGTACAAGTCTCTCCCACCGCCGTGGTTCGACTTCGAGTACGACACCACGAAGACCCGGCGCACCGGCTGCGAGTGCCGCTACTTCGCCAAGCGCCTTGAGTCACTTACACTCGACGCCCACCCCGTCTCCTCCCTCCAGGTCGGCGTCGTCGGCCGCCGCACCGAACTCGTCCTCATCCCCTCCGGCCGCGGCCGCATGCGCATCGTCTCGCCGCATGAACTGGCCTTCGGCGCCGTCTGACGAGACTGCCACGCAAAGGCTGGCCTCTTGGCATGACACACGAGGAAGACCGCAGTGGCAAAGGCCCGACACGGCCTCAGTACGTGTCGTGTGCGAACAGCTGGCAGTCAGTGCGATGATACGGAGAACGCTCGGTTGCGCAGGTCAGAGCGTCAGAGGCGCATGGCAATAGGGCTTGCTAAGAATGGCTACACCGCTCAGACTCCCGTTTCCGCCCTCCTGTCCCTCATCCAACAGACCCCCGAAAAGTGAAAATCGGCGGCACGATTTGGCCGCGTTTACGCCTTCTTTCATGGAGGGGGCGCTGTGGAGCGTTCCGGCACCACGTGGCCGGCACCAGCACCGCGCCCGGCGGAACAGACGGAGCCGAAAGGAGGTGCACTTATGGCCGGGATGCGGCGATGCGCGCAGGGGATGAAGTTGGAGGCCGTGGGGCGTGCCTTGCGTGGGCAACTCCCGGACCAAGTCCTGGACCACGCAACCGCAGTGGAATCCCAAGCGGGCCAACGGTCTTGAGCACCCCGCGATGCGGCACCGCGTGACGGCGCTGCCTCGTGGCTCGTGAGTGGTCACCGCCACGCATAGGGCCTCGCGGCCCAGGCCTGGGCCGGGCGGCAGGTCTGCGCGTCCGGCCCGAAGGCATTTCTCTTCTGCCGCAGACCGAAGGCAATTGCCAGTAAGGAGGCGTACGATGTCTCAGCGCACGAAGATCGGATACCTTGGCCTGGCGGTGTCCTTGGCGCTCGCGGTCCTGGCTGCCAGCCTGACGTGGGCCGCCAAGCCCCCGCCGGCCCCGCCGCCGCCCTTGACCAACCCCGCCTTGGTGTACGTGGAAATGCAGTCCAACGTATACTTGGGACACTATCAGGGCAGCATCTGCCTGATGACTGCCGACGGTTCGGCCACACGGCAACTCGTTCGACTGTCGGGAGGCTATGTTCACCGTCCCACTTGGTCGCACGATGGCTCGCAGATCGCCTTCCTCCATCAGCCCAACACCAAGAAGCCTTGGATGGATCTGTACACTGTCGCACCTGACGGCTCGGGCCTGCAGAAGGTGCGCTCTTTCAGTGGCGCCGGCTTTCACAGGCCCAACCCGTTCTTTGGACTGTCCTGGACGCCTGACGATACCAAGATTGCCTATACCTGCGGCGAATGCGGACAGGTCGCCATCCTCGACTTGCTCTCCGGCGAGATCGGCCACCTTCCCCTCCTGTACCCTGGAGAGGCCGGGCAATCGGGCCTCGACTTCGGGCCGGACCTGGATCCCGGCAAACCCGGCTTCCAGGGGCTGGTCGCCTATGGCAGCGGGTATTGGTGGACCCCTCAGATCGCGGTGGTCGCAGTGGAGATCACCAATGACGGTACAGGCGCCCTGCATATCAACGCCGACGAGCCAGTGATCCTCGAATGGCAGCCAATGGAGGGCGGCGGTCCCGTCAATCAGCGCGGCGTGGCGTGGTCGCCTGACGGACGGTCGCTTGCTTACTCTCAGCATAATGGGCGCTTCATCATGCTGGTGGACGTGGACGCATCAAGCGGTGTTCCCGTATTTGGGCCACCGAGAGTGCTCTGGATGCGCGGAAGCGACAGTGGCACGTACGCTGAATACGAGTGTCAAGCGGCCCAGAAGCCGGCGTGGTCGCCTGATGGCCAGTATGTCGCCTTTGTGTCAAATATCGAGGTCGCCCGGATTCGCACTGACGGCACGGGGCTGACGTGGTTGAGCAGCCTTCAGGACAAACAATGGGCCGTCGACCCGCACTGGAATCCCGCGTGGGTCAACGACCTGCCGTGAGTGCGGCAGCGCTGTGCTGGGAGAGGAAGCGGCCGGCGAGCCTCAGCTTCCACGCAGGAACTCGCCGGCCGGGCCTGCCCCGGACGGGCGTTCCGCCCGCCGGAGGCTCGGCCTTGTCATTATGTGCAGAGACGGACCCCGCAGCAACGGAGCAGCGGGAGCCAACGACGAAAGAAGACGCAGTTATGTCGAATAGGCGCTTTAGCCAGTGAAACATGGACGGTACCGGCAGATGCGGCGGTTCGGTTCAGAAGGCAGCCTGGGCCCGGCAGCGCTGAGGTCATCAGCGAGGCGGGCAGGTTGGCTGAGAAACCCAGGGTCAAGGACCGTTAGTGAGGAGGTGGGGTGATGTTTACAAAGCTCTTGGTGTGGTTGACGGGTAGGGGTGATGACAGCATGCGACGGCAGGCAGGGGCGCATCAGCAGCTCCACCTGGAGACGTTAGAGCCGCGGGTGCTGCTGTCCATGTCGGTGGTCCCTGTGCCCGCGGTCCCGGGCGACCTGAGCATCCCGCACCTGGCCTACAACGGGCACGACGTCACGCTCAAGGCCGTCGCCCGGGGGTTCCCCAGCGCGGCTGCCGCCGCGGCCTCGCGCTTCCAGTGGGATCTGAACGGCGACAACATCTGGGACACGCCCGCCACGGCGCCCCGGCAGATCGTCTCGGGGACGCCGGACGGGATCGTGGCCTACGATCTGAGCGCGCGCCTTCCCCTGCCCCATGTGACGTACGACACGCTCTTCATAGCCACGCTGTGGCTCTCCTGCGGATCCGAGAACGCCTACGCGGCTTATCCGATCCTCGTTGACGCCGACGTCCCCGCGCAGCCTTCAGGCGAGGAGCCCCTCCCGCAGGATGCGACGCCCGAGCAGCTTCAGGTGATGCGGGCCGTCGCCCTCGATGACGCCCTATGGTATACACATTTGCAGATGATGTCGCGCAGCGGGAGCGGCGCCGACATCACCGGCTCGTTCGCGGGGCCGGAAGCCACATCGACCGCGGCCTACTTCGTCTGGCTCGCGGCCGAGACCGGACACCTGCCGGCCTACCCCGTCGCAACCTACCAGCACGACGTCAACTCCGGGGTGTGGTATCGCCCCGCCGCGCCCGACGCCGAGTGGATCACCCAGAATGATATGCGCTACTCTACTGATCCCTACGCCGAGACGTCAATGCGCGCCCTGAACTCCCTCCTGCTCAGCCTGGGCCCCGTCGGCGGCATCCCGGCCGCGGACGAGGCCGACGAAGGCTTCACGCCCATCCCCGGCACCAACGACGGCATCGCCCTGTCCAATGTCCCCTTCGGGCTGGCGGAGGGCGAGATCATCGGCGTCGACGGGCCGATCATGGCCGCCCTCGCCCACTCGGCCCTGGCCGGGACCGTCGCCCAGGTCGGTGACGCCGCACAGGTCAAGGGCCGGTCCATCGAGCACATCGTGCAGCAGATGGTGGACTTCTCGGCCTATCAGCAGCTCGATGCCGCCAACAATCAGTTGGGCGGCTGGTGCTGCGCGGGCGGCGGGGGGATGGCCATGGGCCGGGTGACGTCCTGGCAGGTGATGGGGATGAAGGAGGCCGTCGACGGGATGGGCGGCGCCGGGGTCCACGTCAACAACCAGGTCCGCGACCGGCTGCATGCCTACCTGATGACGGACCAGAGCCCAGCGGACGGCTTGGCCCGGCTGTACACCTCGGAGAACCAGGGCGGCGACCTCGGCCTGACCGGCGGCATCCTCGCGGGCGAGACCCTGCTCGGGTCCAGCCTCTTCGATGCCGGGGACACGGCCGTGGTCGGCCATGACTACACGGGCGCGACCATCACCGCGGGCCAGGCCCGACAGGTGTTCGACAGCTACGTCGCCGCCGTGGGCCAGAACTGGGTCAGCGCCCAGATGAACGAATCCCACTCGGCGACGGGCCTGTTCTACAACGACGGCGGAACGAATCCGACCCCGTATCTCCGGACGGATGACCGCGCCAACATCGAGAACCTCTTTTTCATGGGGCAGGGCCTCGCCGGGCTGCCCAACGCCGGTGAGTTCTCCGTGATCGCGGCGCATGACTGGAAGCAGGAGTTCAGCATTTACCTCATCCGCAACCAGGAGTCCGACGGCCACTGGCAGGATGCCCCATGGCCCTCCGGCGCGTATTCCATCAGCCTCAGCTTCGGCCCGGCCCTGAATACCCTCCTGGCGGGCCTGGCGGTGGCCGGTAACCACGCCCCCGTGGCTGTGGATGACACGGCCACGACCAACGAGGATATGCCGCTGGCGGGCAACGTCCTTGCCAACGATACCGACGCTGACGGCGACGCGCTCAGCGCCATGTTTGTTGATCTTCCGGCCAACGGCACGTTGGAACTGAACCTGGACGGCTCCTTCACGTACACCCCGAATCCCAACTTCAATGGGGCCGACACGTTCACCTACAAGGCCAACGACGGCAACGTTGACTCCAACGTCGCCACGGTGACGATCACGGTCAAGGCGGTGAACGACGCCCCGGTGGCCCAAGCGGGGGAGAATCAGACCGCTCATGAGGGCGCGATCGTCTCCTTCGACGGCTCGGCCTCCTCCGACCCGGACGGCGACGTCCTGACCTACGCCTGGGAGTTCGGCGACGGCGAGACAGCGACCGGCGAAACGGTCAGCCACGTCTACGGCCAAGAGGGGACTTACACCGTCACACTGACGGTTGAAGACGGCTACGGCGCGTCGGCCAGCGACAGCCTGACTCTCACGCTCCGGAACGTGCCGCCCGCCCTCACCGCCGGGGCCTTGGACCCCACCTTCGGCATCGGCGGCTTGGTGCTCACCGATTTTGGGGGGTCGGAGCAGGCCTCCGCGATGGCCATCGAGAGCGATGGCCACATCCTCGTGGCGGGGTGCGGCCCGTCTGCCGAAGGTTTCGGGTATCTCCTGGCCCGCTACAACAGGGACGGAACTTTGGACAGCCAGTTCGGGGACGGCGGGAAAGTGATCACCTGCGTGGATGGCATGTCCGGCCAAGCCGCGAACGTCGCTATCGACAGGAGTAACGACAAGATCGTGATCGCGGGCGTTTCCAATAGCCCACAGGGCAGGGTCACCACGCTGATCCGCTACAACAATGACGGCACGCTTGATGCCGGTTTCGGAACTGCGGGGGTGCTCACTACCGGCTTCACCCACCATTGTGCCTGGGCCCTGGCTCTGGAGCCCAATCCCAATGGGGACGACAGGATTGTCATCGGCACTGTGGACCTCTCGTCGCACCCATGGTACAGTGATCACGATTTCACCATATCCCGCTATTACAGCAACGGTAGCGTGGACACATCATTCGGCACAAGCGGCACGGTGATCACCGACTTCGACGGCAGAAGCGACGAGGTCTACGCTCTTGGAGTTGACAGCCAGGGCCGGATCGTCGCAGCGGGGTCATCGACGTTGTATCCTTCGGAAACCGGAGACTACTATGACTTCGCCCTGGCACGCTACACCACCGACGGCACGCTTGACCAGAGCTTCGGGACCGGCGGGAAGGTCCGCACCGACTTGGGCTCACCGTACGATGAAGCGTATGCCATGACCATCGGAAGCGGGGACACGATACTCGCCGCCGGCTATGCGTGGCTGAACGACCAGTCTGATTACGCCTTGGCCAAGTACAACGTCGACGGAAGCCTCGACACCTCGTTCGGCGTGGACGGGAAGGTCGTGTCGGATTTCGGCGACGACGATGAAGTCGCCGCCAGCCTGGCTATCGACGCCGCAGGGAATGTCATCGTCGCGGATGGATACGGCCCGACGCTATTTGGGTATCCAGTTTCACAAGGATTTGACCGTCATCCCCTCAGGGTGCTTCGCTACACCGGGGCCGGGGTCCTTGATCCCGATTTCGGCACAGGCGGCATCGCGACCACCTATTTCGGCGAACCCGGAAAGGAGTGCCCGGACGCCTTTGGGGTCGGCGTCGCCGTGGACGGACAAAGCATCGTGGTCGCCGGCAGCGTCAGCTACGACATCGGCCTGGCCCGTTACGAGAACGGGATCATCCCGCCTGCGGCCACCATCGCCGGGCCGGATAAGGCAGCCCCTACGGAGCAACTCCTTTTCACCTTCACCGCCGTCAATGCCGCCGGATACACCTACAGCATTCAGTGGGGCGACGGCACAGCCGAGGCCCTCAGCCCGAGCAACGGTATCGTCATCTCCCATACCTACCCCGAAAAGGGGAACATGAGGGTGCAGGTGATGGCAACAGACCAGGCCGGCGTGGAGACCGAGATGGCCCAGCATCTCGTCCACGTGGTCCCGGCCAACGTCGATAAGGACGGCAAGCTGATCGTGGTCGCCAAGGCCATCGCCGACAAGATCGACGTCAAGAAGGGCAGCATCGACGTCCGGATCGAAAACAGCGAGGGCGTTGAGGAGTTCAGCTTCGACGAATCCCTCGTCACCAGCATCGTCGTCTACGGCATGGGCGGGGATGACGTGATCACGATCGATCCCCTGATCATGCTGCCCAGCACGCTCATCGGGGGCGACGGCAACGACACGCTGCTCGGCGGGGGCGGGGCCAACGTCCTCGACGGGGGTGCCGGTGATGATATCCTTGTCGGCGGGTCCAGGACGAATATCATCATCGGCGGCGACGGGAACAACACCTTCGTCCCCGGCGGCGGAACCGACACCTTCCAAACCACCCCCGGGAGCACGCGGCCCGAGGTCTTCTCAGACCAGGTTGAGACGGACGAGGACGTCCCGCTGATCGTCGCTCCTCTCGCCAACGACCTCGATCCCCAGGGCGCGCCACTGGCGGTCGTGGTGACGGCGGCGCCGAAGAACGGCACGCTGACATCCAACGGCGACGGAACCTTCAACTACACGCCCGCTCTCAACTTCAACGGCGCCGACACCTTCACCTACCGGGCCACCAACGGCATCGAGGAAAGCGACGTCCCCACGGTCACGATCACCGTCAATCCGGTCAACGACGCCCCGGTAGCCGGGCATGATGCAGCGGTGACCGATGAGGAAGCACCCATCATGATCAACGTCCTCGCCAACGACGCGGATGTGGACACGAGTGATGTTCTCTCGATCTCTTCGGTCGGACCTGCAGCGAGCGGCACGGTGCTCCTCAACGCGGACAGGACGTTGACTTACACGCTGAAGAAAGATTTCTCGGGCGCGGACGCCTTCGAGTATGTCGTGAGCGACGGCCATGGCGGGACCGACACGGCCAGCGTGAGCGTGTACGTCAACCGCCTGCCCGACCTGTCCGGCCGGGTGTTTGACGACCTCGACAATGACGGCGCAGACGACGGCGAGCCGGGGATCGCAGGCGTGAGCATCCGCCTTACGGGTATCGGCGACCGCGGGCCGGTGGACCTGGCGACCACGACGGGAGCCGATGGCTGGTTCCTCTTCGAAGACCTGCGGCCGGGGACGTACAGCCTGGAGGAACAGGCACAGCCCGTCGGCCTGCTGGACGGCAAAGAGACTGCCGGCACGTTGGGCGGCTCGGTGAACAACAATGCCGACAGCAACAGCATCAGCGGGATTGCGGTTGTCCTGGACGGCGAGGACGGCGCCGGCTACGGCTTCGGCGAGATCCAGCCCTCCGTGATCCAGGGCATGGTCTGGGAGGACTTCAACAACGACGGACAGGTCAACTTCGGCGAAGCGGCCATCGAGGGCGTGACGATCCGCCTCGAGGGCACCGACGACCGCGGCAACGCCGTCAGCCTCCAGGTGGTCACCGACAGCGAGGGGCTGTATCTCTTCGACGACCTGCGGCCGGGCACCTACTCCATCCGGGAGATCCAGCCGGCGGGCTACAACGACGGCCAGGATGTGCTGGGGACCGTCAACGGCGTGGCGGCCGGCAGCAATGCCGGCAACGACCTGTTCGGGGATGTTGTGCTGAGCCAGCCGGACTCGGTAGCCGTGAACTACAACTTCGGCGAGCGGCCGACGGCCACGGGGACGGTGGGCAAGAACCAGACGGCCTCCATCGGCTTCTGGCACAACAAGCACGGGCAGGAACTGATCCGCTCGCTCAACGGCAGCCCCGACTCGACGCTCCTGAGCCACTGGCTCGCGGTGACCTTCCCGAACATGTATGGGGCTGGGGCGGGAGCCAACAACCTCGAGGGCAGGACGAATGCCCAGGTGGCCGAGTTCTACAAGCAGGTGTTCCTGAACAGCGAGCGGGCGAACATGGCCGGCGGGTCGCCAAAGCTGGAGGCCCGCACGCTGGCCCTGGCGTTTGCCGCCTACGTAACCAACCAGACGCTCGTGGAGTTCCGCTACATATCCGACGATCCGGAGCACCCGACGGTGGACCCGGCCCTGAAGTCCATTCCCGAGTCGTACGGGTTTATGGTGAGCGAATACGGCGTGGGGGCATGCACCTTCAACGTTGGGACGAACGGGGAGGCGTTCGGTGTGGCCAACGGGACGGAGGTCGTGGTGATGGACATCCTGCGCGCGACGGATGCGCGCACGGTGAACGGCGTGCTGTATGACCTGGGCGGGGACGGGCAGTGGAATGAGTTGGAGATCCTGCTGCGTCGTCTGGCCAACCAGGTGTATGGCGCGATCAACAGCTGAGCAACGGAAAGCAGCCGCCGGCGATCCCCCTATCCGCGACGCCGGCATCACAAATCAGATAGGGTCGTTAGCCGGCGGGCCCTCACCGGCCCGGCCCTGAGGCGGACGCACGGTCTGCGCGTCCGGCCCGAGGGGTGCGCGATTCCAATGCAGACCCAAAAGGGAGGAATGGTCATGTTCAAGCACGTTACTTGCCTGGGGTTGGTCGTGTGCGCCGCGATGCTGGTCTCCGGTTCCGCAGCGGTCGGCCAGACCACCGAACGGGTCAGCGTGGCCTCCGACGGGACCCAGGGGAACGCTCAATCCGGCTGCATAGGATACGGAGGGCTTGGCGCCTCCTTCAGCGCCGACGGCCGGTTCGTGGTGTTCGACTCGTCTGCGTCTAACCTGGTTCCGAACGACAAGAACAAGGCCGCTGATGTCTTCGTGCACGACCGAAAGACGGGCGAGACGACGCGGGTGAGCGTCTGCGCGGATGGCCGAGAGGGCGACAGCATGTCTTTCAATCCCTCCATCAGTGCTGACGGGCGGTTCGTGGCCTTCATCTCCGCGGCGCGCAACTTCGTCCCGGTGGACCGGTCCGTGGGTTGGCCTTACAGGGTCTATGTCCACGACCGACAAACCGGTCAGAACACGCTCGTCAGCGTCACCGCGGAAGGGGCGGACCTCAACGTGATTAGAGTGCGGCCGAGCATCAGCGACGACGGCCGGTTCGTGGCCTTCAGGGCCGGCGGATACTTCTTTGTCAGTGACCTCACGGAACGTACGCTCACGTGCGTGAGCGGCGACCCAGACGGGGGTGGGCAATACGGTCCCGCCATCAGCGGCAACGGCCGCTTCGTCGCCTTCTGCTCGGCCTCGGCCAATCTGGTCGAGGGGGACAACAACCAGTGCAACGACATGTTTGTCTACGACCGGGACACCGGACAGACGACGCGCGTGAGCGTCGCCAGCGACGGAACGCAAGCCAACGGCGCCAGTGACTGGTGCCCCTCGATCAGCGCGGACGGACGATATGTAACCTTCCAATCGGACGCCACCAACCTCGTCCCAGGCGACGACAACGGGCTGACGGACATCTTCGTCCACGACCGGCAAACGGGCGAGACGACGCGGGCCAGCGTCGGCACCAACGGCGAGCAAGGCAACGGAGGAGCGGCCACCCCCAACATCAGTGCCGACGGACGATGGCTGACTTTCAACTCGTCGTCCACGAACCTGGTTCCAGGCGACACCAACGGCTTTACCGACGTCTTCGTCCGCGACCTGCAAACGGGCGAGACAACCCGCGTGAACGTCTCCAACGATGGCAGCGAAGCAAACGATAAAGCCTTGCGGCCCTCGATCAGTGGGGATGGCCGGTGTGTGGGCTTCGTGTCGGAGGCCAGCAACCTGGTCTTCGGCGACACGAACGCCGTGGATGACGTGTTCGTCCACGACCGGCTGGGTGTGCCCGCACCACCCGAAGTCGGAGTCACCGTGGTTTCCGTGGTCGCGGTGGACATCCGGCAGGGCGGGAAGTACAACATCACGGCCAACGTCAAGAACGAGACCGCCGGTCCACTCACGCTCACGGTGCACTGCACGGTCGAGGACGCCCAGGGCCACGTCCAGGTCCTGGCGCCGCGGCCGGTCTCGCTGGCCTCCGGGTCCACCGCCCCCGTGAAGTTCAACGACACGTCCTCGCTCCCGAAGGGGACCTACACGGCCACGGTCACGGTCGACGGGTACCCGGACGTCGGGGACTCGAATTGGGACACGTTCCTCATCAAGTAGGAGCCATTCGGTTCTTCGGACAGCCACGGCCGTTGGGGCCACTCCTTGTCCCCAACGGCCCCGCGCCGGAGCAATGAACCCGATTCTGGCGGGATAAAGGGCGGTGAGGTATAATCCAGTGTGACCTTCCTCGTCCAGAGGTATCGTCGATGGACATTTTGTCCTCGTCAGAGGTGGCGCTGTGCATTCGGCAGGCCCAGGCCGGCGACGCGCAGGCGTTGGGGCGGCTCCTGGAGCAGTATCGCTCGTACCTGCGCCTTCTGGCGGGGCTGCGCCTCGACCGGCGGCTGGCCGGCAAGGTGGATGCCTCGGATATTGTCCAGGAGACCTTCCTGGAGGCGGCGCGGGACTTTGGCCAATTCCGCGGGACCCAGGAGGTGAAACTGGTAGCGTGGCTGCGGCGGATCCTGGCAGCCAATCTGGCGGACTTGGTGCGCCGGTACTCCGGGGCCCAGTGCCGCGACGTGCAGTTGGAGCGGCGTCTGCTGGACGACCTGAACTCGTCGTCGCAGGGGCTGGCCGGCGGCCTGGCCCGTCGCAGCAGCAGCCCCAGCCATCGGGCCGCCCGGCGCGAGCAGGCCGTGCTGGTGGCCGATGCCATGGCCCGCCTGCCACAAGACTACTGCCAGGTCCTGGTGCTGCGGCACCTGGAGGGCCTGAGTTTCGCCCAGATCGCCCAGCGCCTGGACCGGACCACAGACAGCGTCAAGAACCTCTGGGCTCGGGCCCTGGCCAGGCTGCGGCGCTCGTTTGCGGGGCCAGAATCATGAACGGGAAAAACACTTCGCCGGAGGAAGAATCGCCGAGGACGAACGGGCAGAAGGGCGAATCCCTGGACGGGCTGGCCGAGGCCCACGTGGGGCGGGTGGCCCAAGCGGTGGAGGAGTACCTGTCGGCCCTGAAGCGGGGGGAAAGGCCCGACCGCCAGGCGTTCCTGGACCGCCACGCCGACATCGCCGGGCCGGTGGCCGAATGCCTGGCCGGGCTGGACCTGATGGACGTGGCGGCGGCCGAGATGGGATCTTCCGACGCGGCCCTGTCAGGCGGGCGCGCCCCTGGCGCGGCGCCTGGCCCGCCGGGGCCGGTCCCCGAGGTCGAGGGGTATCAGGTCCTCGGCCCCCTCGGCGAAGGCGGCATGGGCACCGTCTGGCGGGCGGTCCAGAAGAGCACCCACCGCGAGGTGGCCCTGAAACTCCTGGGGTCCGGCGCCTTCGCCTCCGACAAGGCCCGCCTGCGATTTGAGCGCGAGGTCGAGGTGACTGCCGGCCTCGAACACCCCCACATTGCCCGTGTCTACGACAGCGGCCTGCGCCACGGCGTCTACTACTACGCCATGGAACTGGTCGAGGGCCTCCCGCTTGACGACTATGCCGAGCAGAACCACCTGGACCGCCGCCAGGTCCTGCAATTGATGAGAACCATCTGCGAAGCCGTTCAGCACGCCCACCGACGCGGAGTCATCCACCGCGACCTCAAGCCGTGGAATATCTTCGTTACACCCGACGGCCAGCCACACGTCTTGGACTTCGGTCTGGCAAAGGACCTCTTCCACGGGCACGTGGGAGTGACGGTGTCAACGGACGGGGAAGTGGCGGGGACGCCTGCCTACATGTCGCCGGAGCAGGCGGCAGGCAAGATCGACCACCTCGACATCCGCAGCGACGTGTACAGCCTCGGCGTGGTCCTGTACCGGCTCTTGACGGGCGATTTCCCCCATGAGTTGTCGGGAACGCGCTACGAACTACTCAAGCGGATTGCCGAGGAAGAGGCCAGGCGTCCGCGGGCCGTGGCGAAGGACCTCGACAAGGAACTCGAGGCGCTCCTCCTGAAGGCGCTCGCCCACGACCCGGAGGGGCGATACGACTCGGCGGGGGACCTGGCCGACGACATCAACAATTACCTCACGGGCGAGCCGCTCTCGGCCAAGGCGCCGACGACAATGTACTTCCTCCGCAAGCGCATCCGGAAGTATCGCGGCCGCGTGGCGGTCGCCGCGCTGATGCTGGCGGCGCTGCTCGCCATGGCCGGCTACGCCTACATCCGGGTGGCCCAGGAGCGCAACCGGGCCGAGACGAACTTCCAGGCGGCCAAGGACAATGCCGCGAAGGCCGACGAGCAACGTCAGGTCGCCCTCGCAGAGCAGAAGACCGCCGAGGAGCAGAAAGCGCGGGCCGAGGACCGGGAACTGGCCGCCCGCCGGTACCTTTACACCTCGCAGATGGCCTTGGCCGAGCAGTGGCTCGGGCGCGGGCACTACGGCCGGGCCCTGCAAATCATCGAGGCGCAGCGGCCCCAGCCTCCCCTCCCGGACGTCAGGGGCTTTGAGTGGTATTACCTGTGGCGGCAGTGCCACGAGCGCCTGCGGTTCACCCTGCGGGGGCACGCCCAAACCGTCACCTGCGTGGCCTATAGCCCCGACGGTAAGACGCTGGCGTCGGGAAGCCTGGATGCGACCGTCAGGCTGTGGGACTTGGCGACGGGCAAGGCCCAGGTGCGGCCCCAACGCGCAGGAGTGGGGTCCGTCGCTTTCTCGCCCGACGGCCGAACGTTGGCTGCGGGGCTGCTAACCGGCGATGTCCTCCTCGCGGATGCGGCCACGGGTCAAGAGCAGGCCGTCCTGCAAGGGCACAAGGAGGGCGTGTGGGCACTGGCGTTTTCCCCCGATGGCAGCACACTGGCCTCCGGCGGTCGAGACAAGAAGATGGTCCTTTGGGACACGGCCAAGACCGGCCAGAAGCGAATCGAGGTAACAACGACGAGTGTGGATGTGTGTGATGTGGCCTGGTCGCCGGATAGTAAGAGCTTGGTCCAGGTCGGCGACTTTCGGCGCGCCCGCTTGTGGGACGCCCAGACCGGACAGACACTTGCCGATTTCCCGGGGCATCGCTTCAATACCAGCACCGCGGCATTCTCTGCCGACGGTCGTACCTTAGCCACTGCCAGCCCGGATGGGAGCGTCAGCCTTTGGGACTTCCCCACCCGGCAGATGCGCACAACCTTGCAGGATCACCCCGGCCCGGTGGACTGCGTCCGCTTCTCCCCCGACAGCCGGATCCTGGCCGTGGCCTGCAGGGACGGGACCGTGAGAGTCTGGGACGTGGCTTCCCGTCAGGCCTTCTGCTGCGGGCACACCGACGGGGTTAGGAAGGTGGCATTCTCGCCCGACGGCCGATCGCTTGCCACGGCAAGCAGCGACATGACCGTCAAGGTCTGGGACGCCGTGCTGCCGCAGGCGCCACCGCCCGTCCAGAAGGCACAGGAACGTGTCTGGGACGTGGCGTTCTCCTCCGACGGCAAGACCGCGGCCGCGGCCTGCGACGACAACAACGTCAGACTCTGGGATACCAGAACTGGCCAGGTTCGGGCCATCCTCAAGGGGCACTCGGCCCCTGTGCTCTCTGTCGTGTGCTCCGCCGATGGCGCCCTGATTGCCTCGGCCGGCGACGACAGGACCGTCAGGCTCTGGGATGCCGAGACGCAAGCGGCACTGGCTGTTCTGACGGGCCACACAGACAGAATTGCGTGTGTGGCGTTTTCGCTTGACGGACGTCTGCTTGCTTCCGGCGGGCACGACAAGACGATAAGGCTTTGGGAGGTGAGATCAGGTCGCTCCTTGGCAACGCTCGAAGGCCACAAGGAGACGGTTTGGAGTCTATCTTTCTCGCCGGACGGCAAGACGCTCGTATCCGCGCCCCAAAGCGGGGGCGAGGTGCGGCTCTGGGATGTTGCCGCGCGCAAGGAACAGGCCCGACTTCAGGGGGCAGGTGGCCCGGCGGCGTTTTCGCATGACGGTAAGACCCTGGCGACTGCTAGCACCACCGGCGTCGGCCTGAGGCTGTGGAGCGCCGCGACGGGCCAACTGCGGGCCTCGTGGGAGCGGCCGGGCCCCAAGCCCGACAACCTCCGCTTCTCTCACGATGACCGGGTGCTGCTCTCGGCCGGCTCGGACGGGTCCGTGACGCTCTGGGATGTGGATACGGCCCAAGAGCGGGCCGTGCTCGCCGACCCGAGGCACTGGGTCTATTCGGCGGTGGTCTCACCCGACGGCAAGACCCTGGCCACCGGCGGGATCGACGGGACGGTCAAGTTCTGGCGGGCGGCCACAGAGAGCGAGGTCTCCGCCCAGAGCAACGTAGGGGATTACCGCGAGCAAGTGGTCCTGGACCTTGACAGACGCGGAACACGGCTGGCCGAAGGAGGCGACCACGAAGGTGCGACCGCCGCCTATCTCCAGGCGGCCGGTATCCTGGGCCAGTTGGCCGCCGGCTCTGCCGAAGGGCCTCGCTTCCGCCAATGGCAAGGGGGCTGCCTGATCGCAGCGGGGGACGAGCTGGTGTCTTTGAAGCGATATCGGGAGGCGGAGAAGGCGTTTCGGGAAGCCGTCAATCTGGCGCCGGAAAGGTCTGACGGCTACTTCTCTCTGGCCACTCTGCTGGTCACGTGCCCCGACACTGCCGTGCGCGACGCGAGGCAGGCCGTCGAGTTTGCCCGCAAAGCCACCGAGATAGGGCCGAAATACGGAGCCAACTGGCGGACCCTGGGCATGGCCGAGTACCGCTTGGGCCGCTGGCAAGCCGCGCTCGATGCGATGAACAAGGGTGTCGAACTCGGCTTCGACCGCGGCTCGAACCGGTTCTACGCCGCCATGGCGCACCGGCAACTCGGTAACACAAAGGAGGCCCGCGACTGCTACTACAAGGCGGTCGACTGGATGGAACGCAACGCTACGACTCCGGAGTTGCGGGCGCAACTGGTCGACGTCCGCGCCGAGGCCGCAGGGCTTCTTGCAGAGCCTGCTTATTCGCTGCGCGAGGGGGGCGCCACCCTTGCTTACGGCGGCGAAGTCCGCTCTCTCGCGTTTGCCCCGGACGAGAGGACCTTGGCCGCGGCGAGTTTCGACGGGACCGTGAAGCTCTGGGACTGGCCATCCTGCAAGGAGCGGGCGATCCTGCGAGGGCACACGGCGGCGATCAACGGGCTGGCGTTCGCACCAGACTCAAGGACCCTGGCGACAGCGGGACATGACAACACCGTGAGACTTTGGGATGTGACCACGCACAAAGAGTTGGCCACGCTCAAAGGCCATAGCGGTCGAGTTTACGGCGTGGCTTTCTCTCGTGATGGAACGAAGCTCGCATCAGCCAGCGGGGATCATACAGTCAAGGTGTGGAACCTGGCGAACCAGCAGGCCTCGACGCTGCTTCACCCCGACGCTGTCGAGTGCCTTGCCTTTTCGCCCGACGGCAAGGTTCTCGCCACAGGATGTTGGGACAAGAAGATCAGGTTATGGGAATTGGGCGAGTGTTGGGCAGTCGCCACCCTGGTCGGCCTCCCCGACCATGCTTATTTGTTGGAGTTCTCACCAGATGGTATGGCCCTGGCAAGCGGGAATAGGGACCGCACCGTACGCTTGTGGAGTGTGGCGGAGAAAACTGAAACAGCCACGCTGATTGGCCATGCTGCGGAAGTCTACTGCGTGGCATTCTCTCCGGACGGCAGACTTCTCGCCTCGGCCAGCGACGACCGCACCCTAAGACTCTGGAATGTACCAATGCGGGCCCTGTTGGCGACTGTGGCGGGGCACAAAGGCGGGGTATTCTCCGTCGCGTTCGCTCCTGACGGCAAGACGCTCGCCACGGCAAGCAAGGACGGGACAGTCAAACTGTGGGACCTGGTCTGTGAGCCTCCGATATCT
>Ga0315275_10001918_pt1 | contig 18604 bp, 15 predicted proteins | sample YL17G03_0_MG_FD_205557 | JGI IMG/M metagenome (GOLD analysis project Ga0315275, IMG submission 205557) | Sediment microbial communities from Yellowstone Lake, YNP, Wyoming, USA - YL17G03_0 | ecosystem: Environmental > Aquatic > Freshwater > Lake > Sediment | place: USA: Wyoming | collected...
CGAAGACCCGGTGAATGTGGCCGAGGGCCTCGGGGTTGCCCTCCGGCCGCACGGCGTCGGCGTAGACGTTTCCGACTCGTGCCTCGCCGGCGGCGAGTTGTTTCAGGATGGCGGCCACGCCCGCCATGACCTGCTCGGCCGAGAACCCCGCCACGACGCACGGCCGGTGGTACCGGGCGGCGATCGACTCGTACGCGCGGCTGCCGATGATAACGCTCACGTGGCCGGGGCAGATGAAACCGTCTATCTTCACCTCGCCGCCCGCCAGGAGCGCGTCCATCGCCGGAATGACCCACTTGTGACCCGCCAGAAGGCAGAAGTTCCGCAGCCCTTCGGCCCGGGCCATCTCGACCGCCACGGCCGACCCGGGGGCGGTAGTCTCGAAACCGACCGCCGCAAACACCACCAGCCGCTCGGGCTGCCGGCGCGCCAGGTCCAGCGCGTCGAGGACCGAGTAACAGATGGCCACGCGGCCGCCCGCGGCCTTTTGGCGCTCGAGGCTCGAGCGCGTGCCCGGCACGCGGATCATGTCGCCGAACGTGGCAACCGTGACGTCGGGGCGGCCCGCCAAGTCCACGAGGGCGTCGATCGTGCCCTGCGACGTCACGCAGACCGGGCACCCGGGGCCGCTGACAAGGCGGATGCGCTTCGGCAGCAGCGTCCGGAGGCCCGACCGGCGGATCGCCACCGTGTGCGTGCCGCAGATCTCCATGAGCACCACCGGCCCGGCGCCGGGGATGGCCTCGGCGGCGGCGGTGATGTCATGCTTGTACTGCTCAACCAGTGATGGATCCATGAGATTGCCTCAGGGAAGGTCTCCAGCCGCTCCCGCGGCGGGCTCGACGGAGGCGGTCAGCGTCAGCCGATGCCCTCCATCTGGTCCAGGAGGGCGTTGGTCTCGGCGGCGTCCTGCGGCGTGATCTTCGTGATGGCAAAGCCCGCGTGCACGAGGACCCAGTCGCCGACCTGGGCCTCGGGCACGAGCACCAAGCCCGCCCGCAGGCGATTGCCGCGGATATCGACCACGCCGACCGTGTCTTCCTTCGTAACGATCTTGCCGGGAACTGCAAGGCACATGACCATGACCTTTCATTGACTGCCGCGACGCCCTGAGTCTCCCGCCGCTCCGGCGGCGGGGTCGAAAATCGCCTATCCTGCTACCCCGTCGCCCCGTCGAGCAACCTCGCGGCGGCGGAATACGCCTGGCCGAGCGCCACGCCGCCGTCGCCCGGAGACACCTCCCTGTGGACGTACACCTCGAAGCCGTCGCGTTCAAGCGCGCCGGCGAGTGTCCGGACAAGCCGGTCGTTGGCGAAGCACCCCCCGGCCAGGCAGATGCGGTTGAGGTGCGTCTGTTCAAACGCCTGCTCGGCGGCCACGAGCAGCATGGCCGCCACGGTGGTATGGAACCGTGCACTGGTTCGCGCGGCCCCCCGCCCCGCCTCGATGTCCTCGACCACGCCGCGGATCACCGGCGCCGTGTCGACGACCCAGCCTTCCTCGCCTGGCTCCACCGCTTCCTTGCCTGACGGCATGGCCACGCCGCCGTTAGCGTGGCCATGGTCCCGGCCTTCGGACCGATCTTCAGACATGGCCGTGCGACGGCGCGTGGCCGTGCCACCCGCACCTTGAGGAGCGGCGGGCGCGTCGCGAATCGCGAAGTCGTAAGGCGCGGCGTCGTCGGGCATGATGCCGGCGGCGGCCTCGAGTTCCACGGCCGCCTGGCCCTCGTACGTGCTGTCGGCGCAGGCGGTCACCAGGACGCTCACCGCATCGAAGAGCCGGCCCAGCCCGCAGGCCCGGGGCGCGTTGATGCCGCGGGCGATCATGTCGGCCCACAAGTGCAGGTCCGGCGACGCCGCCGTCGCCAGGTGCCCGACGCGGTGGCGATGGGCCTCCGCCGCGCCGTACGCGCTAAGCAGGTACGCCCACGCCGTGCGGATGGGATGCTCGATGGCCGCATCGCCCCCCGGCAGCGCGACGTACGAAAGGTGGCCCAGCCGCGTGAACGTCGCCGGCGACACCCGCAGAATCTCCCCGCCCCAGACCGTGCCGTCGGGCCCGTACCCGGTGCCGTCCATCGCCAGGCCGAGACACTCGCCGTCGAGGCCGCGCTCGGCCATGACGCTGGCGATGTGGGCGTGATGATGCTGGACGCCGATGAGCCGCGCGCCACCCTCCGCCAACCGCCGGGCGTAGCGCGTCGAGAGGTACGCCGGATGGAGGTCGTGGGCCACGACGCGCGGCCGTATCTCCAGGAGGCGCTGCATCTTGTCGATGGTGGCCTCGAAGTACCCGGCGGCCAGGGCGTTCTTCAGGTCGCCGATGTGCTGGCTGACGAACGCCTCGGCCCCGCGGACCAGGCACACGTCATTCTTGAGTTCCGGCCCGACGGCCAGGACCGGCTCGGGCGACTCCAGGGGCAGCCGGATCGGGCGGGGGGCGTAGCCGCGTCCGCGACGCAGCATCAGCGGCCGGCCGCGCTGCGTCATCGTCACCGAATCGTCGCAGACCGTCTGAATCGGCCGGTCGTGCAGCAGGTACAGGTCGGCGATGCCGGAGAGGCGCGTGAGGGCCTCGCCATCCTCGCGGCAGATAGGTTCCTCGGAGAGGTTGCCGCTCGTCATGATCATTGGCGGGAAGTCGCCCTCCAGCAGCAGGTAGTGGACCGGGGCGTACGGCAGCATAAAGCCGAAGTATGGGCTCTTCGGGGCCACCAGGGCCGTGAGGTCATGGCCCGGTCGCTTCCGCACCAGGACGATGGGCCGCTGGATGGATTCCAGGAGCGCCCGGTCGGCTTCGTCGACGCGGGCCCGCTGCTCGATGGCGGCCACGGAGGCAGCCATCATGGCGAAGGCCTTCTGGTCGCGGCCCTTGCGACGTCTCAGTTCCCGCACCGCTTCGTCGTTACGGGCATCGCACGCCAGGTGGAAACCGGTCAGGCCCTTGACGGCGACGATGCGGCCGGCCAGGAGGGCCTCGCGGACCGCGCGAATCGGGTCCTCGCAGGCGATACGGTTGCCCGAGGCATCGTGCAGGGCCAGTTGCGGCCCGCACACCGGACAGGCGTTCGGCTGGGCGTGGAAGCGGCGGTTCGCGGGATCGTCGTACTCGGCCTGGCACTCGGGGCACATCGTGAATCCGCGCATCGTCGTGTTCGGCCGGTCATACGGAATATCAGTAATGATGGAATACCGCGGCCCGCAGTTCGTACAGTTGATGAAGGGATAGCGGAACCGGCGGTCCTTCGGGTTGAGGAGTTCGCGCAGGCAGTCGGCGCAGATGGCCATGTCGGGCGAGACCAGGGCCGCACGCTGGCCCCCGCCGGAGGGGGCGATCCGGAAGCCCGTCTCGCCGGTGACGGGCACCGGCAGACTTTCGACGGCGGTGATCTCGGCCAGGGGCGGCGGATCGCGGCGCAGGGCGTCGAGAAAGTCATCGATGGCTGCCGCGGCGCCCTCCAGTTCCACCAGGACGCCCTCGGCGTCGTTCAGGACCCAGCCGGCCAGGGACCGCTCCGTCGCCAAGCGATAGACCGTCGGCCGAAAGCCGACGCCTTGCACGATGCCGCGCACCCGGATGCGCCGGCGCTCCAGAGCAGCGGTGCCGACGGAAGTAACGACTCTGCGCACGGATATGACCTTACCAGAGACCTGCGACAACCATATTGTACGTAGGTGGCGGGGCAAAAGCCAACGGCAAGGATGTCACTTGTCGCGAGCATTGGCGGGGCTTATCATATGGCGGCGCAGGAAAGGCTGAAGGGCGCAGAAGGGGCAGGCGATAATTTTGGGGAACCCTCGCCGCACCGCGGCGTCTAAACGATTGGATCGAGAGAAGTGACCTCGCGTTCTGGAACAAGTGGCGGACCGACGGACCCGGAACTGGTGGCCAAGGTCGTCGCCGGCGATGGCGCAGCATTCGGAACCATCGTCGAGCGATACCAAGACCGGCTCTACAACGCCGTGTACCGCCTCGTGGGGTCGGCTGACGACGCACGCGACCTTCTTCAAAACACGTTCGTCAAGGCATACGAGAATCTGGGCACCTTTCGCGGGCGAAGCAGCCTTTACACGTGGCTCTTTCGGATTGCGGTGAACACGAGCCTCAGTCACCGCCGAAAAAGGAAATGGCTCCAGCCGGGACCGGGCGGGGCGGACGAAGAGGACCAAGCCCCGTCGGCCCAGGTGGCCGACCCGGACGCCGGCGACCCGAGCGATCCGCTGGTGGCCGCCGAAACGGCGGCCCTGGTTCAGCGGGCGCTCGACGGCCTCGACGACGAGCACCGGACGGTTGTCGTGCTGCGAGACATACAGCACTTCGATTATCATGAGATTGGCGAGATCCTCGAAGTGCCGACGGGCACGGTGAAGTCGCGGCTGCACAGGGCCAGGCTGATGCTGAGGGACAAACTGAAGCCGCTTCTGAGCACCTAGCGGCCAAGAGGGGCACAGGCGACGGGGGCAGGATGACCGGCCATGTTGTGCGAACAAACGCGTGAACATCTTTCGGCGTACCTCGACAGGGAACTGACGGTGGAACTCGCTGCCGCCGTCCGGGACCACCTTGACTCGTGCGCCGAGTGTCGGACAATGCTCGAGGAACTGCGGGCGACCCGCGACCTGCTGGGCCGCCTGCCGGTCCTGGCGGCGCCGGAGCACACCGCCCAGGACGTGCAGCGCGAGATCGAACGCCGGGCCATCCTGGCGGGCGCCCATCCGGCCGAAGAGGCGCCGCGCGAACGCACCCTCCCCATGGAGCGCGTACGCCTGTGGCCGCGCGCCTTGGCCGTGGCCGCCACGGTCATACTGTCCGTCGGCATCGGCGTCCTGGCGTACCTGACCAATGAACGCAGGGGCTCGCCGACCCAAGAGGCGCCCAGCCCCGTCCTCCGCGAGGAAGTGCGGGTGGCCGACACCACGCCGGCGATGCGCAAAGCGACCACGCCGCCTGCCGCGAGGGAATCGAGCCCTGATCCCGGCGCCATGGCGCAGGACAAGCGCCATCGCGGCCTTGAGGAGACCAACGAGGTGGCCATTGCCAACGGCCGGATGGGGCAGCCGCCGGAGGCTGCCGTGGCAGAGCGGATGAAGGAAAAAGGCGAGGGGCTCGCGTTCCCCCCGGTCGCGGCGGCAAAGCCTGCCGCGCGGGAGGGCAAGGGCGCCGACGCGTACTTCGATTCAGCCGAGCAGGCCGCTCAGAAGAACATGCCGAAGTTGGCGAAGGAAAAGGCCGACAGCCTCGGCGGTCCCGCGAAGCCCGATGCCTTGGCGATCACCGGGGCGGTAACAGAGGGCGCGCTCAAACCGGCCCAAGGCAGGCCTGAGTCCGTGCCCATGGTTCCTGACAAGGCCAAGGCGGCCGAATCGAAATCCGGCGTCCTGGATCTGCAGATCGCGACCGCACCAACGGAAGAGGCGATGGGCGGGAAAGCCGTGACGAAGGAAACCCCGCTTGCCCCGGCGGCGCTCGCCGAGAAGCCGGCGCAGTTGCCATCTATGGGAGCGCCCGCCGCGAAACCCGCGACGACGACGCCCGGCCCTGCGCCGGCGATCGCCCACGCCATGGAACGGCCGGCCGTCGTGCCCGCGGAAAAACCGGCGGGCGGGGTTGACGCTGGAGAGAAACGTCTGGGCCAGCCCCGGGCCGGGAAGACGATTGCCGTCCCGGCGGAGCAGCCGCCGACGACGGCCTTCGGGGCGGCGCCCGGCGGCACAGCGGTGGCCAAAGCCCCGGCCGCCGACGGACCGCCGGCGCTCGGATCGGCCATCCGCGCCGTGACCGTGACCAGCGGGCCGGCGGCCGTCCAGCAGGCGCTGGTCTCGGTGTCGAGGGGCTTGGGGCGCATAGAGGACCTACAGGCCGTCGCGACCCGCGAGAACCTGAGGCAGGCCGAATACCAGTTGGTCCTCGTGGCCGACTCACGCCGCACCGGAAACCAAGCCCTCGAGCAACTGTTCCGGTCCAACGGGTGGGAGGTGGTCGCCCGGCGCGGCGAGAACGGGAGATACGCCATCGCCAAGGGCCGCTCGGCAGGCGCCGGCAGCGGCACGGGCAATCTGTCGCTCGAAGAGAGGCCGGCGGCCGAAGAGGCCCGGCCCACAGGCTTCTACTATGCTGCACCCGACGGCCGCGAAGACACCTGGGTCGTCGTGACCGACCGCGACCATCTCTCGCGGTTCGCCACCCAGTTGAGCCAGGTCGACGCCCTGACGGTGTCGACGGATTCCAGCGGCGTGTTCCGGTCCATCGTCGACCTGAAGAGGGAGAACCTGCGGCGCCAGACGGCCGTCGGGGAAACCGGGAGACCCAAGGCCCCGCGCGAGCCGGGCAAGGCCGAGGCGGGCGGCGGGGAAGCCGCGAAACCCAGGACCACACCCGAGCCGGAGAAAGACCGGACGGCCGAGGCCCTGGACCTCGAGGGCTATCAGATCGCCAAGCCCATGTCTCCGGCCGCCGACGACGGCGCCAAGGCGCTCGGCGACGCAGCGGCCCGAGCCAATCGCGGCAAGTTGGCCCCAGCCGACGCGCCCGCAGCGCCGGGCCAGCAGGCGGGACGCGGCCCGGCCCGGTCGGACTGGGGTCTCTACGGCGGCGCGGCCGGGGCGCCGGCGGCCCCGAAGGCGCCCCCCGGCGAACTCCCCGAAAAGTGGTACAGGAACGGCGTCGGGCAGGAGCGCGAGGAACACTACAGGCAGGCCGGCCTTGGGGCCAGGCCGGCGACCGGCAACCAGGTCCTGGTGGTTATCCGCGTGCGGCCGGCGGAGGCGAAGGAAGCCGCCAGAGAATCCGTGCCGGCAGAAAGCGCCAAGTAGCCGGCCGGCATTAAGGCGCGCCTTTACCGGGGAGCCGAAGGCGACCGCGGTCAAGCCGCCACAGCCACGCGCTTCAGTCTACGGCGTCTTGGGCGGCGTCTTCGGCGTCTTCTTCGGACCTTCCATCCCGAAGAACTTCAGGGCCTCGATCTTGGCCTTGACCTGCTTGACGCGGTCTTCCAGCCCGTCGGGCCAGTACTTCTGCTCGTACTTCGCCTTGATCTCTTCGAGTTTGGCGACTTCCGCCTCGAACTGCTCGGCCTTGTCGAGGGCGATGGCCTGATCCATGAGGGCCTTGACGGCCACGGCCGCCTCGTCGGGCGTGCCCGGAGCCGGCGTGGGCGTCGGTGTCGGCGTAGGCGTCGGAGTTGGCGTTGCGGCGGCGATCTGGGCCTCCAGGCCCGCCATAATCTTGTTGATCTCAACATGTTTCTGGATCAGTTCGGCCGGGAACGTGCTCTGGATCTGCTTGTAGGCCTCCAGCGCCATCGGCAGCCGCTTCGAGGTCACCAGTTTGTCGGCCTGGGCCAGCGCGGCCGTCAGTTGTTCGTCCAACTTTTTCTGCTGGGCGAGTTGCTGGGCGTACTGGTCCTTGCGCTCCTGGATGCCGGCCTCCATCTTGTCGACGCTGATGCCGATCGCCTCGCCGGAGGGGCCTCTGAGCGACGCCAGGAACGCCCGGTCGTCGGGCGGAATGTTCCTCAGGATGTCCATCGCGAGGTCGAACTCGCGGTCCTCGGCTTTTTTCTTCGCCAGGTTGAGTTTCTCGGTCAGCCGGGCCACGCGGGCCTTGTACTCATCCATCGCCTTCTTGCGGATGCCCGTGATGCGCGACTCGAGGGTATCGCGCCACGCGGGATCGGTGGTCCGCTCGAAGACGGTCCGGAGTATCTTGATGGCGCTGTCGTAGTCGCGGGCCTGCTCGGCGGCGTCGGCGGAAGCCAGTTGGGCATTGCGCCAGGCCTCCTCGGCCGCCGACGTTGTGCCGTCCGCCGGCGTCGGTTCGACGCCCGTGCCGCGGATCATCCGCATCAGGCCGCCGCGCATCCCCCCGACGTCCGTGAGGACGCCGATGCCCAGAAAACCGAGGAGCGTGACCCATGTCATGATGAGGACGACCCAGACCCTGGGTTTCCTGCGTCTGACGGTGCCCACGCGCGACGGTCGTTCGCCGGCGGCCACCGAGCCGGCAGCGGCGGTGACAGCGGCGGCCGCGGCGGCCGACGCCTCGCTCCACGCGGTCGCGGGGGCCGGGGCCGAAGAAGCCGGTGCGGACGCCGCCGGTGTTGCGGCAGCGTCGAACGTCTCGCTCGGCGGGGCCTCCTCCGAACTGGCTGCCGCGCGCGACAACTCCTTCTCCATCTCGTACGCCGCCTTGTGGACGGGCAACTTGACGAGGTCCGCCGGGATTCCCGGCCGCGGCTCCGCCGGGCGCTGGTTCATGTTCAATTGGCAGCGGGTGCAGTAGGTGTCTTCGGGCTTGGCCTCCGCGAAGCAGTGCGGGCACATGCCCATGTACTTTGCCAGGCGAGGCGTCTCGGCGGCAAACATCCAGTCCTGGTGCGTCGTGGGGCCGCGGATGATCGAGTCGGGCCGGATGCGACCCTTCTCGATCATCTTGATGAGAGTCTCGAAGGTCACCCCGCGGCCACTCGGGTTGCGCGGATCCAGGTGGTACCACGGACCGATGACCTCGCGCGAGGCCTTCCGGACGGCCAGGGAGAACGACATGCGACACTGCGGGCACCGGTCGGCAGCCCTCGGAATGACCTGGCCGCAGTACACGCACGGCGCCTGGTCGCCGACCCAGTCGGGTTGGCTGCCGGATGCCCCACTTGTCTGGCTCATCGCAAGCCCCTGTCGTCTGGGTAGACGGAACCCTATCTGGCGCAAGTCGCCCTGCCCCGCGCCACGGGGGCGATTATAGGCCGCACGCCCCCCACTGTCAACTAACCCCGCGGCAGCCTCAAACTATCGACAAAACAGGCCTGGAGATCGAAATCTCCTGGCCTCTTTTTGCTTTTTGAGCGGAAATGGTGTATACTCCGGCCGGAGACAAGGGGGTTGGGTAGGCAAAGGCGGATTTCCCACCTGTTGCTTGATCCCAACCAAGGAGAAGTCTGTCCGTTGCTGCCGTAAGGGGCGGCGGCCGGACAAGCGCGGTCAACTGACCGCATGCGGCGCATTCCGAGTGCGCCCAAGAAGGGGGTTGGGGTTTCTCAAGGGAGGATTCCGAATGAGACGCCTGTTCCTGGTTGGGGTGTGCGCGCTGGTGCTCGCGGGCGCGGCGTCGATGACCTCGGCGGCCACGATCCAAGACGTGCTGGGCAAGACGGGGAAGTTCGACCCGACGACACAGAATTTCGACCTCTGGCTGGGCGGGGTGTCGGGATACGCCCTGACCTTCGACAAGGTCGACGCCAGCACGAACCTCTTCGACCCGACCGGTCGCCCCGGACCCGTGCCGAAGACGGGCCCGTCAGGCGGAAACCCTGCCTGGCTGGTCTTCGATTACCTCGGCACAGGCAGCCCCGGCACCGGCGTCGACATCAACAACAGCAGCGCCCATACCAGCAGCCTGTACAACCTGGGCACCAACCAGGACCAGGCATGGAACATGGACTTCTCAGTCCTCTTCTATGACCCTGCCTTCACCGGTACCAGCGTGTTGGTCGTGATCTACGACCAGAGCGGCACCCACAGGGCCAAGGAGGTCACGATAGACGACCAGGATGTTAAGGATGGCTACATGGTCACCTACAACATCGTTGCAGCGGCGCAGGAGAGCGTGGTCGTTCAGATTATCTCCGAGGCCGGCGAGACCTACGCCGCCGGCTTCTTCATGAAGAGTTCCACGACTAATATTGCCCCGGAGCCCGCCACCCTGACGTTCCTGGCCATCGGGGCCGCCGCACTCGTGCTGCGGCGGCGCAGGACCTAGGGCGGCAGGCGCGATATTGCAGATCACCCAGGGGCGGTCTTTCGTACCGCCCCTTTGCTTTTGCGCCCGACACTCACGCGGTCGCCCGCCACGGCGGATCTTCGACCTTCGGCTCCTCGCTTGGGGGCCGCTTCGCAACCCCTGGCGCGCGGCGGCCTTCGCAGGCGACCGCGGGGGCGGCGGCAGAAGGTGTTGCGCCACTTGAAGAACGGGCGCTCGCCCGGTATCATTCGCCTCGGCCATTCTGGAGGAAGCACCATGACCAGCGAGCGACGCGGCATCGCCTGCGCGGGGAATTGGATCATTGACCACATCTATATCTGCGACCGATGGCCTCGCGAGGAGACCCTGTCGAACGTTCTCGAGGAGGGCCGCGGCACCGGCGGATCGCCGCACAATTGCCTGGTGGACCTGGCGAAGTTCGATGGGGCGCCCGGCGGCAGGAGATCACGCCGCAAGATCCCCCTGGAGGCCATCGGCCTGACGGGCAATGACGCCGACGGCGAGTTCATCCGCCGGAACATGGCCGACCTGGGCGTCGACACCGCCGCCCTCGCCGCCACCGACGCCGCCCCGACCTCTCATACCCTCGTCATCGTGGCCAAAGAGACCGGCCGCCGCACCTTCTTCCACAACCGCGGCGCCAACATCCACTTCGGGCCCGAACACGTGCCGGTCGACAACATCCAGGCGCGCCTGCTGCACCTCGGGTACCTGCTCCTCCTGGATCGCCTGGACGAGCCGGACGAGCGGTTCGGCACCGTGGCCGCGAGGCTCCTGGCGCGGCTCCAGGAGGCGGGCATCGAGACCAGCATCGACGTGGTGAGCGAAGACAGCCAGCGGTTCCCGCAGATCGTCAAGCCAGCCCTCAAGTACGCCGATTACGCCATCCTGAACGAGTTGGAGGCCGGGCGGACCGTCGGCCGCGACCTTAAGCCCAACGACAAGCCCGACCCGAAGGCGATCCGCGCTGCCGCCGAGGAACTGCTGCGGCTGGGCGTAAAACGCCTGGTGTGCATCCACCTGCCGGAGGGCGGATACGTGCGGACCGCCGGCGGCCAGGAACTGTGGCAACCGTCGCTGAAACTGCCCGCTGGGTACATCCGCGGCGGGGCGGGCGCGGGCGACGCCTTCTGTTCCGGCATGCTCTACGGCCTCCACGAGCGGTGGGACCTCGAACGGTGCCTCAAACTGGCTGTCGCCGCCGCCACCGTCTGTCTGGCCGACCCGACCTGCACCGCCTCGATGACGTCGGTCGAGAAGACGTTGAAAGTAACCGCGAAGTTCCCGTACCAGTCGTCGGTGTTCTAGCATCGCCTCGGTCGCAACGAGCCCGCCGCGGAAGCGGCGGGCTCGGGTCACCCGTGCGGCAGGATGACGACCTTGAGGTGTTCTCCGCCGGGCGTGGACATCAGGCGGAACCCCTGCAGCGTCTCTTCGAGCGGCAGGCGGTGCGTGATCATGTCGGCCACCGGCACCCGCCGCGCGGCAATCAGTTCCAGGGCCACCTTTGCATCGTAAGGCGAGTTGCCGTACGAGGGCTTCAGGGTCACGTCGTTGCGCCAGAACTCGTTGAGCGGCACGGGCAGTTCCACGCCGGGGTCGGTCGTGGCGAAGCACAGGACCGTGCCGCCGCGGTCCACCGACGCCAGGGCCTGCTTGAACGGCGCCAGGGCCCCCGCGCAGACGACCACAAGGTCGGCCGGACGGCCGCCGTTGGCTTCGCGGACACGCTTCGGCACGTCGTCCTTGGCGTCGAAGACGGCGTCGGCGCCGAACCGGCGAGCCAGGTTCAGCCGGAACTCCGAGATGTCGGTCGCGATGATCCGCCCTGCCCCGAGCGCCCTGGCCAGCGCAATGTGCAGCACCCCCGAGATGCCCGCCCCGAGGACCACCACGGTCTGGCCCGGCCTCAGGTTCGCCGATCGCTGCCCGCGCACCACGCACGCCAGCGGCTCGAAGAACGACCCCTCTTCGAACGTCACGTGGTCCGCCAGCCGAAAGACGCCGCGGTCGGCTTGGAGCGGCGGAATGCGGACGTACTGGGCGAACCCCCCGGGGTCGAAGTTCGTCGTGTGCAGCGTCTCGCAGGCCGTGTGGTACCCCGCGAGGCAGTAGTGGCACGTGTTGCACGGCACGTGGTGCGAGACGGCGATCCGCTGGCCGACGCGGTGCCGAGTGACGCCTTCGCCGACGGCCGCGATCTCGCCGGCCACCTCGTGCCCCAGCACGATCGGCGCCTTCTTGATGCGGTACCACTCCAGGACGTCGCTGCCGCAGATGCCCGAGGCGCGGATCTTGACGAGGAGTTCGCCCGGGCCGATCTTCGGCACCGGCCGCTCCTCAATCCGCACGTCGCTGTTGCGATAGTAGACCGCCGCACGCTGCATCTTGGGAATCTGTTCCATGGTTGACCTCTCCCGAGAGCCTTATCTCCGCAGCAAGAAGGATGCGCGGAACAGAGAAGCAACCGCCCCCGCGGTTGCAGGGGCGGCGCTCCATCTTGGCCGCCGCCCGGTGGGGGCATGGCGGCTTGGGATTGGCTACGGCCTGTATTGCCTTCGCCAACTTTCCTCTTAGCGGGACCGGCAGACTACTCGCCCCACGCGGCTTCGACAAGCAGAAAACGCCCTACTTCGCCGGCCGCACCACCTCGTACCCGTGCTGGATGAGCCAATGGTGGAACTCGTAGGTCGTGTGGATACAGTCGGTCTTGCAGACGCCGCGAATCTCGTCGTACTCGGCCGTGCCCTCGGCCGCATTGTCGAGAAGCCGCTGGATGGGGCACTTGATGTCTCTACAGAACTCGCGCCGCCTGTAGTCGGTGTAGCCGGGAATCGCCATGTCATGGCCCCCTTCGTGTGCATGTAGGGTGGGTGCGCTGCACCCACGCGGAACATGCGGCAGAACATGCAGCAGAACATGCGAATGATAGGCCCCCGCCGGCCTTTGTTCCACCAAAAACAGGACTTCCGCTGCCATGCCGCTGGTCCGAAGGCTCGCGGCAGTCCGTCGGCGGGTGGACGGGTGCGTCCGGAAAGTGCTTGATTTTGCCCGGCTTCTGTGGCGTAGTAACTTTCCGCCCCGGAGGCTACGGGGACACAAAGGAGGCGGCAATGTTCGAACAGGAGCGGATTTCGAGGCGTGGGTTCTTCAAGGTGAGTGCGGCAGGAGCGGCGGCGCTGGCGGCAGCCAGGGCTCCCTTCGCCCTGGCCGCGGACACAGAAACAGAAGGCAAGAGAGTGCCCAGAACCGGTCTGCAACTGTACAGCATCCGCGAGGACTGCGGCAAGGACCTGGCCGGCACACTGGCCGCAGTGGCCAAGATCGGGTACAAGGGCGTCGAGTTCGCCGGCTATCACGGACGCGACGCCAAGACGCTCCGCAAGATGCTCGACGACTTGGGCCTCGTGTGCTGCGGCACGCACACCGACCTGGAGACCCTGACGGGCGACAACCTCGCCAAGACGGTCGCGTTCCACAAGATCCTCGGCAACAAGTTCCTCATCGTGCCGGGCTTCGGCGCCAAGACCAAGCAGGACTGGCTCGACAAGGCCAAGCAGTTCACCGAGATCGCCGAGAAACTCAGGGCCCAAGGCATGATGACCGGTTACCACAACCACTCGCACGAGTTCAAGCCGATCGACGGCGAAGTACCGTGGGACCTCTTCTTCGGCAACACCCCCAAGGACGTCATCATGCAGTTCGACACGGGCAACGCCGTGGGCGGCGGCGGCGACGCCGTGAAGTACCTGAAGAAGTACCCCGGCCGGGCCGTCACAATCCACGCCAAGCCCTGGTCGAAGACCGACCCCAAGGCTGTCATCGGCGAAGACGACCTGCCGTGGAAGGAAATCTTCGACATCTGCGAGACCACCGGCAACACCGAGTGGTACATCGTTGAGTACGAAGTGGGCGGCGTGCCGGCCATCGAGGCCGTCGACAAGTGCTTCCAGGGCATGAAGAAGATGGGCAAGGCGTAACGGCAGGACGCGAGCGACGATAGAAGCCTGTGAGGCACTCGTGCGCGGCGGGTCGGAAGGCCCGCCGCGCTCAACATCGGGAAGCGTCGCCTGGGTAAGGAGCAGCGACCGTGGCGAAGATTCGCGCGATCGTCGTCGGGGCGGGCGGAATATCGGGGGCGTGGTTCCCGCCCCTGCTGAAGGAGAAGGTCGAAGTCGCCGCCGTCGTCGACCTCGTCAGGGAGCGGGCCGAGAAGCGGCTCGAAGAATTCAAGATCAAGTCCGTTGTCTTCGACGATCTCGACAAGGCCCTGCGCGAGGTCAAGGCCGATCTCGCCGTCGACCTGACGGTACCCGAGGCCCACTGCCAGGTCACGTGCAAGTGCCTCCGGGCGGGCCTCGCCGTCGTGGGCGAAAAGCCCATGGCCTCGAGCATGGCCGAGGCCCGCCGGATGGTCAGGGCCTCCGAGGCCGCGGGGCGCCTGTACATGGTCAGCCAGTCGCGCCGGTGGGACAGGAAGCACGACGCCCTGGCGCGCACCGTGGCCGCAGGGGCCATCGGGGACCTCACGACCCTGAACTGCGACTTCTTTCTGGGCGCCCACTTCGGGGGCTTTCGCGACGTGATGCCCAGTCCGCTCATCCTTGATATGTCGATCCATCATTTCGACATGGCCCGGATGATCGGCGCCGTGGACCCCGTGCGCGTCTACGCCGAGGAGTTCAACCCCAAGGGGTCCTGGTACAAGGGCGACGTGGCCGCCAACGCCATCTTCGAGATGACGGGCGGCGTGCGGTTCGCCTACCGCGGCTCGTGGTGCGCCGAGGGGTGCCACACCAGTTGGAACGGCGACTGGCGGATCGTCGGCTCCAAGGGCACGATCCTCTACGATCGCGACCGCGACCCGTACGGCGAGGTCGTGTGCGGCAGCGAGGGGTTCCACCGGCCGAAGAAGCCCGTCAAGATCGCCCGGTCGCCGGTCAGGTTCGGCGGCATGCACGGGGCCCTCAGGGAGATGCTGGCGTACCTGCGGACCGGCCGCCGGCCGCAGTGCGAGTGCCACGACAACATCAAGAGCCTGGCGATGGTGTTTGCGGCCATCGAGAGTTCGCACTCGGGCCGGCGCGTGAACGTGCGCGTGATGTAACCTTCTTACTTGGATTTGGCGCGTGGGTGCAAAGCACCCCCCTGCGCTTTGGCGTCGATCAGCCTCGCGATTGTCTCGGGCGAAAGCCCGCGCAGGCTCTCGACCACCAGGGCCGCGTGGCCGGCGAGTTCCTGTCGCCCGAACGTGCCCGTCACGGCAATGGGGGTCATGCCGGCCCGCTCGGCGGCCTCCAGGCCCGCCTTCGAGTCCTCGACGACGGCGCAGCAGTTCGGCTCAATCCTGAGTTTCGCGGCCGCCTTCAGGAACACCTCCGGGTCGGGCTTTCCGCGCGTGACCTCGTGGGAGTTGACGATGGCGTCGAAGAGGTGCGCCCGCCCCAGGCCCTTGAGGGCCACCTCGACGTTCTCCGGCGGACCGCTGGAACCGATCGCCAGCGCAAAGCCCGCGGCCTTCAGGGCGTCGAGGAGTTCGCGGGCGCCGTCCATCTCGGGGAACCGGGCCGTGACGATGTCGCGGTAGGCCTGCTCCTTCCACCGGCTCCAGTAATCGGCCTGGTCGTCGGGTATGAGACCCGGCCAGAGGGTGTGGAAGATCTCGGGGTTGCGGCGGCCGAACGTCGGGACGAACTGCGCTTCGGTGATCGGCGAGCCGAGTTTCTCGCCCAACTTCATCCACGCCAGCATGTGGGCGTGGTAACTGTCGATCAGGACGCCGTCCATGTCGAAGATGACTGCCCGCCGCTCCATCGTGCCTCCGCTTTGAGCGCGTCGAGTGGCCGCCGCAGCGACCACGCGGTTGCTTCGAGCCCGCCGCGGAAGCGGCGGGGGATCCCCATTCGACGTCTCCGGCCGCTCCCGCGGCGGGCTCGGGCGCCGCATGCCAAAGGGCCGAAAGCATAGCAGGTTCCCGCGCGGCCGACAAGATTTCGCCGGCGGCGTAATTGTTGACTAACGCCCCGCGGCCGTTATCCTGATGGCCGCCACACGGCCCTGCGTCGTCGAGACCGGGGTGGCATGACGCCCGCTTGCGAGGGGCAACCGTGGCACGCGAACGCTGGGGAAGCCGCCTGGGCATCATCATGGCCGTGGCCGGCAGCGCCATCGGCCTGGGCAACTTCCTGAGGTTCCCGGTCCAGGCGGCGCAGAACGGCGGCGGCGCGTTCATGATTCCGTACTTCGTGGCGCTGCTGCTGGTGGGGCTGCCGCTGATGTGGATCGAGTGGACTATCGGCCGGTTCGGCGGCGGGTTCGGACACTCCACCGCCCCCGGCATGTTCCACACCCTCTGGAACAAGAACCGGTTCATCAAGTATTTCGGCGTCATCGGCATCTTCGGCCCCATTGTCATCTTTATCTATTACGTTTATGTCGAATCCTGGCTGCTAGGCTACGGTTACTTTGCCGTGACGGGCCGGTACAACTCCTGCACCACGCAGGAGAGCATGAAGGCTTTCCTCCAGGGCTACCAGGGGGTCGCCAGCAACCAGTACTTCTCGGGCCTGGGCACGGCGTACGTGTTCTTTCTTCTCACGTTCGCCGTGAACCTGCTGGTGCTCTACGCCGGCATCCGGCGCGGCATTGAACTGGTGTGCAAGTACGGACTGCCCGTCCTGTTCGTCCTGGGCATCGTCCTGATGGTCCACGTCTTCTCGCTGGGCACCCCCGACCCCGCCGCACCCGAGAACAACATCGTCAACGGTTTGGGGTACCTCTGGAACCCGAAGTGGTCGGCGCTTCTGAGCGCCAAGACGTGGCTGGCGGCGGCCGGGCAGATCTTCTTCACCCTCAGCGTCGGCATCGGCGTCATCCTGACGTACGCCAGTTACCTGACGCCGAAAGACGACGTGGCGCTGTCGGGCCTGACGGCAGCCGCCTGGAACGAGTTGGCCGAGGTGATCGTCGGCGGAAGCGTGATCATTCCGGCGGCGTTCGCCTTTTTCGGCGCGGCCGGCACCACCGAGATCGCGCGCGGCGGCGCGTTCAACCTGGGGTTCGTCACGATGCCCCTGGTGCTCCAGCAGATGCCGTGGGGCCACCTCATGGGGTTCGCCTGGTTCGTGCTCCTCTTCATCGCGGGCGTGACGTCGTCGATCTCGCTGGCCCAGCCGGCGATCGCCTTCCTGGAGGACGAGTTCGACCTGTCGAGGAGAGAGGCCACGGCGATCTTCGGCCTCAACACGTTCGTCCTCTGCCACGCCGCCATCTTCTTTCTGGGCAGCGGCGTGGTCGACGAACTCGACTTCTGGGGCGGCACGTTCTGCCTGGTCCTCTTCGCCACGGTCGAGACGGTCCTGTTCGCGTGGGTCTTCGGCATGGAGAACGCCTGGACGGAGCTCCACGTCGGGTCGGACATCACGATTCCGCGCATCTACCGGTTCATCATCAAGTACGTCACGCCGGCGTTCCTCCTGCTGATCCTGGGGTTCTGGCTGGTGCAGGAGGGCGTGCCGGTGTTCCTGATGGAGAAGGTCGCGCCGGAAAACACCCGCTACGTCCTGGGCACCCGGATCATGCTCGTCGCCCTGTTTGCGAACCTGGCGGCGCTCGTGTGGTTCGCCTGGAGGCGCCGGCGGGCCAAGGAGGCGGCGGCATGAGGCTGGGCGGCTGGATCTTCCTGGGCGCCAGTTGGTTCGTCATCCTCGCCCTGACCGCGTACTCGATGTACCGCGTCCTCAGGACCAAGGAGCAGGACGAATCGGCGCCGTAGGCGAATCGCCATCGTGCGACGGCCCGCGGCGGCGAGCGTGCCATGCTCGCAGGACGTTCGGCACGCCTTCGCCCGAGCAGGAGCGCGAGCGCCCGTGTCGCCGTTGCCATTGACCTCGGCGCGGGTCGCCAGTAGAGTAGGCGGTGTTACGGCGTACCACGGAGACACGAGTATGAAAGGCGTCGTCCTCGCGGGCGGACTTGGAACGCGGCTGTATCCGCTGACCAAGATCACCAACAAGCACCTCCTGCCGGTCTACTCGAAGCCGATGATCTACTACCCAATCGAGTGCCTCGTGCGGGCGGGCGTCACCGACATCATGATCGTGACGGGCGGCAACTCGGCGGGCGACTTCATCCGGCTGCTGGAGAACGGCGAGGAGTTCGGCCTCAAGCACCTCCACTACGCGTACCAGAAGGGCGAGGGCGGCATTGCGGCAGCGCTGGCGCTGGCGCACGCCTTTGTGGAGAACGAGAAGGTCTGCGTCATCCTCGGCGACAACATCCTCCAGAAGGCCATCGCCAAGGCCGTCCGCGCCTTCGAACCCCTGCACGAGGGGGCCAAGGTGCTGCTGAAGGAAGTGCCGAACCCCCAGTGCTACGGCGTCGCGGAACTCGAAGGCCACCACATCCGCCGCATCGTCGAGAAACCGAAGTGCCCCAGGTCGCACCTGGCCGTCATCGGCGTTTACATGTACGGCCCGGAGGTGTTCGAGATCCTGCCTAACCTGAAACCCTCGGCGCGCGGCGAACTCGAGATCACCGACGTCAACAACCATTACATCCAGCAGGGCGCGATGACCTACGAGATCGTCGACGGCTGGTGGGCCGACGCCGGAGAGTCCGTCGACTCGTGGCTTGACGCCTGCCACATGGTCGCCTCGACGGGGGCCAACCTGCCCGAACATGTCCTCGAAGGCGAGACCCACAAGGCCCCCGGCTCCGCCGAAGTCGCCAATCACCCGCACCGGCGGCACGCGTAAGGCCGTGCCGCGTCATCAACCGAAACGCGCCCCGGCGAGTCGCAGACCCGCCGTGGCGGGCGGGGGCGGCGGAAGAGGCACGTCGCGCG
>Ga0315275_10001919_pt1 | contig 18597 bp, 16 predicted proteins | sample YL17G03_0_MG_FD_205557 | JGI IMG/M metagenome (GOLD analysis project Ga0315275, IMG submission 205557) | Sediment microbial communities from Yellowstone Lake, YNP, Wyoming, USA - YL17G03_0 | ecosystem: Environmental > Aquatic > Freshwater > Lake > Sediment | place: USA: Wyoming | collected...
CTCGGGCGCCGACGGCGGCCCGGGCCCGGGCGCGGCGGCGGGGTCCGTCTTGACGCCTCCGGGAGCGCCCGATTAGGCTTTTCGCTGTCGCCGCACCCCGCGCGCCACGCGGATCTTCCGGCCGCCGAACCCAGACACGGAGAACGAGAGGGACTACCGTCGCATGGTGACCATGACGAACACCGCCGCCGAGCGGCTCCGCAGCATCCTCGAGCAGGAGAACCAGTCCGCAAAGGGGCTGCGCATCCGCGTGATCCCCGGCGGCTGCTCCGGGTACTCCTACGACATGACGTTCGACGACGCCCGCGAGACCGACCACACGTTCGACGCCCATGGGCTCAAGCTGCTGGTGGACACGGAGAGCCTGCCGCTGCTGCAGGGCGCGGAGATCGACTTTCAGGAGTCGTTCGGCGCGAGCGGCTTCACCATCAAGAACCCGAACGCCGCGGGCGGTTGCGGGTGCGGCAAGTCCTTCCAGGCCTGATCGCGTCCCGTCCGCGTCCCGGCGCCGCGTCGCGCCGGGACGTTTCATGCCCGCCGGCCACGCCCGGCGGCGGCCGGCGGGCGCGCCGCGCGTCGTCCCGAGCCGCTCTCTTCCTGACCTTCGGCCTGGGGCTCGTCGCTGTGGCCGCACCGCCGTCGCGCGCGCAGGCTCCGCCGCCGGCGGGCGCCGGGCGCGTCCCCGTCTCCGTCATACCGGGAGCGCACCGCGAGCCGAATCCGGCCGCCGCGGCCGAGCTGGGGCGGGCGCGGGGGATGCTGTCCGAGGGTCAGACCCCCGCGGCGGTCGAAGCCGGGCGTCGCGCCGCGCTGCTCGACTCGCTGTCGGCGACGGTGTTCGAGAGGCTCGGGGTCATCTACCAGGCGGCGGGCCTGCCGCGCGAGGCCTACCAGGCCTTCCGCCGCGCCTCGCTGCTCGATCCCGCCTCCGCCTGGGCGCTGAACCGCGCCGGCCAGGTGCTCCTGTCGGAGCTCGGCCGGCCGGCGGGCGCGCTCGCCGCGCTGCGCCAGGCGCAGGCCGTGCGGCCCGACTTCGCCCCGGCGCACTACTCGCTGAGCGTCTATCACCTGCTGCGCGGCGAGATCGAGGACACGGAGCGCGAGGCGGACCTCGCCTTCGACCAGGCGGTGGACGAAGAGGAGAAGCGGGTCTTCTTCGGCGCCCGCATGCAGCTGCTGATGCTGCGCGGGCAGTATCTCGACGCCGAGGACGCCCTGCGCCGCCACCTCTACGAGCGGCCCGACGACCGCCGCGCGCAGCAGGCGCAAGCGCTCGCGCTGCGGCTGCTGGGGCGCTACCCGGAGTCGGAGGAGGCGCTGCGCCGCCTGGCCGCGCAGGTGCGGCCGCAGGCGGTGCTGCTCAACGATCTCGGCACGGTGCAGCTGGCGCTCGGCCAGCGCGATTCGGCGGCGGTCTCTTTCCGTCGGGCCTGGGACCTCGACTCGACGGCCAGCGAGGCGGGCTACCACCTGGCCCGGGCGCACCTGGCGGCCGGCGACACGAGCGGCGCGCTGGGCTGGCTGGCGCAGCTCGAGGAGCGCGACCGCGGCTGGTACGTCGCGCCGCTGCTGGCGGCGCGCATCCACGCGGCGCGCGGCGATGCGGCGCGGGCGGAGCGGGCCTTCGCGCGGGCCCGGGCGCTCAACCCGCTGTCGTTCGAGGGGCCGCCGCCGGCCACCGACGCGGGCTGGCGCGCCCGCCAGCCCGGGCCGCGGGACAGCCTCCTGGTCCGCTCGGAGCAGGCCCTCGTCGCGGGCGAGTTCGGCGCCGCCTTGCTGCTGGGATACCAGGCCTGCCTCGACCGCGAAGTGCGCCCGCGGGCGCTGCTCTTCGTGTTCTGGGCCAACCGGCTCTCCGGACTCATGCCGGGCGGCGCGGCGGCGCATCTGGAGGCCGGGCTCGAGGGCCTGCCGGCCTCGGCCAAGACGGAGCGCGCGGTGGCCGAGCGCGAGCTGGGCCTCCTGCATCTGCGTCTCGGCAACGCCGGCGACGCGCGCGCCCATCTCGAGAAGGCGCTCGCGGCGCTGCCGCCGGCGCACGCGGTCTCCGCGTCCGCGGCGGCCGCTCTCATCGGCCTTTGCCTGGATGCCGGGGACCCCGTGGCGGCCGGCCGGCTGGCGGCTCGCGTCGGGGATCCCGCCGACGCCGAGCTGCTCTCCGCGCTGGCGCGTGCCGCGCTGGCCGCCGGCGAATCCGAGCGCGCCCGGGGGCTGCGGGAGCGGGCCGCAGCCGCCGAGTTTCTTCCTTCCGAACCCCGGTAAGCGCCCGGAAGACACCAGCGTCCCGCGCGCTCGCGGCGACCGCGTCGGGGGCCAATTGCTGTTGACCCGGGGCGGAGCGCCACGGATACTGGCGTCGGTCCGCTGTCGTTCCGGTTGAACGCACCCGGGTTCTGCCGCAGCCGCGGAGGTTCGCGGCTGTTCTGACTCTTGCGACCCAAAGCGGGAAGCAGCGACCGGACCCCCAGGAGCACGAAAGGAAACATCGGAAAGTGGCCAACGGTACGGTGAAGTGGTTCAACGATGCCAAAGGCTTCGGCTTCATCTCCCAGGAGAACGGGGAGGATGTGTTCGTCCACTACTCGGCGGTTCAGGGCGAAGGCTTCCGTAGCCTGGCCGAAGGGGAAAAGGTCGAGTTCGATGTCGTGAAGGGGCCGAAGGGCTACCAGGCCGCGAACGTCCGCAAAGTGAGCTAGCGGCCGTTCGAGCCGCCATTCTTTGGCGAGCTGACCCGCTTCACAGAAAGACCGGCGGACCATCGCCGGTCTTTCCCTTTCCAGTGGCGCCGCCTGGCGCGGACGCGGGATGATTCCGCCCATGACCCCATCCGACCCCCGCGATCGGCCTCCGGCCGTCACCGCCTCCGGTATGCGCTGGGCCTCGGCCGTGTCGCGCGACAGCGACACCGCGCGCGCCGCGCGGGAGGCGGCCGCCGCGCTGCGGGCCGATCTCGGCGACGGCCCGGTGGACCTGGTGCTGGCGTTCTTCACGGCTCCGCACGTGCCGGCCGCGGAGGACGCGCGCGCCATCCTGGCGCGGCTCCTGGAGCCGAGCTGCCTGGGCGGCGTCAGCGGGGCCGGCGTGATCGCCTCCCGGCACGAGATCGAGGAGGGCGCCGCCCTGGTCGTGCTCGGCGCGCGGCTGCCGGGGGTGGAGGTGTCGCCGTTCGTGATGCCGGCCGCAGGCTGGGCGGAGCCCTTCGAGAGCGCCGAGGCCTTTGCCCTCTCGGCTCCGGGTGCGGCGGGCGCGGAGCTGGTGCTGGCCTTCGGCGATCCCTTCACCCTCGACGCGCTCAACCTCCTGCAGAGCTTCGACCGCTTCGCGCCGGGCCTGCGGCTGGTGGGCGGCATGGCCAGCGCCGGGGCGCGCCCCGGCGAGAACGTGATCTTCCTCAACCAGTGGCTGGCCCGCGACGGCGGCTTCGCGGTGGCGCTGTCGGGCGCGGTGCGCGCCGACGTGGTGGTGTCGCAGGGCTGCCGCCCGGTCGGCCCGCCGCTGCGCGTCACCGAGGCGCGGCGCAACGTCGTCGTGGCGCTCGACGGCGCTCCGGCGGCCGAGCGCGTCCGGCAGGTGCTCGACGCGCTTCCCGACCGCGACCAGGCCCTGCTGCGCGGCGGGCTGTTCGTCGGGCGCCCGGTGTCGAGCGCGGCGGCGGGCCCCGGCGACTACCTGGTGCGCAACGTCATCGGCCACGATCCGGAGAGCGGCGCCATGGCGATCGGCGACCTGGTGGCCGAGGGCGAGCGGCTGCGCCTGCACGTGCGCGACGCGTCCACCGCGCGCCAGGACCTCGAGCTGCTGCTGGCGCCGCAGGCCTTCGACTCGCCGGCCGCGGCCGCCCTCGTCTTCTTGTGCAACGGGCGGGGCCGCCGGCTCTACGGCGAACCGGACGGCGACATCGTGCCGCTGCAGGAGGCGCTCGGCGGCGTGCCGGCGGCGGGTTTCTTCTGCGCCGGCGAGATCGGCCCGGTGGGCGGCCGCAACCACCTGCACGGACACACGGCGAGCCTCGCCGTCCTGCGGGGGAAGTGAGATGCGACGCGCGCGGCCCGCATCCCTCGCCGCCGTGGCGCTGCTGCTCGTCGCCGGCGCGGCCGCCGCCGAGCCCGCCGCTGCCGATCGCGCCGCCACGCCCGCCCAGCTCAGGTCGCGCTGGCAGCACATCGCGGGGGAGATCGGCGGCAAGGTCGGCGTCGCCGCGGTCCTCGTCGAGACCGGCGAGCGGGTCGCGGTCAACGGCGCCGCGCGCTTCCCGATGGCCAGCGTCTACAAGTTCCCCATCGCGCTCGCCGTCCTCGACGGCGTCGACCGCGGCGGGCTGCGGCTGGCGGATTCGCTGGCGCTGCTGGCGCGCGATCTCCGGCCCGGGGCGGGCGCCCTCAAGCTGCCTCCCGGCAGCGACCGGATCTTCGTGCGCGTCGACCGGCTGCTCGCGCTGGCGGTGGGCGAGAGCGACAACACCGCCAGCGACGCCCTGCTGCGTTCGGTGGGGGGGCCGGCCGCGGTGATGCGCCGCTTGCGCGGTCTGGGGATCACCGGCATCGACGTCAGCCGCTTCGAGGTCGGGCTGATGGCCGACTGGAGCGGCGTGGCCGTCCTGCCGCCCGAGCCGCAGTGGACGCGCGAGCGCATCGACAGCCTGGTGGCGGCCGTGCCGCCGGGGCGCCGGCAGGCCGCCGGGCGCGCCTACGAGACGGACCCGCGCGACACGGCCACTCCCGAAGCCATGGCGCAGCTGCTGGCGAAGTTCCACCTCGGCGGGGCGCTGTCGCCGGCGGGCACCGCGCGGCTGCGGCGGCTCATGGAGGACACCGCCACCGGCTCCGGCCGGATCAAGGGGCGCTTGCCGGCCGGCACGGTCGTGGCGCACAAGACCGGCACCATGGGGACGGTCTGCAACGACGTCGGCGTCGTCACCCTCCCCGGCGGCCGCGGCCACCTGGCCCTCGCGGTGTTCCTCAAGGGCTCGGCCCAGCCGCGCGCGCGCCTCGAGTGGGCGATCGCCGAGCTGGCGCGGGCCGCGTACGACTATTTCGCCGTGCCGCCTACGGCCCCGCCGGCCCCGCCCCCGAGATCGTCATCTCCGAGATGAGCAGCGTCGGCGAGTTGACGGTGCCGTTGAAGCGCAGGTCGTTGCCGACCTTGACGACGTTCTTGAGCATGTCGAGCGTGGTGGAGGCCACGGTGATCTCCTGCACCGGATGGGCGATCTCGCCGCCCTCGATCCAGAAGCCGGCTGCCTGGTAGGAGTAGGCGCCGGTCGTCTCGTTGTAGCCGAAGGCCCCCTGGTCGACCATGTAGAAGCCCTTGTCCACGCCCTTGCGGATCTCCTCCGGCGGGGTCGTGCCGTTGGCGATGTACAGGTTGCGGTTGCCGATGCCCGGCACGTAGGTGTACCCGCGCACGGCGTTGCCGGTGCTCTTGGCCTTCGCCTTGCGCGCCCAGTACGCGTCGTAGACGAACATCTTGCACACGCCCTGGTCGAGCAGCACGTTGCGCTGCGTCGCCAGGCCGTCGCCGTCGAACGGCGCGGTGGCCACGCCGCCCGGCATGGTGCCGTCGTCGATCACCGTCACCAGCGGCGAGGCGATGGCCGCCCCCAGCCGGTCGGCCAGGTAGGAGGTGTTCTTGAAGATGTTGTCACCCGAGAAGGCGTCGAAGAAGCTCCCCAGCCAGGCGCCGGCGATGTCGGGGTGGAGGATCACCGGCACGTTCTGGGTCGGCACCGAGCGCGCCCCGATGCGTGACACGGCGCGGCGTCCGGCTTCCTTGGCCACCTGCTCCGGGGTCTCGACCGCCGCCAGCGACCGGGCGAACGAGCCGTAGCTGCCGGACTGCTGGCGGCCGCCGGCGTCGTCGGCGAGCGGGTTGACGAACAGCCCCATGCCGGTGCCGCGGTACGAGAGCACCCCGCCGTGGCTCGACGCCAGGTGCGACGAGCCCTCGGTGGTCTGCACGGTGCAGCCGTCGGTGCGGGCGATGCGCTTGTCGTAGCCCAGCGCGATCTTCTCCATCTCCAGAGCCATGTCGATCTTCTGCGCCGCAGTGAGCCCGATCACCTTCTCGTCGTAGAGAGCCAGCGGCCCCTCGGCGTGCGTCTGGGCGAGCGGGCCCGCCGGCAGGTCGGCGAACTCGTCGGGGGTGGACTGGCGGGCCAGCACCACGGCGCGGGCCGCCAGGTCCTTGAGCGAGGCCTCGCGGAAGTCGGAGGTGTAGACGATCGCCACGCGGTGGTCGACGATGGCCCGCAGGCCGAGCCCGCGGCGGTCCGCCTGCTTGAGCGTCTCCAGGCGGCCGGCGTGGACATCGGCGCGGAACTCGTTGATCGACTCGACCAGCGCGTCGGCCGCGCTGGCGCCGGTCTTCTGGGCGAACTGCACGGCGCGCTCGGCGGCGCGCGCCAGGTCCTGGTATTCCTTCGCGTCGATGCTCATGCCTGCGTCCCTCCGACCGTCAGCTCGGAGAACTTGACCGTCGGCTGCCCGACGCCGACCGGCTTGGACTGGCCGTCCTTGCCGCAACTGCCCGTGCCGCCCTCGATGGTCAGGTCACGGCCGACGCCGACGACGCGCAGCATGGCCTCGGCGGCGTTGCCGGTGAGGGTGGCGCCCTTGACGCACGCGCCCAGCCTGCCGTTCTCGATCTGATACCCCTCGCGCACCAGGAAGGAGAAGTTGCCGTCGGCCGGGTTGACCGAGCCGCCGGCGAGGTTCTTGCAATACAGCCCTTCCTTGACCGAGGCGATGAGGGCCTCGGGGTCGTCCGTCCCGGCGGCGATGTAGGTGTTGGTCATGCGCGGGATGGGGAAGTCGCGGTACGAGTTGCGCCGCCCGTTGCCGGTCGGCCGGTTGCCGGTGAGCTGGGCGTTGAGGCGGTCCCACAGGTAGCCCTTGAGGACGCCCTTCTCGACCAGGTGGTTCTTCTGGGACGGCGTGCCCTCGTCGTCGACGCGGAACGAGCCGCGCGAGAACGGCACCGTGCCGTCGTCCCAGATGTCCACCACGTCCGAGCAGACCTTCTGGCCGAACTGGAAGGCTCGCAGCGAGGTCTTCTTGCGGATGCCGTCGCCCTCGAGCGAGTGGCCGAAGCACTCGTGCACCAGCACGCCGCCCCAGCCCGGGGCGATGATCACCGGATAGGAGCCGGCCTTGGGATCGACGGCGGCGAGCAGCGCCACGGCGCCCTCGGCGGCGTCCTTGCCGATCTGCTCCGGGGTGCGCGTCTTGACGTAATAGTCGGCTTCCACCTGCCCGCCGCCGAAGCCGAATCCGCCTTGCCGGTTGCTGCCGTCGATGGCCGTGGGGATACAGGCCAGACGCGAGACGAACTGCCGGTCGGTGGCCCACAGGCCCTCGGAGTTGGCGACCAGGAGCGAGCGCGCCGTGTCCTGCATCAGGCACTGCACCTGGGCGATGCGCTTGTCGAAGGCGCGCGCCGCCTCGTCGGCACGGCGGGCGTAGGCGATCTTCTCCTCCTCGGAGGCGTAGAGCGGCGCCGGCCGGGCGAGCACGAAGGGCGGGGCCGCCTTGGAGACGGCGAACTTCTGCGCGGCGCGGCCGCCGCCCTGGCGGGCCACGGCCGCGGCCACCGCCGCGGCCTCGCGCAGAGCCGGCATGCCGAACTCGTCGGCGTACGCGTAGCCGGTCTGGTCGCCGACGATGACGCGGATGCCGACGCCGGAGAGCACGCCGTACTGCGCCGTCTTGAGCTGCTGCTCGTCGAGCGTGAACGAGGTGTTCACCGTGTACTCGCCGAACGCCTCGGCGAACTCGCCGCCGCGCGACAGCGCGATCTCGAGCAGCTCGGCCACCTGGTCCTGGCCGAGGAACTCGGTGATGTCGGGCAAGGCGGCGGCCGCCTTGGCGGCCGGCTCGGCCGCGTTCGCGTCGAGGAGCTGCCACCACAGGGGAGCGGTCGCCGCCGTGGCGCCGACGGCGATGCCGCGGCGCAGGAACTGGCGGCGGGACAGACCCCGCAGGTCGTCGCTTTCAAGCCGCATGGGATTTCTCCAGGGAGTGGGGAGAGGAGCGGACCACGGGTCCGAAGCGGGAAGCCACATGGAAGACCCCGGTTTGGGGGAGCGCGGCGGGGAATCGTCTCTCCCGGCACGATAGGCGCGGCGGGCGGACCTGTCCAGCGCGCCGGCGCCGCCGGACCCGTCCGCTCATGTAAAGAAGTCTCAAGCCCGGCGGCGCGCTCGGGTCGGACCCGGCGCGCGCCCGGAGCCGGCGTGCCGCTGTCGGTGAGTTGAGTCAGGGAGCGGTTCGACGCCCCCGCCGATGTGAACGTCCCCGAGTCGACGCTCTCGGGCGACGTGCACGGCCTGGCGCTCGAGCTGGCGCTGTCGGCGCTGGGCAAGCGGGTCTTCTAGCGGTCCTCGGCTTCCGCGCCGCCCGGCGCCGCCGACCACTCGCCGCGCGCGAACCCGCTGGCGACCTCGTCGAGATAGGGCAGGTACGGGGCCGGCAGCTTGGGCAGCCGCCGCCGGCACTCGCGGCGCGCCTCGTCCTCGTCGGCGCAGGCGCCGGCGACCTCGGCCACGAAATCGAGGAAGCGCGCCAGGCGCACGCGCGCCTGCGGCTCGAGGTCGGGCAGCTGCGCGATGGCGCGGGCCGCCGCGCCGAGGTCGAAGCGCGCCTCGGCGAAAGCCCGGAAGCACTCCCCCTGCAGGTAGTAGGTGAGGCTCGAGCGGTCGGCCACCGGGGCGGCGGCCCGCCCCGCCGGGGACTGGCGCAGGCGGGCCAGCGCCCGCTCGGCCTGGGCGAGGTTGAAGTCGCACTTGCGCACCTGCTCGAGCACCCAGCGCCCGGTGGCCTCCAGGTCGCCGCGCGCCGGGGCGTCGGCCCCGGCGCCGTCGGACGCCGCTCCGGATCCGGCCGCGCCGCGCGGCGCCTTGCCCTCGCCGGCCTGCGTCAGCAGCTCCTCGAGGTCCTCCACGCGCGGCCCCTCCGGCCCGCTGCGCAGCAGCAGCACGGTGAGGACGTTCTGCAGCTCGCGGATGTTGCCGGGGAAGGAGTACTCGGAGAGGCGGCGCAGGATGGCCTGCGGCACGCGCGGCACCGGCGTGCCGGCCTCGGCCGCGAAGCGCTCGACGAGGAATCTCACCAGCAGCGGCAGATCCTCGCGGCGCTCGGCCAGGGTCGGCATGCGCACGGTGAAGACTCCGACCCGGTAGTAGAGGTCGGCCCGGAAGCGGCCGCGCTGCACCTCGGTCAGCAGGTCGCGGTTGGTGGCGGCCACGACGCGCACGTTGACGTGCAGGATGCGCTCGTCGCCGACGCGGCGCAGCTGGCCTTCCTGCAGCACGCGCAGCAGCTTGGTCTGCGCGGCCGGCGGCAGCTCGCCGATCTCGTCGAGGAAGAGCGTGCCGCCGTGCGCCAGTTCGAAGGCCCCGCGCCGGTCGCGCGCCGCGCCGGTGAAGGCGCCGCGCACGTGGCCGAACAGCTCGCTCTCGATCAGCTCGTCGGGGATGGCGCCGCAGTCCACCACCTCGAAGGGGCCGGCGGCGCGCGGGCTCATGCGGTGCACGGCGCGGGCGGCGAGCTCCTTGCCGGTGCCGGTGGGGCCGAGGATGAGAACCGGGAAACGCGTCGGCGCCACCTTGCTCAACTCGCGCAGCGAGGCGGTGAGGGCCGCGCCGTCGCCGATGATCTCGCGCAGCGTCGGGAAGCGGCGGCGCAGGCCCGCGAGGTCTTCGTCGCGCGCCGGCCCGCCGGCGGGCTCGGCGGCTGGCTCGGCCGGGGCGTCCGCGGCCGCGCCCTCCGCGAATCCGGCCGCCCGCGCCCGCCCGCTGGCCGCCAGGCCATCGAGCGCCGAGGCCGCGATCTGGGCCGCCGAGGAGAGCAGCCCCAGGTGCAGCGCGTCGTAGCCGCGCTCCAGCAGGCGCGAGCCGAACACCGCCACGCCCCACAGCCCAGCGGGGGCGGCGAGCGACACCAGGGCTTCGGCCTCCCAGGCCGCCAGCCACTCGCCGCGCTCGCGCGCGAAGGCCCGCGCCTCGGGCGACAGCTCGGCCAGCGAGAAAGCCACGCCCTCGCGCGCCGCCGGTCCCTCGAGGAACTGCACGTCGTCGGCGGAGAGCACCGCGACGGGCCGGGCCTGCCCGCCCCCCAGGTTGCGCTCCTCGACCAGGCGCAGCCGCCCGGTCGCCGGCTCGTAGCGGAACACGGCCGCCGTCTCCGCCTGCACCACGAAGATTGCCGAGCGCAGGAAGTGCTTGAGGATCGTCTCCTCGTCGCTGGCCGCCGCCAGGCTGCGGGAGACCTCGAGCAGGCTCTTCAGCTCGTAGATGTGTCGCTTGAGGCGCTTCACGCGCTGGGCTTGGTCGCGCGGGGTTCGCGGCATGGGCTCTCCGGGTCGCAGCTCTGCGGCGGCCGGCCCCGGCCGGCGGCGGCCCGCCGCCGGCGCCGGGGGGCGGCGCGGGCAGAGCGCCACGCATGCTAGCAGAGGGGCGCCGGGCGTTCTATACTGCCGGTGGAGCCTGTCCAGGGTTCAGGGAGACACCATGTCCATCCGGATGACCATCTGGCGCCGCGCCCGCTGTGGCCTGCTCTGCGGGCTGGGGCTGGCGCTGGCGTTCGCGGCGGCCGGGCCGGCCGCCGGGGCGCCCCGCGACACCGCCGCCACCGGGACCCGGTCCGACGGGCCCGCACCCGGATCGGTGGACGTCATCCAGGTGACCGGCGCCATCACGCCCATCTCCGCCGAGCAGATCAAGGGCCAGATCCGCGATTCCGAGAAGCGCGGGGCGCGCGCCCTCGTCCTGGTGATGGACACGCCCGGCGGGCTCGAGTCCTCGATGCGCTCCATCGTCAAGGCGATCCTGGCCAGCGACGTGCCGGTCATCACCTTCGTCTCGCCGCCCGGCTCGCGCGCCGCCTCGGCCGGGCTCTTCATCGTCACCGCCAGCCACGTGGCGGCGATGGCGCCCAACACCAACCTGGGCGCCGCCTCGCCGGTGCAGATGGGCGGGCCGATGGACACCACGCTCGCCAAGAAGGCCACCTCCGACGCCGCCGCCCTGATCCAGGGGCTGGCCGAGACGCGCGGTCGCAACGTGGAGTGGAACGTCAAGGCGGTGCGCCAGGCGGTCTCGGCGGCGGCCAGCGAGGCGGTGGGGCTGCGCATCGTGGATTTCGTCGCCCTCGACCTGCGCGACGTGCTGCGCCAGTCCGACGGCCGCGTCGTGAAGCTGGCCGGCCGGCTCGACACGCTGGCGGTGGCCGGCGCCGAGCTCCGCGAGATCCGGCCCAGCTTCCGCCACAGCATCCTGTCGTGGATCGCCGACCCCAACGTCGCCTACATCCTGCTCACGCTCGGTTTCTACGGCATCCTCTTCGAGCTGCAGAACCCGGGCGCCATCCTGCCGGGCGTGGCCGGCGCCATCTTCCTCATCCTCGGCTTCGTGGCCCTGCAGACCCTGCCGGTCAACCTGGCAGGGCTCCTGCTCATGCTGCTGGCGCTGGGGTTCTTCATCCTCGAAGTCAAGGTGCAGTCGAGCGGCATCCTCGCGGTGGGCGGCGCGGTGTCGTTCCTCATCGGCTCGTTGATCCTTTTCCAGCCCGGACTGGGAGGTGTGTTCCGCGTGTCCATCGCCGTGATCCTCGGTGCGACCCTGGCCACGGTCGTGTTCTTCCTCTTCGTCATCGGCAAGGCGATCGGCGCGCAGCGGCGCCGGGTCACCACCGGCACGGAGGGGCTGGTGGGACAGATTGGGGAGGCCGTGACCGCGCTGCGCCCGCGGGGGCAGGTGCGCGTGCACGGGGAAATCTGGCAGGCGGTCAGCGCGGAACCGGCCGAGCGCGGGACCGCCGTCGAAGTGATGCGGGTCCGCGGGCTCACACTCGAGGTGCGCGCCCGGAAGCAGGAGGGATTCTAGATGCAGTTCCTCATCCAGATGCTAGCGCCGCTGATCCTCATCCTCATCGTCATCCTGAGCAGCGCCATCCGCATCCTGCGCGAGTACGAGCGCGGCGTGGTCTTCCGGCTCGGGCGCCTGATCGGCGTCAAGGGCCCCGGCCTCATCCTGCTCATCCCCTTCGTCGACCGGATGGTGAAGGTGAGCCTGCGCACGGTGACCATGGACGTGCCGCCGCAGGACGTGATCACGCGCGACAACGTGTCGGTGAAGATCAACGCGGTGATCTATTTCCGCGTCGTGGACGCGTCGCGGGCCATCGTCGAGGTGGAGAACTACCTCTACGCCACCTCGCAGATCGCGCAGACCACGCTACGGGCCACGGCGGGCCAGGCCGAGCTCGACCAGATCCTGGCCGAGCGCGAGAAGCTCAACCTGGAGCTGCAGGAGATCATCGACCAGCAGACCGAGCCGTGGGGCGTGAAGGTCAGCGTGGTGGAGATCAAGAACGTGGACCTGCCGCAGGAGATGCAGCGCGCCATCGCCAAGCAGGCGGAGGCGGAGCGCGAGCGGCGCGCCAAGATCATCAACGCCGAGGGCGAGTTCCAGGCGTCCACCCGGCTGGCCGAGGCGGCGGCCATCATCCAGCAGCAGCCGGCGGCCATCCAGCTGCGCTACCTGCAGACGCTGGCCGAGATCGCGACCGAGAACAACTCGGTGACCATCTTCCCGGTGCCGGTGGACATGCTCACGGTGTTCATGCAGAAGCTGACGCAGAAGGCGTAGCCGGCGGGGAGAAGCGCGGCGGGGGCGGGGCGGCCGGCCCCGCCGGGCTGCGAAGACCTTGTCCGTCGGGCCGCCGGGGGCCGCTCGCCAGGCGCCCGGCGGCGTGTTACATTCCGGAAACGATTTCACGACCCGCTTGCTTTCGCCCGCCAGGAACCCGCCCCGGGGGTGGGTTTTCGAGGGGCATCGCCTTGTCCGGGCCACGTTTCCCGCCGCGGGCGGCCGCGCCGGGGACCGAGGGGCCGCGGAGGCAAAGGACGGAGACCATGGACAAGCCCATCGGCGGCGGCGCGACGACCGGCGAGCTCGACGTCCCGCAGCTGGCCGCGGCGCTGATGCGCTACTACCGCCAGGAGATCGTCCCCGACATCGTCAGCGAGTTCGAGTCGTGGGGCTTCGAGAAGGACGACCTGCGCGAGAAGGACGACGACTTCTTCGCCTTCTGCGTGCTGGCCTCCTACGACCGCCAGCCGTTCACCTTCAAGGGCGGCTCCGAGGCGGTGTGGTCGGAGGACCCGGGCTCGGTGCGCCGGCTGCTAGAGTCCAAGCGCCTGCTCAAGCACCCGCGCGTGCTGGCGCTCACCGAGGACGACCTGCGGACCATCCTCGCGGGCCTGGTCTTCGGTCCCTGGCGGCTGGCCTACGACCGCAAGCGCCACGGCGCCGGCGGCACCGACTACGCGCGCACCATGCACGGCATCGCCGAGCACGCGCCGGAGATGCGCGAGCTGTGCTGCGCGGCGGTCAGCGAGTGGGACGTCGCCAGCCTGCACTACCGCTTCGACTCGATCCACGGCATCGGGCCGACGATCGCCGCCAAGCTGGTCAAGTACCTGGTGCGCGATCTGCAGCTGGCGGACGTGGAGCCGGAGAACTTCCAGCGCCTCATCCCGCACCTGCTGCAGGAGTTTCAGAGCTCGGCGATGCTCAAGCGTCTGGCGCCCAACTCGCCGCAGACGCTGGGGCGCCGCCTGGTGGCCGAGGTCGCCAAGCTGGGCGAGCCGCTGGCCATCGACGCGGTGTTCTACGCCGACAAGAACTACGACGGGAAACTGCCGAGCCGGTTCTTGTTCTGAGCCGGCGGCGCGCGGCCGGCGGCGCGGCAGACGAGCGGCCCCGGGGGGCGTCGAGCCTCACGGGGCCGCGGTGTTTCTCGGACGCCGGGGCCGCTCACCCCACCGTGTGGATCAGTACCTGCTCGCTGGGCAGCATCTTCTGCAGGCCCTTGAGCACCGAGCCGCGCAGCATGTGGTAGAGGTTCGAGCGCTGGCCGACGCCGAGCATCACGCAGGTGACCCCCAGGCGCATCGCCGCCTCGGCGATCGAGCGGGCCGCGTTGTGCGACAGCCGCCAGATGGGGATGGGGGTCAGCCCGGCGTCGCGGATCTGCCGGGCGGCGTCGTCGATGGCGTCGATCAGGTGCGGCTCGGGCTGCGCCTGCTCGCCCGAGAACAGCCCCGGCCACTCGGTCACCGAGATGATGATCACCGCGGTGTCGCCGCTGCCGCGCGCCCGCTTGATGGCCTCGTCCACCAGCCGCGGGTTGCGGTCGCGCAGCGCCAGCATGGTGCGCGACGGCTCGAGGATGGCCGCCTCCACGGCGGTCTCCAGCGACACGATCTCCTTGCCGCGCTCCATGGCCAGCAGTTCGGCCCTGGCGCGCTGGCGCGCCGCCTGCTCGGCCACCCAGGGCACGCGGTTCACCGCCAGGACGAACCAGTCGCGCCGGATGCCCACGGCCAGCAGCACGCCGAGCACCACGACCGTGCCGCCGAACAGCGTGGCCTGCCACTTGACCACGATGTTCACCGCCCAGGCGGCGGCCACCAGCCCCGAGGTGAGCAGTCCCACCCAGGTCATGAAGCCGAAGCGGCGCTCGCGCAGGCGCACCACGTCGAGGGCCACCGACTCGAAGGTGAAGGCGCCGAGCAGGCCGAAGGAGTAGAGGTGGCCCATGGCGCTCAAATTGCCGCGGGTCGCCCAGATGACCGCCAGCGGCACCAGGGTGATGACCAGGATGGCCCAGTGCGGCGTGCCGAAGTAGCGGTTGCGGTGGGTCAGTATGCGCGGCAGGAACTCCGAGTTGGCCAGCGACAGCACCACGTGATAGGCGCCGATGATCGCCGTGTTGGCGGCGAAGACGAGCAGCGAGCCGGCGGTGATCACCACGACCCACGCCATCGCCGGGCCGCCGAAGGCGAAACCCAGCGCCGACACGAAGGCCTCGTTGTTGGCCTGCTTGACGGGCTCGGAGAGGGCGGCGATGGAGAAGGCCGCCAGCGTCGGGCTGGTGAGCAGCATGGTGATGACCACGGCCAGCATGGTCTTCGACGTGGTGCGCTTGAGCGGCAGCTTCATGGCCGGCGACAGCTGGTTCAGGCTCTCGAGCCCCGAGAACGCGAGCCAGGCGCCGCCGTAGCCGATGAGCACGCGCTGCCAGTCGAGTTGCCCGATCTGGCGCGCCTGCTCCCAGATCGTCCACCATTGCTCGGGCGTCATGCGCACGCTCACCAGCACCACCAGGACGATGTTGGCGGCGAAGGCGGCGACCGCCATGGTGAGCGCCACCATCGCACTTTCCTTGATGCCGATGACGTTGATGATCGCGAGGACGATGAGGCCGGCGATAGCCAGCGGCGTGACGTAGGGGGCCAGGAAGGGCAGGACCGAGGCGAGGTAGTGGAAGCCGCTCGTGGACGACAGCGCGGCGGTGAGGAAGTAGTCCACGATGATCAGCATGCCGCCGATGGCGCCGGCCATGGGGCCGAACGCCTTGGTGGACATGGTGACCACGCCGCCGCCCTCGGGGTTGCGCCAGGTGATCTCCTGGACCTTCTGGGCGAGGAAGAGAAAACCGATGGTGACCAGGCCGATGAACGCCGCGGCGAGGTTGCCGACGTCTTGGTACAGGATGCCAGTGGTGTAGTAGACGCTGGTCCCGATATCGCAAAAAACGACAGCCCAGGCGAGTAGCCACCCAAGCTGCCGCAGATCGTTGCCGCTCTTGGCGGCGTTGGGGCTCAAGGAAGTGCGCTCCGAGTCCTAAAGGCAAAACCCGATCCGCGGGGGATCGGGGCTGACGGCCGTGGAGTCTAGCACAGCGCCGGGGCCGCGGCTGTTATCTCAACGGGATTGTGATCCGAAAGACTAACCCGCTGGGGGCGTAGGAGATAGAGCCCCCGCCGAGCGGCTTGGGGCCATGCAGGGCGGGCGCCAGCAGCCCGATGGCCGTGCCGACCGCCGCGCCCACGAGCACGTCGGTGGGGAAGTGCTTGCCGGCCGCCACGCGCAGCGCGCCGACCGCCGCGCCCGCCAGGACCGCGCCGCCGTAGACGGCCCAGTGCGCGTCGCTGCCGGGGTGGCGCAGCGCGTAGGTGCGGGCGTACGCGACGCCGACCGCGAAGGCGCTGGAGGTGTGGCCGGAGTAGAAGGAGCGGTAGTTGTCGGCCTCGTTCAGCGCGGGGTCGCCGGGCTCCAGCCCGTAGAGCAGCGGCCGCGGCCGGTGGGTGGCCGTCTTGACCAGCTGGTTCACGCCGCTGCTGAGCGCCAGAGCTTCGAGCATCACGACCGCGTCGCGGTCGAAGCCCGCGGAGCTGCCGCCGCTCTTGATGTCGAGGTAGTCGATGGCGAACGGCGCGGCGACGGCGAGCGCCACGGCGACATCGCTCGCGGTGCTCGCGCCCCGCCGCCCGGCCGTGCCGCGGTCGAGGCTATTCAGGCTGCCCGCGTCGCACGGGCAGGGCTCGCGGCCGAGGCCGTCCCAGAAGAGCCGTGAGGCCGCGAAGCTCGCGGCCGAGACGGTCAGGATGGCGATCTCTCGCGACCGGCTCAGCTCGTAGACGTCGCCGGCGGGGGGGGCGGCGGCCGACGGCGCCGAGCTCAGCAGCGCTGCCGCGAGCGCCCAGGCCGGGACCGCGGCCGGCCTAGCGCGCATGGTCCGCCGTCCGCCCCTGGCGCTCCGCCTCCAGCAGCCGGTGCACCGCCTCGTCCACGCGCGCCGCGTGCAGCGCTCCGGGCGGCAGGCCATCGCCGGCGCCCGGGCGCGCGTCCACCAGCACCGCGCGCAGCCCGGCGTCGAGGGCGCCCTGCGCGTCGGCGTAGGCGTCGTCGCCGACGTGCCACGACTGCCCCGCCTCGACCCCGGCCTCGGCCAGCGCCGCCGCGAAGATGCGCCGGTTGGGCTTCGACCAGCCGACGCGGAACGACGACACCACCACCTCCACGTACGGGCGCACGCCGGTGCGCGTCAGCACGCCGTCGAGCGAGTCGTCCCAGTTGGAGATGATGCCGGCGCGCGCGCCGGCGCCCTTGAGCATCTCCAGCGCGGCGTGTGCCCCGGGGGCGAGCACCGGCGGCGCCAGGTCGAAGGACATCTCCCAGACCGCGGCGGCCAGGGGGCCGGCGGCCTCGTCGAGGCCCAGCTCGTGGAAGATCCGGGTGTACATCTCGCGGCGGCCGGCCGACGGGCGCTCGCGGTCGGCGCGGTCCGCCCCGGACGCCTCGCGGGCCGCGACGGCGGCCGCGACCGCGGCGCGCACGGCGTCGCCGGAGCGCACCAGGCGGCGGGCGAAGAGCACGGTCTCGACCAGCTCCTCGAGCGCCGTGCCGGGGACGAGCAGGGTGCCGCCGACATCGAAGAAGACGAACGGAGAGGGCGTCGCGGTCATGGCGGGGGCGGTCCTTCGTGGGTCTCCGGGGTTGTGCTACTGTGGCCGGCACGACTGACGCGGGGAGACTAGCATGGACCGAGAACCCCAGGGAAACGAACTCGCGCGCGCCCAGACCGCCCGGCACGTCGAAACCCTGCTGCACGCCCTCGGAGCGGATCTGCACGACCCCGAGCTGCGCGGCACGCCCGCCCGCGTGTCGGAGATGCTCGAGGACCTGCTCTCCGGCCACGACCCGGAGCGCGCACCGGAGCTGGCGGCCATCGCCAACCCCGATGCCTCGACGGGGCTCGTCCTGGTGCGCGGCGTGCGCTTCTACTCGCTGTGCGCCCACCATCTGCTGCCCTTCTTCGGCGAGGCGCACGTCGGCTACGTGCCGGGGGAACGGCTGGCGGGGCTGGGGGACCTGGCGCGGGTCGTGGACTACTTCTCCCGCCGCCTGACCCTGCAGGAGCGCATCGCGGCCGGCGTGGCCGATTACCTGGAGCGCGGGTTGCGGGCCCGCGGCGTGGCGGTGCTGCTGGAGGCGCGCCACCTGTGCCTGGAGATGCGCGGCCAGCGCAAGCCGGCGGCGGTCGAGACCAGCGCCTACCGGGGCGTGCTGGCCGAGCCGCAGCGGCGGCTGGAGTTCCTGGTGCGCGTCGGACGGGGTGGCGGCGAGGCGGCGGCCGCGACCGATGCGGACACGCGCGGGTAAGGCCCCCCGGGTCGGCAGCGTTGCGCCGGCCCGCCCCGCCTGGTAGCATTCCGGCCACCCGCGGCCGCAGCGACGCGCGGGAATCCTTCTCGACATGGCCCGGTCGGTCACGCTCTGTCCCAGCGATGCGATTCCGGAGGGTCGCGGCCGCCAGTTCCAGGCGCTCGGCCGCGACATCGCCGTCTTCCGCCAGGACGGACGGCTCTTCGCGCTCGACGGGCGGTGCCCGCACCAGGGCGGCCCGCTCGGCGAAGGCGAGCTGCTCGGCCGGCACGTGGCCTGCGTGTGGCACGGCTGGTCCTTCGACCTCGAGACCGGGCGCTGCGCCGAGGAACCGGACGAGTCGGTGGCGTGCTTCCCGGTCCGCGAGGCGGACGGGAGGGTGATCGTCGAGCTGCCGTGATCCGGCCGCACCGCGCGGACGGCCGGGCCGCACCTTCCTGCTTGCCGCTCTCCGCGCCCTGAGGGAAAGCCCGATGCCCTGGTTGAACGAGTCGAACCGCAAGTGGCGGGAGCGGGCCCGCGAGGTCGCCGAGAAGGTCGTGCGCCCGCTGGCCAAGAAGTACGACGTCGAGCAGGCGTATCCGTGG
>Ga0315275_10001920_pt1 | contig 18595 bp, 17 predicted proteins | sample YL17G03_0_MG_FD_205557 | JGI IMG/M metagenome (GOLD analysis project Ga0315275, IMG submission 205557) | Sediment microbial communities from Yellowstone Lake, YNP, Wyoming, USA - YL17G03_0 | ecosystem: Environmental > Aquatic > Freshwater > Lake > Sediment | place: USA: Wyoming | collected...
GGATAATAAGATAGATGGGTGGAAGATAATTGTCTCCAGAGCTTCTGGGCTTAACTCAATGCTTGGCGGAGCTAGAGGAATAATTGTTCCTCATCAGTTCGTTAAAGCAATTGGAGATGTGATTGTAATAAGCAAGAATGCAGTTCCTTTAAAGACAGACGATGACGAGATTCCATTAAATGCTGAAGAAGAATCTGCTTAAGCAGGTTATAATATGGCTGTTTTTGCATTTCCTGCGTATTTGACAGAGGTGGTATTTCCTTTTCTTCTTGTTTTTGTTCTAGTTTTTGCAATTTTAAGAAAGTCTAAGTTGTTTGGAGAAAGCAACAAAGCAGATCCCCTGATTGCACTTGCTGTTGGTTTACTGGCTGTTGCATTTCCTTTCTCAAGAGAGTTTATTGGGGGAATAATGCCCTGGCTTGCAATTGGATTAACTGTTATTCTTGTGTTTATGCTTTTGTATGGTTTTATTGCAGGAGATTTGTCAAAAGCTCCTGACTGGATGAAGATTACAGCAGGAATTTTAGCTTTAGTATTTTTAGTTATTGTAGTTGTGATTGTTTCAGGAATATGGGGAAAGATAACAGGGGCATTTGAAGAGAACAGCCTGCTTTCAAGTGTGGTATTCATATTAATAATAGTTGGAGCTGTTGTTTTTGTGATGGTGGGCGGAAGAAAGAGTTGATTCTTAATGATAGATATTATTGGGAAAATCGTAATTAATTGATAAAGAGATAACATTCATTCACGATGTTCATTCATTGTCAAGTATTGTGCTAGCAATTTTTATAAGTTAATTGATTAAAAAGAATATTATTGTCGCGAAGCGATAATCTGTTGCAAAGCAACTTTTGCCTTTTGATTAGGGGAGATTTGAATAGGGAAAGATATTTAAATAAATAAAATCATGTTTTATTGTATAAAATGGTGATTGAAACAATTTTGAGCAGCATTCCAACAAGCATGTTTACAATTTCTGTAACAGATATACTGAACAGATGGAATGAGATGGGTGCTTTTTCATATATACTTCCTTTTCTTCTTATATTTGCAGTTGTTTACGGGATTTTGGAAAAATCAAGAATGTTTGATGTTAAAGAAGGAGAGGGGAAGTACAAGCCAAATCATGCTGTCCACGGAACAATAGCTGTTGCTGTTGGTCTTCTTGCACTGCAGTTTGATTTTGTTCCTACATTTTTTGCAACAGTATTTCCAAGATTTGGAGTTGGGCTTGCTATTTTTCTGGTTTTTATAATACTAACTGGATTGTTTTATTCTGAGAAAGATGACAGAGGAAATTTTTTAGTCATAGGAGTCATTATTGCCATTGCAATTACTTTATGGGCATTGAGCAGCTGGGATTTCTGGGGGGACCAGTGGGGATTGGGATTTTGGTTTCAGGAGAATTTTTGGGCAATACTAATTGGAATTATTGTTGTTGTTGCAATTTATTTGATAGTAAAACCTGAAAAAGAGCATCACTAAAAATGGCAGCAGTAATAGATACAAGCGGACTTGGATTTTTTATGCCAATATTCTCTTTTTTATTTGTTTTTGTTTTAATTTATGCTTTGCTTGCAAAGACAAAAATTTTGGGGGAGAACAAGTTTGTTCATATTTTCATCTCCTTATTATTGGCTGTATTTTTTTTAATTCGTGCTTCATTCGTTGAATTTGTAAATTTGAGCTCAGCATGGTTTGCGATTTTCATAGTGTGCGTATTTTTTATTTTGCTTTTAGTTGCTTTTGTGCAGAAGGATGTTGAGAAGATTATGAAGCCAGGTGTTGCATGGGTTTTGATTCTTATATTAGTAATTGGATTGCTGTATTCTGCCTCAAGTGTGTTTGGGATTGCCCTGAAGTGGACAGAGATTCAGGGATGGGCTGGAACAGGCTGGTTTGGAGCAATTGCACTTGTTGCAATTGCAGCTATTGTTGCATGGGTTATAAGCAAGAAGTAAATTTTTCTTGAATAATTTTATGTGGAAAGGTATTATTAATGTAAAAAATAATCCTATTAGTATTCACTCATTTCAATTGTTTATTATGGCGAGATTTAGCAATAATTGATGTTAACTAGTAAGTTATTTTTATTAATTATTTGATTAAAATATAATAATATTATTTCATCGCAGATGCAATCTATTGCGAAGTGGCTAAGAAGAATTTTCAAATATATACAAAATGTTTATAAACTCTGAAATCATATAAAAAACAATGGTGAATGAAAAAGGAGTAGGTGTTCTTACAATTGTTTTAATTGCTGTTGCAGTTGTTGTCATTGGTGGTTTGATTATTGCTAATTGGAGTAAATTGACTGGGCATGCTTCTGCTGGAGAAGCTTGCACTCAGGACAGTGATTGTGACAGCGGAGTTTGTATGGATGGTGTTTGCCTTGATGCTGCAAGTGCTGAGGCTGTTTTGGCTGGTAAACTTACTTCTACTGGTACTCACGCTACTAAGACTACTGGTACTAAGGCTACTAGGGTTACTAAGGGTTGGGGGGTAAAGGCAACATTTAATTGTACAGATAATCCTGCTGATATAAATGCCTCAGCAAACTTGATTTTGAATCTAGTAGATATAAATAGTGATGGAACAGAGACTAAACCACTAAAAACAGGGATATTTAATCAATCATATAATGACGTTTGTTCTGGCAAGTATATTAACTATAACTACAGTTGCAAATTGGACAGTAAAGTTATTTATATTAAAGGTGTTAGTGTAAGTAGCTTTTCGCGATTTCCAAATACTATTGCTAATGCTCAAGATAGTATTAGTATTAATAGTGTCCCTTATCCAATGGATGTCAAGGCTACAATGCTAAATTCAGAGCTGGTACTGATAAATTGTGAGAATTATGGGGTCGGTAGTATATGTGTCTTGATAAATAATATTGCTAGTTGTTCTATACCTCTACCTCCTTATATATGTCCCGATTTTTATGACTGTACTGCCACTAATTCGGTAGGTGAATCTTGCTGTTATCTCAAGAATGGTGTTAATTATCAAACCGAGTGTACTATTAACAGTTGGGGAGGAGCAATATCATGTGATCCGGATTGTAATGGCTATGGCAACGGTAAAATTTGTAAAATAGTATAATTAAAAAATCTCTTATCAAAATAAATCTTTGTTATCTATAGTATTCTCTGAGTTTTATCCCTTCTTCTATTCTTTCTAAGGCTTGTTTTTCTGTAATTTCTTTGCCACCGTTATATTTTAGTTCTAATGATCCCCCGCCATAGATAATCAATCTAAATCCTTTTTCCAGCAATAATAACTTACTTTTAGTCGGGTTTAAATTAAAAAGTTTATTTAATTCAGAATTATATTCTACTCTGAATGTAGCAGTGTTTCCCGATTTTTCTGAAAATAATTTATTGATTATGGGATTGAATAATTCATAGCACGAATCTTCCTTAAAATAAGTGTAAACTAAAACTGCTTTTTTTTCAGATTCATTGAGAATTTTTATTAATTCAGAATTTTTATCATAGCAATAAACATAAGGAATTTTCCAGCACATATAATCAAATTCGGGATTATTTTTTTTGATAGAATAATCCGGAGTTCTGGAAATTACATTCCATTCTCCATCGGCATTTTTCTGAGAAACAGCAGATTTATTTGTTAGACTATTAATTGTAAAAACCGGAAAATCAATGTTTGTTCCATTTGATTTTATCAATTCCTGCTTGAATTTTTCATATTCCTGAACTTGTTCTTCAAGGCTTTTTAATTGGGATGCCAATTTTTCCGGGTTTCCTTTGTCTAAGGGTTCTCCATAAAGAGTTAATTGCATTCCAGTATCCCAACCATAAGAAATTTCCAGTCTGTATTCAGAATTTGAAAATTTATCTTCAGAAGAAGTTTGAATTTGATTTGTTTGCTCTGTTTTTGTTTGAGAAATTCCTGGAACAGCATTCTCTCTTCCGCATCCCCCTAAAATACCTGCTGCTCCCAAAGAAACAAGCGCAGACAAGCCTACCATTCTTAATGTGTTTCCCAATCTTCCTGCCATGCAAAAAGGAAAAGAAGGAAGTATATAAATCTTTCTTATGTTGTTACTCTAAAGGAGTTTAAATATAGATGGGGGGAAAGAAAAAAGAAAGATTTATAAACATATGTTAATATATTTTAACATATGTTAGAAATAATTAACAACTTGTCTTGCTTTTTTGAGGATTGCTATAGGCGGATAAGTGTGAGGGAGTATTCAAGAATTATGGGGGTTTCTCCCCCCACGGCTTCAAAGCTTTTGGCATTCTATTATCATGAAGGAATTTTGAAGAGAACTGAAGATCGGAATTATTTATTTTTTTATGCAAATAAGGAAAGCAAGTTATTTGTGGATTTATCGAGAATTTACTGGAAAGAAAAGCTGAACGGGATTGTTCTGCTTGCAAGAAAAGAGCTGATTAATCCAGTAATTATTCTTTTTGGTTCTCTTTCAAAAGGAGAAGCTAAGGGAGAATCAGATATAGATATAGCAATAATCTCTTCTAAAAAGAATGAGAATATAAAAAATTTCGGAAAGAAATTAAAAAGAAACATGCAGATTTTTTGGTTTGATTCAATAAAAAGCATAAAAAATATTGATTTAGCAAACAGCATTTTGAATGGCTATATTTTGGAGGGGAGGATTAAATTATGATGGACTGGAGAGATTGTTTTGAAAAGAATATTGCAAAAGAAGTTGGAATCGATGAGAATCTTATTAATTCCTTGCTAAAGACGAGTTCAAATAATCTGCATTCATCAGATGAACTAAAAATGGATGAGAAAACAGCAAATTCAAAAATTTCTCTTGCTTATGATTCTTTAAGGGAGCTTTTAGAAGCCTTGTCTATGAAAAAAGGCTACAAGATTTATAATCATGAATGTTATGTTTCTTTTTTAAAAGAAATCTTGAATGAAGGAGAAAAGGCAGAAGAATTTAATGAAATTAGAAAAATAAGAAATGCAATTAATTACTATGGAAAGGATATATCCATAAAAGATGCGGAAGAAGTGATTGAAAGAATTAAAATTCTAAGAAAATTTATATTAAGTTATTTTGGTTTTTAATTTAATGTCTCATTTTTGCGGTTTAATTCAATAATTAATTGAATATAATTTATATAAAAAAGAGGACGAATTATAATTAATAATATATAATCTATATGGGAAAAACGAGGGACAATTAATTAACTTGTAAAAGAGGCAACATTCACTCATTTCATTCGTTCATTATGGCAATATTTGGTTACAATGGTTGTAAACTAATAAGTTATTTTTAAATTAATTAAATTTAATATGATTACGCGAAGCGATAATCTGTTGCGAAGCAACAAGAATTTTAATTAAAAATTATTTCTTAATAATTTTTTTGTATATCTTTCTTTCTTCAGTTATATCTGGCCTGATTTCTTGCCTAACTGGGGGAGATTGAATGGGAAGAAATTTTTCCTCTCTTCCTCTTAGGATTTCTTTTAAAGCAGAATAATTGTCTATTAGCGGATTCATTAGCTTCGAGGTTGTTGAGTGAAGCATTTCTAAATCTTTGTGAATGCTTGAGGCGTCCTCTCCGAAGTCGCCTATTTTTTGGATGACTGCATTCTGCAGTCTTTCAATGCTGTCCTCTATTCTTGTTAATCTTTTATTCAAATCCTGAATTTTGTCGTTGACATCCTGCCTGAAAAGAGAGAGGTCTCCTGTTTTTTCCTGAAATTCATTCAGTTTTTCAAGAACAACCTGTTCTGCTATTTGTTCTGCAATTTCTGTCAGAGATTCCCCGTATTCTGCAGGCTGTTGTTCTCCATAATATGTCTGGGGAGCTTCTGCATAATATTCTCCTCCTTCTGCCGGCTGTTCTGCTTGCTCTGTTTGTTCTGGATATAAAATTTCTTCAGACTGAACCTGAGAATCTGCTATTGACTGATTCATGTCTGAATATGGGGGAGCTTCATAACCTTGAGGAGGATTTTGCTCCTGAGGATAATTCTGCCCAGAGACATCTGAAGAAGAAACAGCTTCTTTTATCTGAGACTGGGTTAGGGCATCATTTATTTCAACTGGAGAGAAGCCTTCATTTCTAAGTTGGGTAACTATGTCGGAATCCTGCATTCCAGAATTTTTTAGCTGTGCTAGTCTGTCAAGTGCTGCCATGCCTAAAGAACCAAGGTTCTTTGAGGCTTCAATCTCCTTAAAGAACATTGGGGAAATTTATTTTTTATTATCACCATCTTATTAGTATATATTATTTGAGTTTATATTTTTATCTCTTTGATAGGGAGATTCTTTTTCTTCCTTGTCCTGATTTTTCAGCTTGGCTAATTTTTTTTCAATTAACTCTTCCACATCTTTTCTTCTCATAAATTCTAAGGGCTGAAAATCTTTGAGCATTCTTTCAATGACAAGAACTTCTGATTTTCTTGTGTATTTGTCTGTTTCTGAAATAAGGCTCTGGACAGTTGATTTTATTTTGTCCATGTCTGTCTGCAGCTTGTTCAGCTGTTTTTTCATCTCCTCTAATTTTCCAGAGCTTTCTTCCTTCAGAAAAATAAAATTCTGACTTAAGAGCATGACTCTTTCCCTAATCATTTTATTTCTTTCTTCTAATTCACGAAGTCTTGTGTTGAAACTTGAGAGAAGATAAGAGACTTGCTGTGCTTGTTCTTCTGCAGGATTGGGATTTGCCATCTTTTTTATAAATATTAGTGTTTTCTTGTGTTTTTAATGTTTTTTATTCTGTGTTTATTGTTTTTTATTTGATGTTTATTGTTTTGTATCCCTGTGTTTCTTGTTTTATTGTGCGTTTCTTTCTTGAAGTTAATTTATCATTGCTTCTTAATAGCAAAATATTTATAAACTCTGAAATCATATAAGAAATAATGGTGAATGAAAAAGGAGTAGGTGTTCTTACAAGTGTTTTAATTGTTGTTGCAGTTGTTGTTATTGGAGGTTTGATTATTATGAACTGGGGGAAACTTACTGGAAAAATTTCTGACGGCGGAGCATGCTCAACTAGTGATCAGTGTGACAGCGGAGTTTGCAGTGTGGATGGTGTTTGCCTTGATGCTGCCAGTGCTGAGGCTGCTTTGGCTGGTAAAGTTACTTCTACTGGTACTCATGCTACTAAGACTACTATTACTAAGGCTACTAAGATTACTTCAGTTCCCCAGGATACATGTCCTAAACAGTATTATACTGGAACAGATTTGACTTCTCTTACACATACAAATACATATAGTGATCCAGGAAATACTGATTGTACTAAAGTGGGGGAGATTGTTTGTGTAGGCGACGGCTCCCAATATAGAGAATGTGAAACAGGTCTTAAATTGGGAGATCCTCAAACCTGTCCAAAAAGCACTGTATATCCAGATATGGGTAAAACATGTAATGAAGACTATAATGCTTTACTCAAAGACTATGGTCCTAGTTCTAAGTATGTATTAGGGCACAAATGCATTTTTAGGGCTGGTGATCTGTGCTCACGTGGTGTCCGTGGCTGTGGAATAGGAAATTGCATTGGTCCAAATAAAGCAGTTAAGTGTTCTTTTTATTGGCTGGTAGTATGGGCAATTGGTTACATGGAAATCCAGACTCCTAAAAATCAAAATAATGCGTGTTATGAGGCATCAGAAGATTATATAGACGGTGATCTAAATTTGAAGTCATGCGTCTCACTACAATCACCTTCAGAATGTACAAGGAAGCCGTATGATGGCTTCTGCAGATGGGATGATACTTCTGGTAGTGAAATGTGTACATCTATTGGTTTTCCTTAATTATCAACAGAATAATCAGTATATCTTTTTTCCATATTTTCAAATACTTTTAATATTTTTTTATATTCCTCTTTGGCTGATTCCTTAGATGTAATATCCATTGTGTTTGGAGAGTTAGTATTTGTATTTCCCGGAATATGTTTTTTCATTGAAAATCTTAGGGGATTAGTTGAACCTGGAGTGTAATAGATAGATGTATTTATAAAATATGTATTAAAATTTATCCCATTCCTGGAGATTTCCAAATTTTTTAAATAACGGGATTTATATCCGAAAACTATTTGAATTTGTTTATTTTCTCCTTTAAAGTAATTAGAAGGAAATAGCATAACAAATGCATGATCTAAATCATCTATGCCATTTATATTCATCTTTTTTCCATCATAATAAAAATTATTATCCTGCACTTTCTCTTTATCTCTTTCTGGCAAGCCCAGTCTAATTCTCCTTGAATCTTCAAAAGCAGAAACTTTATTGTACAAATTTGTTATTCTATTTATTATAACTGCTTCTCTTTGTTCACTGCTTAAATTATCTTGTTCAGATACATTTTCCTGCTCTGTTTGTGTTGGAGAATTTGTTGTACTTGGAGTAGTGTTCTCTCTCCCGCATCCTCCTAAAATACCTGCTGCTCCCAAAGAAACAAGCGCAGACAAGCCTGCCATTCTTAATGTGTTTCCCAATCTTCCTGCCATGGAAAAACAAGAATAAGGAAGTATATAAATCTTTCTGGTGTTGTTACTTTAAAGGGGTTTAAATATTAGTTAATGAGGAGAATGAGATTTTTGCTTAAGAGCACTAAAGTTTTATATATAAAGGGATATATCAAATTTTAATAATAGGGGAAAGAGAATATGATAAAAATTTCAGAAAAGGAGGTGATTGGAGATGATGAAAATTAGAGAACAATTTTCAAATGTTCATTACAAGAGGTGTAATTTCACATGATGTTTAAAGAGGGGACGCCGCTGTACTCGTATGAGATTATGAGGGAGGCGGGAGAGAATGTGATGTATGTCAATTATCTTGGAGCTCCGTTTGTCCCTTCCATTGTGGATTATCCAGAAGTCATGTCAAGAACAGTGGAGGCACTGAGTGAAAATTCAAATATCTCGCGGGTGGTTTTTGTGCAGCAGAGAAATTACAGTTATGATTTTCCTCAAATAAGAATGCTTATTGAGGTTTCTTCTATGTGGAGTTTTTTGATAAATCAGGAAAAAATTCTTTATTCTGAGAAGCTGTATTTTGCAAAAGACAAAATGTCTGAGATTTACACTTTTCTGAATCATATATTCAATGAGCTGTTCAAGATGGATCCTGTTCGAGCTTACAGAGAGCTGAAGATGGAGTATTTCATGCAGAAGGCAATGCTTGAGAAGGGAAAGGGAAATGAGAGTTATGCAAAATTTCTCTCAAGAATACTTATTTTTATTGAGAAACTGGAAATAATCCAGCTTGCGCAGAAATTTTTTGAAGATTATAAGATTGGAGACAGAAAAATTTATTCTGAATTATTCAGGGCAGACATAATGCCTAATTTTACTTTTACTAGAATGATTGCGCAGATTCCAGAAGATGCTGAGATTTTAAAACAATATGAGATTGCGCAGGGTTATGATAAAAGCACAGTAACTATATTAAAATTCAAAAATTCGGGAAAATTGGTTTATCATCTTATTCCTCCTGAATACGCACTTGACGAGGAACATCATATGCTTTTGAATCTTGCGAGAAATGTTTTGGTTGAACATCGTCCTTCTTCAGAGGAGTTTAATGATTTGGAAAGAACAAGACAGGTTTTTTTCAATGTTTCAAGAGATTTGCTGCAGGATTTAGCAAACAGCAAAGGGGTTGTTTTAAGCTTTTCGCAATTAAACAAACTTGCAACAATTTTAGTAAGGCATACAATTGGATTTGGAATAATAGAAGTTTTATTGCAGGATGAGGAATTGCAGGATGTCATGATTAACAGCCCTGTTTCGCAATCAAGAATTTTTGTCAGGCATAATGAATTTGATGAATGTTCAACAAATTTAATTCCGAGTTTGGAAGATGCTGATTCATGGGCAGCTAAATTCAGGATGCTGTCAGGAAGAGCACTTGATGAAGCAAACCCAATTTTAGACACTTCATTAAATTTGAATGAAGTTAGAGCGAGAGTTGCAATAATTCAGAGTCCTCTTTCTCCCGGAGGATTGGCTTACACATTAAGAAGGCACAGAACAAATCCCTGGACACTGCCTTTATTTTTAAAAATGAAGATGATTGACGGGCTTGGAGCAGGGCTTTTATCTTTTTTAATTGACGGGGCGAGGACATTTTTAATTGCAGGGACGAGAAGCAGTGGAAAGACTTCTTTGCTTGGAGCTTTAATGCTTGAGATAATGCCAAAGTACAGAGTAATTACCGTCGAGGACACTTTAGAGTTAGCTACAGATGCAATGAGAAATTTAGGATATGATATCTTGTCCATGAAAGTTCGTTCTGCTCTTGTTGGAGAGACTATTGAGATAGCTGCTAACGAGGGGATAAGAGCAAGTTTGCGTTTAGGTGACAGCGGATTAATAGTCGGAGAAATTAGAAGTGAGGAAGCTAAGGCATTGTATGAGGCAATGAGAGTTGGAGCGCTTGCAAATGTTGTTGCAGGTACAATTCACGGAGCAAGTCCTTACGGAGTTTTTGACAGAGTTGTTAATGATTTGAATGTTCCTGTAACTTCATTCAAAGCAACTGACTGCATTGTTGTTGCAAATCCAATCAAGACTCCTGATGGGCTGCATTCATGGAGGCGTGTTTTGCAAATTACAGAAGTCAGAAAACACTGGACTAAAGATCCTCTGGAGGAAGGAGGATTTATTGATTTAATGAGATATGATGTCAAGCAGGATAAATTGCTGCCTACAGATGATTTAATTAACGGGGAGAGTGATATAATAAAATCAATTGCAGGAAATGTTAAGGGATGGGCTGGAAACTGGGATGCTGTTTGGGATAATATTATCTTAAGGCAGAAGATAAAAGAAGAAACTATGAAATATGCTGAGAGAATGAAGATGCCTCAACTTTTAGAGGCTCCATTTACTGTTTTGTCAAATAATGCTTTTCATCAGATTTCTGATAAAGTTACAGAGGATGTTGGGCTGCCTGTTTCTGAAAAAGTCTTTCCTGAGTGGAAGAGTTGGGTGGAGCGAGAGGCTAAGCGACTAAATTTGAGATAAACAGGTTATTGATTAATATTCTTGATAAATATGGAAAATTATTATTAATTAGTAAAAGGAGATAACGCTCTTCACTGCGTTCTGAGCTGTGATTGTTCAAGTTAGAATTGTCATTAATAATCGAGAGTTAATTTGTTTTTTATATTAATTAATTTAAACTAATATGATTTTGCTCATGAGCATAAGATGTTGCGATAGCAACTTATTGTCCTGTTATAATTATATTTATAAATGCACTCGTCTTAAAAATAAAATGCCTAAAAAGAGAGAGAAGCCTGAAAAAGAGAAAAATAAAACTAAGCGAAAAATTAAAAATAAATCCAAAGAAAAAGACTTAAAGATTTATGTTAAGAGAAATAAAAGGGGATTGAAGATAGATGTTAAGAAAGATAACAGGGAGTGGATATGGATTGCTATTTCACTTGAATTGATTTTGCTTTTTGGAATTATTTATTTTTCAATTACAGGAGGTTTGATAAATCTTGGAGGAGCTCCTGTTAATGTTGGAGTGCAAGGAACTCCTGTTAATGTTGGAGTACAAGGAACTCCTGTTAATGTTGGAGTACAAGGAACTCCTCCTATTGAAACTATTCGTGTGTGCTATCAGGAAAGTGCAAATACTTCAAATCAGGGTGGAAGAGATACGATAAATTGCGGACTGAATTATGGCGGAAGTTATGATGATGGGGGTGCAACTACTGGAAGTCCTTTATTAAGGCATAATGGGGTTTGGAGCGATTATGGGGATTTACAATTGGGTAAGCCCATGCAAGCAACATATATTTATCCTTCTTCTGGAAGTATTAAAAGTGTTAATAATGCTTGGCTTAATGTAACTCTTTATCATGGAGCAAAAGTAAATTATCTTTTGAGTGTTCCTCTTTCTTGCATACAAAGAAGCGATAATAAATTTAATTGGATTGCAGAATATTATAAAATTGGAACAAATAATTATTTTAATATATCCTGCTTTACACAAGGGGGTGCTAAAATTTTATTTGAAAATGGGAATATTCATGTTGGAGACATTAGGTTTTATGAAGAATCAGTACGATGGAGCATAACATCTTATTCTTGTAATCTGTCTGAAACATTGTGCAGTGCTGAATGTTTTAATCTTCAAAACAATCTAAATAATTGCGGAAGTTGTGGAAATGCTTGTGATGGAACAGAAACTTGCGTGAGTGGGGAGTGTATTTGCACACCTGAAACTTGCGATTCTTTGGGAAAATCTTGCGGAACTTGGCCAGACGGATGTGAGGGGGATTTAAATTGCGGAGCTCAGATAGCTTCATGCACAGCACAATTTGGAAGCTGCAGTGTTTCAGGAACAAAAACATGCTCAGATGGACAGTATGGAAGCTGTGCTGCAACAACAAATCCAATAACAACAAATTGCACAGGAAAAGCTTGCGGAGCATCTGACGGATGCGGGGGAGTATGTTCTGGAACAAATGGAATTTGCCCAGCAGGACAAAATTGCAATTCTACTGGGAGCTGTGTTTATGGAATAAGTTATGCTTGCACTGAAACAGATGGGGGAAATTTAAATGCAATTCCAGGAAATGCAACAATAACTGCTAATGGGGTTGTTACAAGTTTTCGGAAAGATACTTGTGCCCCTAATAATTATTTACACGAAGTTTTTTGTGCTTCTCCAAATGCTTCGAGTTTTTCATATGCCTCTCATCTTTGTAAAATTCAAGACGGAAAAGTTTGTTTGAATAATTCAAGAGGAGAAGGATATTGTGGGGATGCTGGATGCAATTGCGGAACAAGAGTCTGCGGAACTTATACAAATGCAACTTGTTCTTTAAGTTGCGGAACATGTGGAGCAGGATTAACTTGCAATTCAACAGGGCAGTGTGTAGCTGTTCCAGAGAGTTTTGATTATGTTGCATATTATGAATTCAATGAAAGTTTAAGTGAATCGTGGTGGGCAGATGGAAGTTTAGATTTGGATTCAACACCAGAGGTTAATTCAAGTTATTTTAAACAGGAAGATTATTGTGATAATAAATATATTGAATCAACAACAGCAAAACCAATAGTTTTATACAGAGAACTTGGAGATGATTTTCAATTTTCAGGAAATGATAAATTTTCAATTTCTTTCTGGACAAAACTTTATGGAACCACTCAAGGAAGTTATTCAAATATAATTTCAAAATATGAAAATTATCAGATATCTGCTGCTGGAAACAAACTTGTTTTCTCTGTAAAAGGAGAAAGTGAAAATTGGATTTCAACAGCCAATTACAGTGTTCCTACAAATAAATGGATTTTTGTGACAGCTGTTTATAACGGAACAAAAATAAAGCTTTATGTGAATGGAACAAAAGTAAAAGAGACAAGTGTAACTGAAAATTTAGCTTCAAGTTCTGGAAATTTTGTTGTCATGGCTGATTCAGGAGATGGAATAACTGATTTTGAGGAAAAATGCACAAGCTCAAGTCCTGTTTTAAGCAAGAGCAAATGTAGATTTAACGGAGCAATTGATGAGCTGATAATTTTAGATGGAGCATTAACTGACAGCGATATTTCAACTGTTTATAATTCGGCTGAAGTGGATTCTGATGGATATCCATTGGGTTATGCTAAGGGGGTTGATTGGTTTTACTGCCAAGCACCTGCTCCTCCTGCAGGCAGCAGTTTCAGATTGAGTGGGTTGGTTTGCAAGGATGAAGAGTGCACTCAACAATCAACAAGTTTTGCAATTGGAGAAGATATTTACTTAACTTATGATGTAAGCAATGATTCGCAAAATGTAGCAATTGATGATGATTATTTTTCAGATATAAATGTTACAGCAGTAATAACAGGGCCGAATGGGCAGAGTCAGAGAGAGGAACTGCCTGCTGTTGTTTCATTTGACATTCCTGGAAATTATGTTATGACCATAACTGCAACAAAACCAGATTATGCAACTCGGACAGCAACAAAGAATTTTTTGATAAGAAGCGAGGGAACTACAGAAGCTCCTCAAATAACTATTCCTCAAACAAATGCATTTGAAGAAGTCATATGCAATAATGACGGAGTTTGCGACACTACAAATGGGGAGGACAGTGATAATTGCCCTGAGGATTGTCCAGCAGGAGAAGGAGCGAGCAAGTGGATTATATACGGATTGATATTCTTAGTGGCTGCAATATTGTGCGCACTTGGGGCAATAGTTTATTTGAAATTCGGAAAAGGAAAAGGAAAAAAGATGGAGGAGATTGATGCAAACAAGGGAAATTTAGGTGCAGCAGCTCCTCAGCCAGCAGCACCAACAACACCTCCGAAGGGGCCACCTTCTGTTCCTCCAAGAAATTTTCAAAGTCCTGTTTTCAGGCCAGGAATTACGCAGAGAAGAATTTAATTCTATTAATTTTATATGGGAAGATGGGAGAATATTGTTAATGTCTAAAAGGAGTAACGCTACGCAATAAATCGCTTCATTGTTCACGCTAAACTAGATAAATTAATGATTAGCAAAGTTGTTTTACGATTAATTGATTAAATATTTATATGTTAATGATTTATTTAGTTACAAATATTGCCTTCTTAAAAGGATTTATAAAGTAACTTTTAGTTACTAATAGTAACTTATGGGAGAAGTTGTAAAGATAGACTCGGGGCTTTTGAAAGAAATAGAGAATTTTCTGGAAAAGAGAGAGAATAAAATAAAGTATCAGAGCAAGAAGCATTTTATAGACATGGCTGTTTTTGAATTTTTGAATGCAGAGAGAGAAAGAGGAAAGGAAGAGAGAGATAAGAATATAAAGAATATAAACAAAAATAAACTAGGCTATAAAAAGAGGGGAGCATGAAGGAAAAAAGCACAGAAGAGATTTTGAAAAAATACGGGGCAAAGATAGAGAAAGAGATAAGGACAGAAGGGCAGGGGTTCAGCAAATCTTATGAAGAGTTTCGGTCGTCCCTGACTCCTGAACTGACGAGATACGAGAGATGGTGCAAGGCGCTTGGAAATTTCATTCATGTTAAAGTAGGAGAGAAGGACAAGGTAAAAATAGAAAAGAGCATTGAGATTGCTCATTTAAATCTGAATGCATCTGAAGTAGTTGTTTTTTCATTGTTTCTGCTGTTTGCTGTTTTATTCGGAGGGATATTATTTTTTGTTGGCCTGTATCTTTTAACAGGCGCTTTTCCAATAATACTTTTATTCTTAGTTTTAGTTTTTTCAATTTTTATTTTTTATTATTCATACAGAACTCCTGAAAGGCTTGCGATGATGTGGAGACTGAAAGCAAGCAGCCAGATGGTTCCTGCAATTTTGTATGTTGTAATTTACATGAAGCACACGAGCAATTTTGAAAAAGCAGTTGCTTTTGCAGCTGAGCATCTTGAACCTCCTCTGTCTTTAGATTTCAGAAAAATATTCTGGGACGTGGAAGTTGGGAAGTATTCAAGCATAAAAGAAAGCGTGGACCATTATCTTGAGGGATGGAGAGATTATTCACTTGAATTCATAGAGGCATTTCATTTAATTGAGAGCAGTTTGTATGAGCCAAGTGAGGACAGAAGAATGTCCACGCTTGAGAAGAGCCTTCAGGTTATTCTTGACGGGGTTTATGAAAAAATGCTGAAGTACACTCATGATGTAAAGAGTCCGCTGACAAATTTGTACATGCTTGGAATTGTTTTACCAACACTTTCATTAGCAATATTTCCTTTGGCATCAACAATGCTGGGGGGAGCTTTGAAATGGTATCATCTTGCAATTCTTTTTAATCTTATAATTCCTTTTTTTGTACTGTACCTGACTGAAGGAGTTGTGATGGCCCGTCCTGGGGGTTATGGGGATGCAAGTTTCCTGGAAAAAAATCCCCTTTATCCGAAGTACAAGAGCAAAAAACCATATGTATTTTCAGTTTTAATAATGCTGCCGCTTTTTTTAATTGGAATATTCCCAATTTTTTGGGCATATACTCCTCTGCATACATGGCTTGGAATGAAAATGGATTACACATGGAATGAAATTGGTTTGGGATTCATGGGAGGAGACAGCGGAATTTTTGGAATTCTTCTTGATGCAAATGGAGGAGTCACAGGACCGCATGGAATTCTTGCGCTGATACTTTCGCTGTTTGTTCCGCTCTCAATTATTTTCATGTTTTCTATTGCATTTGAGATGAAGACAAAAGAGATGATAAAGGAGAGGAAAAAATACAAGGAGGTTGAGAAAGAATTTGTTTCCTCATTATTCCAGCTGGGAAATAGAATTGCAGACGGAAATCCTGCTGAAATTGCATTTGCAAAAGTCATGAATTCCACTAAGGGGACGGAAACAGAAGGATTTTTCAAAATGGTCAATGAAAATATCCAGCAGCTTGGAATGAGCTTGAATGAGGCATTATTCAATCCCAAAAGAGGAGCTGTTATTTTTTATCCATCTCACCTGATTGCAACATCGATGAGAATTTTGGTTGAGTCTGTTAAGAAAGGACTGCAGGTTGCTGCACGTTCTTTAATGTCTATTTCAGAATATATCAAGAATATAGACAAGATTGAAGCAAGGCTTACTGATTTGCTTGCTGACATTATTTCTGACATGAAGAGCAATATGACTTTTTTAGCTCCATTGCTGTCTGGAATTATAATTGGCTTGGCTGGAATGATTACAGCAATACTGAGCATGATTCTCGTAAAACTTACACAAGGGGGATTGGGAGGAGAGGACTTGGGTGCGCTTGGAGGAATGGGTGGCTTGGGAAATCTATTGAATATATTTGACGTCACTAAAATGATTCCTCCTTACTGGCTGCAGTTGGTTGTGGGAATTTATTTAATTGAGATAATATTCATATTATCTTCCACTTTAGTTACAATAAAATCTGGGAAGGATGAGCTTGAGAAAACATCTGAGACAGGAAAGAATTTAAGAACAGCGGGAGTGTTATATTTTGTAATTGCACTTGGAGCTGTTCTTGGATTAAGCTTGCTTGCTGCAGTTGCTCTCTCTGGATTAGGGGGATAATATGAAAATTTTGGCAAATTTTCAATTATTCGGCACAAGAGGTGTGCCTTCATAAAATCAAAATGAAAAAAATAGGGATAAAAAAATACAAGGGAAAAAAAGGATTTGAATTAGCGATAAGTACTATCGTGCTTCTCGTACTTGGAATAGTTGTTCTAATTGCCCTGATTTTGATTTTTACAGGACAGATGAAGAATTTTTTTGAATTTATCGGAGTTTATTCTCCAAACAGCAATATTGATATAATAAAAACAGCGTGCAATTCATTTGTACAGACAGAGCAACAAAATGCATTTTGCTGTGAAAAACAAGATGTTGTTTTTGATTCTGGAAAAGAAAGCCTGACATGTGCTGAACTTGCTGGAAAAATAGATGGAATTGAGAACATGAGCTGCGGAAGATGCTTTTGAGTGATTAAAAAAGATTTATAAATACTTAAAACTTAAAAGAAAGATGAAAGAAAGAGGAAAAAAGGGACAAGAGATAACTTTAGGAACAATTATACTTATTGTTTTGGGAATAGCTGTTCTTGTATTTTTGATTTTTGGTTTCAGCACAGGATGGAGCAATTTTTGGGGAAGAGTAAATCCTTTTGCATCTGGAACCAATATGGAGCAAGTAAAGCTTGCATGCGACACTGCATGTCAGCAGGATAATGCACAGGTTTATTGTGTTCATAAAACAAATTTAAAATACACTGATATAAATGGAAAGAATCAGCAAATTTCTGTTACATGCGATGATATAAGAAATGGAGATTTGAATGGGATTGTAAAACTGGATGCATGCAGTATAACTTCAACTGATTGCCAGAATGAGAAGGCAGCTGTAGGCAGAATTACAACAATTCCTCCTGCCCCATAATACTGCAAATTAGGCATTCTCAATAAGATTTATTAATTCTCTTTTTCTTTTGTTTCCATGAAAAAAGGGGCCATGGAGATTGACGAATTAATTAAGTTGCTTATAGCTGGTTTTTTCCTTGTTATTCTCGTTTTCGGAGTTATTTTCTTATTTAAAGGAGGGGGAGGAAGGATTTTAGATTCAATAAGAAATTTACTTAGGTTCGGGAGATAAATAAAATGGGGATAAAATATAATTAATGTATAAAATGAGAGTAAATCAATTAAATCTAACTAATTTGATTAAATGAATGAACGCAGTGAATGAATGGCTGTATTGAGATAATAAAAAACCAAGATAATTATAAAATATGAAAAAAATAATAAGTGATAAAAGGGGACAGGAATTTACAATTGGAAAGCTTCTTGCTATTGTGCTCGGAGTTGTGCTTCTTGCTTTGATTATATGGGGGGTTAGCACTAATGCATTTGCTCCTTTGACAGAGAAGGTTTCTGGATTTTTCAATTATGTTTTGGGGGTGATAAATCCAAAACCAGTAGAACAGATTGAAATTGGACTGCTAAAGAAAGTCCAGATTTTCGGAAAAGATTATTATCTAATTTTAAATGATGGATACGGGAGATGCAAATTTAATGAGAGCCTTGTTGACAGGGATGATTATACGTTAGGGGTTTTTGGATTTAATTTTTTGAATAACAAGACTGAGCGATGGAATGAGGAAACTAAAAGTTGGAGCGATGTTGAATTTATAT
>Ga0315275_10001921_pt1 | contig 18580 bp, 16 predicted proteins | sample YL17G03_0_MG_FD_205557 | JGI IMG/M metagenome (GOLD analysis project Ga0315275, IMG submission 205557) | Sediment microbial communities from Yellowstone Lake, YNP, Wyoming, USA - YL17G03_0 | ecosystem: Environmental > Aquatic > Freshwater > Lake > Sediment | place: USA: Wyoming | collected...
GCTCTCGGGGTGGTCTTCTCACTCGCGCTGCCGGGCCGTGGAACCGTGGGCGGTTCACTGCTTGATTCGGCGCTTGGCATCGCCGCCGGTGCCGGGTCGCTGCTCCTGGTTGCGCTCGGCTACAAGTACCTGAGGAAGATCGAGGGTATGGGTGGGGGTGACGTCAAGCTGATGGCCATGGTTGGAGCTTTCCTGGGATGGAAGCTGGCGCTCCTTACCATCTTCCTGGGTGCCCTGGCAGGGGGGATCGTGGGTCTGGTGATAGCCGGCAGGTCGGCCCAGGGCATGAAGACCGCCGTTCCCTTCGGCGTTTTCCTGTCCCCCGCGGCGATAGCTGCCATGCTGTGGGGAGATGCCCTGATAGGCCAGTACCTGACGATGATCTCGCGCTGACGGCGGGCCCGTCAGGTTCTCCGGGCGGTGCTCCGGCGAAAAAAAGATTCCCTGAGGTGGGTCTGGTCTGCGGTTTTCGCTTTGCCCTCGCCGATTTCCCGGCAACCTAAACCGAATTTGCCAGCTTTTGTGTGTTGCCCCACCGTCAGGGAATCCCTCGAAAGGAGGACCCTGTCTCCGGGCCTTGTCTTAGGGAAGGTGCAATGCCCGTGCCACCCGGGCCGGTACGGGTGGAGTGCCGTTATGGTTTGATCCTGAAGCAGATAGCCAGGGGAGGCCCCGCGCCGGATTGTGCCCTGGGCTCATTGCCGATTGCAAATCGTCAGGCCGAGGTGCATTGTGCAATCGGCAAGGTCGATTTCCCAGTTGCGGATTTCGCCGGTTTTGGTTAGGATTTGTTGGTGTGGAGGCAGATGAAGCCGGCTCGTTGACGCGTTGTGAACGGCCGGGGTCTTTGGGACACCCATAGCCGGGCGGCCCATGGCGCTCTTCAAGGCGGTGTGGGGCTCGCGTTTGAGAAACCCATTTGACATCTTGCGGTTTGCGGATATAATTACGCATTCGGCTTACCCTAGTTCCGAGACCCATGAAAGGGGGGATGTCGGGAGGATGCAGGCGAAGTCACCAATCAGTCCCCTTGAACGTTCCGTTTTCACCGACGTGAAGGAGGTAGGAGCATGCCTGTGAAGAAGTCCAGAATACGGCCGCTCGGCGACAGGGTTGTTGTGAAGCGGCTCGAGGAAGAGCAGAAAACCAGAGGCGGCATCATAGTCCCGGACACCGCGAAGGAAAAGCCCCAGCAGGCTGAGGTGGTTGCGGTAGGCCCCGGAAGGCTTAGCGAGGAAGGCAAGAGGGTACCGCCGGACGTCAAGAAGGGCGACAAGGTTCTCTTCGGCAAGTACTCGGGTTCAGAGATCACCGTTGGTGACGAAGAGCTGCTCATCCTGCGTGAGGAAGACATCCTCGCAATTATCGAGTGACCCTTTGAGGCGGGATTCCTGTAGGAAAGATGGAGGTGTTGTGCATGGCTGCAAAGCAACTGCTGTTCGATGAAGCGGCGCGGCGCTCTCTCGAAAGGGGCGTTGACGCGCTGGCAAATGCCGTTCGCGTGACCCTCGGCCCGCGGGGCCGAACGGTTGTTCTCGAGAAGAAGTGGGGATCGCCGACGGTGACCACGGATGGCGTCACCATTGCCAAGGAAGTCGAACTGGAAGATCCCTATGAGAACATGGGCGCGCAGATGGTCAAAGAGGTCGCTACCAAGACCAGCGATATCGCGGGCGACGGCACCACGACCGCTACCATACTTGCGCAGCTGATGCTCCGGGAAGGCCTTAAGACCGTGGCCGCGGGCGCCAATCCCATGGAAGTGAAGCGTGGTATCGAGAAGGCGGTCGAGGTCGTTGTCAGCGAGCTCAAGAAGATATCCAAGCCGGTTAAGGGCAGCAAGGAAATCGCGCAGGTCGGCTCAATATCCGCTCACGGCGACGAGGCCATTGGCTCCCTGATTGCGGACGCTATGGAGAAGGTGGGGCGCGAGGGCGTGATCACCGTTGAAGAAGCCAAGGGCATGGAGACCACGCTGGATGTGGTCGAGGGCATGCAGTTCGACCGGGGTTATCTCTCCCCGTACTTCATAACCGAAGCCGAGAACATGACCGTCGAGCTGGAGGAGCCCTACATCCTGATCCACGAGAAGAAAATCAGCATCATGAAGGACCTGCTTCCTCTCCTGGAGAAGATATCGCGGGCAGGGAAGGCGCTGCTGATCATTGCGGAAGACGTCGAGGGCGAAGCCCTGGCCACACTTGTAGTCAATAAGCTGCGCGGCGTTCTCAAGGTTGCCGCGGTTAAGGCTCCTGGCTACGGCGACCGCAGGAAGGCGATGCTCGAGGATATTGCCGTTCTGACCGGCGGCCGCTTGATTGCCGAGGAGGTCGGGATCAAGCTGGAGAACGTTGGCACCGAGGACCTGGGCAAGGCCAAGCGCGTCATGATCGACAAGGAGAACACCACGCTTGTCGGCGGCAGGGGCCTGAAGAAGGACATCGACGGCCGGATCGCCCAGATAAAGAAGGCGATCGAGGATACCACCTCCGATTACGACAAGGAGAAGCTGCAGGAAAGGCTTGCCAAGCTGGCCGGTGGTGTAGCGGTGATCAAGGTCGGCGCGGCGACCGAGGTGGAGATGAAGGAACGCAAGGCGCGTGTCGAGGATGCTCTCCATGCGACAAGAGCTGCCGTCGAGGAAGGCATTGTGCCCGGCGGCGGTGTGGCGCTCTTGAGGGCGCTTCCTGCGCTTGACAAGCTTAAACTCACGGGCGATGAGGCGATAGGCGTGCGGATCATCAAGCGTGCGCTCGAGGAGCCGGCGAGGCAGATTGTCGAGAATGCGGGACGCGAGGGCTCGGTGGTCGTTGACGAGATGAAGAAGCGGCCGACCTATGAAGGGTTCGACGCGGCCAAGGAAGAGTTCGTCAACATGATCGATGCCGGCATCATCGACCCGACCAAGGTGACCAGGAGCGCGCTCCTCAATGCCGCTTCCGTCGCGGCTTTGATGATAACCACCGAAGCTTTGATTACCGAGATTCCTGAGAAGAAGAAGCCGGCGGGTCCTGTTCCTGGGGGCGGCGGCTACGGCGAAGACATGTACTAAGCGCATTTGATGGTGGGCCGGGGGCGCTCGCGCCCCCGGCGGATTGATCCGGCACTTGCGGCACTCCCGCCCCGGCTGGGGTTTAGGCCCGGCTGTCGGGCGCTTGGAAGAGCTTCTCGGACGAAGTGCGTTGGGCAGTCGGTGTCTCGGGGGAGCCTCGCATGAATGACATGGAGCATCCGGGGAGAAGGAACTTCATGGCATTGGCCGAGCGGTACAGCTCCCCGGACAGTCTCTTCAACATTATCCCGGTCCCGTATGACGCCACGTCAAGCTACATGGCTGGCTCGAGGATGGGGCCCAGGGCCATAATCGATGCGTCGGCCAACATCGAGGTCTACGATCACGATCTCGAGATGGAGCCGGCGCAAGCCGGGATTGCGACCCTTGAAGAAATCCCGGTGGTGGTTGGCGATCCTGCGCTGATGGTCGAGGCCGTCGAGCAAGCGGTGGTGGGTGTGGTAGGCCGTGGGGGACTCCCGGTGGTCGTGGGCGGTGAGCACACGGTGAGTCTGGGGGCGGTGAGAGCGCTGGCGCGGAAGCAGGACTTCTTCGTCGTCAGTCTGGACGCCCACGCCGACCTCAGGGACTCGTACCAGGGCTCTAAGCTGAGCCACGCTTGTTTCCTGCGGCGCACCTCCGAGCTTGTGGGCTGTGCAGCCTATGGCGTCCGCAGCGTGTCGAGGGAAGAGGTTCAGTACGCGGCCAGCTCCGGGACCCGCCTTTTCTTCGCGGACGGGCTCGGCCGGCGTGAGGTGGACACTCTTCAACTTGACTATATTCCGGATACCGTGTACTTGAGTATAGATGTCGATGTGCTGGACCCATCGATCATGCCTGCCACGGGAACGCCGGAACCCGGCGGCCTGGGCTGGTATTATCTCGTGGATCTCTTGCGGCGGATAGTGAGTGGCAGGAGGGTTCTTGGGTTCGATGTTGTCGAGCTGTGCCCGCTCGCGGGGAATCCTGCTCCGGATTTCACCGCGGCCAAGCTGTTATACAAGATGATGGGCATCATCATCAGGTACTCGTCAAACCGGGAGGACGATAGGACTCGCTATGGCAAAGAAAAAGCCCGCAAAGAAACAGAAGGTTAAGGTTAAGGAACAGCCGAAACCCGAGCAGCGCGTCGTCAAGATAAATCCCGAACTCGAGATCGAAGAGCAGATCCCGCTGAATGAGCTGCCCACGATCTTTCTCAACTCCTATGAGGCGGTTGTCGCGGCGGCCCGCAGGGCCCGCCAGCTTAACCTGGGACTCAGGCCTCTGGTCAGGACCAAAATGCAGAGGCCGGTCGATGTGGCTCTCGCCGAGCTCGCTGCCAAGAAGATTGAGTACACCGTAGACGAGGATTTGTTCAAGCAGGAAGCCAAACCTGCCAAAGGGAAATCAAGGTCCAAGAAGTCATAGCCGGCCTTATCCTGGAAGTCCTTGCCGTGAGGCAGCCGATTGGATTCAAACTCCTTCTACAAGACCATCGAACATACTGCGGATATCGGCATTGAGGTTGAGTCTCCGGACCAGCCGGGGATATTCACAAGGAGCGCCCTGGCGATGTTCGATCTGATGTTTGGCCTAGACAGGGTCGATCCGAAAGAGAGGCGGCTCGTCAAGGCCGAGGGGGACAGCCTGGAAGAGCTGCTGGTTGCCTGGCTCAACGAGGTCCTCTATGCACACGCCGCGGACAAGATGCTGTTCTCCAGGTTCACCGATGCCGAGCTGAGCGGGAATTTCTTCTCGGCCTGGGGTTGGGGCGAGAGAATGGATTCGGGACTACACGTCGCTGAAATGGAAATAAAGGCCGCCACCTATCACGGACTTGCCTTCCGGCGGACCGAGGCTGGGTGGGCTGCAACGATAATCTTCGATGTGTGACGGCACGATGTGAGGTGGGGCCGTGGAGCAAAGGGTGAAGCTTGAGAGGATCGACGCTTACCACTGGCTGATACCCAGGACCGGCGGGATGCGGGTCCCGGGCATGATCTACGCCGACGAGGAATTGCTTCGGGACATCAACACCGATGACAGCTTCAAGCAGGTGATGAACGTGGCGCACCTGCCGGGAATAATCAAGTACTCACTGGCCATGCCTGACATGCACTGGGGCTATGGTTTTCCGATCGGCGGGGTGGCTGCCATCGACCTGGAGACCGGCGTGATCTCGCCCGGCGGCGTGGGTTACGACATAAACTGCGGGTGCCGGCTGATGGCGAGCAACTTGACCTACGATGACGTCAGGCCCAAGCTGGCCAGGCTGGTGCGCGACCTCTTCAACAGCATCCCGAGCGGCGTGGGATCGACCGGAGTGATAAAGCTCTCGCCCGGCGAGGAGCGGAGCGTGCTCGCCGACGGTGCAGCATGGGCCGTCAAGAACGGCTACGGCACTCCGGACGATCTTGACCGAACCGAGGAACGCGGCGCGATGGAAGGGGCCGACCCGGACGCGGTTAGCCCTCGGGCGCTCACCCGGGGTAGGGAGCAGTTAGGCACGCTGGGCTCGGGAAACCATTTCCTGGAGGTGGATCTGGTCGAGGAGATCTTCGACGCTCGTGTGGCCAACGTCTTCGGACTTGCCGTGGGCATGGTCTGCGTGATGATCCATTCGGGCTCGCGAGGCCTCGGCTATCAGGTCTGCGACGACCATCTCCGCGAGATGGGCAGGGCCGTCGCGAAATACGGCATCACGCTTCCCGACAGGCAGCTTGCCAGTGCTCCGCTCGACTCTCCGGAGGGGCGGGCCTATTTCGCCGCGATGGCCTCGGCCGCAAACTACGCCTGGGCGAACCGGCAATGCCTGATGCATTGGACCAGGGAGACGTTCCAGAAGACGCTCGGCGTCTCGCCGTCGGCCCTCAACCTGAGATTGGTCTACGATGTATGCCACAACATAGCCAAGAAGGAGACCCACACGGTGGACGGCAAGAAGAAGAGGGTGTGCGTGCACCGCAAGGGGGCGACCCGGGCCTTCCCCGCCGGACATCGTGACCTGCCTGAGTGCTACCGCCCCGTGGGCCAGCCCGTACTGATCCCCGGCGACATGGGCACCAATTCCTATGTGCTGGTAGGCACCGATCGGGCCATGGAGGAGACCTTCGGCAGTACCTGTCACGGCGCCGGCCGGGTCCGCAGCCGCACGCAGTCCAAGAAGTTGACCGACAGCGCTCATCTCTTGAAGGAACTGGAAGACAGGGGCATACTTGTGATGGCCCGGGGCAAGAAAACCATTGCCGAAGAGGCGCCGGAGGCATATAAAGATATTGATCGCGTGGTGGAGGTTGTCCACAGGGCCGGCATAGCAACCAAGGTTGCCAAGCTGCGCCCGCTTGGCGTGATCAAAGGATAGCCAACCACAGGAGACACCAGTTGCCGAAGATCGCTAAGATGCGCAGCAAAGCCAAGAAGGGGAAGGCCGGGAAGAAGAAACCTCTCGAGATAGCAGAGCAGCCCAAGGTTCCGGCCGAGCTCGGCATAATACCTCTGAGGGACACGGTGATCTTTCCCTACATGATCGCTCCCCTGGTGATCGGGCGGACCAGATCGCTGCGCCTGGTTGACGAGGCCTCGAATGCGGACCGCATAGTCGGGCTCGCAACCCAGACCAAGCCCGACACCGAGAGTCCCTCGCCCTCGGATCTCCACGCCATCGGCACCGCCGCCACTATCCTCAAGATGCTCAAGTTTCCCGACGGCAGCACCAGGATACTGGTCCAGGGCTTGTCGCGTATGAGAATAAAGTCATACTCCCAGGAGGAGCCCTATCTCAGGGCCAAGGTCGAGCCGATCCCTGAGGTTCCCGACGGCGGGGTGGAGACGCAGGCCTTGCTTCGGAGCATATCGGACACTTTCGGCAAGATCGTATCGCTCTCGCCGCATCTGCCGGATGAGTTGCAGGTTGCGGTGATGAACATAGATAACCCCAGCCGCGCGGCCGATCTCATAGCCTCCAACATAAACCTGTCCACCCAGGAGAAGCAATCGATCCTGGAGACCTTCGACACCAAGCAGCGCCTGGAGAAGTTGCTAACCTACCTCAACCGGGAGCTTCAGGTGCTCGAGCTGGGCAGCAAGATCCAATCGCAGGTCAAGACCGAGCTGGACAAGACCCAGCGCGAGTACTACCTGAGGGAGCAGCTCAAGGCGATAAGGCGCGAGCTGGGCGAGACCGACGAGAGAACGGTGGAGATCGAAGAGCTCAAAGAGAAGGTCGACGCTGCCAATATGCCCCAGGAAGCCAAGCAGGTCGCGGAGAAGGAGCTGGATAGACTCTCGAAGATGCCGCCGCAGGCTGCCGAGTACACGGTCTCGAGGACCTACCTCGACTGGCTTATCACTCTGCCCTGGTCGCTGAGCACCGAGGACATTGTCGATGTGATTCAGGCGAAGCGGATACTGGACGAAGACCACTACGACCTCGACAAGGTCAAGGAGCGGATCCTTGAGTTCCTGGCGGTGAGGAAGCTGAAGAAGGAGGCCAAGGGGCCCATCCTATGCTTCGTCGGCCCCCCAGGTGTCGGCAAGACCTCGCTGGGCAGATCGATCGCCCGGGCCCTCGGGAGGAAATTCACGCGCATCTCGTTGGGCGGGATCCGGGACGAGGCGGAGATCCGGGGCCACCGGCGGACCTATGTCGGTGCGCTGCCGGGCAGGATAATCCAGGGCATAAGAAAGGCCGGATCCAACAACCCGCTCTTCATGCTTGATGAGATCGACAAGATCGGCGCGGATTTCCGCGGCGATCCGGCTGCAGCGCTGCTCGAGGTGCTCGACCCCGAACAGAACGCCTTCTTCTCAGACCACTATCTCGAGGTGGCCTTCGATCTCTCAAAGGTGATGTTCATCACGACTGCCAACGTCCTCCACACCATTCCGCCGGCACTCCTTGACAGGATGGAGGTCATAGAGCTGCCTGGCTACACGGATGAGGAGAAGGTCTACATTGCGACGTCGTATCTGATACCCCGGCAGATGCAGACCCACGGCCTTACGGCGGACAACGTGGCATTCGAGGACGATTCCCTGAGACTCTTGATATCATCCTACACCCGGGAGGCGGGCTTGAGGAATCTCGAGCGCGAGATCGCCAACGTCACTCGCAAGATCGCCAGAAGAGTGGCCGAAGGGGAGACCGCGAAGATCGTGGTCACGGCCGCGAACGTGCCGGAGTTCCTCGGGCCATCCAAGTTCTTCAGGGACATAGCCGAGCGCACGATGTTGGCCGGGGTTGCCACAGGCCTTGCCTGGACGGAGGCCGGCGGCGATATCATTTTCGTCGAGTCCAGCGTTATGAAGGGCGGCAAGTCCCTGACGCTGACGGGGCGCCTGGGTGAGGTGATGAGAGAGTCTGCCCAGGCCGGGCTGACTTATGTCAGATCCAATGCCAAGGCCCTCGGGGTGGATGAAGGGTTCTACGAAGTCAGCGATCTTCATGTTCACGTTCCTCACGGCGGGGTGCCAAAGGATGGGCCGTCTGCCGGCGTAACAATCGCCACCAGCATGGTCTCACTTCTCACCTCGAGACCGGTCAGGGCGGACATCGCGATGACCGGCGAGATAACCCTCAAGGGCAAGGTGCTGCCCGTCGGCGGTATCAAGGAGAAGATCCTGGCGGCCAGGAGGGCAGGGATCAAGAAGGTCATCCTCCCAAGGGAGAACGAGATGGATTTGACGGAGGTCCCCGAGATCGTGAAGCAGGGGATGGAATTCATCTTCGTCAGCAACCTCGACGAGGTCTTCGCCCAAGCCCTGACTTAGGACCGGTTGGATCGGAGGGGATGACGTTGTCCGGATCGGGGGCCAAGTCCGCCCAGGTCACGTTGCTCGCCGAGGTCGGCAGGGCGCTCCAGCGTACCCTGGAGATCGACGAGATCCTCCACGTGATTCTCACCGCGGTGACCATGGGGGACGGACTGGGTTTCAACAGAGCGTTTCTCCTCATGGTCGATGAGACTTCCTCGTTCGTGAGGGGCCGGATGGGTGTCGGTCCTTCCCATCCCAACGAAGCCGAGCTGATATGGAAGGCCATTGATGAGGAGGATCGGCCCCTCAGCGAGATGCTCTCGGGCAGATCTCGCCGGTCGGGAGAGCACGACCGGGGGATCATGGAACTTGCCGAGCGGCTGGTCTTCAAGCTTTCGGGTGAGGACAACATCATCGCCAGGAGTCTCGAGAACGGCACGTCCTGCGTTGTTACAAAGGGGCGCGACCTTCGCGAGGCCCGGCCTATCGCCGATGTTCTGGGGAGTGATCATTTTCTCGTCGTCCCCCTCATTGCCGAGGAGAAGAAGCTCGGCGCAATCATCGCCGACAACTTTGTCACCGGCCGCCGGATCCGGGAGGAGGACGTGCGGCTGCTCGAGACCTTCGCCAGCCAGGCGGGGCTTGCGATTCTCAATGCATCTCTACACTGGAATCTCCGGCAGCGGGTCGCCGAGCTGGAGCGCGCTCACGAGGAGTTGACCCACAACCAGCTTCAGCTCCTGCGAGCTGAGAGGATGCTCGCAGCCGGCGGACTTGCGGCAACCCTGATCCATGACCTCAAGGCCCCGGTGATATCGATAGGCCTGATGGCAAGGGCAACCGCCGCTGGTCTCGCGGGCCCCGGCCCGGTCAAGGATACGCTCGAACGGATCGGCCAGGAAATCATGCGCATTGAGGACTACCTCAAGCACTTCGCCAGATCGGCCGGCAAGGCTGCGGGCAAGACCGAGCGCGTGAACGTCTCGAGCCTTGTCCGCGATGCCCTGGGGGCCTTGCGGGGCGTGATGGCAGGAAGCCGGGTGGAAAGCGCCGCCGACCTGGCTCACGGGGACCACAAGATTGCGGCGAACAAGTCCGAATTGCGCCAGGTGCTGATCAATCTGCTTTACAACTCTGTCGAGGCCATGCCTGACGGCGGCAAGGTAACCATCCGAACCGCGGTGGAGCAAGGCTTCGTCAGGATCTCAGTCTCGGATACGGGCAAGGGCATCCCTGAGGAACTCAAGGCCCGGGTCTTCTCCCCGTTCTTCACAACCAAGGCCGAAGGCTCCGGGCTTGGGCTGGTAATTGCCAAGCGCACCGTCACCAACTACGGCGGGAGGATAACCCTCGAAAGCAGCGAGGGAGTCGGGACTTGCTTTACGCTGTACCTTCCGGTTGCCAAGTAGACCATGATGCTAATGGGCCTCGAGATAGCATTGCTCTGCCTGCTCGTGGTGGTCTCCGCCTTCTTCTCGAGTTCTGAGACGGCGCTCTTCTCCCTGAGGCCCCATGAGCTCAGGAAACTTGAGAAACACCCCTCGCCGCGGTCCCTTGGAGTCGTGCGTCTCCTCAGGGATCCCAACCGCTTCCTTGTGGCTGTGCTGGTGGGCAACACGCTTGTCAACGTGGCGGCATCCAGTTTGGGCACCAGCCTCGTAAGCAGCCATCTCAAGACCAATGAAGTTGCGGTAAGCGTCGGCGTCATGACCCTGCTGATCCTGGTGCTGGGAGAGGTGATGCCAAAGACCTATGCCCTCACCAACCCCGTCAGGGTCTCGGTGGCCCTATCGCCGCTCCTGGCCGTGGCGCTTGCGGTCTTCGGCCCGTTAAAACGGGCCATGGAGTCTTTCCTCACCCTGGCGGTGTGGTTCAAGCTTCTGCGGCTGGGGGGCGGAGGCGCCCCGTCCGGGGAACGCGTCGCCGAAGCGGTCAGTCTGGGCCACTCCGGAGGTGTGGTGGACGCCTTCGACTCGGAGGTCTTGCAGGGTCTCTTCAAGGTGATGCATCTGTCGGTCGAGAACGTGATGACGCCCCGTACCGAAGTCTTCATGCTGAGCCGGGACCTTGCTCTGGGCGAGGCAACGGCCACGCTCAAGTCTTCGGGCTTCTCCCGCGTTCCGCTCTTCGGCCCGGGCAGCCGTGACGATATCGTCGGGGTCCTCTACATCAAGGATGTGCTTTACGGACGGTACGGCCGCGACGTCAGCTTGGGGGAGATCGCCCGCAAGCCCGTCTTTGTGCCGGAGACCAAGCCGGTGGTTGACCTGATGAAGGAATTCGCCGGGGGCGCGGCTCACTTCGCAGTGGTGATTGATGAGTACGGCACCTTCACCGGCATCGTCACCATCGACGATATCCTGACGGAGATCACCTGGCGAGGACCCGCCAGCCAGGACGCCAAGCACACTTACCTCAAGCGATCGAGGTCGAGCTGGGAGGTTCCCGGCCGCATGGAGCTCGAGTATCTTAGCGCTCTCACGGGGGTAGCCCTTGCGGAGAGCGGAACGCAGACCGTAGGCGGTCTGGTGGTCCATCGGATGGGCAAGATACCCGCCGGTGGAGAAGAGACCGTTGTCGGCGGACTCAGGTTCAGGGTGATTGAGGCCGACGCCCGGCGAGTCAAGAGGCTCCTCATCGAGAGGGTCAGAAGATGACACCCCACCTCGCCGTCCGGATCGTCGCCATAGGGCTTGCCGTTGCCGGCGTGGCCTTCTTCGCGGGCAGTGAGACCGCCTTCATATCTTCGGACCGGTTCAGGATACGCGGAATGGCCAGGCGCGGAGTACGCGGCGCCGTCGCCGCGCGCTGGCTGCTTGAACGGCCCAATATGTTTGTGAGCATGGCGCTGGTAGGCACCAGTATCTGCGTGGTTCTCGCCTCTGTGCTTGCGACCGATATCTTGAGCGCGGTCCTTGGCAGGTATGCGGTTGCGGTATCCAGCCTGGGCATGACGTGCATCATACTGCTCTTCGGAGAGGTCGCCCCCAAGGCCCTCGGACGGGCGAACCCCGAAGCCTTCATGATCGGAGCGTCGGGGCCCATGATGGCTGCCTACTATCTTCTTTATCCCGTGGCCAAGTCGATGGCGACGATGGGCTCGCTTGTGACCCTTATCACGGCCTCGAAGGAAAGGTCGGCGGCCGTAACCCGCGGCGAGATAAGGGCGCTGGTGAAGGAGGCCGCGCAGGCCGGCTTCGGTCTCACCCCCAACACTTACGCCCACAGGGCCCTGGACCTTTCGAGCATGAAGGTGACCAGCGTGATGCTGCCCATGGATGACGTCGTCAGCCTGGACGCTGATGCCACAGTTGGGGAGGCCCTTGAGATTGCGTCCAAGCGAGGCTACTCGCGCTACCCGGTATCCGGTAAGAAACCGGGGGATTTCGTTGGTATTCTCCACATCAAGGACCTCCTGGGCGCTCCGGCCGACGCCAGGATCCAGGTCTTCACCCGGAGCAGCAACTTCGTTCCGGAGACGGCGACCATCAAGCAGGTGATGCCCGCAATGAGAGAGGACTTGAGGCATCTTGCGGTGGTGACCGACGAGTACGGCAGGGCCATAGGGATTCTCACCTTTGAGGACCTTGTGGAGGAAATCGTGGGGGAGATACACGACGAGTATGACATGTCAAGAGGGGGGCACCTCTCGCTGGACAAGGTGATCAGCGGGAGCACCACGGTCGCGCTCGCGAACGAAGAGCTGGACACCAACATTCCTGCTGGAGCATACAGCACCATTGCGGGCTTCATCCTGTCGCACATGGGCTCCATACCGAGGACCGGGGATCGAGTGAGCGTCGGCGATTTCGTCTATCACATCACGGAGGTCAGAGGGCGCAGGATAAGGCGCGTGAGAATCACGAGAAAGGAAAGCGCGACATGAAACGCCAATACTGTGTAGGCATGGACCTGGGGGGAACCAACGTCAGGCTGGGAATCGTCGATTCCCGGGGCCAGGTGCTTCGCCGCAGGCGGGTGAAGATGGCACGGTTCGTCTCCAAGGCCGAGCTCTCGGATTGGCTGGGGATGATCCTCGGGGAGTTCATTTCCGCGAACCGGGACTTCCCTCCGCCCAAGGCCGCGGTCGTAGGGTTCGCCGGGCCCACCAGGTCCAGTGCCGGCACGGTGTACTACGCACCCAACGTCGGCCGGTTCACTCACATCGACGTGGGACGGCGCTTGGAACGCGCGCTGGGCCTGCCGGTGGTGGTCGAGAACGATGCCAACTGCGCCGCTCTCGGTGAATTCTGGCGCGGTCGGGGGCGTGGGGCCAAAAGCCTTTTCCTCTTCACCCTGGGAACGGGCATAGGCGGGAGTTTTGTCATCGACGGCGACGTCTGGCGCGGCGAGGACGGCATAGCCGGTGAGATAGGCCACACCGTAGTGATGGCGGGCGGCCCGCGCTGCAGCTGCGGCAAGTCCGGATGTCTGGAGGCGTTGGTCTCAGCCACGGCCATTGTCAGGGACTACCGCGAGGCCACGCGTGGGCGGGCGGTGGCGGCCAGTGCGGGGGGCGCGGCGGGGGCGCTGACGGCGAAGGCCGTCGTCGATCTTGCCAGGGAGGGCGACAGGGCGGCCCGTGCCGTGGTCCGGCGAGCCTCCTGGGCATTGGGCATAGGCATCGCCAATGTCTTTCACCTCTTGAACCCCGAAGTGATCCTGATAGGTGGCGGCGTCAGCCGCGCCGGCTCCTTCCTCATCCGGCCTGCGGTCGAGGAGGCTCGCCGGCTGGTGTTTCCTCCCTTGAGGGCCAGGGTCAAGGTGAAACGGACCGCGCTGGGGGATGACGCGGGCATCCTGGGCGCGGCCTATCTGGGCTTCCGGCCATAACCCATTTGACATGCGTCCGAGGTTGTGTTACGTAGACTGGGGTGCGAGCCGAGCCTCAGGGGCCCCCCCGATGTGAGGTCAAAGCAACTTGGAAGTCTTCAAGCGACTGAGAGAAACCAAGCACGAGCAGGTCGTCTTCTTCCGCGATCAACATGCGGGACTCAGGGCGATCGTCGCCATCCACAGTACCACGCTTGGTCCGGCCATCGGGGGTGTGAAGATGTCGGAATACACCCACGAAGACGCCGCGGTCGAAGATGCCCTGAGTCTGTCCAGGGCGCTGACCTACAAGGCGGCGTGTGCGGGTCTCAATTTCGGTGGTGGTCACACCATCGTGATCGGCGACCCTCGCAAGCAGCGTACCGAGGCCCTCTTCAGGGCGCTGGGGAGGTTCATCGACAGCCTCAACGGACGGTATATCGCCGCTGAGGGCGTGGGCACCACCGTCGAAGACATGGACTACATCCGGATGGAGACCAAGTACGTGGTAGGCATTCCGAGCTCCAAGGGCGGGAGCGGTGACCCATCTCCGGTCTGTGCCTTCGGGGTCTTTAGAGGGCTCGAAGCCTGCCAGGTCTTCCTTTCGGAGCTCGACGCCGTCAAAGGGCTTCACGTCGCCGTGCAGGGCGTGGGCCGTGTCGGAAGCAGGATCGTGGACATGCTGCTTGCCCGGGGTGCCACGGTGACCATCGCCGATCCTGATGCCGAGGCCGTCTCCCGGGTGACGTCCAAACACGCCGTCACCATCGTCTCCCCCAATGAGATCTACGACGTCGACTGCGACGTATTTAGCCCGTGCGCCCTGGGCGGCATCCTCAACGACGACACCATAGGGCGGCTCAGGTGCAAGGTGGTGGCAGGTTCGGCCAACAACCAGCTGGCCGACGAGCGCCACGGTGCCGAGTTGCACAGGCGTGGAGTGCTTTACGCTCCCGATTACATCATCAACAGCGGCGGCCTTATCAATGTGGCCGAGGAACTCTCAGGCTATGACAGTGAGCGGGCCATGAGGAAGGCTGCAGGCATCAAGGACGTGCTGCTTAAGATTCTGGACTCGGCCCGCGCCAACGGCATTCCCACCTATGAAGCCGCTGACCGGTTCGCGGAGGAGCGGATCGAGCAGGTCGGTCGCGTGAGACGCTCCTATCTTGCTTCGTAGTCATCCCCGACCACTGGATTGGAAAGGGTCCCGATACCCTCGATAGTGACCTCTACCACGTCGCCGGGCTTCATGAAAACGGGGGGGTTCCTGAAAAGCCCCACGCCGCCGGGGGTCCCTGTGGATATGACGTCCCCGGGCTCAAGGGTGATGTACTTGGTTATGAAGCCTATGAGGTCGACGGGGCTGAAGATGAGATTGCTTGTCGAGCTGGCCTGCACCACCTCGGAGTTGAGCTTGGTGGTCAGCTTGAGGCCAAGCGGGTCACCGATCTGGTCGGCCGTCACGATCCATGGGCCAAGCGGGGCGAAGGTGTCGATGCTCTTGGCCCGCATCCAGACCCGCTCCTTTTGGATCTCCCGCTCGGAGACGTCGTTCATGCAGCAGTAGCCGAAGATGCCGTCGCGGGCCTCCTCGGCCCCGGCATGCTTGAGGCGCTTCCCCACGACGACGGCGAGTTCGCCTTCGTAGTCGACCTTCCTGGAACCCGCGGGGATCACGATGGGAGATCCGGGTCCTATGACCGCTGTCGGCGCCTTGGCGAAGAGCAGGGGCACGTCGGGCAGCTTCACTCCCTGTTCCTCAGCGTGATCCCGGTAGTTCAAGCCCACGCAGATGATCTTGGGTGGGCGGGGCAGGGGCGCCAGTAGGCGGACATCTCGGAGAAGCGCCCGGCACCGCGGGGGCAGCTCGGTCATGGCCTGCCTTGCTTCGGCAAGCCTGCCGTGGAGATCCCGGAGCAGCGGCACCCGGCCGCCTTCGACGAGGTCGACGAGACGGGGCGGGACCGGCCCAATCGCGAAGAATGCTGCCGAGGCCTCGACGTCATAGACCGCGTCATCGAGCAGAATGCCGGCCCGTTGCCCCTCCCGGCCTGCGTAAGTCAATACTTTCAAGCAGGTACCCTCTGATCTTGACGATTGAATCCCAAGTTTGTCTTCAGTAGAATATCGGCTGCACCCGGTGGTTTCAAGGGATACTTAGGACAGAGGTCTCGAGGAGCGCACCATGGAACTTGTCGACGAGGGCATGTGCTTCATATGCGGCAAGGCCAATCCCATAGGGCTCAAGGTGGATTTCACCGTCGATGCTCAGGCACTCAAGATAAGCGGAGTCTTCACACCGAGAAGGGAGCACCAGGGCTACCGAGGCATCCTGCACGGTGGACTGGTCTCGGCTCTTCTGGACGAAGCCATGGTCAAGCTGCTGTGGGAAGCGGGCATTCCCTCGGTCAGTGCGTCCTTGGAGGTGCGGCTGGCCAAGCCTGCCAGGATCGGAGAGCCCTTGCACATATCGGGTTGGGTTGACTCCCAGAAGGGCAAACTGGTCCTTACGGCCGCCAGGATCGTGGACGAGGCCGGTGGTTTGGTGGCCGAAGCCAAGGCCAAGTGCGTCAAGGTATAGGAGGAAAACCGTGGCGAGCGTGAGTTTCAGCGACATATTCAGCATGGCGAAGAAGATCGGAAAGACCCGGCGGCCTCGCATCGCTGTTGCCGGAGCCGATGACGAGATGGTGCTGGAGGTCGTCTCGGACGCTGCGGCTCAAGGGTTCGCTGCTCCGCTGCTCTTCGGGAAAGAGGCCGGCATCCTGGCGTTGGCCAAGGCCAAGCGCATACGGCTCCAGAACTGCGAGGTAATCGACGTCGGGGATTCGGCCTCTGCGGCGTGCCGCGCGGCCGAGGCGGCCGGCTCCGGTGAGGCTGACGTGCTGATGAAGGGCAACGTTACCACGGCCACCCTTATGAAGGCAGCTCTCGATCCCGAGACCGGGATAAAGGGCAGTGGCCTGATGAGCCATGTGGCGCTGCTGGAGGTGCCGGGTTATGACCGGATGATCTTCATGTCCGACGGCGGCATTGTGATCGAGCCCGACCTGGAACAGAAGGTAGAGATCTTGAAGAATGCGGTCGCCACCGCCGCGGCGCTGGGCGTGAAGATGCCCAGGGTGGCTCTCCTGTCCTCGATCGAGATCGTCAACCTCAAGATGAAGTCCTCGGTGGATGCCGCCCTGATCTCCAAGATGGCCGACCGCGGCCAGATCAAGGGCGCCATAGTTGATGGCCCTCTGGCCTTTGACAATGCGGTCTCCCCGGAAGCGGCGAGACACAAGGGCATCAAGAGCCCCGTGGCAGGCAAGGCCGACATCCTGATCGTCGGCCACGCCGACGTGGGTAACGTGATGTACAAGGCGGTGACCTATTTGGGCGGCAAGGGACCAAAGACGGCCGGCGTGATCGTAGGCGGCAAGGTGCCGATGGTGGTCGTGTCGCGGGCCGACACTTATGAGGCCCGCCTGAACTCCATCGCAGTGGCCTGCGTGCTCGCCTTTCGGGCTTGACCAGATATGCGACCGGGTTTAGGATAGAATGTACGTTTCCAGTCTGAGGATCCCCAAAGGACACTGTGATATGACGATGACAAGGCCCGCGGCAGTCACCCTTGCGGCAGCAATGATCGGCTTTCTGCTCTGCTGCGGCCAACCCGCCTGCCAGGAAGGCGTCGCGGGCTCGGCCGTGCCCTCTGCGACCGGCATGGGACGCCTTGGAGCCGGCCCGCTTGAGGGAACCGTTGACCCCGGCCAGTATGTCCTTGGTCCTGGCGATGTCCTCTCCATCGGTTTCTGGGGTGACGTCGATCGCAGCGAGCGAGTGGTAGTTAACCCCGACGGGGATGCACTTGTTCAGCCGGTCGGCCCTCTGCGGGTAACCGGCATGACGCTGACCGATGCCAGGAAGCTGATCGCGGAGGCGCTGGCGCCCTATTATCATCCCGGCATCCTCTCGGTTTCGCTTGTGGCCATCAGGAGTTTCCAGGTCCACGTGGTCGGGATGGTTATGAAACCGGGCGCCTTTGAGGCCAATGCCGTGACTCGAGTCTCCCAGGCCATAGTGCTTGCCGGGGGTCTGGCCGAGAATGCTTCCGACCGCAACATACGCCTGATTAGACAGGACGATACCCTGCGGGTTGATTTGACCCGGTACCTGCTACTGGGCGACAACAGCATAAACCCGTTCCTGAACGACGGCGACGTGGTCTACGTTCAGCCGCGCTATGAGTCGGTCCAGGTCTTCGGCAGCGTTTACCGGCAGGGCTCCTACGAGTTCACCGATGGGGAGACCCTGCGGGGGCTGCTCCAGTTGGCAGGAGGCCTTCGCCCGGAGGCCCTTACTGACTCGATCGAGATTGCCCGGTTTCGGCCGGACGATCCGGCTTCCTCGGAAACCATCGTCCTTGCGATGGAACCGCCGGTCATCGGAGAATTCAGGGTGGCTCGCGGGGACCGGATCTTCGTGCGATCGATTCCCGATTGGCACAGGGGCACCGAGGCCTATATCTTTGGTGAGGTCAAGTATCCCGGGACTTACCTTATCGATGAGGGTGTGGAAACTCTCTCTAATCTAATAGCAAGAGCCGGCGGGCTCACCGAGAATGCCTCGCTGGCTGAGGCAAGATTGGTGCGGGGGCTCTATGCTTCCCGGACCTTCCCGATCGAGACCGAGATGGACAGCGTCAGGATCGCGGAGAATCAGCTTTCGGAGAAAGAGATCGCTCTCGTTCAAACTCTGACCCGCGAGCCCAAGGGGACCGTATCGATCGATTTTGAGAACCTCTATGATGCGAGGAAACGGCGTATCGATCCGCTGTTGTATGCCGGTGACGTCATCACGATCCCGAGAGCATCCCTCGCGGTGAGGGTCTCCGGCCAGGTGAAGTATCCCGGGCTGGTGCCTTTCAAACCCGGCGAGAGTGCATCATACTACATAGGGCAGGCGGGCGGCTTTGCGTCGGGAGCCGACTCG
>Ga0315275_10001922_pt1 | contig 18577 bp, 14 predicted proteins | sample YL17G03_0_MG_FD_205557 | JGI IMG/M metagenome (GOLD analysis project Ga0315275, IMG submission 205557) | Sediment microbial communities from Yellowstone Lake, YNP, Wyoming, USA - YL17G03_0 | ecosystem: Environmental > Aquatic > Freshwater > Lake > Sediment | place: USA: Wyoming | collected...
GTGGTACGTCGAGTTCCTTTCGTTCGACTACCTCGGGAACATGGAAACCATCCGGAACGAGACGTTGATCCTCGACGACACGCCACCGGCCACGACGATCTCCCCCGCCGCTCCGTTCACCCTCACCCCCACGGACTCCGGCTGCGGCGTGAACGTCACGATGTACAGGATAGACGGCGGGAGTTGGACGGTCTACAACGACAGTTTCAACCTCGCGGAGGGGGACTACACCATATACTACTACTCGATCGACAAGCTGGGCAACATCGAGCAGGAGAGGTCGCTGGTCGTCAAACCGCCGATTGAAGTGGCGGTGAACTACAAACCGGTCGTGGCATTGATATTCGCAATTATCCTGCTCGTGGCGGGAATCTGGTCTTCGAAGAGGAGGCCTTGGAAGGGCGGGAAGGACAGGATGGCGGTGGTGAAGGCGTTCGTGATCACCTCGTTGCCCTTCGTGGTTGCGGAAGTTGTAACGGGCATCGTCTCTCTCGCAACCGGACAGCTGTCGATACCTCCCTTGATCGGGACAGGCATGCTGGTGGATTCCGCCATTCTCACGGCGGGTCTTCTCGTTGCGCTTGATAGGTCGCTGGAAAGAAAGCCCGGCACTGAACCGCCAAAGACCGAAAGCGATGAGAATGCGTGACCTGCGAAAGTCGGTGAGACGCGAGTTCTTACGATATGGAGAGGCATTTAAATAGTTACAACTCTTATAACCATTCGATATGGTCTACAAGAGCATCCCCGTGACAGAGGAGACCTACCGGCGGCTCAGGGACTACAAGATGAGGGGGGCCACATTCGACGAGGTAATCAACGAGCTCATGCGCAGCGTCCCCGTCGAGGTCCTGGCGGAGCGCGTCATCAAAGAGCACTACGAGAGGATGCGAGAGCGCGAAGGGAGCCCCTGGCGTCAGGTTTTGGAGAAGCGGAAGCGCAGGGCGTGAACGCCTTGGCCGCCTATCGGGTATTCATACACAAACGGGCAGAGAAGGAGCTGGACGACCTGCCCGAGCATGTGGTGAAGCGATTCGCAGTGGTCTTCGAGATGCTCGAGGAGGATCCGTACCGCCCGCGGCCTGGCTGTGACATCAGGCTGGTCAGAGGCCATCCCCGGATGCGCGCGGTCCGCATCGGACACTACCGCGGATTGTACGAGGTTGTAGAAGCAGAGAAAGCCGTTTGGTTCACCAAGTTCGGACACCGGAGATCGGTCTACGAATGAGCGATCGCTGATGAGGAATGAGCGAGGGACCGCCAGAATCCGGGCATGACGCGTTGCCCGATGTGGCAGTAATGTTCGCTGTCACCCTGCTCGTGGCGGGAATCTGGTCCTCGAAAAGGAAGCTTTGGAAGGGCGGGAAGGACAGGATGGCGGTGCTGAAGGCGCTCATGATTGCCTCGATGCCTTTCGTGCTCGCCGAGGCGGCGACCGGCGTGGTGCCTTTCTTCACCGGGCAGCTGTCGATACCGCCGCCATTCGGTGCAGGAACCGTCTTGGACGCCGCGATCCTGGTCGCTGGTCTGTCGGTTGCGCTGGTCAGGGAAATGAGGATGAGACAGCCTCCCACCTGAACAAGGCGGGATGATGAGGGAGTTGTAAGAGGTCCTCACGGATTTCAATCTACATGTTGGTCAAGGGACGGGGCTGCCTGAATCTGGCTAAGTCTCGGTCAACCAATTGGATTCGAATCAAGGACCAATTCAACACCAATTCCACTCCTCTTGAACGGGAATCGGTCAGGATTTCCCGTGTATTCGCAGGCCCGAGTCACCTCGAAGGAACACGATGTCACCATCTTTGCGCGGGGGATTGAGGACCTGCTCAATTCCTGACGGCAGGCATCTGCTTACCATCCCTTCTCCATATATGCTTATAAACCGCTTATGAGCAGTATCTCACGGATGTATCTGCCCGCGGAGATGCATCGATACCCAGTTTGGATTGCCGATGCCCGCCAATGTCTCTCCAGTCCCTCGGTGAGGGACAAGGAATGGAGAACATGAGAATCCGAAATATATTCGGCAACCGGTACAATGGAGCGCTGGGGAAGGACATGATCGCTGCCTCATGGAAAGGTCACGACTACATCAAGAGGTACGCGGCCCCCTCGAACCCGAGGAGCGAGCAGCAGACGAAGCACAGGGCGATCTTCAGCCAGGCCGTCCAGGCCTGGAAGAAGCTGACTTCCCGCCAGCAGGAGTTCTACAACAAGATCGCGGACGGGATGAGCGGCTTCAACGTGTTCGTCGGCCGCTACGTCACCGCCGTCAGGAACAGCTACGAGCCGGAGAACCCGATCCCCATGTCCTGGACCACCGCGGACGGGAATCCGGTCATCGACGGCTGGCTCATCGTCAGGCAGCACAGCAAGCAGATCTTCGTCGACAGGCTGAGCGACTGCAAGGGCGAGATTGCCCTGACCCCCTCGGACGCTCCGTACGAGTTCGTCTTGAAGAGGGGGACGAAGGAAGATGTCGTCCTGAAGATGGAGGACGTGCCCACGACCGGCACCCCCGTTCCGCTCGAGAGCACCTTGCTGGGAATCAAGCTGATCGCGAGCATGCCGGATAAGTGACCCGCATCTGCCCCGTTGACGCCGCTCCCGCCAACAGGACTATGAAAGTGAACGCCTCGGGCCGGAGATGCCCGCCGCAAAAACCGCCGTGCGTCCGCAGTGCCGCGACCGTCACGCCACGCTGACGCTCTCTATCGCGTGATGCCTCGCGATCAGGTCCCTGGCCATCCGGAGGTTCTTGCCCTCCTTCCCTATCGCGCGGCCCTTCTTGGTCGACTCGACCGTCACGGTCGCGTGCGTGACCCCGTCCCTGTCCTCGATCTCCACCTTCTTGACGTCGTACGCGTGGAAGACGTTCGCCACGAACTCCTCCGGTTTCTCCGAGAACTCGATGACCTGGATATTTTTTTTCAATAGAAGCCTCACGCGCGCGACAGTCTCCCCTTTCCTGCCTATCGCCTTGCTCGCCTCGCCCTTGCCGACGACGAAGATTATCTTGTCGCCGGTGTCTACGCAGTCCATCACCGTGCACATGGTGACATTCTGGAAAATCGTGACATACCCTAGAGTGTCCTCGTTGAACGTCACCTGGCCCATGCGGACACCTACAGGGACATTATCGTCGACTCGCCGGGGCTCAGCACGGCGAGCATGGAAACGGAGTACGGCTTGCCGCACGCCGCCCCCAGGTCGAGGCTGGTCCCCTTGTACCTGTGGACCTTGACCGCGATATCCTTCAGCCAATCGAACTCTGGGCAGTTGGAAGCGATCACCAGCATCTTCGCCGTCTTCTTCTTGACGGCCTTCTCCGTCCTCCTCGTGCCTATCACGATGTCGCCGGTGTCGACCGCCTGCTTGATGACCATGTTCGCGTCCATGCTCAGCCCTCCTTCTCCGCTTTAGCCTTCTCCCCCTGAGGCCTGTAGACCAAGTTGACAGCACCGGTCCCCAGCGTCACCGGCTGACCGACGATCACGTTCTCGGCGACGCCGTCCAGGGCGTCTACCTCACCGGTAATCGCGGCCATGAGCAGGTGGTGCGCCGTGATCTCGAACGCCGCGCGCGCGAGGACGCTGCTCTTCCTGCCGGATATGCCATGCCGCCCGATCGCCTTCACGTCCCCGTCGTTCGTCATCATGTCCGCGACGAGCATGATGTGGCGGATGTCCACGGTCAAGCCCTGCTCGCGCAGGGTCTCGGACGCCTCCTTGATTATCGAGTTCCTCGCGGCCTCGACGCCGAGCACCTCGTAGATCTCCTGCATGCTGTTGGTCATCGTCTGCGTCGGGTCTATCTCGGGGTGCTCCAGTATCTCCGCCAGGTTGCTGCCCTCGGTGAATATGATCCACTGGTCGCCCCTCTCCTGCACGACCGCACGGCTTATGCCGTCTATGCCCTTGATCTTCAGCTGCCGGACCTGCTCGACGAGCTTGTGGAGCTTCTTGAACGACGGCTCTCCTGTCTCGATGACCAGTGGCGATGTCTCCTTCTCTGGCGCGCCCTCTGTCTTCTTCGGCGCAGCCATCTGCTTGACCTTCTTCAGCTTCTCCTCCAGGTCCTTCTGCTGCACGCCCCTGACCTTCATCCTGTGATCGTCCGGCTTCACGACGACCTGCATGTTGACCATGTCCACCTCGATGTCCGCGACATCCTCCAGGTGCGTCGTCTCTATCTCCCGGGCTATCGCTATCGCCCTGGCCCTCCCCTGGGCATGCGCCGCCTCCTTCTCCCCCGCCGCGCGCTTCAGGTGTAGCTCCATTATCGGCGTGCTGGGGACCCTCCTCGCGTCGACTATCTCGATGAGACGCGGCAGCCCGAGGGTGACGTTCATCTCGGCCACGCCAGCGTAGTGGAAAGTCCTCATGGTCATCTGAGTGCCCGGCTCGCCTATCGATTGCGCCGAGAGTATGCCCGCCGATTCGTTCGGATCAATCATGTGCGTCTCGTAGCGGTCAGCGATCCTGCTGATGACGTCCTTGAGGTTCTTCTTCGAGATCTTGATGTCGCCCAGCTTCTTCGCGAGCTCCCTGACCACCTTGGTCGGGAGGATCCTGCCGCCCTCGAGCATCGCATCGGTTATCTCCTGCTCCAGAGCGGTCGGCTTGGCTATCTTCACGGGTATGGTCGGGACCTCCTCCTCGGTCTCCTCCTTGGCGGGAGCCTCTGGCGCGCCGGCCCTCTGCTTTTTCGCCGCCCTGGCGGGTTTCTTGGTCGGCTCCGGCTTCTCGGGGCTGAGCCTCTTGACTATCCTGTCCGCCTCCTTCGCGGAAACGAACTTCTTGAGCCTGTCGACCTTGACCTTCTCGAGGGTCTCGAGGGTGAAGCCCGCGTCGGCCAGCAGCTCTGCGCTCTTCTTCGTGACCCCTCTCTTCCTGAGCGCGTCTACCGTTGCTCGTCGGGCCATTCTCACTCCTCCCCTGCCGGTTCCTCTTCTTCCTCGACCTCTTCCTCTTCCAACTCGACGAACATGTCCTTCTCGGTGAGCCCGTAGGACGTCATGTCCTTGAAGGTCATCCTCTCCTTCCACGATGGCTCCTCTCCGAGCACATCCTGGAGGATGTCATCGATGTCGACCGCTTCTCCCTGGACGCTCCTGCACGGGTCGACCCCGTCCTCCCCGAACTTGAACTGTATGACTGTGTCGGCGGTGTTCCTGACGGTGTGGTCTTCCTTGACCTTGAGGTCCTCGAGCGCGTTGATCAGCCTGCGTTGCATGTAGCCGGACCTGCTCGTCCTTACTGCGGTGTCGACGAGACCTTCCCTGCCTCCCATCGAGTGGAAGAAATATTCCGTCGGGTACAGGCCGGATTTATAGGACGACTTCACGAAGCCCTTCGCCTCTGCGCCCAAGTCTCCCTTGCGGAAGTGCGGCAGCGTCCTGTTCCAGTACCCCCTGGAGAGGCGCTCGCCTCTGACCGCCTGCTGGCCGATGCAGCCCGCCATCTGCGACAGGTTGAGCATCGAGCCTCTCGCCCCGCTGCGCGCCATGATGACCGCGCTGTTGGTCATCCCGAGGTGCTTGCCTGCGATCTCACCGGACTGCTCCCTGGCCCTGCTCAGCACCTTCATCGCCTCGACCTCCAGGGTCTCCTCCAGCGATCTCCCTGGCATCTGCTCGAGCTCACCTGCCTTGTACGCCTCGACGAGCTGCTTGACTTTCTCGGCGGCGACCTTCAGCTGATCCGCGATCTGCTTCTTCGCCTCCTCAGGGATGTCCTCGTCATCGATGCCGGTGGTGAATCCCTTGACCATGATCGCACCTATCAGCAGCCTCGTGACCTTGTCTATGAACTTCTTCGCCATCTCCGGGCCGTAGTCCCTCGCGAGCTTGTCGACTATCTTGCCCTTGAACGCGCCGACGGCGTTCTCGTCTATCGTGCCCGTGATGAGTTGCCCGTTGCGGATGATGACGAGGGAATCCTCTTCCCTTAGTTCCTTCGGGTTCGTGACCCCCTTGCTCGCTATCGAGGACTTGAAAGACAGGTTGAGGTCCTTCGGGAGGACCAGACTGAATATCTGCTTGCCCGTCCAGAACTCCTGCGCCCCTTCCTTGATCTTGGGCTTCGGCAGGTCGCTCCAGCCGAGGCGGCTCAGGATGAACGTGGTCTCGACCTTGTTGAACTTGGCGTCCTTATGAGTCAGGAGGAAAGCCGCCGTGATGTGGTCGTGAATCCCGCCTATGACCGGGCCTCCGAACCTGGGCGAAAGTATGTGCTCCTGCACCCTCATCAGTATCTTCGCCTCGGCCCTGGCCTCCTCGCTCTGCAGCACGTGGAGGTTCATCTCGTCGCCGTCGAAGTCCGCGTTGTACGGCGGGCAGACAGCGAGGTTGAACCTGAAGGTCTTGTTCGGCATCACGCGGACCTCGTGCGCCATCATCGACATCCTGTGCAACGAGGGCTGCCTGTTGAACAGCACGACGTCGCCATCGACCAGCTGTCTCTCGACAATGAAGCCGATCTCGACGGTCTCCGCGACGGCGTCCGCGTTCTTGTCCGTGACGCGGATCCTGCGGCCGTCCGCCCTGATGACATAGTTGACTCCGGCGATGTAATCGCCGGTCTTGCTTGCCGCGATCGGCCCGCGCTTGATCCATTCCTTGACCATGTCGATGTTGTAGTTCTGAACATGGATGGGCACAGTCAGCTCTCTGGCCGCCTCGACGGGCACACCGACCTCGTTGATCGACAGCAACGGGTCCGGCGAGATCACCGTTCGCGCGGAGAAATTGACCCTCTTCCCGCTCAGGTTGGACCGGAACCTGCCTTCCTTGCCCTTCAGCCTCTGCACTAGTGTCTTGAGGGGCCTCCCCGACCTGTGCCTGGCGGGAGGAATGCCCGACGTCTGGTTGTCGAAGTAGGTGGTGACGTGGTACTGGAGCAGTTCCCAGAGGTCCTCGACGATTAGCTGCGGCGCGCCCGCATCTCTGTTTTCCCTGAGCCTCTGATTTATCCTTAGGACATCGACGAGCTTGTGCGTGAGGTCGTCCTCCGACCTGTCGCCACTCTCGAGCGTAATCGATGGACGCACCGTCACCGGCGGGACCAGCAACGCGGTGAGGATCATCCACTCAGGCCTCGCTACATCGGGTTCGATGCCGAGGACCCTGAGGTCGTCGTTCGGGACCTTCTCGAGCCTCTCCCTGACCTCCTTGGGCGTGAGCTTGTGGCCCTCCTCGCGGAACGTGGTCGGCTTGTCCAGCGTGATCTTCTTCTGCTCCTCGCCGCACCACGGGCAGCGCTGGTGCTTCGTCGCCTCCTTCGCGCTCTCCTTGGTGACGATCTGGACTTCGGTCGCATCCCCGCCGAGCTCCTCGACGTTCTCCATCTCCTTCATGTAGTCCGCGGCCTGCTCCCTCGTGAGGAGGAGCCGCCCGCACTTCCTGCACGTCGCCTGGAGGAGCTTCTTGATCTCCTTCACGTAGCCGACGTGGATGACCGGCATGGCGAGGTCTATGTGGCCGAAGTGCCCCGGGCATTCGTCCACCTTCCCGCCGCACGTCTTGCATCTCAGCCCAGGCTCGATCACGCCCAGGTGAGAGTCCATCAGGCCTAGGTCGTACGGGAAGCCGTCCTCGTCGTATGTGTCGGCGGTGATGACCTTAGTCTGGCTCATCTTCCTCATCTCGTCAGGAGAGAGGAGCGCGAACTTAATCGCCCTGATCCTCTTCGTGACGCCCCGCATGGATGTCATTTCAAGTCCTCCAGTTGAAGGCGCATCGCGATCCCAAGCGAGAGCAACTCATCGAGCAGCAGCTTGAACGCGTAGCTCGTCTGCACGGGGTAGATCCTGGAGTTGTTGTCGCAGACGGGGCACCTGAGGTTACCCTTCCTATCCTTGATTGCGAAGTGACCGCACTCGGATTCCCCGCAGACGTACTGTATCGTTCCGTCCGACTCGTCGAGCAGGCGATCCTTGATGACCATCGCGACGCCGTGGCCTATCAGGCAGTCCCTCTCCATCTCGCCGAACCTCAGGCCACCCTGGCGGGAGCGGCCTTCCGTCGGCTGGCGGGTGAGTATCTGCACGGGCCCCCGCGACCTCACGTGCAGCTTCCCGCTGACCATGTGGTGGAGCTTCTGGTAGTAGATGACTCCGATGAATATCTCGGCTGGGATGATCCTGCCCGTCATGCCATCGTACATGACCTCCTTGCCGTTGCTCTTGAAGCCGTATTCCTCGAGCTCCTTGCGCAGGGCCTCCTCCCTCTCGCCGCTGAACGGCGTGCCGTCGACGAACCTGCCTTCCATGGCACCGACCTTCCCGCCAATCGTCTCGAGGACGTGCGCGATCGTCATCCTCGATGGGATGGCATGCGGGTTGATGATGAGGTCCGGAATGATCCCATGCTCGGTGAACGGCATCTCCTCTTGCGGGGCGATCAGCCCAATGACGCCCTTCTGCCCGTGGCGGGAGGCGAACTTGTCGCCGAGCTCCGGCACCCTGAGGTCCCTGACCTTGACCTTGGCGAGCTTGCTGCCGTTCTCCGACTCGGTGAGCATGACGCTGTCTACCCAGCCGCTCTCCCCGTGCCTGACTGTTATTGAGGTTTCCCGCCTCTTCTGCGGCGTTAGGAAGTCCGTCTCCTCCTCGAGGAAGCGCGGAGGCGACGTTTTCCCGATTAGAACCTCGCCGCCATTGACCTGCACCTCTGGCGATATGAGGCCGTCGTCAGGAGTGAGGTTTGCGTAGCTGAGATCCGCGCGTGCCCCGCGAACGTCGGGGGACGGGATCTCGAAATGGTCCTCCTGCCCGCCGGGGTACCTGCGCTCCTCGGACCTGTACGTCCTCATGAAGGACGAGCGGGCGAGGCCCCTGTCGATCGACGCCTTGTTCATAACCACAGCGTCTTCCATGTTGTACCCGTGGTAGGACATGACCGCCACGACAAAATTCTCCCCGGCCGGTCGCTCGTTGAAACTGACGAACTTCATCGCCTCGGTCTGGACCATGGGGACTTGCGGGTTGTGCAGCAGATGGCTTCTCGTGTCCGGCCTTATCCGGTAGTTGCTGGAGCCCAGGCCGAGCGACTGCTTCGCCATGCCCGCGCCCATCGTGACCCTCGGTGATGAATTATGCTCCGGGTACGGGACTAATCCGGAGGCGACGCCGAGGATGACCAGCGGATCGATCTCGGCATGCGTGTTGTCAGGCGTGAGAGATGGCTTGACCCGGAACGATTTCCCGCAAATGCGGCACTCCAGTTCCACGTCGCCGTCCTCGCCCATGTTCGCCCACCTTACGTCGTTGCGCGATATCGGGCGGCGGCACTCCTTGCACTTCAGCGGGACCTCGTATGGATATATCGACACGAACGAGTCCTCTTCCTCCTCGGCGTCGATCCATTCCACCAGGCCATTCCTGACCAGGTCGCTCCATTTCAATCGCCCGGACTCCAAGTCCGTCAACTGCTTCGCCGTTATCAGCGGCTTGCCGTCCCTGATGACCATCAGTGGCCGCCTTATCCTCCCCTCGTCGCAGTTGATCGTGACGTCGTTCATCATCTCGTCGTAGTGGATGTTCACCTCGTGGCTCAGCAGACCGCTGCGCCTCCTTTCCCTAATCTCGGATACCAGCGTCGCGGGGTCATCGTGCAGTCCGACCAGGTCTCCGTTGACGTAGACCCTGGTCAGGTTCGTCTGCTGGCTCTTGACCTGCTTCGTGCCCAAGTCCGCCAGAAGCAGCTTGACTTCGTCCTCAGAGAAACCTTCCGAGACATCGATCACGAGGGCGCAGTTCTTCACCAGCCCGCAATTCTGCCCTTCCGGGGTCTCGTTGGGGCACAGCCGCCCCCATTGCGTTGGATGCAAGTCCCTGGCCTCGAAGTGCGGCTGGCTGCGGGTGAGCGGGGAGGTGACCCGCCTCAGGTGGCTGAGCGCGCTGATGTTGTTCGTCCTGTCGAGGAGCTGCGAGACTCCCGCCCTCCCGCCAACCCAGTTGCCCGTGGCCAAGGCGTGAAGCAGCCTCTGGCTCAACAGGTCCGGCCTGATCGCCGACGCGATCTTGATGTCCTTGCGGCGGGCATAGCTCCTCTCGAGCTGGTACTTGAGGTCCTTCACCAAGTTGGCGAATGCGACCCTGAACAGGTCCTCCATCAGGTCCCCCGCCAGCTTCAGTCTCTTGTTCGAGTAGTGGTCCTTATCGTCCTCGCGCCTCTTGCCGAGGTAGAACTCGAGGACAGACCTCGCGGTCCTGCCGAGGAAGATCGCCTTCTTGATTCTGTCCTCCCTCGTGTCGCCAAGGTGGGGCAACAGGCTCCTGTCGAGGATCGACTCGACCTTCTTTATCCTGTACTCCTTCGCCTGGCCCGTGGCGAACTTCTTCTCGAGGAAGCCGAGAGCGTCTTCCCTGGTGAAGATGCCGTTCGGCGGGTACTGCTTCTTACTCTGGCACTCCTCTATGTTCGCGTAGAGAATGCTCGCCATCTCGGGAGTCGAGACGATAGCGTTGTAGATATCCTCGTCCTTTTCCATGCTCAAGGCCTTCATCAGGATGATCAGCGGAATCTGGCCGGACGCGGTCGGGACACTCACTATGAGCATCCCGTCTTTCTTCATCTCGACCAAGGTGAGCGCGCGGTAGCCCTCGCGCTGGGAGAACACCTTGGCCACTGGGATCTTGCGGCCGTACCTCTCGTTGTACTCAACGAGCACCCTGTTCGGCGCGAGGTCCTCCAGTGAAATCAGAACCCTCTCAGTGCCGCCAATGATGAAGTACCCACCAGGATCCGCATGGTCCTCGCCCATCTTCACGAGCTTGTTGCGGAACTCCTGATCGGTAATCTCTCCGTCCACCTCCAGGTTCTCCCTGTAGAGCGAGCACTTCTTGGTCTTTGTCATGATTGGCAGGTTGCCTATGTGCACCCTCTCCGGCTCCCTCTCGATTCCGTTCTCGATGACGGTGAAGTCAAGGTAGACGGGCGCCTGATAGTTGAGGTTCCTCAGGCGCGCCTCCATCGGGGTGAGCGGGTGCGTCGCCCCGTTCGCCTCCTTGACGATAGGCAGCGACACGGAGATGGTCGGCTTCGCCTCCATGTCGATCCTGCCCTTGTCGTCCCTCTTCCGCCCTATCCTGATCTCAATTGTGTCCCCCTCGGTGCGGTCCTCATCCAGCTTGAACACGCCGCGCCTGTCGTCCTCCTGGGAGGATCTCATGTTGTCCACTATGCGCTGCATCCTGCTGTTCGGGTTGTCGAGCGTCGGAAGGAAGTCGTTGAAGCTGGCGATGTGGTGATTGACGATGCTCCTCTCGCGGAAAAACGCCTCGATGAGTTCTCTCATGACTCACCTCCCCACGACGAGCCTGTACGCCTTCGATACGCCAGCTGTCTCGCTGTTTCTCGTGATCTTGACTATTGTGCCCTCGGGAATCGGCGCCTTCCTTGCCTTCTCCAAGACCTGCACGGCGGGGTCGGTTCCCCTGATCTTCGGCAACTGGTCCTTGGTTACCCTGAGGGCTTTGAGGACTTCCTCGGATTCCTTGTCGGTCAAGACACGATGTTCTGGGACGAGCTTATGCTCTAGCACGTTGAATTTCAACGTGGACTCCTCCATTGTCGGCGGGCGCGGGGTGCATTCTGCCTCGACGCTGAAACGGGCCCGCGGGGATTTTCGAAGCCCCACTTGTTTTTGGCAGGCAGGGCATTTTCGAACCCCGGACCACCCGGTTTCTTCACCAACGCCACCCTTTCGAGTTCCATCGGTTAAAAGCCGGATGCTCTATCTAGGGACGCTCTTCGAGACGTTTCGAGACGTCCAACCTAGCTGAGCTACGGGCCCCCGATCCCAGCGCTGGACGCATGCGAACTAGTTCGAATCACTGACTCCTTAATAACTTTTGCGGTTATCCCCACCCTGCAGGCCCCCATGGAGAAGCTTCGATTCTGGGCGCCCCGACTGTCCGCCCCTGCTCCGTGGCTATTTCCGCGCGCGACACGTTGCGCGAAGAATGCAGACATAGGCGAACGAGGCTCACTATTCCGTTCTCGAAGAGTTTAAGAGAGTATGTGTCTTCGCAGCTCTCGTGATTTCGCAGGAGAAGCGCTGCATCTCATGTGGCATAGTCCTCCACGGCCCCGGCACGACCTCGTTCCTGTGCCCGTCGTGCGGGAAGAACGAGATCGGGCGGTGCGCCCAGTGCAGGGACCAGAGCGTCATCTACGTGTGTCCTTCCTGCGGGTTCGAGGGGCCTTAGAGAATCATGGGCAAAGTTGCCGCGACCTACAGGATCCTCCCCGAGGGCACAGAGGTTGACCTGAAGGGCCTGGAGGATTCCGTGAAGAGGGTGCTGGGCTCCAAGCTCATCAAGATCGAGACTCAGCCGGTCGCATTCGGTCTAAAAGCGCTCATTGCCACCGCAATCTTCAACGACGCATCCGGCGAGGGCGAGGCTGTCGAGTCGAGCCTCAACTCACTACCCGGGGTCAGCAGCGTCGAGATCATGGAAATGGGCCTCATCTAGAGTGTTTTGTTCCGAAGTCTCTGGCACGATTCATACCTCTGATTCTCGGCTTGGCAGTGCTCCCTCCCGTATCTCGTTTCAAGATACATCCTCTGGGAGGACGGATATAGAGCCCACTCCCGTGACAATATGGGGATGTGTTTGATGAAACTGGATCGGCATGGGAGAGCGTCGTTTGCCGTTTTGGCGCTCGCAATCCTGCTGCTCGCAAACCTGAGCGTCGTCTACATGCTCCAGGTGCAGCGGGAAGAAATGGAGCTCGCGAATCAGGCGAATGAAGTGCGCATGATGAGAGAGTTCGGCGCATTGGTCCACAGAGAGGTGGAGGTCGCCGCACACTACATCGCGATGGCCACGGTGAGGAACGCCACGCAAGACCTCAACAACCAAAGCCTGATCAGTGAGTTATTCTCCGATTCATTCGCTAGCTTCGTCCAGGAATCGTTCCCGCGCGAGGCAAGGAGATTCACGGTCTCTGTCGAGGACTACGGGATCATCGTCGTGACCGAGGCGAAGAGCGTGACGGACGTTGTGAGGACAGGGACTCTTGCCGAAAACAGCGAGGGGGGAAGTTCTCCCGAAGCGATAGAGACGGGCGAGCCCGGCGGTCTGGAGGAAGCCCCGCGGATTTCCTACTATCATCTGATTGGGCACCTGAACTACACGATTTCGGACGGCACAACGACTCTCCGCACGAGCGAGGATGTCGCCTCGGAGGTCGACTCGCCTTTCCCATTTGTCAACAGACAACTCCAGCGATTCTCCATTACTTCGCAGGGCCCGATGTCGCACTCTGCGCAGGCACTCAGATACATGCTCACGACCATTGCGCAGCAGAGGGTCCTGCTCGGCTACGCTGGCGGTGGCTACGGTAGACCCGGCACCGGGATCACCAACATACTCACCCCGCAGGACATCGAGATGGCGGTGAATCTCGTGCTTGTCTTGGAGGAGATCAGGCTCTTCAGATCGGTTGACAGGGATGCTGTCGACAGGTTCGACGAGGCCTACTTCATGGACTACGCGGGCGGCGTCTCATCTCCGACACTGACCCCGTCCGCAGACAACAGGACACTCCTGAGGCTTCTCGACACTTACGCGGGAAATGGGACGTTGGATCCGGCGGACCTATTTGCGCTGTTCACCGCATTGGATAGGGACGACCTCCAGATGAACCGCGTACTGGCTCAAGCCCTCTACGCGATGATTGACCAGTTCTCCCTGAAGTACCTGGACTACCTCGACTTCCTGCCTCTGGAGTTCGTCGCCGACCTGGGCCTCAGCGTCCTCGAGCTCTTGACAGGTGCGCTCGACCAATTCATCGGCTGGCTGACGAACCATCAGAAAGAGGCGGACTTGGTCCGCGAGTTCGTGAGCGACCTGTTCGGCGATCTACGTGCCTCCACGTCCATCATGGGTCCCGCGAGCTTATCCCTCCCCGCCCAAACCTACACCGTGACTGACGGCGACGGGCAGGAATACAACATCCTGCTGCCGTCCCATCTCTACTCCGTCCCGTTCAAGTCAAGATCCCTTCTCGAAGGGAACAATGATATTTGGAGCGGATACTTCGATGAGATCTACAAGGACGACCTCAAGGCGGTCCACGCCGGTGTCAGGGACCTCGCAAGGGACATCGCCAACAGCCTCGCGAGCAAGCTCGACATGATCGGCCTTTTCAATCCAGTCCGGATCAACGGCGTCATCGACCCTCGCGACGATCTGGGGATTCTCGAGTACATTCATGGCGCGGTCAATGCCTCCATCTGCGAGGCCATGGAGGGGCTCCGGGAGAATCCGAAGTTCTACCAAGGGCTTGTGGCGAACTTGTGGGGGCACGAGAAGGAAATGGTGAGGGGGCTCATGGACTATATCGAAGTGAAATACGATGCTCTCGCAGCCCGAGCATCGAATGTCGAATTCGCCCGCGGGTCGCTCGTCGACTCGATGATCGGCGTGGCGGCATCGGACGAGGTCTATCGCCTCCTCGATGACACGGCGAGGGCACATCTGGCACAGCGCATTACCGAGGCTATTGATGAGAACGGTTGGGCACAGGCCGCATATGAGAATGCGAAGAGCAGTGATGTGGAGAGGTTCGAGTCACTCTACAACAAGGCGGTAAACCTCGACACGCCGCCGGCGAATGGCGGGTTGTACCAGCGGATGATGGAGATGATATCAGGTGCCACCGGCATCCTCACAGAGGCCGGCGATTTCGTGAATGTGTTCCTGGAGGGGTTGACGAGAAACGAGCACATCTCGAACGATAAGATACTGATTCCTGCGTACACGCAACCTTTTGAGTTCCGCAATCCGGGACTGTTCGCGAACCGCTCCCGAGCGGGTTTGAAGGAGGAGACCCTCGTCGTCGACCAGAGCCCCGACCTGCTGCCCATAACACGACTCACGAGAGTTGGCGGTGAAATGCAGGGGGAACCGGATCAAGGCGAGCTTTGGGTGGACATAGTCGACCCCATGGATGTCCCCTTGTCGAAAGATTCGCCGAATGTGCATTACACCCAGGTCGACCGAATCTCCGACCGACCGTTCCAGACCCAGTGGACAATCACGATCAAAGGGTCAGTCGGGATGACCGTAGCGACCGAACGCGCGGTCTATCTCGACCCCGAAGGCCTTGTCCCGGTCGTCGATCAGCTGGCAGTCCCTCTGAATTTGACATTGATTGTGACGACCTTCAGCGGCTGGCCTCTCGACGGCGTGGCCTATGCCAGTTCGAATACGTTCGGCAGTGACCTCTGGGCCAAGATCCAGAGCTTCTTTGAGGGGGTTTGGGACACTGTCAGTTCCTCTGTTGGGTGGCTACTCGACGGCGCAAAATCCCTGCTGGATCAGCTTTCTTCGATAATCGACTACCTGCTCGCCCAAGCCTCGAAAGTCCTCAAGATGGTCTACGACGTCATCGACAAGGTTTTCGACTTGCTACAGAAGGCGCTGCAGGGCGTCATTTCTCATCTTATGGAGGCGCTGGACTACGTCCTGAAATCGCTGCCCAGTTTCGAGTTCAAACTCTCTGGGTTCGGCCTCACTCTTCGCATCGCCGTTAACTGCGATGAAGCGAACAGGTTGCTGGTCGAAGCTACCCTCGGTTCGTTCAGCATCACCGCAAGGTTCGTCAATCTCGAAAGAGCGGGGATAACCCCGCGCCAGAAGTGGGCATCGTGGGACATCCTCGCTGACGTCGAGGGTGCGGTAGGCCCGTTCACCCTGAAAGCTCGAATCGACCCGCTGATGATCGTCAGCGACCGCTTTGTGAGGGCGAGAGCCCGGTGGGGAGAGACATTCGAACTGGACCTCGTCATGCCGGAGGTGGAAACCTATCACGCGTATGGCTTCAGTGCGGCGATACCGATCCCGGTGCCGCCAATCGGGGAAGTGGAAATCGAGCTGGGTTTCCGCGTCAGGGCATCTGAACAACTCGAAGCGATTGACATCCCTGGCATTATTGCACACAGCATCCAAGAAGGGATTGAGCAGTGCGGTGGTATTCCGACGTCCCTCAATCTGCTGGGGGAATGCACCGAACAAGTCGTGAGGCGTTTCGTGGATGACCTGTTGGCGGCTGTCGAAGATAGATTGACTAAGATAATCGATGTGACTCTCTATGTTCAGGGGGCCTTGATGTTTGAGGGAGTGGCGGGGGTGGGGGCTAGATTATCGCTCACCGTCGAGGGGGAAGGATTATTGGAGCTTTTCGCGTTCATCGCGGACAACATCAGAGGGCTCCTCGATTGCATCTTCGATGGTGTGTGCCTGATACACATGGAGAACGCCCCCAAGAAAATCGGGGAGCATATCTTCATCACCTTGGGGATTTTCATGAATGTCCAGGCGCCGACATTCATCCCGCTTGCCTTACCCGCCGGCGGGAGCGCGGAAGTCGCTGTCACATTCGGCATAGGGGCCAACTTGGCCCTGCTAGGGAGAATAGTCGGACGCGACTTGGGCACATGGGAGATTGATTTCGGTATGGTGATTGAAGATCTCCCCGCTACAATGGCGCCCGAACTTATCGGGACCGGCGTCGAACGGGGCGACCTGTGGATATTCAAGGGGACGGTGACGGCTCCGCAGCCGCCTTGATCTCGCCATTGACCCTCATTGGCGGGTAGGCTTAAATAACCCGAGATTCGTGCGATGGGTCGTGCCCACGCTGGCCTTGGACTTCTTCACTGACCTCAGCGTCTTCGCCGTGGACTGGCTGCCGGTGATAATCGCAGTCGCGTTCCTCATGGCTCTGATGATGTGGTTCCTCGCCTGGGCATCGAGGTACTTCGAGTACCTGAAGATGCTGGAGAGTCCCGTATTCGACAAGGAGACCTTCGATTTCATCCACAAGGTCCTTCAAGCGATCTGGGTCAGCTGCATGGCACTCCTGATCCTTGTCGTCCTCTCATTCCGCGTCGTCGAAATCAAGACCGCCCTATCTGTCTTCTTCGGCAGGATGCCGGCCCTTTTCTTCGTCATCTTCGTGATTTTCATAGCGGCGATAATCGTCAGGGCCCTTCACAGGTTCGCGTCGTATCTCAGAGGCGACCTGAAAGTGAAGCCGCGACGGATAGCCCCGCCGAGGGCTCTCGCGTTCACCGAGATGGTTCTGAAATACGTCATATACACAATCGCGGGCGTCGTTGCCTTCATAGGGAGCATCGGTTCGCTTCCTTCCGAGGACCAGCCGTACAAGGACCTTGTGTTCGCCTACATAAGGGTCCCAGAACCCGCCGTCGTCCTAGGATTCGTCGTCGCGCTCCTCGGGATATTCGTGGCATCTCGCTTCGTGGACTCGCTGTTCGAGGACATGAAGAAGCGCAGCACGAAGTTCACGCCGAGGGTCATAGAAGAGCTGAAGTCCACCGCCAGATACGCCGTCTACATCATCGGCGCGGTAATCATTTTCATCCTGGCGGTGAGCCTGCTTCTGCGGGGCGAGCAATTGCTCGTTTTCGTCGTGGCTGTGATTTTCATCGCCCTGGTAGCCGTCCTCACCGGGTTCGAGGCCATGAAGAACGGTCTGGCGGGAGTGACTCTGATGCTCGCGAACCCCTTCGACGTCGGCGATCGCGTCAGGATGGGGGACAGCGAGGAATCTAAGGTCGAATCGATGGGGCTGATGATGACTCAGGTCAGGACCCTCGGGGGCGAGCTGATGAGCATCCCGAACACTGAGATGCTGAAGAAGGAAATCCTCAATCTCACGAGGTCCGCCAGCGGAGTCTTGATCATTAAAGTGTCGATGGATTTCTCAGCGCCCTACCGCAAAGTCCAGGCGGCCCTTCTGGATGCGGCCCAGAAGACTGTCGGCATCGAGCAGAAACCGATCCCGCAAATCCTGAGCAAGGATGTCCGCGGCCACACCATAGTCTACCAGCTGACGGCCTATACGAAGGATGTTTTGCGGGCCGGGGAGATTAAGAGCGAGCTCATCGCCAACATCCAGGAAGTATTCTACCGGGAAGGTATCAATCCCGTCGTCTCAGAATGATAGGTCTCTTACACCCTTCCTGAAGAGTATCACAGGCTTGTCGAGAACCTTGGCGAGTCTCTCCTCCAGAGGCGAGAGCATCAACCTGCGCGTCCCTTTGGGCGTTGGCGAACTCATCACGACCAAGTCGCAGTCGGCGCTCTCTCGTCTCACCTCCGCCTCCAGCTCCTTTGCGACCACAATCTTCTGTTCGACCCGTATGCCCGCCGCTCTGCACATCTCGGTGAAGGGTAGCACGACTTTGACTGCCTGCTCAATCTCCTGCTCCTGACCCGCAACGATCAAGAGTCTGATCTCAGCTCGCGCGTTCTTCGCGACCGTCAGAATTATGTCAGAGATTCCTTCGAGAGTGAATGAAGGACCTGCCAACGCCATGACCCTCTCCAGCTTCTCCCCGAAGCCCGCCGTCTTGAACACCACGACGTCGCAAGGAGCCGTTTCAATCAGGTAGTCGAGGTTGCTGCCCAAGATCCGCCCCTGGGTCCCCCCCCCACCCCGCCATCCGAGCACGAGCAGGGTGACGTCCACCTCCGAGAGAGTGTACACAAATATATCGTAGACCATGTGAACAATCTTTTATGAGGCCCGCGCA
>Ga0315275_10001923_pt1 | contig 18574 bp, 13 predicted proteins | sample YL17G03_0_MG_FD_205557 | JGI IMG/M metagenome (GOLD analysis project Ga0315275, IMG submission 205557) | Sediment microbial communities from Yellowstone Lake, YNP, Wyoming, USA - YL17G03_0 | ecosystem: Environmental > Aquatic > Freshwater > Lake > Sediment | place: USA: Wyoming | collected...
GGGAGTGGAGATGGATACGGCTCCCAATCCGACGGCGATGACCGCCGCGACGACGAACGGGCTGAGGGTGAGGAAATCATAGACGAACGAGGCGACGAACGCCGATGTCGCGGCCTCGAATGCAAAATCCAGCCTCTTGTTGAGGACGTAGATGAAAGAGAGCGACCCGATCCGAGCGGGGAGGAGGTCGACGAAACTGTTCCGGATGAACGTCGCCATCAGGACGTCCCGCCGGCGGATGGGCTGCGGGCTGAGGAAAATCTTGTAACGCCAGGCCCTGAGGACGGCGCCCAAGAGGGCGATCGCCATGTAGGCGAGAAGGGCCGGCAGGAAGATGCGCGTCAGGGTCTCGGCGAGCTCCTTCGCTTCGATCCGAGAGAGGAGGAGGCCCATGAGGAGAACGGACAGCGCGATGGAGACAATAACATAGAAGGAGGTCCGCTTGGCCACGCGGGTATGATAAGGCAGTTTTCCGGATCGTGTCAAACACTCCCGGTCGGCCCGAAATTGCCGACAGGGAAAGAACCCTATCGGCAATTTTGGGGGGTCGCTTCGTTGACGGCCCTGGGGCAAACCTTTATAATCCTTACATGGATGCCGAACTTTTCGACGGGCTTATCGACGTGGCCCTAAAGGAGGACATGCCGCGGGGGGATATCACCTCCGAGAGCATCATTCCCCTCGATTCCGTTTCCAGGGCTTCATTTATGGCCAAGGAAGAGGGTGTCCTCGCGGGGATCGATGTGGCCCGCCGGGTTTTCGAGAAGATCGATTCGGGCGTTTCTTTCATCAAAGCGCTCGAGGACGGACGAGCCTTCGGGCCGGGCGATGTCTTGGCACGCCTCAAGGGGAGTTCCATCTCTTTGCTTAAAGGCGAGCGGACGGCGCTCAACTTTATGCAACGGATGTCCGGGGTCGCGACCAAGACACGCACGTTCGTTGATGCCGTGGAAGGGACGAAGACGAAGATCCTGGATACCCGGAAAACGACTCCCGGGCTCCGTCTCCTGGAGAAATATGCGGTCAGGATGGGAGGCGGCGTCAACCATCGGTTCAGCCTCTCGGACATGGCCCTGATCAAGGACAATCACCTCGATATCATCGGCAGCGTTTCCAAAGCCGTAAAGCGTGCCCGGGCCGGGATCGCGCCGGGCATCAGAGTCGAGGTCGAGGTGACCGATTTTGCGGGCGCGAGAGAAGCCCTGGAAAGCGGCGCCGACATGATCATGCTCGATAACATGCCCCTTGATCAAATGAAAGAGGTCGTCGACTGGATCGGCGGCCGCGTTCCGGTCGAAGTTTCGGGCAAGGTCACCGTTGAGAACGCGCGCAAGATCGCCGCTCTCGGTGTGGCCTTTATCTCGGTCGGCGCGCTCACCCATTCCTTCAGGTCCATCGACATCAGCCTCGAATTCGAAGGCCGGAGCGGAAGATGAAGGACGAGACGCGGACATTCGACGTCCTCATCCTGGGTTGCGGCATCGCGGGCGCGAGCGCAGCGTTGGCGGCGGCCAAAGGCGGTCTTCGGGTCGCGGTCGTTACCAAGGCGGCGAATCCTGAGGAGTCGAATACCTTTTACGCCCAGGGCGGCATCGTCTCCCTGGGAAACCACGATTATCCCGAATCCCTTAAAGAGGATATCATCGAGGCAGGCGACGGCATCAGCAACCCCGAAGCTGTGGACATCCTGGCCGGGGAGGCCAAGGGGTTGGTGGAGGGGATTCTCATCGGGGAGCTCAGGATCCCGTTCTCGCGCTCCGCGCCCGACGAGCTGGATTATGCCCAGGAGGCCGGCCACTCCCGCCGCCGCATTCTCCACGTCCAGGACTCGACAGGCCGGACCATCGAGGAAAGGTTCATCCGGGCTCTGAAAAAGCGCCGGACGATCACGTTCTTCACGGATCACACGGCGGTCGACCTCCTTACCGTTCCGCACCACCAGAAGGATCCCATCGCCTACTACCATGAGCCGCGCTGCGTCGGAGCCTATGTCCTGGACAACAAGGCCGGCCGGGTGAAAACCCTCATCGCGCCGTTCACCATCCTGGCCACCGGCGGCTGCGGGGCCGTATTCCTCTATACTTCGAACCCCAAGGATTCCATCGGCGCCGGGTACGCCATGGCCCTGCGGGCGGGTGCCCGCATCGTCAACATGGAATACATTCAATTCCACCCGACCTCGCTCTACAACCGCGACGCCGGCGGGTTCCTGATCTCCGAGACGGTCAGAGGAGAGGGCGCCCGGCTGAAGACCCGGGACGGTCGGACTTTTATGGAGAGATACCATCTCAAGCGGGAGCTCGCTCCCAGGGATGAGGTCACCCGGGCGATCTATGAAGAAATGGTCAACACGAATTCGGACTACGTTCTGCTCGATCTGGCCTCCTACACGAAGGTGGACATCAAAAAGAGATTCCCTTATATCTATAAAACCTGTCTCGACGTCGGGATCGACATCACCAAAGAGCCCATTCCGGTTGTCCCGTCCGCCCACTATTCCTGCGGCGGTGTCCTCGTCGACGGCTGGGGTCGGAGCTCGCTCCAAGGACTTTTCGCCGTGGGAGAGGTCTCCTGCACGGGTCTCCATGGCGCCAACCGCCTGGCCTCAACCTCGCTTCTCGAAGGCTTGGTCTGGGGGACGCGCGCTTCACGGCACGTCCTCTCGGTCTTCGATCCCGCCCTGCCGGTCGAGCCTTCGGACATGCACCGCTGGTATTATCCGGAAAAAGTCGAAGAAATCGACCCGGCCTTGATTAACCAGGATTGGCTCACCATCCGCTCCACCATGTGGAACTACGCCGGGATCATCCGAACCCGGAAGAGGCTCGAACGGGCTCAAGCCGACCTTGAGTACCTCCACCACAGGATCGAGCAGTTTTACAAGCAGGCCCGGATGGACGCCAAGGTCGTCGAACTGAAGCACGGCATCCAGGTGGCGCTGATGATCACCCATGCCGCCCTGGCCAACCCGGTCAGCCGCGGGGCGCATTTCATCAAAGACTGAGCGGTCTTCCCGAGAAGGCGCCTGTCTCACTGACTTTTAACAATAGCCGGGCAAAAGAAATTGTTCTATAATAACGAAAGAAACTCGACCGACTGGAGATAAAGATGGCCGACAAACAGGACGTAAAGACCACGCTCAACTTGCCCCAGACGTCCTTCCCGATGAAGGCGGCGCTCGCCCAAAAAGAGCCCGAGATGATCCTGAAGTGGCAGACGATCGGTCTCTACGACAAGATCCTTATGAAGAGGGGGGGGCGCCCCCCTTTTGTCCTCCACGACGGCCCCCCATACGCCAACGGGCACATCCACCTGGGCACGGCCCTCAACAAGATCCTCAAGGACTTCATCGTCAAGACCAAGAGCATGCAAGGGTTTCTGGCGCCTTATGTTCCCGGATGGGATTGCCATGGCCTGCCCATCGAGATTCATGTCGACAAGCTTCTGGGTGACAAAAAAAAGGACATGTCCCTCATCGAAGTCCGTGACGAATGCCGCAAGTATGCCATGAAGTTTATCGACATCCAGCGGGAAGAGTTCACCCGGCTGGGAGTGATGGGCGAGTGGAACGAGCCTTACCTGACCATGAACCCTAAATATGAGGGGGAGGTCCTCCGCTTCCTGGCGGCGTTCTTCGCTTCGGGGAACGCTTACAAGGGGAAGAGGCCCGTCCATTGGTGCCTCCACTGCAAGACGGCCCTGGCCGAGGCCGAGATCGAGTACAAGGATCGTAAATCGCCGTCGGTCTATGTCCGATTTCCGATGGTTTCCGACCTGTCGAAGAAATACCCCGCCTTGGCGGGGGAAAAGACCTACGTCATCATCTGGACGACGACACCCTGGACCCTCCCGGCCAACATGGCCATTGCCTTCCATCCCGAGTCAGAATACGCGGCGGCCGAGATGAACGGAGAGGTCTATATCCTGGCCAAACGGCTCCTGCCCATCGTCGCCGAAGAGCTGGGCTTTAAGGAGTTCAAGGTCCTGGCCGAATTCCATGGCCGTGAGCTCGAGGGTCTCAAGGCCAGGCACCCCTGGATCGACCGCGAATCGGTCTTCGTCCTGGCGGATTACGTGACTCTCGAGGACGGTACCGGCTGCGTCCACACGGCGCCCGGGCACGGCTACGACGATTACATGACCGGCATGGCTTACGGAATAGAGATCTATACGCCGGTGGATGATGAAGGAAAGTTTGTTCCGGGGGTCGAAAGATACGCCGGCATGACCGTCTTTAAGGCCAACCGGCCCATCATAGACGACATGAAGACGGACGGCTCGCTCCTCAAGGAAAGCGAGATCACCCACTCCTACCCGCACTGTTGGCGGTGCAAACACCCGGTCATCTTTAGGGCCACAGAGCAGTGGTTCATCTCTTTGGACGCCGCCGGACTCAGATCCAAAGCGCTTGATGAGATCGCGAAGGTCACCTGGATTCCGTATTGGGGCCAAGAGCGGATTGCCACCATGGTTGCCGGACGCCCCGACTGGTGCATCTCCCGGCAGCGCTCCTGGGGCGTCCCCATCCCGGCCTTTACTTGTGAGGCCTGCGGCAACGTGGTCGCGGACGCGGCCATCGTCGGCTACGTCGCGGATATTTTTTCCCGGGAAGGCTCCAACTCCTGGTTCCAGAAAAGCGCCGGTGAGCTCCTGTTGCCTGGAACAAAGTGCCCGTCCTGCGGAGGGACCCGGTTCCGCAAGGAGAATGACATCCTGGACGTCTGGTTTGAATCCGGCGCCAGCCACAATATCCTCGGCAAGCGGGACGACCTGCCTTGGCCGGCCGACATCTACATCGAAGGCCACGACCAGCACAGGGGCTGGTTCAACAGCTCGCTCCTGATCGGAACGGGCGCCAGGGGGCGTTCGCCCTTCAAGACATGCATCACCCACGGTTTCGTCCTCGACGAGCAGGGGAGGGCGATGTCCAAGTCCACCGGGAACGTCATCGAACCCTCTGAGATCATCTCCAAGAACGGGGCGGAAATCCTGCGGCTATGGGTGGCCATGCTCAACTACAAGGAGGACGCCAGGTTCGGGAAAGAGATCCTCCAGCGCCTCATCGAAGCCTACCGGAAGATCCGGAACACCTGGCGGTTCGTCCTGGGCAACCTCTACGATTTCTCGCCGGCCGTCGATTCCGTGCCGGCGGACGAAATGCAACTCCTCGACCGCTGGATCCTGGAAAGGTCCGGTGACATGCGGAGACGCGTCCTCAAGGCCTATGACGATTATGAGTTCCACGTCGTCTTCCACGTTATCTACGATTTCTTTACCGTCGAGCTGAGCTCCTTCTACCTCGACGTCATCAAGGACAGGGCCTATTGTTCCAGTAAGAAATCGGCCCTGCGGCGGTCGGTCCAGACGGCCCTGTTCCACGTCCTGAAGGACACCCTGGCCCTGATGGCCCCCATTCTGCCCTTTACCGCCGACGAGGCTTGGGAAGCCATGCCTGCCTTTGAGGGCAAGGAGGAATCGGTGCATCTCGGCCTGTTCCCGGGAGCGGAGGAGGGACGGCTCGGCACGGCAGCCGTCAAGGAGATGGACGGGCTTATCCTTGTCCGGGAGAAGGTCCTGAAGGAGCTCGAGAAAGCCAGGGAATCCAAGCTCATCGGAAATTCCCTGGAAGCTGATGTGGCCCTAACCGTTCCGGCCGGGCAGATGGAGCTCTTAAAGAAACACGAAGTGGCCTTAGCCGAGCTGTTCATCGTTTCCAAGGTGACGCTCGGGAAAGGAACGGGAGAGGACATCGGGATCCTTGTGAAGAAAGCTGGTGGGGCTAAGTGCGAGCGCTGCTGGAACTGGTCCGATTCCGTCGGAAAGAGTTCTGACTATCCCGCGTTCTGCGCCAGATGCTCGGCTGTCGTCGGGGAGTTGGGGAGATGAAGAAGCCTGCGCCCTATTTTCTGCTGATCCTCGGCTTGGCTGTCCTCGACCAACTCACCAAGGCTCTGGTCGCGGCGAAGATAAGTCTGTATGAAAGCGTCCCCGTCGTCCCCGGCTTCTTCAATTTCACGCGGATCCATAACAAAGGTGCGATCTTCGGGTTCTTCTCGAATTCGGACAAGCTTCCGGTCTTTATCCTCCTCACCGGGGCATCGCTTTGTGCCTTGGGCTTCGTTGTCTATTACTTCGTCAAAACGCCCCCCGTGGAGAGGTTCACCAAGATCGCCTTGTCCATGATCCTGGCGGGAGCGCTGGGCAACTTGGCCGACCGCCTCTTCCGGGGATACGTGATCGACTTCCTGGACGTCTACGTCAAGCGGTGGCACTGGCCGTTCTTCAACGTCGCCGATTCCTGCATCACCATAGGCGCCCTACTTCTCATCGCCGTCTTCTTCAGGAGAAAACCCGCATGCTCCCCGTCCTCCTAAAACTCGGACCCTTTACGCTGCATACCTACGGCCTCCTCATGGCCGTGGGTGTCGGACTCGGCATGTGGTTCCTCTATGCCCAGGCCGGCAAGCAGGGGCTGGACGCGCCCAAGCTTCTTGACGCGACTTTCTATACCATCATCGTCTCGCTTATCGGGGCCAAGCTCATCCTGTTCATCGGCAGTTTTTCCTATTACACGACCTATCCGAGGGAGCTGTTCAGCCTGGCCCGCTCGGGCGGGGTGTTCCAGGGAGGACTGACGTTCGGCGTCGTCTTCGCCCTCTGGTACTTCCACAAGAAGAAGCTCCCCACCTGGCAGGTGGCCGATATCCTTGTCCCGGCCTTGGCCTTGGGACATGGATTCGGGCGCATCGGGTGCTTCGCTGCGGGCTGCTGTTACGGGAGCGCCTGCGAGCTTCCCTGGGGGGCGGTTTTCAAGAACGCTTACGCCCATGACCTGACCGGTATTCCTCTCAACGTGGCCCTCCATCCGGTCCAGCTCTACGAAGCGGTCCTCAACTTTCTCAACTTCGTCGTCCTCTATCTTGTCTTGAAAAGAAAAAGTTACCACGGTCAGGTCTTTTCGTTGTATATCATCAACTACTCCATCATCCGTTTCATTACCGAGTACTTCAGGGGAGACCACCCGGACAAGGCCTTTCTCATCCAGGGCTCGTCGCCCTTCCTCAGCCTGTCCTATCCCCAGGTTTACTGCGTTCTGGGGATCGCCGCCGGGGCCCTTTTTTCGATCGTGATGAAAAAACGCCAACGTGCCTAAGAGGGAATTCGTCGTTTCCGCAGGGTCCGGACCGGGCCGGCGCCTGGACGTTTACCTCGCCGAACGCCTCGAGGGGCTGACGCGCTCCCGCATCCGGAAGCTCATCGATGAGGGAAAGGTGATGGTCAACGGGGCTTCGAAGAAGGCCGGCCACAAACTGAGGGAGAATGACGTGGTCGAAGCGGAGGTCGGAGAAGAGCCTTCTCCGGAGCTTCGCCCTCAGGACGTCCCATTGACCGTCCTGTATGCCGACGACCAAATCGTGGTCATTGACAAGCCTTGCGGGTTGGTCGTCCACCCCGGCGCCGGGAACCGCGAGGGGACGCTGGCGGGCGCCCTCCTCTATCGTTTTCCCGAGATCTCCGGCCTTGGCCCGGCGGAGCGGCCGGGGATCGTCCACCGCCTCGATAAGGAGACCTCCGGGGTCATGGTCGTCGCCAGGAGCCCGGAAGCTTACGCCTCTCTTCAGAAGCAGTTCAAGGATAGGGACGTCAGGAAGGTCTATTTGGGACTTGCCTGGGGCAGAATGCCCGCCGAGGGCCGCATCGACCGACCCATCGGCCGTCATATCAAACACGGTCAAAGGATGTCGGTCTGCACCCGGAAGCCGCGGCGGGCCGAAACGTTCTACAAGGTCCTGGAGGAGTTCAAGGAGATGAGCCTCCTCGAGATCCGGCCGGTGACGGGCCGGACCCATCAGATCCGGGTCCACCTGGCGTCGGCCGGACATCCCCTGGCCGGGGACTCGCGTTACGGCCGGAGGAGAGAGCAGCCGAAGTTTCCCCGTCTCTTCCTCCATGCCCATAGGCTCTCTTTCATCCACCCGGGGACGGGGGAGAGGGTCGAATTCACGTCCGAGCTGCCTTCGGGATTGGCCAACATCCTGGAAAAGCTCAGGATGGTTAGCTTCCGATAATCCCATCGCCTTCATCGGTCGGCCTGTTGGCCGCCGAGGAGAGCGGGGACTATTATTGATAATTCGTGGTCACGGGGAGCGGCAATTTATCGTCGTTTAGCCGGGGCGGCGGGATTTCTGGTCCCGACATGATCTTCGGGCGTCGATTTTCGCAGCGATTGACAGCATCGCCCGGCCGGCGATATAGTCCCGATGTGATGTCTTATTTTGCGTGCCGGCGAGAAAAACCGAACAACGTAAGGATTCCCGGCATGAAAACAAGCGTCCAGCACACCGTGGCCTTCATCGCCCTTTTGGCCCTCGTCCCGCTCAGTGGATGGAACGGGACGGTCGAAGGACGATTGCCCGCCGACTTCGGCGTAAAAGCCAAACAGCATATTGGAGCCCTGGTCAAGATTGGACCCCGCCAGACCGGAACACTGAACGAAGGCCGGGCGGCCGGGTACATCGCCGAGCAATTCAAGGCCATGGGCGTTCCCGCGATTATCGAGCCATTCAACTTCGAATCATTCGAACTGTCCCGAATCGATTTGAGAATCGGCGGTGAGAATTTCACGCCCGCGGGACTTGGGATGGATCCTTATACGCGAGGCTTCACCTACTCGGGAACCTTCCTTCTCCTGGATCCGCGTGCTCCGTCTTCCTGGCCCGCGCCGGCGGCTATAGAGGGGAAAACGGTTGTGACGTCGGAAGCGGGCGATCCCTCGCTCCATTTCCGCATCGCCGCCCTAAAGCCCCGATTTATTATCGACCTAGCCCTGAAAGAGTTCGACCGCGCCCGAGGCCCGAAGGACCAGGAGCTTTCGCTGTCCATTCAAGGCAACGTTGATAACGGGACTTCCCGTAATGTGGTCGCCCACCTTGGCTCGAACTTGCCCGCGCCACAGATTGTCGTCGGGGCTCACCTGGACGCATTCCGGGATTGCCCGGGCGCGAACGACAATGCGTCCGGTGTCGCCGCTCTTCTAGAGCTCGCCCGACATATGAAAGGTCTCGAAATCCCCGATGGGATCGGCCTGACCTTCATCGCGTTCGGCGCCGAGGAAGCCGGCATCCTCGGATCCCGGCGATATGTCGAGCGGCACGCCGACGAATTGAGGCATTGTCGTCTGGCGCTTGTCTTTGACGACCTGGGAGGCGAGGGGCCCGTTCAAGTCGAACGAAACGGCGGTCAAGCGGAGGCTCCCAAGGATCCCGGTGTCGGCGTCATTCCCCAAGCATATCAGGGCAGAGCTTGGGAAGGGCTCCGATATCCATGGCGCATTCTGCCGCCCCCGGCCGTTTTCGACATGTTGGGAACCAGCTATCACCCGGATTGGCTGACGACGAGCATCGATGAAGCCGTCAAGGAGCTTGATTTCCAGGTTCAATTCACCGGGATCCAAGGCTCCGATCAATTGTCCTTCGCCCAGGCGGGCATCGCCACGTCCGGGGTCGGGGCCGTCAACGGCCGGGGCCACACCCAAGATGATAGGCCCGAAACGGTCAATATCGAGAAGGTCAGGCAATGCGCGGAAACGGCCGGCCGGATCATTCAAAAGATATGCCGGGTTTCGGAATGCGTTCCCGAAAAAAACTCGACGCCGGTCGATCCGATAGTCTACGTCCGATTCCTCGCGTCCGACGAACTCCGGGGACGCAAGGCCGGCTCGCCGGAAGGGGATATCACCGCGCGCTATATCGCGGAATGCTTCCGGGCGGCGGGCGCGGAAGCGCTCCCCGGCGCTCCGGATTATTTCCAGGATGTCGTTTGGCAAAGGAAGGGCGATTCGTCGGGTTCAACATCAGCCACGGCCGAGGCCCCGATCCGCGCCCGTAATGTCGTCGGATTCATCAGGGGACGAGAGGCGAGCCTTGACGGAGAATTCGTGGTGTTGATGGCCCACTACGATCACGTGGGCGTGCGATCGTTGAACGGCGCCGAGGCGATTTTCAACGGCGCTCGAGATAACGCCATGGGCGTCGCCGCGCTTCTGGCCGCCGCGGAAACCCTGGCGGCCGCTCCCCCGGCGCGATCCATTCTCCTCCTTGCCTCAACGGCCGAAGAGGAAGGCATGCTAGGGAGTCGGTTCTTTGTCGAACATCCCTTGGTCCCGCTCTCGCAGATCGCCTTCGTCCTGAATAATGACGGCGCCGGCGTGTACGAGCCGGGGATCTGGTGCATCGGCGGACTGGAAAAAACGACAGCGGGGCCGCTGGCTGAATCTGCGGGTCGACCATTCGGGTTGGTCACAAGGCCCTATCCGGAGAAGTATCGGTATCTCTATGCGGAAGGAGACAGCATTTCTTTCGCCGATCAAGAAATACCGTCCCTGACCGTCAGTCCCGGATTCGCGGAGGGCGACGAGGAGCGCATCCTCAAATATGTCCACACGCCCGCTGATCGAGTGGACACGGATTTCGATGACGCCTACTTATTGAAGTTCTGCCAAGCTTATGCCGGCTTGTCCCGGGCGCTCGCCGATGCCAGAACCGTGCCGACATGGGTCAAAGACGGTTTATGACGACTGCCCATCTAACTTTCCGAGGGGTCCTATGAAAAAAGATTTCCTGTGGCTTATGGGTTTCGCGCTTCTCCTGACGACCCGGGTGAACGGTGCCGCGGAAAAATGGGCGGGCTGGGGCGATTTGCAGCCCGGCCCGAACGCGGTGGGGTTCAAACTGACGAGGGCTTACGATCAAACCCGGATCTTTCACTCCAACGCTGCGTTCCGCGGCCTTTCGGAGCAGGCGGAGACGGCAAGGCCCATCCGCATATACATGTGGTATCCGGCTCAAGCCGCCGAACAGGAATCCTTGCGCCTGCGCGATTATGTCCGGATGGCGGCCGAAGACTTCGGCCTGATCGCGGAGAGGAAAACGCTGTCCGACGAATCCCTGCCCCTCCCGGTCCAGCTGGCCAAGGGGCTGACAGAAGAGAAACGGCGTCAGCTTTTCGCGGAGAAAACGGCTGCGTTCCCGAATGCCGCGCCGCTCGCCCAACGATTTCCGTTGATCGTCCTCGGCCAAGGGCTCTATTACGAATCCCCGTTGTCCCTGTTGACCCTGGCCGAATACCTGGCCAGCCAGGGCTACGTGGTCGCCACCTGTCCCTTCCTGGGGACCTATTTCCGTCTGGTCAATCTCACCGCCGCCGACTTGGAAACCGAAGTCCGGGACATGGAGTTCGTCATCTCCCAGACCCGGCTCCTGCCCTTCGTGGATAAAGACCGGATGGGCCTTGTCGGATACGATCTGGGCGGCATGGCGGGCTTGTTGCTCGCCATGCGTAATCCCTGGATTAAGGCCATTCCCTATCAAGTATTGGCGCTTCGAAGCTTTGGCAGGATTAAGATTATGAGTCGGATGAGTTTCTTCGTAAGTTGACAAAAAATTTCGGATCGGAGTATAAAGAGACAAGGCAACAAGAACAAAAAGCGAGGGAGAGATGCGATGTCCCCAATGCCAGGCTGAAGTTCTAGAAAAGGATCGATTCTGCTATTCCTGCGGCGCCGGCTTTTCCCACCCGCCGGTCAAAAGTCCTGTGGTCCGATCCGCCAGACCCTGTCCCCAGTGCGGGCAATCACTCCAGCCCGCTGACAAGTTCTGCGGGTATTGCGGCGCCGAGGTATCCGGACCGGAAAAAGCGGCCCCGGCGCAACCGCCGCCCCAGATGGCGCGGTCCCATGGCCTTGCTGCGTTTCTGGGGTATATGAATATCCTCATCTGCTTGGCAATGCTCACTGCCGGCTTCTTTCTGTTACGCAGCCCCCAGCTCAAGGGCAGCTATTTTCCTTTTTTGATCGCCAGATACGCCCTGATATTTCTTCTTGCCGGGATGTTCGTCTTCGGGATTTATCTCTGGACGAGAAAAAATCGGCGGGACAAGCGGCACGCCAAGATCATCATCTTTATCTCTCTTGCCGTCATTGCCGCCGGGATCTTCATTTTTTCCTGACGGCAAGGCGCATCTCCGCGTCAGCGAATCACCGCACGGCAAGTCCTGCAAAAGTGATCGCCCGGGACGATCTGAGCGCCGCACACCGAGCAATACCGGTGCTCATGCGGCGAAGCCGACGCAGCGGAAACGGACGTTGGCAGGTTTCGACTTGCCTCAGCTGCTCCCGCAGCCGGGACGGCCCCTGAACCGGCCGCGCCCCCGCCCTCGGCTCGAACTGACGCCAGGCGCACGGGCAATCCCCCGGTTTGTGACAGCCGGATCATGATGAATCCCTGGGAGCCGAGAGCGATTGCCGTGCTCACGCACATCGTCCCGATGCCGACATTCAGGCTCAGCGAATTCCCGAGCTGAACCAAAACCTGCATCAACGTGTACGACAGCGCCCAGACGACCAGGAACCAGATCGTGTTCCGGGCGCGCGGCCGGCCGTTCTCGACCCAGACATCGGTCTTCTTCCCCTGCCAGACGCCCAGTGCCAGGCCGAAGGCGAACAGCGCCGAGAGCACGATTGAGGGGAGGCTCGACCCGATGATGATGGAGTAGACCAGGAGTGTAGCAATCGGGAAGACAATGGCGACCGCGCAACTTTTCCGCGAAACCGACCGGACCTTCCGGAAACTGCGCAGCATCCTGAGGATGAGAATGATCGAAATCGCGAAGGAAGCGTATCTTAGATATTTTAAGAACGTGGCCATCTCAATCCCCCGCCGTTATAGTTTTTTCGCCAGACGATAGCCGCACTTCGCGCAGAAGCGGGCATCGGGCCGAAGTTCGCTTCCGCAGGACGGACAACGGAACTCTTTTTCCTTTGCGGATTCGTGTTCTCTTGTGGGTTCGCGCCGCGCCGGAGCCGGGGGTTCCGGCGATCCCTGATTCCCGGGCAGCCCCAGGCCTGCCTTGAGGTGGTGGTACATGTCCGGCTGTGCCACGCTGGTTATCTTGACGCTGAATTCGTCCGCAGAGATATCACTGAATTCAACGAGCCAGAGGCTTCGGTCGGCGATCCTAATGGCGGCAAAATGGGTAAGGTCCCATTCCTCGTTCTCACGCTGTCTCCGCCTTTGCAGCCGCTGTGTCGAAAGAGCGCTCACCCCGCTCGCGGCAGCGAACCTCGAGCAGACTAAGCCGAGCGTCGGGGTCAGCGCGAACAAGCCGTTCCGCCGTGTCAGCAGATCCCCGGCCAGGAGCGATTCGAGCCCTTGGCGTAGGTTGTCATCGGAGAACCTCAGGCTGATCGGAGATACGAGCAGGGCGCGCGGGACCATCCAGCGGAGGTCCTGGGAATTGCGGCTGCGGTCGCAGCATTCCAGGAGCTCGATTTCCTCAAACGTTTCTGCCTGCGGCATCCTACGGTTGAGAAGAGCGACCAGGTTTTTTTCCTGGAGCCAGTCGGCGATAGCCGCCAGAGTCTCGAACCCGCTGCGGTCAAGGACAAGAGAGATGTCCTCTTTTTTCGTGGATTTTTCCATGGCCAACGGCGCCTGCAGGCTCCGGAGGAGCAGGAACCCGTCAACCGGCCAGCTGATCTCGTGCCGGCCGTCTTCGGCCGGCTCGTGAAAAGCGTAATTCCCGTCTTTCGCAGAGCCGTAAAACCAGGAGAACCCGGGCTCCTCGGGGGAAGAAAAAGTGACCAGTCCGAGGATGACTTCGGGCCTTGTCAGGCGGGCCAGGGCTTCGAGCAGTCCGGACCTGTCTTCGACCGGCGCGAGCTTAGCCGACCTGGCGGAAGGCTTGAGGTCGCCGAGGGGAGAACCGTCGCCCGGCTCCAGGTTCGACTCCTTGAGCAAATGGAAAAGGTCGGTTTCCTTGAGGTTCCATGTCTTCATATGATTTTCCTCACGCGGCGTTCATTTCGGTTTTCTGAGGATGCCCTGGAGCATCCTGGCAAAACTCAGGCTCTTCTCCTGGAGCGGAATTTCCTTCTCGAGGCCTGCCGTCTCCAAGCCTCCCGCTGCAGAGACTTCCCGGGAGGAGAGCGAGGAACTCAGGTCCTTCATGTCCGACGCACTCTCCAGGTCACCGGCGCCATCGAGCTTCATCTCCTTAAGTTCTGCCGCGGATTCAAGCGTCGTAGCCCGGGCGTCGAAGCTGCGGTCGCTCTCGGAGAGAGCTTCCTTACCTATCCCGGGCGACGCCGTAGCGCTTGCCGCGCCGTGAGGCTCTTGGATCGTCGGGGAGGGTTCGGGAATGGCGGCGGTGGGCGCGGGGCTCTCGGGCGGCGGGCTGACTCGGGGCGCTGCGGCGGGTCGTGGGGCGTTGGACGGGGCCGGCGAGGGGGCCTTAGGTTGCGAAGCAGCTGGGGGTTGCGACGGGGTCTGCGGTTGAGCCGTGGCTCCCGGCCGTGATACGTCCTGCGGCATCGAGCTTTTCGGCGGTTCGAAACTCGCCATCGGCATTTCCTCCGGAGGCGCGGCCTGGACTTCTCCCGCCACCGTCTTTCCCGCGGGCATGCTTCCCGGGGCAGGCTTCGGGCCGATCTTGACTTTGACAGTCGCCGGGCGGTTTTCTTGTATCGGATGCCATTCTCCCTCGTCCATCGCTTTTTGCCAGTTTTTCCAATCCTGAGGCCGAACGCCCTTCTTCGTGGCCAGCTCCATAAAACGCTCTCCGGGCTCGGGATTGGCCACATCATCGGCCATGACGCCCGATTCATCAAAGGCCTGCCGGACGGCTTTATCGATCCTCGCAAAGTCAGGGTTTCTCGACGCCATTTCCTTCGCCCGCTCATCCGGGTAGACTCCTAGGATCTCACCCATCTTCTTCATTTTAGGCTCTTGGCCGGGATGGAGGGCCTTGTCCCGCTCCAGCCATTCTTTCTCGGAGAGAGGGACATCCCTGCGACTGTAGCTTGGCCTTTCACCGCGTGTGAGGCGGTCGGCGATTTTTTCGGCCTCAGCGCTCTTTTGCTGCCCGACTCCGGGCTTATTTTTTACTGCTTCCATAAGCTGCTCTTTGACGACCATGTCTTTGAGCTCGCGTAGGTCTTTGGGCAGGTCCACCTGTTTTTGGGCTGGGGGAGTTCCTGTTCTTTCTTCGGCCGGCGCGTAGGTCAGCGATCCGTCTTCCGCCGTCGTCACTCCGGAAGGGCCGGCGTATTTCCTGCCGGTTTCGAGGGGCCGCAGCGGCTTGTCGGCCAGTCCCTTTTCCGCCTGCCGGCGAAGCAGATTTTTTTGTCCGTCGGTGAGCGGCTGGCCCCTTCCTCCTCCGCCGAATTCCTGTTCGGTCAATTTGCCGGAGTCGGGGTCGCGGCCGACCACGAGCTCGCCCTTCTGGGGCTTGTAATCGACGGCGTCGGCGCCCTTGATCTCTCGGATGTTTCCGTCTTTATCGACGGCATAGAATTCACGATCGGCCTGCCCGCCCTTGGTGGATTCGAGGATCGTCGGTCTCCTGAAACCGGTCTGCGGCTTCAGGAATTGCGCCCCGCGCTTCCCGATCTCCAAGACCATCCGGCTTTGGCCGACGTATTGATTCGCCGTCATACCGGCCGTAATCGTGAGAGCATGGGAGCCGGCTTGCCATTGGGCGCTCTTCTTGTGGATCATCTGCATCTCGTTGTTGAGCCCCTGCAACTTGGCCCTGGCGGCGTCCATCTGGCCCTGCAGGGACCGGACGGCGTTCATATCGCCTCGATCCTGGGCCTCCTTCATGTCGGCGGCGATCTGCTTGATCCGGTTCATCGTTCCGTCCACTTCGCGAAAGAGAGCCGGCTGCTCATTGATCGCCTTCTGAAGCCTATTGCGGAGCTCCAGCGTCTTCTCGAACAAGGGCTTCAGGTCTTCGGCGTTGGGGATGAAAACCTCGGAGAGCTCTTTCCCGACTTTTTTAGCCGTCCAGCTCTTCTTCTGCCGCTCGGTCCAGGTGTCGTATTCACGGTCTCGTTGGTCCACCCGGCGCGTCAGATCGAGCTTCTGTTCCTGGACGTTCCGCATTTTCTGCTTCAACTCCTCGCGCTGCTTCTTCAACTGATCTTCGAGCCAGGGGTCTTTGCCTTCCTGCCGCTCGATGTCTCTGAGCCGGTCGGAGAGGGCTTCGTGCTCGCTCTCGACGTCATCTTCGAGCTCGTCCAGGTGCTTCAGCCGGTTCTCAAGGTTCTTATTGACAACCTCGGGATCAGAGCTCGTTCCCGGGTCCCCTGTGAATAGCCACCCCGGGCCGATATACACCCTGGACGCATCCCCCTCCTCCGATTTTATGTCTGCGGGGGCAGGCTTGGTGAGCGGCCTCCGGTAGGAACGCGAGTGTTCGTCAAAGACCAGGCCGCGTTCGATGAAGGCGTCCTGATCCTCGTCGTAGTCGAAACCTTTTTTCTCCATCATCTTCTTTTTTTTCTCAAGGATCGCTCGGCCTTCGTCGGAATCGCGGCTCACCCAGCGTTCGTTTTTGTCGTCGAAGAGGTCATCATAGCTTCTCCGGTGGACGAGGGACCAGGCGGGGCGGTCGTCGTAGGATTCGGGCTCCGTTTCCCCGCCGCCGGACGAAGGCGTCTCGTCGCCTCCGGGCGGGGGCACCTCTTCACCGCCCCCCTCCGGGACGGGGACGGGTACGCCGGGGACGTTCACGAAGTTGTTCACGAGCTGCCAGGCGATAAAAATGAGCACAGTCAAGACGGCGGCCGCCGTCGCTTTCTTTTCGGCGGAGGACGGAGCTCCCGCGCCCTTGGAGAGGTCGAGCGCATTCGTGATCTCCCAGATTCGGTGCTGGGTGGAACTGTCGAATTTCTGGTTGTTGAAGATCTCCTTGACCCGTTTCAATAAATCACCCGAGGCCCTGCCGCCGGGCGAGAAGACGTCGCTCGTTCCGGGCTGGCTGTCGCTGTGTTCGCCGCAGAAGGCCTTGATCCGGTGCGTCGTGGTGCCGGGGGGCGCGTCCAGACTCTCCCCGCCGGCGCAGACCATGGTCTGGACGCGGGGATTGCCGGGGAGGAGAAGCAGGCCCAGCGGGACGTCCACGGTCACGGGTTGACCGGTATTGTTAGAGAGAGTGACCTGGATGCAGTCGCCATAAAAGCCGCCGGCGCCCCGGACTTCGGATTGCAAACCCGGGACCTTGGCTTTCATCACCTTATCGAGGTCGAAGGATGTGGCCAGGTCCGGAGCGGCGCCGCAGACGAGGAAGACGGCGATAGAAAAGCCGGCGGCGATGAATAATCTAGATGACAGGGTGAGTTTTTTTGAGGCGAAAACCAATGCGGAACTCATGAGCCCTCCCCTTAGCGCGGATTACCCTATCAATTATCACAATTAAATCAGGGAGGCAAGAAAAAATGCGCAGAAGCCAACAGTCTGGATTGTTCCCCGCCGTTCCGAGACCTTGCAGGCCATCTTCATCACTTCCACAAGGTCACGATTCCCGGCGGGCGCTAGAGCTTCTTTGAGAGCGCGTCCTGCAACATCTGCTTGTCGAGCGTCAGGTCTGCCACCAAACGTTTCAACCGCCGGTTCTCATCCTCGGTCTGCCTCAAGCGCCTTAGCTCCGCCACACCCATCCCCGCATACCTCTTCTTCCAGCTGTAAAACGTCTGCTCCGAGATCCCAAGTTTTCGGATGATCTCGGCCACCGGCGTCCCGCTCTCCGCCCGGCATACGGCAAAAGTGACCTGAGCCTCCGTAAACCGACTTTTCTTCATCCTTCGCTCCTTCCCGGATGCCGATTCTAACACAAAAATCTATCACTCGATCTGGGCCAGGATCCGGAGAGCAGTTCAGCTTCCGCAGAGCTTATGGCCGTTATCCACCTTTTGTTGCTCTGACTCTAACAAAGTAAACAACTTAGGTCAAATTTGGCCAGGAGGCGGTTGCACCTTCGATAGCTTTTTCTGAAGAGACCGCCGGGCAGGTTGATGAAATTCCCCTTGAGGAAATCCTCGATTTCCCTTATGATATATTTTCCATTTTTGGAGGCTCCTCAATGAAAGACTATGCGGTAGAGAGAACCAGGAATATCGCCCTTATCGGCCACGGCTCGTCGGGGAAGACCACCTTGACCTCCGCCATCCTCTTCAACGGCGGAGCGACCACCCGCCTGACGAAAGTGGACAAAGGGAACACCGTCACCGATTTCGAACCCGAAGAGATCGACCGAAAGATCTCGATCAGCTCTGCGGCCTGCTTTGTCGACCACAAGGACCACAAGATCAACATCATCGATACCCCCGGATACAGCAATTTCCTCTGGGACACCCGGGCCAGCTTGTGCGCCGTCGACGGCGCGGCCGTCCTCGTCGATTCCGTGTCCGGGGTCGAGGTCGGCACGGAAAAGGTTTGGGAGATGCTTGAAGAGTACGGGCTTCCCCGGATCATCGTCATCAGCAAGATGGACCGGGAGAACGCCGGCTTCAACAGGACGATCGAGTCGGTCCGGCAGTTCTTCGGCCGTCAGGCCGTTCCCGTCCAGATCCCGATCGGCGAGGAGAAAAGCTTTGGAGGCGTCATCGACCTCGTCAACCGCAAGGCGTTCGTCTACGAGAAGGACGAGAGCGGTAAGTTCGCCGAACGGGACATTCCCGCCAACTTCAAGGACGAGGCCGAAAAGCGAGGCCGGGAGTTGGTCGAGATGATCGCCG
>Ga0315275_10001924_pt1 | contig 18573 bp, 13 predicted proteins | sample YL17G03_0_MG_FD_205557 | JGI IMG/M metagenome (GOLD analysis project Ga0315275, IMG submission 205557) | Sediment microbial communities from Yellowstone Lake, YNP, Wyoming, USA - YL17G03_0 | ecosystem: Environmental > Aquatic > Freshwater > Lake > Sediment | place: USA: Wyoming | collected...
ACCATTGAAGAAGCGCAAAAGGCGCTCTGCCCGCCCTTCCGCACTGTCGAGCCGCAGCCGGAAGCCGCCGCGGTCTACGAGAAGCTCTATCCGCTCTACCGCAAGCTGTACTTCGCCATGGGCCGGCCAGGCTCGGAAGCAATCGCCATCGGTGATGTGCTCCCTGAATTGCGGCGCATCGCTGCTGCCGCCCGTGCCCATTCAATAGCGGTTTGAGAACCACAAAGGCACAAAGGCACACAAAGTTTCTTTGTGTCCCTTTGTGTTCTCGGTGTCTTTGTGGTTAACACACGCTACCGCTGGCCGTAATAGGCGCCGCGGCCGTGCTTGCGGAAGAAATGCTTATCGAGCAGGGTGGAGTGAAGCGGGGCGGCGGCCGGATTCAGCATCACCGTCCAGTAAGCGATTCGCGCGATTTCTTCCAGGATGACGGCGTTGTGGGCGGCCTGCGACGCCGAACCGCCCCAGCAGAACGGCCCGTGACCGGCCACCAGCGCCGCCTGCGTCTCCATGGGGTCGAAACCGGCGAAGCGCTTTACGATGGCCCGCCCGGTGTTCAGCTCGTAATCGGTTTGAATCTCCTCGGGCGACAGCGGCGCCGTCACCGGAATCGGGCCGCGGAAGCAGTCGGCATGCGTGGTGCCGAGACAGGGGATTTCGCGGCCGGCCTGGGCCCAGGCCGTGGCGCAGGCGGAATGCGTGTGAGCCACGCCGCCCAGGGCAGGGAAGGCGCGGTACAGCGCCAGGTGCGTCGGCAGGTCCGAGGAGGGCCGCAGCCCGCCCTCCACCACCCGCCCTTCCAGGTCGGTGGCCACCAGGTCTTCGGCCTTCATCGACTCATAGGGCGCGCCGCTGGGCTTGATCACCACCAGCCCCTTGTCGCGGGAGATGCCGCTGGCGTTCCCGAAAGTGTAGATCGCCAACCCCCGCCGGAACAGCTCCAGGTTGGCCTCCAGCACTTCTTGCCGCAGCGCCGTTAACATGGGCATACCTGACGAATCGTATCAGAAAACCGGCTGTGGACTGTGGGCTGTGGGCTGTAGGGGGTTTTGCCCACAGCCTACGGCCTACAGCCTACAGCCTGAAGTCCGGGATGGCCACCGGCGCGCCGCCGGCCTTGATCGAGGCCGCCGACAGCGGCCGAATCGAGGTCCAGGTCACGGCGTCGCACACATCGATCGGGATTTCGCCGCTCTTGACGGCCTGCAGGAAATCCGAGAGCACGAAGTAATCCCCGCCGCCGTGGCCGGTCTTGAGCGCCTCCTCGCCCTTCGTCTTCCAGTAGGGATGGTCGAATTCGGCCTGGTATTTCTCGATCGGTTCCCACTTGCTCTTCGGGCTTCTTCCTTCCAGGTAGAGGCTGTGCTGGCCGAACGCGCATTCATAGGCGCCGTTGGTGCCCTGCAAGGCATGTTGCCCCATGCCGTGGGGGCGGGGCGAGGAGGTGTCGTAACGGACGGCGATCAGGCGCCCCTGCTCGGTCCAAATCAGCGCGTTGTTGCTGTCGCCGTTCTGGAAACTGATCTTGGCTGCCTCGCTGTCCTTCCCAAAGCGGCGGACGGCATAGGCCCGCGTGGCCGCCGGCTTGCTGGCCATGGCCGCCAACGAAACCAGCCGGTCGCTGCGGTTGATGCTCATCCACTGGCAGACCGGACCGATGGCGTGCGTGGGGTACAGGTTGCCGATATGGTCTCGGGCATTCTCGCCGCGCCAGGTGAGCTTGCCCTCCTTGGTGAAGCGCAAATCCTGCACGTCGTGGATGTAGGCGCCCTCGGCGTAGGTCAGCTCGCCGAACACTCCCATCCGCGCCATGTTCAGCACCTGCATGGCGTGGCGCGTGTAGCAGTAGTTCTCCAGCATCATGTAGCCGGTCCGGGTCTTGCGCTGGGTCTTTACCAGCGCCCGGCACTCCTCGAGCGTGATGCAGGCGGGCACCTCGCTGCCAACGAACTTGCCGGCCTCCATCGAGTCGATGGCCATTGGGGCGTGAAGCTCCTGCGGGGTGGCGATGATCACGGCGCTGAAATCGGCGTGCTCGATCATGCGCCGGTAATCGACGGGGCCGCGCGAAAAGCCTTCGGGGCGCCGCCCGCGGGCCTTCTCGACGATGGTGAGGGCCCGGTTCAGGGCCGCCGTGTCGATGTCGCAGATCGCCGGCACTTCCACCTCGGGGTGAACCAGGATGCCCTGGAGCAAGCCTGTGCCCCGGGCCCCGACCCCGATAAAGCCGACCCGCACTTTCGCATTCTGTGCGGCGAGCGGACGGGCGAGCATGCCGCCCGCCGCCAGTTTCAATAAATCTCGTCTGTTCATAGGTTCAACGCAGAGACGCAGAGCACGCAGAGAAAACGCAGAGAACCCCTCTGCGTGTCTCGGCGTCCTCTGCGCCGCTGCGTTGAGATTCACTATAATCGATGTTTCGTAACTCGATGGAGGGAAACGATGGAGCCATTTCGTTATCACGTTTTCATTTGCGATCAGAGGAAGGCTGAGGGTGTGCCCTGCTGCAACGCGAGCGGTTCCGAGCGCGTGATCGACGCGCTGCGCCGCGAGCTGGGCGCGCGCCGGCTGATGGATGAAGTGCAAGTCACGGTTTGCGGCTCGTTGGGGGTGTGCGAGCGCGGGCCGAACATGGTGGTCTATCCGGAGGGCATCTGGTACTCGGGCCTGACCCCGCAAGATGTTCCGGAGATTGTCGAGAAGCATTTCCAGCAGGGACAGGCGGTGGAGCGGCTGGTCAACCGCGATGCGGCGGCGCTGGCGGCTGAAATCCGCACCAACCGCGACAAGTATCTCGCCGCGTTGCGGGCCAAGGACGCGGCCGGCGCTCTGCCCGACGATTTGCAGGAGAAGATCCGCGGTTTCCAGGAAAGCCGGGTGATCCTGACGGCCATCGAGCTGGACGTTTTCAGCGCGGTCGGTTCGAGTGCGGAGTGCGGAGTGCGGAATGCGGAGTGTTCGAGCGTAGCCGGGGCAAGGGCGGCCGACGTGGCGGCGAAGATCGGCGCTGACGCCCGCGCCACCGAAATGTTGCTGAACGCGCTGGTGGCTATCGGGCTGCTCACCAAGCAGGGCGACGTTTTCTACAACACTCCGGTGACTGCCCGCTATTTCATCGAGGGCGCGCCCGACGATGCCCGCGCGGCCCTCATGCACACGGTTCACCTGTGGCAGCGCTGGTCCACGCTGAGCGATTGTGTGCGTGCCGGCACTTCCGTCACCTACCAGGAAGCCGTCGACCGCGGCGATCACTGGACTCGCGCCTTCATCGCCGCCATGCACCGCAATGCGGCCGAGCGGGCGCCGCATGTGGTGCGCGCGGTGGGGACCGAGGGCATCGAGCGCATGCTCGACGTGGGCGGCGGCTCCGGCGCCTACTCGATCGCCTTCGCCACAGCCGGCGAGAAGCTGCGCGTCGAACTCCTGGACCTGCCCGCGGTCTGCAAGCTGGCGCAGGGCTACATCGAGAAGGCGGGGCTGAGCGGGCGCATCACCACCCGCACCGGTGATTTGCGCACCGACCACTTCGGCAGCGGCTACGACCTGGTGTTCGTCTCCGCGATTTGCCACATGCTGGGCGAAGAGGGAAACACGGACCTGATCAAGCGCTGTCGCCAGGCGCTGAAGCCCGGCGGACGGCTGGTGATCCAGGACTTCATCCTGGAGCCGGACAAGACGTCGCCCAAATCCGCGGCGCTGTTTTCGCTGAACATGCTGGTGGGCACCAAGCACGGCGCCAGCTACAGCGAGCCGGAATATGCCGCCTGGCTGCGCGAGGCCGGCTTCGCGAACGTCGCCCGCATCCGTCTTCCCGGCCCCTCCGGTTTGATGATCGGCGCGAGGCAGGTTTAGGTCCAATCGCGTGGAGCCCGGACCTATTCGGTCCGCTATTGAGGCGCGCACGATGCTAGAATCGACCCAGGAGGGATGGTTCCATGGCTGCCGGCAAACATACATCCGCGGTGTTCCCTTCCAGACCGCAATCGAAAGCGGATCGTTTGCTCGATCGAATCAATGCCCGCCGGAAGGCGATCGAGAAGCAAAAGGGTGTGCTGCCAGAAAGCTACCCCCTCATCCGGGACGACAGGGAACGCTAAGCGTGGAATATGTGGTCGATGCGAGCGTTGCTGTCAAGTGGTTCATACCAGAACCGCAAAGCGACAGAGCCGCGTTTCTGCTCGCCGAGTATCGCACGCACCGTCTGGATTTCATTGCTCCCGACGTCTTGATCGCCGAGGTCGGCAACACGCTGTGGAAGCGAAGCGTACTGCGAGGCGAGATCGCATTCTCCGATGCACAGGCCATGTACCGTGACTTCATTGATCTCAGGATTCCGCTCCGCTCCTCGTCCGTCTTGGCCGAGCAAGCCCTTGCCATAGCCGTCGCGCATCATCACAGTCTGTACGATGCCCTGTACATCGCACTCGCCCTCGAGCGGAAATGCGACTTGATCTCCGCGGACCGAACCCTGGTGACCAAGCTGAGCAAGGCGTTTCCACTGCTCCGCCTGCTCTGAAGACCTTCCCGGCCCTTCCGGTTTGATGATTGCCACTCGCGTGTGAATTCACCACAAAGGCACGAAGAACACAAAGATTCACAAAGGGTCGCTGCTTCGTGAACCTTTGTGTTCTTTGTGTCTTTGTGGTTAAGCGGTCAGATCGGTTCAGTCTTGGGTTGCGCGCCGGCGAGGCCCTGGGCGGCCTTCGCCGGGTCGTAGTTGGGGTTGAGCTGGGGCATGGCGGCATCGACGGAGGCGCGCCACTTCTTCAGCAGTTCATGAAGCTCGGCAGCTTTCTTCGGCTGCTTCTTCACCAGGTTTTTGCGCTCACCGATGTCGTCGGCCAGGTTGAACAGCTCCAGCCGGCCGTCTTCGTAGAACTCGATCAACTTGTAATCGCCCAGCCGCACCGCAGCGGAAGGGACGCCGCCCTGGTTGCTGTAGTGCGGGTAGTGCCAGAACAGCGGGCGCGCTTCCAGTTTGCGGCTGCTGGTCTGTTTCACCAGCGGGACGAGACTGCGGCCATCGACGGGATGCGCGGCATCGGGGCGCGCGCCGGCCAGCTCCAGCATCGTGGGGAAGTAATCCACACTCGATACCGGCACGTGGCAGACGCTGCCCGGCTTGACCACGCCCGGCCAGCGCACGATCAGCGGCACGCGGATGCCACCTTCGTACAGGTGGCCTTTCCCGGCGCGCAGCGGGAGGTTCGACGTTACCGGCTCTTTGCGCGAGCCCTCGTAGATCAGTCCGCCATTGTCCGAAGTGAAGAAAATGACGGTGCGCTCGGCGATGCCCAGCTCGTCGAGCTTCCTCATCAGCTTCCCCACGGCTTCATCCACGCTCTGCACCATGGCGGCGTAAGTCGCGTCGTGTTGCGGATCGTCGGGCTTCGCTTTGGCCCGGTAATGCTCGATGAGCTTCTGCCTGGCCTGCAGCGGGATGTGCACGGCAAAGTGCGGCAGGTAAGCGACGAAGGGCCGGTCGTTGTTCTTCTCGACGAATTTCAGCGCCTCGGTACTGAGGCGATCGGTGAGGTAGTCGTCCGATGTGCCGCCCTTCAAGCCGGGCAGATCGAAGGGCCCCCAGTAGGATGCGGGGCTGCCGCGGAACGTGCCGCCGATATTGAAATCGAACCCCTGGGTTTCGGGCGAGAAGCCTTCGCCGCCCAGGTGCCACTTCCCGATGCTGGCCGAAGCATAGGCGGCGGGCTGCAGCGCCTCGGCGATGGTTACTTCGTCGAGCGGAAGCTGCTGGTTGAATTGCGGCGTCAGCAGCCTGGCCGCCGGCCACTGTTTGCGGCCGGGAATCCAGTCGGTCAGGTGCAGCCGCGCCGGGTACCTCCCGGTCATGATACTGGCGCGGGTGGGCGAGCAGACCGGGCAGGCCGCGTAGGCGTCGGTGAACTTCAACCCTTCGGCGGCCAGCCGGTCGATGTTGGGCGTCTCGTAGAATCTGCTGCTGAAGCAGCCCAGGTCGGTCCAGCCCATGTCGTCGATCAGGATGAAGATGAAGTTCAGCTTCTGCGCCGCCGCCGCCCGCAAAAACAAGGGTACCGCCGCCATTTGCGTCAGGAAGAGCCGTCGATCGATTGAAGACATAATGTTCACCGAAGCTGCAGATTGCGCAGATTACACCGATTCCGATCTCTGCTGGAAGTGGGAACGCGCTCGCCCGTCCGCCGTGACGGGCGCCTCTGATAGAATCGAACCTCTCACCTGAAGACGATGACGCACAAACCACCCAGCACCGGAACCAGCATCAAGCTCTGTGAGTTGTTCTACCCGGGGCAACCGGAGCGGTATCGGCTGGCGCGCCAGGTGGGCGTCAGCCACGCCATTGCCAGCGTGTCGCCGGTGCTCAGCAAGGTCCGCCGCGAACAGTATCTCGGAACCCTGACCGGCATCAAATCGGAGTTCAAGGACGCCGGATTGACGATTCTGGGCGTCGAAAGCCATCCGGTGCCGGCCGAGAAGATTAAGCTGGGGCTGCCGGGCCGCGATGAGGAGATCGAGAACTGCCGCGCCGCCATCGAGGCCCTGGCGCGCGCCGGCATCCCGATGATCTGCTACAACTTCATGGCCGGTCTGGGCTGGTACCGGACGAAGACGGACGCCCTCGAGCGCGGCGGCGCGCTCGCCAGCGAGTTTGACAACCGCGAGGCGCTCCGGCAGGGGTTGACCGAGTGGGGCGCAATCAGCGAGGAGAAGGTCTGGGCCAATCTGGAGTACTTTCTGAAAGCGGTGATGCCCGTGGCCGAGAAGTCCGGGGTGAGAATGGCGCTGCACCCCGACGATCCGCCCATCTCGCCGCTGCGCGGCATCGGGCGCATCCTGACCAGCGCGGCGAACCATCGCCGCGTTCTCGACCTTGTCCCCAGCCCCGTGAACGGCATCGTCTTCTGCCAGGCCAACTTCAAGGTTATGGGCGAGGACATCGAGGCGCTGGCGCGCCAGTGGTGCGGCCTGAAGAAAATCTTCCTTGTTCATTTCCGCGACATCGAGGGCACGGCGGAGCATTTCCGGGAGACATTTCACGACAATGGCCCCACCGACATGGCCCGGATGCTGAAGGTCTATTCCGATTGCGGGTTCGACGGCCCGATGCGCCCCGACCATGCCCCCACCCTGGCAGGGGAATCCAATGACCGGCCCGGCTACGCGATGATGGGCAAGGTATTCGCCTTCGGCTACATGAAAGGCATCCTGGACGCGCTGCGCATCCCATACGAATAGCGGGCCGTCCGCGCTCCCATCTTTTGCGATAAGCTACGCAACCGGAGGATGGTTCGTATGCCCGGAAACTGGACTCGCCGTGATTTGCTTCGGCTGGCTCTGGCCCTGCCGGCTGGCTGTTTGTTCCCTCGCTACAGCGCACTGGCCGCGCCGTATCAGGGCAAGGTGAAGATCACCGGAGTGAAGGCCATGGCGCTGCAGAGCATTGCCGGCAACTGCCTGATCCGCATTGACACCGACGCCGGCCTGACCGGCTACGGGGAAGCGGGCGCCACCGGTCCCATGGCGCGGGCGCGCATCGAGACGATGAAGTCGCTCTTGCTGGGCAAGGACCCGCTGACCATCGAGGTCCATTTCCACCAGATGACCACGCTGATGCACACCTACATGGCGCACATCCCGACCATCAGCGGCATCGACATGGCGCTGTGGGACCTGGCGGGGAAGATCCTCGGGCTGCCGGTGTGTGCGCTGCTGGGCGGCCCGTTCCGCGACGCCATTCCGATGTACTCCCACGGCATCGGACTGAACATGCTGGACCCGGTTTCCTGCCGCGACTGGGCGCAGCGCATCAAGCAGCAGCCGGAAGGCTTCACGGCGTTTAAGATCGGCATCGACAGCACGGCCGGCGTGCCCGCCGCCCGTTACGCGAATACCTTGGACAGCACGCAGTTGCGCAAGATCGCCCGGGCCTATGCCAACGTTCGCGAGGCGGTGGGCGACGAGATCGACATCGCCGTCCATTGCCACAACGAGTTCGACACGCCCAGCGCCATCGCCGTGGCCAAGGCCGTGGAGCCTATGAATCCGCTGTTCCTCGAAGACGCGCTGAACGTGCCCTACTCGGAAGGCTGGATGGCGCTGAAGCGCTCGACGCGCATCCCGATCCTCACCGGCGAGAAACTCGAGATGGTGCGCGGCTTTCGGCCATTTCTCGATAACCAAGCGGTGGATATCATTCATCCGGACCTGGCATTCGCGGGCGGGATCACCGGCACCAAAAAGATCGCCGACTTCGCCGCGCTCACCCGAACACCGGTTGCCCTGCACAACGTCGGCTCGCTGGTGCTGTGCTATGCGAACGCGCACTTCGGCGCCTCAATTCACAACTTCTACCGCTCGGAAAGCGCGCTCGGCAGGCCCAATCGGTATGTCGAGAACATGGCCGCCGGCAACGGCCCGGAGGTTCGAAAGAGCCTGCTGAAAGTTCCCGCGGGTCCCGGCCTGGGCCTGGATCTGAACTGGGATTTCCTCCGCCGAAACCTGGCGCCGGGCGAGGAATGGTGGGGGTGAAGAGCCACAGATTTCGTAGATTGCACGGATAAGAAAAATGGGACACGGATGAACACAGATCAACACAGATGAAATCCGGACGGAACCACAAAGACACCAAAGGCCACAAAGAGGGGGTGCTTCTTTGTGGCCTTTGGGCCTTGGTGGTTCCCGCGGCGCCTAGAACACAAACCGGGCCACGACCTGCATGACGCGCGGGCTGCGCACGCCCGATATGGTGCCGAAGCCGTTCTTGTTGACCAGAACGCCGGCCGAGTTGAACGGCATGTTGGTCGGCGTGGGGTTGGTGATGCTGGTGAAGTTGATGGTGGTGTTGAGACCGCTGAACTGGGTGTGGTTGAACACGTTGAAAGCGTCGCAGCGCAATTGAAGCTTGGTCTTCTCGGTGATGCGGACATCGCGCTGCAAAGCCACATCCCAGTTGTTCCTGCCCGGTCCAACCAGGTACCGGCGCGGTGACTCGATGCCGACGCTGCCCACCTGCGGCGGCAGAAAAGCGTCGGGGCTGAGGCGGTTATACGGGCTGTCGGTCGTGCCCTTCTTCGGATCGCCAACCAGCCAGACGCGCGCGCTTTGCGTGTTCGACCCAGTCAGGGTCTGATTGTTGTAATTCGGAAGACTGTAGCCCACGTCCGTGGCCGTCCCGTTGCGGAACTGGGTGAGGCCTGAAACCTGCCAGCCATCGAACAGCGCGCGGGTCGCCACGTTGTTGAACGCTCCCCAATTCTTGACCCGCGGCAGCGAGTAGACGTAGTTGAAGGTCAGGTTGAGGGGAATGTTGTAACTGCACGGCCCGTAGAGGGAGAAGCGTGACAGGCCATCAATGCGGAATCCGTCGCCGTCGCCGCTCGCCGTAGCCAGGCACCTGGCCCAGGTGAATGCCGTGTTGAAGAAGATTCCATGGATGGTGCGGTCCGCCTTGACCTGCAGCGAGTTGTAGTTCGCGGTTGCGCCGAATTGCTGCATGTTGATGTCGCCGAAGCCCCGATAGGGCCGCAGGTAGTTGGTGTCGTAGGCGTTGTTGCCGCAGTACTGCTGCCGGGGTGAACAGAGCGCGTTGGAGCCGGATTTGGTGGGATCCTGGTTCTGCGGCAGCCAATCGGCGCCATAGGGCACCGCGTTCAGGTTGGTGGTCTGGATGAGGTGCCGGCTGGTTGAGCCGACATAGGCCATGTCGAGCTTTACCTTCCAGGGCAGCCTTGTCTGGATGCCGGCGCTGTAATTGAGCACCGTGGGCACGCGTCCGTTGTAATCAATCGGCGTCTGGATCGCCGATGGGGTCACCCAGTTCGTGGTGGGCGTGGCCATCTGTGCGGCCAGGCCGTTGTAAACGGTGGTGTTCATCATCACCGGCGGATTCATCACGGTGTTGAAGACGTTGTTGCCCTGGTAGCGGTCGTAGTAGACGCCGGCGCCCGTGCGGAACACCGTTTTCTGCTTGCCGGTGACGTCCCAGGCGATGCCCACGCGCGGCCCCCACAAAATGCCCGGGCTCTTCATCAGGTATTTGCTGATGCCTTGCCCGGATTGCCTGAGCCCGTTGGTGAGGGCGCCGGTGTTGGGCACAAGGTAGCCGATCCACTGCGAGCTGACCGTTTGTCCGGTCGCGTTGTCGATCCCCACCCGGGTCCTGTTGGCGTCGTATGTCGGCCAGTAAAGCCGTGGCGCTTTGCTGGAATCCCACAGGTCAGGCAGGAAATTGGAGCCATTCCCCCCTGCATCGTAATAGGGCTGGACGTAGTTGGCGCGAACTCCGTAATTCAGCGTCAACCGGCGATTCACTTTCCATGAGTCCTGCACGTAGAACTCAGCGTTGCTGTACCGGTACTGGCCCATCAGATAACGGTTTGCCTGCTGGAAAGTGTAGAAGGTTCCGATCGCGGCGTTGGAGAAGCCAAACCCGGTATCGTAGGGATTGGCCGAGTTATCGCCGAAGTCATAATGCCCGCCGGTCTTTGCGTAGGCGCTCTGGTTCTTGCGGTTTCTGTGAATGAAGGCGCCCGCCTTGATCAGGTGTGTGCCGCGGATCTTGCTGAAGTTGTCGATCCACTCGATCGTCGAGTTATAGGTGTTGAATGGAGTCCATTCTCCCCCGCCGGTATCGAGGCTGGGTGAGTTGGCGATGCGCGAGCCGCCAAACGCCATCCGCGGGATCCAGTCGGCGTACGGCGGAAACAGGGTGGGTAGATTGATGCCGGTAGTGGCGCGTGTCAGCGCGCTCATGTCCTTTGGCAGCACCGAAACCGGATGGTGGGCGATATCGAACATGAACTCGTTGACCGCTGTCGCGCTCAGCGTCGTCGTGGCGTTCAAGACCAGAACGTAACCGGGGTGGTCATATTGAATGGGAGTCAGCGGGAAGTTGGGGCACAGCGAGTAGCCCGAGGGGCAATACCAGCTGGTCACCACGTCCTGCGCCAAACGGGTCAGCGACCCGCTGAAGCGCCACTTGGAAGTGGCGTAGTAGTCCATCTTCAGCAGTTGCTCGTGCCGGGGGTTGGCGCTTGAAAGCTGCGACCGGTAGTTGTAGGTTCTCTGCCCGGTTACATTGGGCAGCGGGAAAAGCTTGAGCACGGCCAGGCCCGGTGCATAGAGCCGGGCGGCCGGGATCTTGCCGATGATGCCCTGGTCCTGGAAGCAGCCCGCGGTGTTGCTGGAGCTGCATGTCAGGCTGGTGAGGGAGTCGCGGATGTACACCTTGTTGCCGTTCTGGTCCACGCTCTGCGAGAAATCGCCCTGGCGCTCGATCGCGGTCGGCACGGTCACGTTTCTCACGCCCTCGGGCATGAGCTGCCGCTGATATTCCTCACTCCAGAAGAAGAAGAGCTTGTTCTTGCTGGTGTTGAACTTGCCGGGGATGTAAGCGGGACCGCCAAGCCGGTAGCCGAAGTAGTTGAAGTGATAGCCCGGCCTGGGGATGGCGTGATATTGTCCGTCGGCTCCGACGCTGCCGTCGCGGTTGTTCGTCCAGGAGTTGGCGTTGAGGCCCTTGTCGCGGAAAAACCAGTAGCCGCCGCCATGGAAGTCCCTGGTCCCGCTCTTGGTGATCACCTGGATCTGTGCGCCCGAATTCTTGCCGTATTGGGCGTCGAAGTTGGCTGTCAGCACCCGGAACTCCTGCACTGAGTCCAGGCTCACGGTGGCCATCATCTTCGAGTTGCTGCCGGTGTCCAGGTTGCTGGCGCCATTCAGCGTCAGGTTAAAGGTGCCGCCGCGCGTTCCGTTGGAATAGATGCTGCCGGTCTGGTTGGTGGCCCGCGAAAAGTCTTCGCCCTCCGTGTATATCCCGGGCACCACGGTCAGCAGCGTCAAGAAGCTGCGGCCGGCCACGTTGACGTTCTCGATCTGGGTGCCCACAATGCTGGTGGCTTGCTCGGAGGTATCGGTCTGAAGTTGGGCGCCCTGCGCCACCACCTCCACGGTCTGTTGGACGGTCCCGACCTCCAGACTGATAATGCCGGCCGACAGGGTGCTGTTATTGTTCAGCATCAAGTCGCGTTTCTCGAACTTTTTGAAGCCCGCTTTCTCCACGGTGAGCGTGTAGGTGGCGGGCAGAAGCTGCGGAAACACGAAAATGCCGTCCGCGTTGGTGACCGTAGTGACCACCGTGTTCTGCTCCTGATTGCGGGCCGTCACGGTGGCGTCGGGCACCGCTGCGCCGGTGGAATCCAGCACCGTACCGGTGATCGAACTGTTGTTGGTCTGCGCCGCCAGCGGCAGCGAGAACACCAGCAAGAAGAAAGTGAATCGAACGAGAGTCTGCCAGCGCATCTGTTCCTCCCGGGCGCCCTTCGGGCGCCGCGCCATCGGCTCCTCGCCGGCGCGCGGACGGCACACCACGCCCGGCGGCGGCGGAGAAACGGCAAGTCCAACTTTTCTCATGGGAACTCGACCGCGCCCACGGTAGCCTGAAGCCCGCCGCTAGGCAATTGAATAGTTTTCAAAGATCGTTTACTTTTAGCGAAGTATGGAGATGAACGAGGTACGCAGCCTGGTGACGCTGGCGGAGTTGGGCGGCATTACCCCCACGGCCGCGAAACTCCACCTCAGCGTCGGCGCCATCCACAAGCAGCTTAAAGTGCTGGAAAGGGAATTGGGGGTGCGGCTCTACGAGAAAACCGGGCGCCGCCTGCAACTCACCCAGGCCAGCGAGATCCTGCTTCCCTACCTGAAGGAACTGCTGGCGCAGCACGACGGGGCCATCTCGGCGCTGGCGGAATGGCGGGGCATGAAGAGCGGGCTGGTCCGCATCGGCGCCGGCCCGGCCATGAGCAGCTATATCCTGCCCCCCCTGTTGCGCAGGTTTCGGCGCAGCTTCCCGGGCGTGGACCTGTTCGTGCAATCCGGGAACACGCCGTTCCTGCTGGAGAGCCTGGCCAGGGGATCGCTGGACCTGGCCCTGCTGATCTCGGCGGACCTGGTCGAGGGCCCGGGCTTCCAGGTGAACGCCTCCTGGGACTTCGAGCTGGTGCTGGTCTCCCACCTGCGGCAGGCGCCCCGCCGTTGCCGGCTGGCCGACCTGCAGCGCCACCCATTCATCCTCTTCCAGAAAGGCTCGCGCATGGAAGAGCCGATTGACCGCTACTTCGCGGCCAACGGCTTCCGCCCGCGCGTGAACATGCGGTTCGATAATGCCGACGCCATCAAGGCCATGGTGCGCGCGGGCCTGGGGATCTCCATGTTGCCCGTGTGGCTGGTGGACGCCGACCTGCGGAGCGGCCGCCTGTTTCCCATCCACCAGCAGGAGCCGCCGCTGTTTTCCAAGATTGCCCTGCTCACCCGCAGATCGAGGTACGTTCCGGAACCGGTCCAGGCCTTCATCGACCAGACCCGGAAGGTCGAATGGAAGAGCCCGCGACTGGTTGCCGGGGCCGGTGGGATCCACAGGCGCGCCAGAAGTTGACCGGCAGCCGCTTTCACCCAAAGTGATAGATGGTTGAAAACAATTCAATTGCCTTAAGCGGTCGGTTTTGGCTCATATATCTGCCTTATGCTCTCAGTGGTGGCGGAAAGCCGGCAGGTGCGAACCGGGGGAATGCGGCTGCCCTATCGACAGGCCCGGTGGTTCATCGTCGCATGGCTTACGCTGTCCACTATCCTGAACCTGATCGATCGCCAGACGCTGTCGATCCTGGCGCCGTTTTTGCGCGAGAAGTTCCAGATCAGCCAGCACGGCTACTCCAACATCGTTTCCGCTTTTTTGATTTCCTACACGGTGATGTATACCGTGGGCGGCAGGCTGGTGGACCGCATCGGCGAGCGGATCGGCATGGCCGCCTGCATCGTGTGGTGGTCGGTGTGCACCATGCTCACCGCCTTCATCCAGGGCGCGTTTAGCCTCGGCGCCATCCGGTTTCTGCTGGGCATCGGAGAGCCGGGGAACTACCCGGCGGCGCTGCGGGCCTGCACGCGCTGGTTTCCCAGGGCGGACCGCGGCCTGCCCATCGCCATGTTTTCCTCCGGCAGTTCGGTGGGCAACGTGCTCGCTCCGCCGCTGATCGCCGGCCTGACGCTGTGGTTCGGCTGGCGCTCCGCCTTCGTTCTTCCCGGGGCACTCGGTTTGCTCTGGGCAGTCGGCTGGCTGTGGATGTACCGCGTTCCCGAGCGATACCCGCGAATCAGCCGCGAGGAGCTGGCCGCGCTCGAAGAGGCCGGGCCGCACAGCCCTTCGGCACAGGCTGGAAGCCTGTGCCACGCGCGTTGGATCGACCTGCTGAAAAACAGGAACGTGCTGGCCCTGGTGCTGGCCCGGTTCGTCTCCGATCCGGTCTGGTACTTTTACCTCTTTTACATTCCGGACTACCTGAAAGCGGAGCGCGGGTTCAGCCTGCGGGACATCGGGCTGTTCGCCTGGATGCCGTTCGTGGCCGGCACTGCGGGCGGCATGCTGGCCGGAGTAATCTCGGACCGGCTCATCCACCGCGGCTGGCAGCCCGCCGCGGCGCGGACGCGCGTGCTCTATGTGGCCGGCATCATCGCCCCGCTGGGCATGCTGACGGCCAAGGCTCCTTCCGCGGCCGTGGCCATCGCCTTGATCGCGGTGGTGGCCTTCGTGGTGTACTGCTGGTTCATCAACACCGCCGCCGTGATTCCCGACTTCTTCCCGCAAGCAGTGGTCGGTTCGGTGCTGGGGTTGATGGGGACGGCCGGCAGCGCCGGAGGCATCCTCTTTACTCAACTGGTTGGCTTCTTGTTGAGCCGCTACTCCTATGGAATCGTGTTCGTTCTGGCCGGATCCATGCACCTTCTGGCGGCCGTGGTTCTTTGGTCGTTGTTGAGACATCCCGGCCAGGCCTCAGGTGCCGCGCCTGTTTCTCCTTGACACCTGGCACCTGGCACCTGACACCTGTTTGGAGGTCGAATGAGGCTGAAAGATCGAGTGGCGATTGTGACCGGCGCCTCACGCGGCATCGGGCGCGCCATCGCGGCGGGTCTGGCGCGGGAAGGCGCCGCGGTAATCGTGAACAACTCCAACCCGAGCAGCGACGGGCTGGCCGAGGAGGTGGTGCGCACGATTTGCGGCGCGGGCGGCCGCGCGGCGCCGCTGCGCGCCGATGTCGCCGATCTCGCCGAGCACCACCGGCTGGTCGCGGCGGCTGTTACTCAGTTCGGCCGCCTCGATATCCTGGTGAACAATGCCGGCGTCGAGTTCCGCGAGCCCTTCCTCCGCACCCGGCCGGAGACCTGGGACCGCACCCTTGCGGTCAATCTCAAGGGCCCTTACTTTCTCAGCCAGAAGGCCGCGGAAGCCATGATGGGAAGCGGGGGCGGCAAGATCATCAACATCAGCACCGTCCACGATCACCACCCGCTGCGCGACCGCTCGGCCTACGCCATCAGCAAAGGCGGGCTCATGATGCTGACCAAGTCTCTAGCTTTCGAGCTGGCCGAGCACGGCATCTTGGTCAACGCGATTTCGCCCGGCGCCATTCTGACCGACATGAATCGCGAGGCGCTGTCGGTCCCGGAAAACCTCAACCGCTGCCTCGGCAAAATCCCCTTGAAGCGGCTGGGCGCCGCCGACGATATTGTTGGGGCGGCCGTGTTTCTGGCCTCTTCGGAATCCGATTATGTGACCGGGGCCACGCTATACATCGATGGAGGGATGCTTCTGTATTGAGACGGCGCGGCGGACCTACCCGCCGCAATTCCCGGATCAGGAGTGAGAACATGGACCAGTCAGCACAAACCGTCACCGTCAACATGCAGGAAATCTGCGCCCGTTACCGGCGCCTTTATGGCGGCGTGGTCTACGATGTTCTGGAGACCCTCGGCCTGCCCAACCAGGTTTTGTCGCACGAGCTCCGCCCGCTGGCGCCGGAGATGAAGCTGGCGGGTCCGGCCTTCACCATCAAGGGCACCATGACCTGTGAGCGGGACGAGGCCGGGCGGCACCGGCGCATCGGGATGATCAACCAGATGACCGCCCCCTGCATCGAACTGCGCGACCGCGGCACTCCCTTCAACGTGGCGCTGTATGGGGAACTGAGCGCCACCGCGGCCCGGGCCCGGGGCGCGGTCGGCGCGCTCATCGACGGCGCCACGCGCGATAGCTGCCGGCTTATCTCCATGGGCTTCCCCGTGTTCGCCCGGTACGGCAACCCGGTGGAAGCCTTCGGCCGCTACATGATGATGAGCTGCCAGGTTCCCATCCTGCTCTCGGGAGAAACCACCGAGACGGTCCGGGTCGATCCGGGTGATTTCATCTTCGGCGATCTGGACGGCGTGCTGGTGATTCCCAAACACCTTGCTCTGCAGGTGCTGAGCGAGTGCGAACGGATCAGCGGGATGGAAGACGAGGCCCGCGCGGAATTCGCCCGCGGCGACGACCCGGTCGAGGTCTTCCAGCGCCACCGGCGCATGTAGCAATCTGCGGATGGCTCCCGGGGTACGAAAATGAATCAGCGATTGTTGATTGCCCTCTTCGTTCTGGCGGTTCTTGCCTGGCCGCCTTCCGCCCAGGCACAGGCGAGCGGCAGCCGCGGCCCGGAAGTGTACTTTACGCCATTTTCACACCTGGATTTCTTTTGGGGCGGAACGCGCGAGGAATGCCTGGCACGCGGTAACGGCATTATCGCCCAGGCCATCAAGCTGGCGAAGGAATCGGCCGAATTCCGCTTCCTGCTCGAAGACAACGTTTTTGTCGCCAACTACGTGGAGACGCACAAAGGACTGCCCGAACTGGACGACTTCAAACGACTGGTCAAAGAAGGCCGCATCGAAATCGCGCCGAAGTGGGCGGCGATCTTCCAGGGCCTGCCCGATGGCGAAGTGCACGCCCGCAACATGGCGCTCGGCAAGCACTACGCCCGCGCCGTTTTCGGCGTAGATCCGCTGGTTGCCCACCTCGGTGACCTGCCCGATTACACGCCCCAATTCCCGCAGGTGCTGGCCCAGGCGCGGGTGCCCTTCATGGTCATGACCCGCATGGGACCCACCGACAAGTCTCTGTTCCGCTGGAAGGCTTTGGATGGCTCGAAGGTGCTCGTCTGGAACACGCTGAAGGGCTACGGCTGGGGCACTTTCCTTACCTCGCAGAAGACGCCGGATGCCGAAAAGATCGAGCGGATGAAGAAGGACTTGGCCGACGTGCAGGCCACTACTGACGGGCCGATCCTGATGAACTGGGGCACGGATCTGTGGTCGCCGCCCGATGACCTGGTGGAAGCCGTGCACAGGGCCAACCAGTCGGGCGTCGCCCGCTTTATCCTGGCCACCCCGGTCGAGTTCTTCCGGCGCGTCGCCGGGAGCCTCAACATTCCCGAAACGTCGGGCGAGATCAACACCTCCTGGCCCAACATCGTCTCCTCGCTGCCGCATCTCTGGCCGCAGATTGTTCCGGCCACCAGCACGCTGCTGGCGGCCGAAAAGTTCGCCGCCATCAACTACGCCCTCGGTTACGCCGATTACCCGCAGAGCCAGCTCGACTTCCTGTGGAAGAAGCTGATTGAATCGATGGACCACAACCACGACGGCCAGGGCGGCTGGACCGGAGACGACCGCAAGCGCGCTTACATGACGCTTTCCGTGCTGGAGGGCGGCGAGATCCTGCGCGACATGCTGCGCAACATCGCCGAGCGCGTCCGCATCCCCATCGAGAAGAGTTTTCCCATCGTGGTGTTCAATCCCCTGGGCTGGCAGCGGGACGACGTGGTGCGGGCGCACCTCACCCTGTACGGCGATGTTTCGCCCGCCGACATCGCGGAGTACAAGAAAGGACTGCGCCTGCTGGACGAAGCCGGTAAATCCATTCCTTTTCACGTTCAGCAGTACAGCGAGAACATCTCCCGCGCCCTCGATGTCATCTTCGTCGCCCAGGGCGTCCCCTCGCTGGGCTACAAGACTTACTACCTGGCGGCAAGCGACCAACCCGAGAACCCTCCCGGCGCCGCGCAGGTCAAGCTCGACCGTGAGAACGACCTGAAAGAATCACGGCGCGCGCTTGGCTCCGACGTGCTGGAGAACGAGTTCCTTCGCGTAACCGTGGACCGGGCCACGGGCCGCGTGGCGGTTTTTGACAAGGCGCTCGGCCGCGACGTCTGCCGCGACATGGAAATCGTGGCCGTCGAGGAGCGCGGCGGTAATTACATTGGCATCGAGCCGCTGAGCGGCCGCACCATCCCCAACGCCGTCAACTCCGTGGAACTGGAGGAAAACAACACCATCCGTGCGGTCATCCGCATTTCCGGGCAGATCGCCGACATCCCCATGGTCCAGCGCATCATGCTATATCGCGGGCTGAACCGGGTCGAAATCGAGAACACCATCGACTGGCGCGGACCGCGCCTTGTCCGGCTGCAACAGCTCTTCCCGCTGCAGCAGCAGAACCCGGCGATTCACTACGGCGTGCCGTTCGGCGCCAATTCCTTCGACAACATCATGCCCGGGTCGGGTCCCCGGGCCGTCGATGAGATCAAGCCCGACTCTTGGAGGCAGGTCCGCCACATCCATGATTGGGTCCACGCGGGGAATTCCGAATGGGGCCTGACCATCGCCGCCAATCAGCAGTTGCTGAAGATCGGCGAGGGCCTGATCCGCGGGGAGATG
>Ga0315275_10001925_pt1 | contig 18569 bp, 30 predicted proteins | sample YL17G03_0_MG_FD_205557 | JGI IMG/M metagenome (GOLD analysis project Ga0315275, IMG submission 205557) | Sediment microbial communities from Yellowstone Lake, YNP, Wyoming, USA - YL17G03_0 | ecosystem: Environmental > Aquatic > Freshwater > Lake > Sediment | place: USA: Wyoming | collected...
TGCAACTCGCCTAACCAAAGAGGGTGTTTTTTCTGGATCAATAAACCGCCCTTCAACACCTGTAACGCGTTTCAGTTCTTCCGATCTTTTGGGAAAGGGTTGGGGAGGAAATACTGCTTTTGTTATTGGGGATGCCGTGCCGCCACCAGGTAACCAGCCACCTGATGCCTTGTCCAGCTGGCTGTAAGCACGCTGTGCTTGTACCGCAGCCTGACCAGCAAAACGCTGAACCCCACCAAAAAAGCTGGAAACGGACACTCTACTTAATACTTCTTTCTCTTTCCATCCTACCAAACTCAGTATATTGGATAAGGCGGATCAAACTGGATAAAGGCCCACTGAATCAGGAACAGTTGTTTCGTATAAAAAATGATCAGATGTTTCTATCATGCGAGAATTCTCAACACTGTACTCAGTAAGATCAATTTCATATCCAGGATTTTTCTCAATCCTGTTTTTAAGCCATGCATCATCGTACCAAATGATTCGGTTATTCGGGTAGGCATAAAAATTACCGTCGTCCATCCGAAAGAAGTGTGCACACTTGTGTTCAGGTGTTTCACTAAAATTAGTATTGAGAGTTGATTTAGATTCCCAAGACCAATCAAGGGTAAACATATAAATACCGCCGTTCTTTTCACCCTTGAAATTAATTAACTGTGCACGTAAATTAGAAAGACGTGCTCTGACTTGTACGTCAATATAAGGAGAGAAGCAATCCCACCACATGCACTCATTTAGTTCTGGTTTAGGGGCATCTGGTTTCCAGCAAAGAGCGTGGATGGGGCGCCGCGTCCAGTTGACACCGTTCTCAAGAAACACTTCAAATAAAGGAACGTGTTTCTCCAGGGATGCTACGGAGTGCACATCACACAACGTCACATCACCATGTCCTTGCTTGTGATTGTATAGGAATTCGTTTCGGATATAGCAAGTAAACGTGGGCAGGTTGTGATTTAAGTAGCTCATTTAAGTCGCTAGCTCCTGCTTACTATAGTGCACTGGCTAGCGCCGTGCGTATGTATGGATTATCTATTTTTGTGACGTTTGGCGGCGCGGACTGCTTTGCCAGCTTTCTTTGCTGTCTCTGTATTAGGTACAAATTGTTTCCCTTCTCTACTGCCTGCGCGTTTTTTGCGCTCAGTTTCTTCTCTTTCTTCTTTAGATAAAGAAGCCCATGCTTTTTCTGGAAGGTATCTTTTAGTGTAGCCAGGTTGAATTGCTTTATCGGCGGTCATTGTTTTGATTCCTTGTGGGCTTTAGCTTTGGCTTTTGCTTTAGATCTTTTTTCGTACTCATCTTTTGTTTGCCACTTTTCTTTGCCCCATTTCTCTAAAGATTTTTGTCCTTCATTTTTACCGCCCTCGTATCCGCCGCCTGCTTTTTCATATTGTTGCGCCACGAGTTGCGCCTTACGCGCTGACCATTGTCCGGGCTTCCCTCCTTTAGATCCAGCCATGACGCGATCTTTGATTCGCTCACGAAGTTCTGGTTTGGTATAAGACACTTAATACTTCCTTCTCTTCCCATCCTACCAAAACCTAGTACACTGGACAGGCTCTCACGCACGCACCATGAGACCCCAGAAAATCGGCGCTATCAAGGCGTCACTCCATGACATGAACCTAGAGGAGCTAAGAGAACTGAGTGATGATCTCGCCAGTCTCATTGAAGTCTTGGTCACGCGTCAAGAAGCAGTGGAATCTACCATTGTTGACCGCCTTTGCAGCGACCATTGAAAAGTGACACCTCAAGAAAAAAACTGGCACGTCCGCTTTATTAAACTTGCCCACGAAGTTGCTGAATGGAGTAAAGATCCGTCAACAAAAGTTGGTTGCGTTCTTGTAAAAAACAAACGCGTAATCTCCACTGGTTACAATGGGTTTCCTAAAAACATTAGCGATAGTTTTGATCGCCTAATGGACCGGGAACAAAAGTATGAAATGACCGTTCACGCTGAGATCAATGCCATCACAACTGCTGCTCTTCACGGTGTCAGTACTGAAGGGGCTTCTGCTTACATCACTTTCAATCCATGCTCTCGCTGTGCTGCTGTACTTATTAACGCTGGAATTGACTCAGTTTATGTAAGTACTGCTAACGACATTCCCACCAGGTGGTTAGAAAACTTCATCTTGGCCAGCAAGTTGCTTGCCGAAGCCGGGGTAGACTATCAAACGATTGACGCCAGCTGACCTTCACCCTTCATCATGAACACTTTCTTGGGAATCGCCACCTACACAGGCGAACGCTTCACGGACAATGGGCTCCGCTTTATGGAGATGCAGCTCCCTAAGGTCGGCAATTCAGGCGGCGACGTACCGATCATGGTTGTGCCGAACCGTGCTGCCGGTGAGAGCTTTGACGTGTTTCAGCCTGGGGCGCGGCTTCTGATTAGCGGTCGTATGTACCCCAGTCGCCAGGACTACAAGATGTACATCGTACCAAACCAGCCGTTTGCCCTGGTAAACGACAAGAATCTTCAGATAAACAGGGTAAACATTTCCGGTAGCATCGGTTACATTCCCGATCAGACAAAGGAGGATCTGTTCACATTCACCGTAATGTGCTCGGCTCCTGCCCAGATGGTTCTTGGCCACAACTGGGAAGATAGTCTCAGTTTCCGTATGGAGAGCTGGGGTGAAGACGCTCGCCGCTTGGACAAGATGCTCCATGTTGGTCGCCAGGTCAGTGTGGAGGGGATTTTAAGGTATAACACGTGGGCGGCGCAAGACGGTAGCCAGCGTGGTTCCTATCAGATCCGAGTCCGCGCAGGGCTTTATGCGGCGTTCGGTAAGAACAAGAAGCTAGTAGACTTGGAGGGAGGGAAAGCTGAAGAAAGTGTTAAGAAAGTTGAAGCCCCGCCCAAGGTACAGCTCCAGCAGCAAGCCATCAATACGGCCCCCTGCTCCGTCAACACAGACGAAATTCCTTTCTGATCAGCTATCCTGATGCCCAGTTAAGTGCAAGACCCCTGCATTTAACCTAATATCAAGCCGGTGGTAGTCACGCCGTAGCCCAAAGCTGCGGCCTTCTTCCTTGGGTCGGTACCAGTAGAGGCTTCATACCCCTCTGCTGTTCGGGTTCGACTCCTGCTCCAAGGACCAACAACATCAACTTGACTGTAATGTCCATTCTTGACCGTTACCTGAACACTGAAAAGTATCAAGGTGTGATGCGTGACTTCTGTAACGCACAAATCCTGAACGATAAAACCAAGTGCGGACTCTTTCTTAAAGAGAACGTGCTTTCCCGCATTGGCTGGAACGCAGAGGTTTCTGCTTTCCCTGACGCTGAAGAGTATGAGCACACCTACAACAATGGTGACTCCAACAAAGGTCTGTTCTTTAAGACACCGCGCATGGTGATCCTTCACTGCGGATTCCGTAAAGACACCACCTTTATTGAAAACTCTGACAAGGCTGGCATCGAAGGGATCTATCCCCGCGACTCATTCCTTTATGACGATTGGGAAGAAAAAAATCCTGGAAAGCCAAGCCCCTACAAGCGTCGTCGCCTCATCCTCATGTTCCTTGTGAACAAGGATGGCGTTGCGGTCCACAAGAAGCCGCTGATCCTCTCCCTCCACGGGGGTGCTTCCAACATGTTCTGCGATGCTTACGGCACGTTCATCGAACAGTTGGAGTCGGCCTTTGCTGAGGCTACTGGTAAAAAAGGTAGCGTCGGTTTTGACCCCAAGCAATCAGCAGCTGCCATCTTTACCCCAACATTTGGCGCTGAACTTTATGGCACTTCGGCTAAGAGCTGGATTTCCTATCCCAAGCAGTGGGTTGTTCCTACAGCAAAAACCATCGAAAATTTCTTCCCTAAAGATAACGAGGATATCGACTTCGTTGAAGACGTGTGGGAGACCTGTCCTCCGACGGTCTATGCTGAGCCGTTCTTCAAGCAATGCGAAAAAGAAATTGGAATCAATGCTATCCGACCGGGCATGGATTTCACACTCCCTCCAATCAATGGTGGTGAGGGAACTCGCTCGCTGTTAGGCGCCAGGGATGCGGACACAGGGGAAATCACCCTTTGATCTGCTGAGTTAATAACAAACCATTCTGATTTAAACTCATGATTGATTTTAAAGTCGATTCAGAAAATTCACCTGTATTGCGCACAGCAATTGCATATGATTTTTTCTTTGAGAACTATGGCGCATTTCTTGATGCTGCAGTTGCTGCAGGAAAGAAAGACCTAGAACTGATTGATGAAATGGAAAAGGTGGTCAGCCTTTCCTTTGGAATCGCTGACATGTTTGACCTGTTTATAGCAAAAGCAGACCTAGAGGAAGAGGATATAGGCAAGGTCGAAGTTGAATAGTACACCGGGCCTTCGGGCCCGTTTTTTTATTCTTCGTACCGGGTCCTAATGCCGCTACATTCCGAATTGGCAAGCCGCTTTACGAGGCCACGGATGAACGTTTGGCGCATCACAGCAAGCTCTAGCAACTTGATGGCACCTTCCTTCATTACCTCAAGACTTGTGACGGCTTCCAATTCTTGCTTGATCTTTGCTATCAAAAATTTGTCTTCTAAGGACTGTTCAAATTCCTCGCCTTCAAACGGAATTTCAATAAGATCAAACGCCATTGATCCGTAGCGTAGTTGTAACAGTCTACGTTGGCACAAACCTTAATCAAGTAGCAATCCGCTACAAGCTTGACAAGCGCACCAAAAAGACTAGACTGTCACTGGTTTTCACCACGCACAAACCATGGCCCAAAAATCATCCAGCGGCATCCAGCACAAAGAGGGCGTCCCCAAGCGCACTTCCGTTGGTCAAGGCCGTCGCAAGCGCGGCTCCTGGAAGATCCAGCGCAAGAAGCCAATGCGCGGACAGGGCAAGGGCTAATCAAAGGTGGGGTGCAGCCAGGTCCGCTGCATTAAACGTGAAGTCCCCAGGCTCTGTCCAAACTTCCGCCCCATCCAATCACACACGAACGCACATCACCATGTCTGACAAACTTTCATACGTTCAAATTGCTGAGCAGATCCAACACATCGGATTCCTCAGTGACATGCCGGAGCTTGACGATGAGGATCGCTCCAGGATGCAGAAACATTTACAGGATCTGGCTTCCCGTCAAGAGAGCAAGTTTGATGGCGTCATTGGCATGATCAAGAAGTGTGATGCTTACATCGCTGCTCTTGAGAATGAAATGGCCGAAATCAAGCAGAACTTAGATGCTTGGAAGAAGAACAAAGAGATGATGACCAACATCATCAAATTTGCCTATCAAAAGGAACTTATTAGTAACAAGCCAACTGGGCTCAAATACCAGGGGGTGTTCCGCAGGGTTAAGCCTCGCCTAGTGGATAATTTTTCCAGCTGGGAAGAAGAGGAAGTTGCGGAGTTTGGTTTGCGTAAGATCACCACAATCACGCGCATCAAAGATGATGCCGTAGTGGAGGTCAAGCAAGAGAACCTGCCGGACAAAGATCGAGTAAGAGAAGAGCTTGCTGCCGACACTGGTAAAGCGCCTACAGCATCTCAACTTATTTCTGGTTACAGCTTTACTTACGAAAGGAGGAAGCGACTAGCCGCCGGTTAATCTCTACTTCTTAGGGAAAAGAGTCTTCAGTGCAGAAAAGATCAACTGTATCCAGCTGTTTGATTTGATGGGCAACAGGGTAAGAAGTTCAGAGCCAGCGCCAACAACAATGGCGATAATGGCAATAGTGGAGGGATCCATGGATCTCGTGCAATTTACTTTTATTTTATCACCAACCCTCATGTGTAAAAATCTATTAACACTTCCTGGATGCCAGCACTTAGAGGGGTTATCCTGTGTTTGAATCCTTTTCTTCTGACATGTCAAAGTACTCCCTAGAGAATCTTGAGTCCTACATCGAATCCTTCAAAGAAGAGGTCACTGTTCAGGTGGCCTTCATGAAAATCCTCGATGAGGAGATCGTAGGCAAAGGTCTTCCTCCAGTAGGAAAGACCAGTGAGCTGTTCAGCATGGTGGAATCCATCGGATATGCTGCTGACGCCCGTCACAAACTGAAGAATAACATTGTTGAGAGTGATTATGACTATATTACTTACTTCAAGAAAGAAGAGATGCTAACTGACATGCGTAACATGTTGAGGGAAGAAGTTGCAAGGTTTTTTGACCAAGGTAAGCCCAATGAGTGAACGTAAAGCCTGGCTTTGTGAGGTTGATGAGGAAGGTATGCTTACCCTTCCTGATGAACTTTTAGATCTTCAAAATTGGAAGGAAGGAGACAACATTGAATTTGACATCCTTCCTGACGGCACACTCATTCTCACCAAAGTAGATCCCAGTGAATCTGAAAACAATCAAGGAGAGCCTAGTTCGGAGGATGGCGACTAACTACATCGCCTACATGGGTCAGAAAGGCATCAGTCCTGAGTGGCTGGAGGGCTACTTCCAAGCCAAAAAAGATGCCGATGCTTTTCTGTCTCAATTGCAAATTTACGAACCCTACAACGATGAAGACTAAGAACAAAAAACAGGACCAACCTGCTGTTGTCTGTACCAGCTGCGGGCGCCTCTACGGAAAGTGGTGGCAAAACGGTGAGTACGCGGGTCCTGCACACCACCTTGCATCCTTCTACATGGAAGATTGTGACGTGTGCGGTTCCCATGCCCAATGTACTGAAGCCAGGGATTTTGGATACTTGGTCCCAGCATGGACAGAACACGCTGCCTTGACGGTAAAATAATCGCTATTTGCGAATAACGAACAGATCTGCCCTCACTACAATGGTGGTAAGGGTAGATTTTTTATTATGACGTTAGGTGACAAACTATCTGACTTTGTTTCAAAGCAAGTTGGAACATGGAGATTCGTTGGTATATTGTCAGCAATATCTGCTTTCTGGATTGTCTGGAATGTTTACGCGCCTAAGTCCAAAAAGTTTGATCCTTATCCATTTGTTGCTCTCAGCCTCTGTTATAGTTTTTTGGCTGGCTATACTGGTCCAATTCTCTTGATGTCGTCAAATCGAGCAGAGGAAGCTGACCGTAAAAGAGCAATAGAGAACTTAAATATTGACCGTACGGACCACGCTCGTATCGACTCCATGTTGGATAAGATGCAGGCTATGGAAGAGTCTTTGGCCGAGGCTGTGCTCCACAAGACGGATGCCAGTGGGCGTCAACCTAAGGCGGTCTGTTCAGATTGCGGAACTAAATTTGGACTGTGGTACGACGTTAATGGCGAATACACTGGTCCACAGACACACTTCTCGACATATAAGACGACAAGCTGTGAAGTGTGCGGCAAAGTAAAACCCTGCACCGAGGCACAAGATTATGGCAACTTGCGTCTGGGATGGAAGAGAGAGGTTGCTTAATTTTTAACGTTGTTCAATCCAGGTCATTGAAGCGATGGCTGCTTTGTTTGCGCCACTAGCTGCTATGGCTAACGTCAGCGTATCACTAACAGTGCCAAGGCTTGAACGCCCAATTTGATAAACAGTATCTTTGTTTAGTTCAATTTTATTTCCAATACCATTAATGATCATGCCTGTGTCCAAAATAGAACCACCTGTTAAGGCTGTGGTTCCTGTGGCGGGTGACTCTAAGTACTGGGTAAAGGCATCACTGTCTGGCACATCTGTCCACGTGCCTTGAGTAAGCGTTGCATTTTTTACAAACTTATAAAAGATATTTGTGTTATCTGTTGATGCTGCCTGGAAAAAAATAGGCAATACAATGCCTTGTAAAAAGGTAGATTTTAAACGAATACTTAAGATTGGATAAAATGTATTTGCGGAAGCCATCGTAATTCCAGCAAGAGGTGTTAGATGGCTTTCGCCTACGCCGTAATATTGTGTACTGCCTTCATTGGTTAATGAATTTGATCCCTGATACAAATGATGTGTGCCCGCTGCACCTGTAACATTTGTCAACTCCATGCGAACTGGAAGAAAGGGGGTTTTACACCAAGGGGATTGAAGTATGTTTCCATTGTTAAATGTATGGATAACTATAGTTTGGCCATTGATAACATATTGAAAAATAACTTGACCAGAGCCATACCACTCATAGTCCATGCTGATTAGCTGCTGTGCAGTTGGATCGGCAACAATCCCGCTTGGACCAGTGCCGTCTAGCTTGTCGCCATTCCAGTTAGCACGTGATACGCGGTTAATGGTCGGAGTCCCTCCGTCGCTATTGATAATTACACACGCATAATCACCACCATTGTCTTCAAAATAAAAGCCGTCGATACCATTAAATAGCCCTATTCGACGCCGAACACCTACAACAGGCGTTTCGTAACGCACAGCAAATGCGAGGTTTGCACTTCTTCCTGGGATATATCTCGCAACGTCTTGTGTTTGCCTGATAACTTGAGAACCGGCAGTACTAGTAACTGCCATGTCAACTCCACTGATTGCCGGATCGTGCGTTGCGGTCCCGCCACTAGCTACTGCTGTGTCCCAAACATCAGTCTCAATCCCGTATTGAAAGGTGTTGAAGAATATGGTTTCTGGTTGCGAGGTCCTAAGCCGTCCTTTACTGGTTATGGAAGTATCAGACAGCTGAACGTTTAACTTGGTATTGTCAGGATTTAAAACCTTGACAACTTCATACCTATTTAGATCTGACTCAATGACGGTTGCCATCTGTGCTGCTGCTTACGTTCGCTCAGTTTAACTCTGTTTTGCTCCAGGTGAACGGCCTTAAACTAAATCCGTTGTTACTTCCAACATCCATGAAAGCCCGGACAAAGTACAAAGGCGGTCCTTCTGAGATCCTCGATTCCATCATGTTCGAGGACTACGAAATCAAGTCCTTGCGTCATGGGAACACCCACCACGTCTTGTATCGTGCCCCACGGTCTGAGGACTTTGCGCCGTGCTGGACCATGGACTTGGAAACAGCCAAGAAGGGAGTCCTCAAGTGGAAGGAAGCCGGCTGTCCCGATCCCGCAATTGCGGAGTTGAGCAGCGTAGAATCAATTGCAGTCTGAATAAGGAAATAGGGCCAGGATGGTACGACCCGTTATGACGGATCTCATGGATGATTTGGCCTACCAAATCCATGAGTACCTTTTGGAGGAAGCAACACCCTTCAAGGGCGGCTACCTGGTCCTTATTCCGATCACGGACATTGTTAAGAAATTCCAAAAAAATCATCGGACTATCAATCGCCGCATCTCTGCTCTCAAGGATGAAGGGTTGCTGGAGCCGCTGATTAAAAAGACCTACAGCACGCTGTACTGGGTCAAGGATCCTGACGAGGAAGAGAATGGCTGAACAACATAATCCTGCTATTGACCTGGTAGATCTGATCGGCTCCTTCACGGATAACGGCAGGTCACTGCGTTCATTTATCAATCACCCCCAGGAGTTGGCGATTTGTGTGCTGACCGCAGGGTTGATGGCGAACGGGAAGCTGATGATGCAGCCCGAGGATGCAATCAAGGCGAGCTTTGACATCTACTCCAGGATTCAGAGGCACGTTGCCAACTACCAAAACATGGCTTTTGCCGCCACGGTGGACGACGCGTTCCGCCCTAATCCTGAGTCGGGGAAGCCTCCCAATTACAACGAGCGGCCCCCGGAAACGGATCAAGACTAAATCTTAACTTGCGCTGACAGTCCGTACCGCGTTCTAGTACCCTTACCGCCTCCCCGGTACATTCCAGTGCTTTCTTCAAGAAATCGGACGCCAGGCGTGGGTTTGTGTGGCTGCCGCAGGTGAAAACGTCAACAGCACAGTAGCCATGTTCGGGCCAGGTGTGGATCGAGATGTGTGACTCAGACAAAAGTGCCAGGGCAGTCACTCCTTGGGGTTTGAACTTATGGGAGGTCACGTCAAGAACGGTGCCGCCTGCACGTTCTGCGGCTTCTTTCAACGCAGACCTGATGTACCTTTCATCATCAAGAAGGTTCGGGTTACCGCCCAGTAGCTCAGCAATAACGTGACGCCCGACAACCTCTGACAACGACCCGCACAAATAGTTTTTCATTAGTTTAGTCCAAGTAAATCGTTCAGTGCCCTTGTTGTGTCAGGGAAGTCTGCTATCTTCAATAGAACTGAGTTACCCCTATGTCCCCTGCAGTGCTTGAAATTCCTGCAGTAGTTCTGACAAGAGAGGAGCTGGAGCGCAAGATTTATACCCCTTACTCTCGGACTGCATCGTATGAGCAGTTCTTGGATTATCGATCTGACGGCGATACCCGATTAACGATTAACGGGAGTCGTCACTACAAGACTCCATACGGTGCACTGCCTTCAGTCACGACAATCCTGTCAGCGACTGGGGGAAACAAGGCTGCGTTAGAACGTTGGGCCGCAAAAAACCCTGGTGGGCGTGAAGCTGCCGCCGCCAGGGGAACCAGGGTTCACAGCCTGATGGAGGAGTACCTCCTTGGAATCAACAAGGAGCCTGTCATTGATGACGAGGAAATTGCTTTGTTCTGGGAGGGCCTTCCGCAAAATTTGGACAAGCTTGAGCGCGTCGTTTGGGCGGAAAATCCAGCCAACCCTGACGACTTTGCTTGGACCATGGGTGGTGATGGTATCAGTCGAGTTTGGCATCCAGGGGTCCATGAAACTGAAAACTGGGGTTGGGCTGGCGCACCAGATATCGTGGCTGAGTACAAGGGAAAAGTTGTTCTTGGTGACCTCAAGACCAGCAACGGTCCCTATTACGCCAAGTGGCCCGGACCTGAGACTTTGAAATCGGAGTATGGGATGAAGCGTGCTGGCTTCATGAAGTACCAGAAGTGTCAGATGCAGATGGGCGCCTATGCGTTAGCACTGGAGCACACGGTCAACATTGTTCCTGAGATCATCATGACCTTTGTTGCTACCAAGGATCGGTCCCAGGTTTTTGCTATTCAGGGATCAACTATCGAGAAGTACAAGCAGAAGTGGCTGGATGCTGTAGCCAAGTATTACTCTGAGATTCTTCCGGCTCAGAACAAGATCGACTTGGAATTGATCGACGGCGACGCCTGATACAGGCTTGTGCACCGTAAGGTGAAGGAACGCAACACTACATCACTCCCCTTCCCAGATCAGCGAATCCGGGCTATGGTGATCCTGGTGTTTTCTACCTAACGAGCGACGTAAAGAAACGTGACAACCGCAGCGCCTGAGCCTACACCTCCACAGAAACACCTTACTCCAGGGCAGATCAACCTGGACTTGCTGCCGGTTGACTTTCCCCTAACTCCCTTGCGCGGGAAGAAAGCGTACCTGCCAGGTTGGACCTCCGATCCGAAAACCATAGCAGAAATCCGGAAGGAGCTGGACGAAGGTAGGGCCACGGGTGTCGGTCTTCTTTGCGGTCAGTGGAGCAACGAGCTTGCTCTGATCATGGTTGACGTAGATGGCGAGGAAGCTATCCCCGCTATCGAAGCCCTAGGTGGCGGTCCCATTGATTCGATCTTTCCTCCCACCCTCACCATCAGCAGTGGGAAGCCTGGTCGCTTCCGGATGGTGTTCCGGGTTCCGTCCAACAAGGTTCAACAGTTGCCGGATAAGGCGACCTTAAAAGTTGATAAGGCCCCATGGGAGATCCTCTGGAGAAGCCGCCAAGGGGCATTGATGGGTGCCCACCCTGATACAGACGGGTACCGCACCACACCTCATGGCGGTTTTGAGTGGTGTAAAAATCTGCCTGAGATGCCAGATTGGTTGTACGAGCAGATCTTTAAGGCTTATCCCTCCAGTCGGTACCGCAAACGGAACGTTGCTACACCAGGGATTTATGTTGCCCAGAGCATCAACCTGAACTACGAAGAGGACAGTGAATTTCAGAAGGAAGCAATCCTTGAGGAGGCCAGGGAATACCTCGCCACGTTAGATCCTGAACGAGCTGATGATTATGAGGAGTGGGTGGCCGTTGGGATGGCCCTTCACCAGATTGATGACTTGCTGCTTAACGATTGGATTGAGTGGTCTGCTCAGTCTTCCCACTTTGAAGATGGTTGTTGTGAGGAAAAGTGGGGCAGTTTTGAACGTCTGCCAGGTGGTCACTCCCCAGAGGGCGCAAGAGGTCTGAAGACTTTGCGGGCCAAGGCCAAGGAGGACGGTTACGTCAGTATTGGTGGGTTTGAGGTTCCTAATCTGGAGGTTATACAGAAGCGTGTAGCGGCTGAGATGGCTGAGATGGGACTTGAAATGCCTTTGGGACCGCAGAACTTGTTTTCTAATCGGCGTCTAGCAGATAAGTTTGGTTACGGTGAGGACGATGAAGATGAAAATGAAGAAGGCGGGGGTGACGGTAGTTGCTTCATGGGTCGCAAAAAAGGGTCGCGTAACCCGCCCTCCTCTGAGATTGCCAACTTCATCATGCCTATGTTCATGGCGTTGGGTTGGCGGTACGACGCCAAGTTTGATGTCTTCATGCAATATGACAAGCACCGGGGTGTTTGGAATCGCCAAGACCACAGCAAGGATTTCAAGCAGCATGTTCAGTTCCAGCTGGAAAACCTGAACCTTCCTAACGGGTACAGTACGAATTTGATTTCTGATGTTACCTCCCTGATGGAAGGGCACATCGCCCATTACGATTGGTGCAATGATCCGACGCGCCTTGCGTTCCTGAATGGTGTCCTGGAGCTGGATACCGAGGAGTTTGTGGAGCACAGCGCTGAAAACTACATTACCTGGGGGCTAGATTTTAAATATGATCCTACTGCTGATCCTGGTCCTATTACTGAGTGGCTGTTCCGCACTCAATACGGAGATGAAGCCAGGGTGCAGGTTCTGCGGGCGTGGCTTCGTTCCTGCCTCGTCGGCAAGGGCAACGAAATCCAACGATTCCTTGAGGTTATCGGTCCTGGTGGACGAGGAAAATCCACCTTTGCAAATTTATGTTGCGCTCTTGTTGGGTGTGGAAACTTTGCCAGTACCACTCTCAACCAGCTGGAGCAGAGTCGGTTTGAACTTTCATCGATCAAAGGTAAACGCCTTACGTTGATCAATGATTCTGAGCGGTACGGTGGTTCTGCTCAGACCTTTAAGGCGCTGACGGGTGGTGACTCCCTTCGTTATGAGGAGAAGCTAAAGAGTATTGGTGAGCCGTTTGTTTACACAGGAATGGTCATGGTGGCTGCCAACGAACCGATCCAGACCACGGATAATACGTCCGGTTTGAGCCGTCGTCGCCTCACAATTGAGTTTAATAGGTCCTTATATAACAAGAGTAGTGAAGCCAAAGACATGATTAAGATTGATAAAGGTCGCATCAGTGGGCTTTGGAAGGATTATTTACCTGGGTTAGTGAACTGGGTTCTGGCTATGTCGGAGCAGGATATGCGTCGCTACCTCTTGGACACCCAGGAATTGGTTCCGTCGCTGCGGAAGGTGCGGAACAACATCCTTCTTAACAGTAACAACCTGATTGAGTGGCTTCAATCGGAATGTGTTTACGATGAGAACCACGTCTCAGCAGTTGGTAAGAAGATACCAGCGCCACGGGAGCAAAATGGTGGGCCAACTGAACGGTACTGTAATAGCAGCAGCCATTTGTATCCCAGCTACTGTTCCTTTGCGGAGGATACCGGCTCCAAGGCGGTCGGGCAGAAACGGTTTATCAACTTGTTGGTTGATTGCTGCCGCAACCAGCTGGGCATGGATGCCGTATCAACCTTCAGTAAGTACGGTAGGCCCTTCTTCAAAGGTATTGCAATTCGCGGATCGGATCAGAAGTTCAAAAGTTATCCGACGGTCTTGGTTGAAGGTAAGGAAGAGGAGTAGAATTTAGGTTCCACCGTGTTCCGACCGGCGGGTATGGATAATGAAACCCCTAACCCCCTTCAGTTAAGGGGTTTCTTTTTTCTGAAAAATTCCAGTACGCGCCCAATAGTGTAAAGCGCAATCAGAAGTACAGTGGCGCGTTTAGATCCCATTGTTCTTGGGGCAATCTTCGACCCACGGGGCACACAGTCGCATCTCGCCACCAAGTGATTTGCAGGCTTCTGTGTAACACACTGCAGTATTTACAGGTTTTTCACTGTAGATCGGCTTGGGCAGCTTTACTCGTTCTTGATTTCCTGGTTGTTGATTATAAGTATTGAGAGCCTTATCTACTTCAGCTGTAATAAAAAACTTTAAAAGCTTTTCATCATTTTTAAATTTTTTATTTAGCTCATTGTTTTGTTGGTTGCTTCCTAGTTGTCTTTGGATAATAGCGTACAGCTTCCAAAAGGTGTCATCGTTTATTTGTAAGCAAGAAGAGATTATTCCTACCGTAAACAAAATTAGGCCAGCTATAACAGCTTTTTTGTTTAGTTCAAAACCGAATAATTTTGTTTTCACTTACGTATTTGCTTGATCGTGCGTTTATATTTTATCTACGCTACGCGAACTTGAATCACGGAACCATTGCGATAAAGGCTTCCAACGGCTACCCCACCAACTGCGGCGGCTGCGTCGTTAGCATAGTTTCCTAGACCTGTAAAAGAAATTTTAGAATTGGAAATCGCCGCTGCAGTTGATACTTTTGCGTTGGTAACAGTACCGTCGCTTGGGGTGCCGATATTTAAGGCATCGCCCATCAAAATACCAAAGAAACTTAAGCCCGCAGCGGGCGCTGTCGTGAAGGTGATCGTGTTTGTACTGACCGTGTAATCCGTGTCTGGCTGCTGGATAATGCCGCCGACTGAGATCAACAGTTGGTATGTCGATGTCGGTGTTACGTAGTACTGACTGGTGCCAGGGGGCACGGATAGGGTAAAGGTCGTTGTTACGCCGTTGAAGCCGCTAGCAATATTGGTTAATTTGCGGTAATTACCTGCTTCTATTTGAGTTCCAATGTAAGGCACAGCTTTACTTCCTAGTCAACTTATTTTAGCTTGAGCAATTGCTGCCATCAGTCGAGCCCTAGTAGGGTCTTGAGTTCCGGCACGCTCAGGCCAGCAGCGGCAAGCTTTTGCTCAGGGGTGAGTACAGCTGGTGCAGGAGGTACTGGGGCAGGCTCGGGCTCATTTCCAGCTTCGATCCATTGCAAGTATTCACGGTATTCGCGGTTGCGAGGGTCCGGTGGAATCAAAAGGTAGTCAGGAAGACGACGAATACAGTCGGAGGCTGTTAATTGGTACATAAAAATGCTCATTGTTTGTTATAATTCGGCGGAGAAAGAGGGTATATTTAAGGTTGCTGCAAAATTACCAAAGGCAGCAGCGGCAAGAAATGCATGCGCAAGATTTTGTGTTACCGCTATTGGTCCTGCCACTGCATTAACCCCACCGGACCAGAAAATTCCTGACACTGGCGTTGCTCGCATTGTAGTTTTTAAGAATACTGTAGTATAAAAACCAGCGCCAGAATAACTTGCTGTTCCTTGATAGTAGGGGGCTTCGGCAAATGTTTGATAATATCTATAGCACCTGTTTAATTCATCCCCGATAAATCTGCGTTCAAACGGTGTAGCAACAGGGCCCGGCTCTACTTGCACCTGAGCAATTTCAAACGTGCCGGATTGCTGGCCGAGGGTGTCGGTGCGGGTGTTGAAGGTGGAGCCAGCGTCGAACCAGATGGCTAAGGCCAAAGAGTGATCGTTATTAGTGCCAAGTGTTTTGCCACTAATGGATGGAACTGTTGCCGTGACAGTTACCTTCTGCCAGCTGGTGCCGATAGATACTTTGGTGGTGCCGATGCTATTGACCGCTGCACTTGGTGAGCCACCAGTGCCGAAGCTCTGTTCTAGCTCTACGGCAATGTTCTTAGTTGCATCTACCTTGGCCCAGAAACTAACAGTGACCTGCTGCCCAGCAAAGGTGCGTACATCTTCAATGCGTTGCACCAAGATTGCATAATTGCTCGCTCCTGCAACAGAAGCAACAACCGTGCGGCAGAACCATGTCGGCTCGTTAGGTACAGCTGTTTGCCCAACCGTAAAGGGTTGTCGCGTAGCTGTATGGGTGGTGCCTGCGCGAGCATGAATCCACCGATCAGTCCCGTACTCATTCCCTGTAAAACTTGTCCCCCGCTGCCAGATGTCAAAGTTGCCGTTGATGATGCGGTTGCGAAGTCCTGCCAACGGGCCTCCGTTATAACTGTTGGCTTGTACGTCACCAGGAACTTGAATTCCGCTACTATTGACAAATAACTCTTCGGTGCCGCCAACGCTTACCGCCAGTTGTCCAGCACCTGGATAATAGATGCCTGTGGTTGGGTCAGAAGCAAACGTAACACTTGGCAAACTTGCAGAACCATTTGCAAATCTAGTGTTTGCAGAAATATAGTTAGCAGTTGCGAGAATTACACCCCAAAATGTCTCACCAATGGATGGTGCAGAACTAAAAACAATATTTCCTGCGACTAATCTAAAGCCGTTTGCACCAGAGGGGTCTGGTTGTTGCGGAACACCTCCAACATTAATGAGAACTTGTTGTTCATTAATTGGTAGAATAGTCGGAGCTACACCGTTAACTGTTAAAGGAAAGGTTGTAACAAGGCCATCAAAGCTTGCGCTTATATCGTCAATATTGCGATAAGAAGAATATGCAACTTTTGGATCAATGCCTAAGTAAGCCATTATTTTAATCTTAGTAGTGTCTTCACTTCTTCTACTGTAAACCCACTTGCCGCAAGCGGAGAATGGAGTCGAAGATTGTTAGTTGGTAGGTCATTGGTTACAGCTCGATGGAGGCCGAACCTCCGGTGTATGTTAAATAGTTTTGTGCATTTCCGCTAAAACCAAACAGTGAACCATTTACATATGCGGTAGTTGACGTAAGAGTTGCTGTTCCTGTTGAGCCCCCCACGCCAGTTAAAATCACGATTGGTGTTGCTCGTTTAGTTGCCTTAAATGCAACATTTGTCGCAACAACTTGCGTTGCGCTTGCCCACGGGAATTGCACAGAAACAGGCGGCAGTTCCTCGTAATACCTCTGACAGAACGCCAGCTCCTGCCCGATGGATCGGCGTTCAAACGGGGTGGCGACGGTGCCGGGTTCTAGTTGGACGTTGCCAACGGTCCAGGTACCTGAAGTCTGCACGCCTACGGTGAAGACGATTTCGATTCCAGTGGTTGCAGAAGCGGGAACGCTGATGTTGGTGAAATAGCGCGTGACGGTGCTGTTGACCGTAAAGGTGCCAGTGGCGAACTGGGTGCGGGTCGGGCTGGCAAGGGTGCCAAAGGTGTCAGCGGTGTTGGCAAGGTACGCCGCCCAGGTCACCGTAGTCAGCAGGCTGTTGCCCAGGTCCACGCTGAGCGTTGCCGTGGTGCCAGCAAGGTTGGCACTGTTAAGCTGCTCGATGCGTTGGCCGAAGCCGATAGCGGTGACCGATGCAGCTCCGGTGAAGCGATAGTAGAACTGCCCCACCGTTGCGCCTTGAACGCGCTGGCCCGTGACGTTGGCTCCGGTGCAATAGCCGTACCAGCGGTCGACGCTATAGGCCAATGCTGCTGCAGCGGTGAAGGTTTGCGATGCTCCAGCATTGCGCTGGTCTACTGCCATCGCCCCATTGATGATGCGGTTGCGGGTGCCGGAGATGGATCCGCCGTTGATCTCGCTAACTAATTGTGCGGTGGTCTGACTCATCAGTCTTTCTTCTTATCACCCATTCTACAAGAACACTCACTACACTTCTTGCACCACGTTTTATCGCCAGGGATGGGCTCGGTCCCATATCCGAAGTCATCGTATTCTGGGTCGTTGCGAATCCAGCGGGCAACTTCTTCGAGGTACCGCTTGATCAATTGGGTTGGCATGCTCAGACCGATTTAAGGAATCCGGGTAGCTCCTGACCGCCAGGGTTGAGTGTTTTGCGCTGTTGGAGTCGAAGCAGCATCTCCCTGTTAGCGTTCGGAATCCCAGTATAGTCCTGCCTGCCAGGGATGTACGGTTTGTTCATGTCAAAACTTGGGGCGCCCGCAATGGTTGCTGGGTTTTGGTACTGGTAACCAAATCCTTGCCCTGGGAAATCAGATCCAGCAGCAAAGGCGCCGCCAGAACCGGTGTTGAAGCTCGGGATGTCAGTCCCTGCTTGAGAGTAGTCTTGACTAGCAGCAGAAAACTCTTGCCACCTTCGAGACCTGTTGATAGCGTCTTTTGCTGTGTCTTGATTTGGGCGATAAGGAAGCGTCACAAACCGCGACTCATCTTGATCTGGAAAATAAGGCAACGTCACGGCTTGAGAGGGCCTGTCACGGTCGTACCTGATTTCCATTGTCCGAATTGGATCGGAGGAATAGGTGTTAAACATTAACGGATGCCTTGCACGTAATCGATTCCCATAGCACCGAGTGTACCCTTCAGTGCCTGGCCCCAAGTGGAATAAAGGGCTCTGTCTAGGAAATCCTTGCCAGGTGTCTGCGATTCTGGCGTGGTTTGAAAATTCGGCATCCCGGTAGCACCTGCAGTATTTGCGGCTGACAGCGCAATCCCCGGCTTAAAGGCTTCCATTACTCCTGCACCTTGTTGCGGGGGAGGTCCGGGTACAGTGTTGGCTGGGGTGCCAAAGTCGGGAGGATTTGTAACGGGTGAAGGGCTCCCCTCGGACGGGTAAAATTTACCGCCACTGATGGCAGCACGAATTGCGTCGTCGCTAGGACCTTGAGTCGCCTCGCCGGCAGGAAACTTCTTGTTGTACTCCCGCATCGCAAGCATTGGGT
>Ga0315275_10001928_pt1 | contig 18558 bp, 17 predicted proteins | sample YL17G03_0_MG_FD_205557 | JGI IMG/M metagenome (GOLD analysis project Ga0315275, IMG submission 205557) | Sediment microbial communities from Yellowstone Lake, YNP, Wyoming, USA - YL17G03_0 | ecosystem: Environmental > Aquatic > Freshwater > Lake > Sediment | place: USA: Wyoming | collected...
TGGGCTCACCGATCCTCCCTTCGAGGCTTGCCATGAGGGCGGTGGATTCTCCACAGACGTATGCCCCTCCGCCTTCTTTTGCCACAACGGTAAAATCAAAACCGGACTGCAGGATGTTCTTCCCCAGGAGTCCACAGGCTTTTGCATCTTCTATGGCCTGCTCCATCCGCTTTACCCCGAGGGAGTACCCGCTGCTGATGTAAATGTACCCTTGTTGCGCACCGATGGCATAGGCCCCGATAATGAAACCCTCTAAAATACTGTGGGGGTCACTCTCTAAAAGGCTCTTGTGCATCCCGATTCCCGGATCTCCCTCACTGGCATTGCAGAGAACGTACTTTACCTCCCCTTTTGCCGTGCGGCAGCTTTGCCACTTCGCGCCGGTTAAAAACCCTCCTCCGCTCCGGCCCCGGAGTCCTGATCTGGTAACCTCGTCTATCACTTCTTCCGGTTTCATCCGGAGGGCTTTTACGAGCGAAAAGTAGCCTCCCCGGGCTATGTATTCTTCTATGCTCTCCGGATTGATGGTGCCGGAATTCCTTAACACTACTTTGAGCTGCTTCTTGTGGGAGGGAACCTCTGAATACTCGGGAATCCCTTGAAAGGCTTCAGGAACAGCCCCTGTTATATAACGGTATGATTCTCCGTTGAGCAGGAGATATTCGCTGTCTGTTCTATAGAGTGCCCTTTTTTTATCCACCCCTTCTCTCATAATTGCCTGCATAAAATCTGGCACTTCTTCCGGGCTTACCGGGCCATACGCCACTTTCGGCTTCCCTCTTTGTACCACCTCCACAGTCGGCTCTCTCTGGCAGAGGCCGATACACCCGACGGGTACCACGCTCGCCTTGATACCCTTCTTCTTTACTTCTTCCTCTAAGGCGCTTATCACCTTATCTGCACCCCGGGCAATACAGCAGGTTGCCATCCCCACCATGATCCTCGGGTGAGAAGGATAGAGAAGATCTTCCCCTCTCTCTTTTACTGCTTCCAGATCAGCTTTTGTGCCTATCTTCATCACTTCTGCTCCTCAATAAGCTTTAATGCCTTCTCCTGGGTAATTGGCCCATGAACGGTATCATCAATCTTCACGGCAGGACCCAGGTGGCAGTATCCCTGGCATCTCACTTTCTCTACGGTGAACCTGAGATCTTCGGTGGTGCCTCCCTCTCCTACCTTGAGTTCCCGCTCAAGGCGTGCCTGCAGGTGAGACCCCCCCTTGAGATGGCAGGAGGTACCATCACATACCTTGATGATATGTCTGCCCCTCGGTTGCGTGCTCATGGCACTGTAGTAACTCGCTATGCCAAATATCTGGCTGGCGGGGATAGATAATTTTTCGCTAATATAATCTATGATTTCTTCACTCAAATAGTTTTCTTGTCCCTGAATTTCATGCAGAATGGAAAGCAGTGCATCCTTTTCCCCCTTATACCTTCCCATTACATCATCCAGTCTGTGTCGTTTAAGCGAATCCATCACCTTGCTCCTTCTCTGTCAGTACCGGACACTTTTTATTCGATCTGCATACCTGTACCAATTATATACTTAGATTATCTAATAAACATTTTTACATCCGTCAAGATAAATAAAAGCGACTGGTAAAAAATCTCCTCAAGGTTTTCAAAAAAGTTACGATTTAACAGGTAGATTAAGTGATACAAGTGAGGAATACCTATGGGTAAAGTTAATTCAGCCTTTGATACGAAAGAGTTTCTGGAAAAGATATTTGAAAACTCTGAAGATGGAATTGCGATTGTTGATAAAGCAGGGAATTTTTTAGGTGTCAATCCTGCCTTTGCCAACATCTACGGGTATGGCGAGAAGGAGCTTAAGAATATGCATATCTCTCAGTTAGCCAACAAAGAGGAACTGAGCGATAAGTTCCTTGAAAAGCATCTAACAAGACTCCATGAAAAAGGTGGGGTTAAATTCGAGGAGCTAACCAATCTCAAAAAGGGAGGTACTAAAATCTTTGTTGAAACCAGCTACACCTTCCTAAAAGATGAAGATGGCAATTATTCTTGTGGATTGATCATCACGAGAGACATTTCCAACAGGAAGGGGCTGGAAAGGGAACTAAAGGAGTCCGAAGAGAAATACCGTAACCTTTTTGATACAGCCAATGATGGGGTCCTCATCGCAGACAAAAACAATAAGATAATACGCATCAATAAAAGGGCAGGGGAAATGCTGGGCTATATTCAGGAAGAACTCATAGGCAAACCAGCAACAATCATTATGCCTGCACGGTATCAAAAAGTTGACGAAAATGCCATGAAACGGGTCCATTCAACCGGTCAATCTTTTACCGTAGGCAAAACGTATGAGATAGAAATGGTGAGGAAAGATGGAATGGAAATCCCGGTGGAGGCAACGTATTCGGTTTCAAAAATAGGGGACAATTTTACCTTCACTATGATCTTTCGCGATATCAGTGAAAGAAAAAATCTGGAGACAAGGCTCATTCAGTCCGAGAGACTGAATGCCTTGGGGGACATGGCAAGCGGGATTGCCCATGATTTTAATAATCTCCTCGCAACTATCCTGGGAAGGGTTCAGCTCCTCAAATTTAAGATAGGCAGTTACCAGGAAAATGATATGAGAGTATCTACAAAATATCTGTTAGAGGGACTCGAAATCATTGAAAAGGCAGCTACTGATGGAGCCGGCGTTGTAAAGAGGGTACAGGAGTTTACCAGGATCAAAACTGATACCCAGAATTTCTGTGAGATTAATATCAACGAACTGGTAAAGGATGTCATTGAGTACAGCAGGCCTCAATTGAAAGAGGTGGCAGAGATCGCAGGGAAAGAAATAGATATTGTGAAACACTTTTCCAAAACACTTCCCCCTGCGAGCGGCAATCCTTCTGAACTGAGGGAGGTGCTTATCAATATTATTAAAAACTCCATTGATGCCATGCCCCAGGGTGGGACTATTTCTATCAATACCTCACAAGAAAACGGGCATATTGTCCTGTCGATCACCGATACCGGTTGTGGGATACCGAGAAGCATTAAGGGAAAAATTTTTGAGCCTTTCTTTACTACCAAAGGACCAAAGCGTATGGGGTTGGGAATGAGTGTTTCCTATGGTATCATCAAAAGACACCAGGGTGACATAACGGTCAAGAGTGAGGAAGGAAAAGGGACGTGCACCACCATTCAACTCCCCATTGCCAAAGAGACAGGCGGTAAAAAGGGAACGGCAACACAGCCTCCTGCTGAAGAAAAGAAGGCACGGATCCTGGTGATTGATGACGAAGCAGGAATAAGAAAGCTCCTCTCTGAACTTTTAGAAACAGCAGGTCATGATGTAACAGTCGCTTCAGATGGAGAAGAAGGACTGAAACTCTTTAAAGATGGCTTTTTCGATATGGTCTTTACTGACCTGGGTATGCCCGGCATTTCAGGATGGGAAGTTGCCAAACAGATAAAGGAGCTGAATGCCCAGATACCTGTGACGCTCATTACTGGTTGGGGTATTCAGGTAGATGAAGAAAAGAAGAGAATCCATCGGGTAGATTTCATTATCAACAAACCTTTTAATATTGATGAGGTGGTCAGCTTAGTTCGGGAAGGGATGTTGAAAACTCACCCGTAATAAATACGCCCTTTTGAGAATCCTCCTCAGGCAAAAATCAAAAAGATATAGACGATCAACAGAATTGAATAATTCAGCGACATGAACCAGGGGTTGCCCCAATTAATCCCATTCACGTGAAATTCCGTTAAAGGGAAGAGAAAATGAGTGGGAAAGAAGGCCGATGTATGGGTAGGAATGTCTAAGAGTATATGTAAGGGCCAGGCGAGGAGAAAAAGGTAAAACCTCCGGGTTAAGAGCGCAATGATGCCAAATGCGATTATTACGGTAATGAAGCTATGGGTAAAATCATAAACCTGGTAGACAAGCTTGGGGATATCTGCTGGGTTATGGGGTGGCGCAGAAAATTTGAATGCCCCTTTCATGAGACGATACGCGAGGAGCGGTGCAAAGGGAATGAGGTCAGGAAGCGTCCCCGCTAAGATAGCTGCTTTAGCGTTGGGGGCTTTATGCAGAGCGGCATAACTCCAAAGTCCATGAGCAAAGATGTCCACTTGATTCCCCTCAGAATTCAGGAGCCAGGAGACAGGATACAGAATATGTTTCCTTCTGAATTCTGACTTCTGTATTCTGGATTCTTCTTTTCACTGTCCCGTCCCAAAGAACGGTCCTCTCTTATTTTTAAGGTTTTCGCACTCCTTATCAATAACCCACCTGACTAATGATCCTACCATAAACACACGGAGAGAATCAGAGGTCCTCGCGTAGATAGTGGTGTGGGTAGGGTGATCGTTCCCCAGAAAAAGGGTCTTGGGAGGGATACTCCCTTTAGCTTTCATTGCAATGGCGAGAGAAGGGTTATCCAGCCCGAATTCAGCCATGTTTAAAGAGTGCTCACTCACTGACTCAACTTCACTTATGTTCTGCACGTCCTCCAAGAACCCGTCCAAGGCAGAAGCATTCCCTTGAATCAACAGGGGTTCCACCATCTGCCACCCCTTCTTATTTCTCTGGTAATGGATATGTTCTGCACTGCCGCGGCTGATTCGGATATCAATAATATCCTCCCGAGGAAAGTTAAAGATCTTTTTTAACTCTGGAGCTTTTTGCGTTTTCTCTGCTTCCCCCTTCCTTTCCATGAAACCTCTCTCGAAAAAATAGTAATAGCCACCAAAGGCTATAAGGATCAGGGAAAAAAGGAATGTCTTTTTAAAACTCATACCATGCTACTCGGTTGAAATAACGCATAACAGGTCATCTTTCATAACCGAAGATCCTGCACTGAAGTGAACTGACTTTACTCTCCCATCCACAGGAGAAGTCAGGGTATTCTGCATCTTCATCGCCTCGAGCACGATAATCACGTCACCGGTTTTTACCTTATCACCTGGTTTCACATTGTAGCTGATAATCATACCAGGCATCGGGGCATTGATCCCTATCTCACCTGCACCTAATGCTGTCTTAGGCTTGGAAACCGCCGGTTTTCCCTTTTCGTCTGATTTGGGAGGTTGATGTGGTTCAGGAGAACCTGTGCTGACCTTAGATTTTATCTCAGTAATCTGGGGGATTCCTCCTGTCTGTTCCACTTCCACTTCAAAGTATTCACCATTTACAAAAACACTGAAGGTCTTGAGCCCGGGACCTTTCCCTGGGGCAGGTTTCTCCGGCTTTTCTACCAGTTTTCCTGCTTTCGCCTTGGCAATCAGCTCATCCTCCCGTTTTATGTCTTCCAGGGTCTTGGGCTTTACGGATGCCGGAGCAGGTTCAATCCCGTATTTCCATTTGAGGAAACGTTCTCCGGTAGTAGGGTAGAGTGCGTAAATCAGCACATCGCCGATTCCCTTTGCTAACCCCTTCGTTGCCTCTTCAGCCTTTTTCAGCTCCGGCTCCAGGATATCAGCCGGCCGGCAGGTGATAGGCTTCTCACCCCGCTCATACCCTTTCAACATCTTTTTCTGGACCTCTGGATCCATTGGCACCGGGGGTCTTCCGTAGAGGCCGTAGGCGTAATCCTTAATCTGGGCTGAAACCATGTTATACCTGCCAAAGAGAACATTCTGGACAGCCTGGATTCCCACCATCTGGCTGGACGGTGTGACCAGCGGCGGGTACCCCATATCCTTTCTGGTCTTCGGAAGCTCTTCATACACCTCTTTAATCCTGTCGAGGGCGCCAGCTTCCTTAAGCTGGCTCACCAAATTGGTGAGCATCCCTCCGGGTATCTGGTGCACGAGCACCGCGGTATCGACTACCGACATCCTGGTGGTATCAAGAAAATCCCTGTACTTGGGAGCAATCGACTCCACGTATTCTCCCGCCTTGAATAACAGTGAAAGATCAAACCCGGTATCCCTTTCTGTCCCCTGAAGGGCTACAACGATGGGCTCAATAGCCGGCTGGGAGGAGCGCAAGGCAAAGGGCGCTAAAGCAGTATCGATAATGTCAACACCTGCTTCAATAGCCTTGAGATAGGCCATGGATGCCATCCCGCTCGTATAGTGGGCGTGAAGCTGTATGGGTATTTTTACCACCTTTTTTAAGGCAGTCACCAGATCGTAGGCATCAATCGGGGAAATTAATCCAGCCATATCCTTAATGCAGAGGGAGTCTGCACCCATCTCCTCAAGCCTCTTCGCCTTTTTTACAAAGTACTCAATCGTGTAAACCAGACCGCCCAATTTCCTCTCGGTCAGAGAGTAACAGATGGTCCCCTGAATATGCTTTCCACATTCCTTGATCGCCTTGAAAGAGGCTTCAAAATTCCTTTCATCATTGAGGGCATCAAAGACCCGGAAGATGTCCATCCCGCACTCTGCCGAGTGGTGAACAAATGCCTTTACAAGGTCGTCTGCATAGTGACGGTATCCCACCAGGTTCTGACCCCTCAGCAACATCTGAAGGGGTGTCTTCTTCACATACTTCTTAATGGTCTTTAACCTCTCCCAGGGGTCTTCATTCAGGAAACGGTGGCATACGTCGAAGGTAGCTCCGCCCCAGACTTCAATCGATTGAAAACCGATCTGATCCAGCTCTTCAAGAATGGGAACCATATCCTCAAGACGCATCCTGGTTGCGAGAGAGGACTGGTGTCCATCACGCAGTGTAGTGTCTGTTACTTTAACCGGATTCCCTTTCTCCGTTCTCTTTTCCTTACTCATAGTCACTCCTTTTCCCGACATCGCTTCTGCTCTGTTATTTTTTGAACCACCGCATCTGCCACATTCTCTTTCCCTGCATTATTTCCTGCCGGCCATCCGTTCCCCAGAGGTTGAGGTTAAAAGCGGGCCTCTTCCCCCTGAGAGCGGAAAGGGCAGAACCTCTCTCCTGACTTTCCATATAGGCGTTAACCCCGGCCGTCACTGCAGCAATAATCTTCTTTCTATCGCTCATGTTCATCTACCTCACTCGCTCCTTGTCAAAGAACCGTTCCTTTGGTCCAGACATCAGAGCGGGATATTCCCGTGCTTCTTGGGTGGACGGGTCTCCCGTTTATTAATGATCATCTCAAGGGCACTGATGATCTGGGGGCGTGTCTCCTCCGGGACAATCACTGCATCCACATAACCCCTTGAGGCGGCAATGTAGGGGTTCGAGAAGAGCTTCTGATACTCTGCAATCTTCTCCTCTCTCTTCGCCTTGGGATCAGGAGCTTCGGAGATCTCCTTCCGGTGGATGATATTGGCGGCACCCTCTGCACCCATCACTGCAATCTCTGCTGATGGCCAGCTAAAGACGAAATCAGCTCCCAGGTGGCGGCTGCACATGGCAATATACGCCCCACCATACGCCTTGCGGGTAATCAGGGTGATCTTGGGAACCGTAGCCTCCGAGTAACACCAGAGGAGCTTAGCACCGTGGCGGATAATCCCGGACCACTCCTGGTCTTTTCCTGGCAGGTACCCGGGTACATCAGTTATGGTAATAAGCGGGATATTGAAGGCATCACAGAAGCGGATGAATCGGGTTGCCTTGTCAGAAGCGTTCACATCCAGGCACCCTGCCAGCATCTTGGGCTGGTTTGCAATGATCCCCACCGTACGGCCGTTCATTCGGGCAAAACAGACAAGCATGTTCTGGGCATAGTACTCGTGGGGCTCTAAGAATTCCCCTCTATCTACGATCGAGCGGATTACATCCTTCATATCGTAACTCATCCGCGGATTGTCCGGGATGATCGTATTGAGAGTGGGGTCCATGCGGCAAGGATCATCTCCCAGGTCAACAATCGGCGGATCCTCCATGTTATTGGAAGGGAGATAGCCTAACAGCTTCTTTATCATCTCAATGGTATGGGCATCGTTCTCTCCCATAAACTGCGCTACCCCGCTCTTGGAGTTATGGGTCATTGCCCCACCCAGCTCCTCCTGGGTAATCTCTTCACCGGTAACAGCCCTGATTACATCAGGGCCGGTAATAAACATGTAACTGCTTCTATTCACCATGAATATCCAATCAGTCATCGCTGGAGAATACACAGCCCCTCCGGCTGTCGGTCCCATGATCGCTGTGATCTGAGGTATCACCCCCGACGCGGCTGAATTACGGAAGAAAATCTCTCCATAGCCGAACAGGGCATCAACCCCCTCTTGAATCCTTGCCCCGCCTGAATCATTAAATCCCACGATAGGGGCACCTGCCTTCAAAGAAAGATCCATAACCTTGCAGATCTTCTTTGAATGCATTTCTCCCAGCGTGCCTGCGCGGGCTGTGAAGTCCTGGGCAAAGGCGAAAACCGGCCTTCCCTCTACGGTTCCATAACCAATAACCACTCCATCACCGGGAATTTCCGTCTTCGGCATATCAAAATGTGTGCACCGGTGCTGGACGAACATATCCAGCTCCCTGAAACTTCCCTGATCGAAAAACAGGTCTAACCGTTCTCTTGCTGTTAGTTTATTACTCTCATGCTGCTTATCTACGGCCTTGGGTCCTCCCATTGCCTTTATTTTCTCTTCTTTCTGTTTCAGCTCCTCGATCTTCTCCAGCATTATGCTCATTCACCTTCTCCTTTCAGCAATTTTTGTTCTATTTTACACTGCTAAAATATACGGTTACTCAGATGTTTTTGTCAAGGAATAAGGAGGAGAATAGGCAGGAGGCAACAAAAAATGTCAAATGACAAAATCCAAATTCAAAATTTGACATTTGAGCTTTGGCATTTGGGCTTTTCCTATCGCCTACTCTCCCGTTGCCTATTGCCTTGATTAAAGAGAAGCAAGCATATTTATCTTGACACTCATGGTCAAATTCACTATCTTTTTTAGCATGAGCATACGCTTAATTATTTATCTCTGGACAGCATCATGAATGACAAATTAGGTGAGCTGTTAGTAAGAAAAAATGTCATAACTTCCGAACAGCTTGAAAAGGCATTGGAAGAGCAGAAGAGTTCGGGTGAACGTCTGGGGGCAGTGCTCACAAAATTGGGGTTAGTTAAGGAAAACGAACTTCTCACCTTCATGAGTAACCAGTATGGCATTCCGTCCATCAGCCTCAGTGAATTTGACATCGATCCAGGTGTCCTGAAATTAATCCCCTCGGAAGTTGTCCACAAGTATCGGGTAGTCCCCTTGAACCTCAAGGGGTCGACCCTGATCATTGCCATGGCTGATCCCTCGAACATCTTTGCCATCGACGATATCAAGTTTTTAACCGGATACCGTATCGAGGCGCTGGCTGCCTCAGAGAGTGATATCAAGACAGCTATGGAGAAACACTATGACTCTTCGCCGGACATGGCAGAGTTTATGGGCAAGATGGATGGGGAAACGGTGGAATTCCTGGAGGAAGGAGAGGAACTTGATATAGGCGCCCTTTCCAGGGCAAGCGAAGATGCACCAGTCGTCAAGCTGGTTAACTATGTTCTCACTGACGCTATTAAAAAGAAGGCAAGCGATATACACATTGAACCATATGAAAAGAGCTTCCGGATCCGGTACCGGATGGATGGTGTCCTGTACGAAATGATGAAACCCCCCATGAAAATGAAGAATGCCCTCATTTCAAGGGTCAAAATCATGTCCAAGCTGGATATCGCTGAACGAAGGCTCCCGCAGGATGGAAGGATCAAGCTCAAATTGGGAAGGGGAGAAGAAATGGACTATCGTGTCTCAGTTCTTCCCACCCTCTTCGGAGAGAAGGTGGTCCTCCGTCTCTTGGATAAATCTACTCTCCAGTTGGATATGACCAAGCTCGGTTTTGAGGAAAAGCCGCTGAAGGATTTCCAGGATGCGATCCATAAGCCATACGGGATGGTACTGGTTACCGGGCCAACGGGAAGTGGAAAGACGACCACACTCTACTCAGCAATAAGCGAGCTGAACAAAACAACCGAGAACATCTCCACGGCTGAAGACCCGGTAGAGTTCAACCTTCCGGGAGTAAACCAGGTACAGATCCATGAAGAGATCGGCTTGTCTTTTGCCAACGCCTTGCGGTCCTTTCTGAGGCAGGATCCGGACATCATCCTCGTAGGCGAGATCAGAGATTTTGAAACAGCGGAGATTGCAATCAAGGCAGCTTTAACCGGCCACCTCGTCTTGAGCACCCTTCATACCAATGATGCTCCGAGCACGGTGAACCGGCTCCTGAATATGGGAGTAGAACCCTTTATGGTTGCCTCTTCAGTGAATCTCATACTCGCTCAGCGACTGGTGAGAAAAATCTGTGCTGCATGCAAAGAGCCTGTAGAGATATCCGACCAGGCCCTCCTTGATCTCGGGCTTGATCCTGAAGAATGCAGGGATGCCTCCTTTTTTCATGGTAAGGGCTGCCCCAAGTGCAGCAACACGGGATTCAAGGGCAGGCTTGCACTCTATGAGGTAATGCCAGCCGTGGATAGTTTAAAAGAACTCGTCTTGCAGGGCGCATCCTCCCTCGATATTAAAAAAGAGGCTATACATCAGGGCATGAAAACGCTCCGGATGAGCGGCATAACGAAATTTAAAGAAGGCATTACTTCCATTGAAGAGGTTTTACGAGCAACGATAGGAGATGGATAGGGAGTATGATTCGGTGACGGAGATCACAGAAGGAGATCCCGAAAAATGATAATAGAGATAACACGAGGATAGAATAAAAATTATGCCTGAATTTCTATGGGAAGGAAGAACATCTCAGGGGGGACAACAAAGGGGAGAGATGGAGGCTGCTACCGAAGCGGCAGTCCGTTTAACTCTCAGAACCCAAGGCATCCAGATTACCAAGATCAAAGAGAAGCCCAAGGATATCTTTGCAAACATCCCGCTCTTCCAAGGGAAGGTACAAGACAAGGATATCATCGTATTCACCCGCCAGTTTGCCACCTTGATTGATGCAGGCCTCCCCCTCGTTCAGGGGCTGGAAATCCTTTCCTCTCAGGAGGAAAACAAGCTCTTTAAAAAAATCCTTATCCAGATCAAGAATGATGTTGAAGGTGGCTCAACCCTGGCAGATGCCTTAAAAAAACATCCCAAGGTCTTTGACAACCTCTATGTCAATCTCGTGGCTGCCGGTGAGGCTGGAGGAGTGCTGGATTCGATATTAGCACGCCTTGCCGCTTACTTTGAAAAAGCCTCTAAACTCCGGAGCAAGGTAAAAGGCGCTCTTACCTATCCTGTCGCAGTCCTCGTTATCGCCTTTGCAGTAATCATCGTGATGCTTGTTTTTGTCATTCCTGTGTTCCAGAAGATGTTTGCCGATTTCGGAGGTACCCTGCCCGCCCTGACCCAGGGGGTGGTCAATTTAAGCGCCTTCATGAGGAAATACGTCATTTACATTCTCGGCGCCATAGGGGTTGTGATCTTCGCCTTCAAGACTTACCACAAAACCGAGACTGGCAAAATCACAATCGACCGGATAGCTTTGAAGTTACCGGTCTTTGGCGATCTCCTGAGAAAAACGGCGGTGGCTAATTTTACCCGCACCCTGGGAACGATGATAACGAGCGGTGTCCCGATCCTGGACGGCCTTGATATCGTTGCCAGAACCATGAAGAATAAGATCATTCAGAAGGCCATCTTCGACACCCGCAAGAGCATCAGTGAAGGAAAAAGTATCTCCGAACCCCTGGGGAAGAGCGGCGTCTTCCCCCCCATGGTCGTTCAGATGGTATCAGTGGGAGAATCCACCGGCGCTCTCGACTCAATGTTGACGAAGATTGCAGACTTCTACGATGAAGAGGTGGATGCCGCAGTTGATGCAATTACCAAGCTGATCGAACCATTCATGATGATCTTCCTGGGCGGGAGTGTCGGCACCATGCTGGCTGCCATGTACCTGCCCATCTTCAAGATGGCAGGGGCGATCGAGTAAATAATAATATCCCTGCTACCTCCTTTCTTCATTCATTTATCCAGAAAGTTATTTTACCCATGAGCCGTACAAGCTGAATAGCAGAGTTATACCGGCTGTTGACGGGATGTAATACAATTGTTATAATCTCCCGAAAAGGAGGGATACCATGCTGAAAACATCCGTTCGACGGGTAGGTAACAGCCTGGGAATTACTCTGCCCAAGACTGTGATTGACAACTATCATCTCAACGAAGGGGATGAGCTGCACCTGGTTGAAACCGATGAGGGGATCATCCTGACCCCTTTTAACCTGAAGTTTGTAGAGTGGGCAAAGGCATACGAGAGAACGAATAAGAAATTCCGGAATACACTACGCACCCTTGCAAAATAATGACCGTCCGATTTATTCCGGCTGAAATCGTGCCCATCATCCACGCTGATTTACTGCAACGGTATGGCGGACGTCCGGGAATCCGCGATCCCAAGCTGCTCGATTCAGCCCTGGCACAACCGAAGATGACGGCTGGCGGCAAGTTTCTCCATAAGACCCTTTTCGATAAAGCCGCAGCATACGGATTCCATATCTGCAGAAACCATCCCTTTGTCGATGGAAATAAACGGGTGGCCTTTGTGCTGATGGATATCTTTCTTCAGAAGAATGGCTGGGAGATTGTTGCAAGCGAAGAGGAAGCCTACTCGATGATGATGGGACTTGCTGATGGCAAACTGAGCAAACCTCACCTCGCTCTGTGGATTAAAGAGCACTCAGCAAGACTCTCGCGTTAATCTTTGTTGGTGCAAAGGTACTGCTTAAAAATTCAAGAAGCAAGATTTAATCACATGATCTTCGAACGTTTTGGCTTTTCAAGCCGGTGACGCATTTCTTCTGCAGATATTCCGCCTTCTGCTTTTCGTCGTGCACGCGAACGTTCGATGAGGGCAAGAAATTTTGAATTACTGCCTAATGAAACGGTTTCGATGTCAGCATTACTTATGCTTACCAGGGCTGCCACCGGTTTCCCTTCACGGGTAATAATCACAGGTTCCTTTTTTACCTTTCTTGTATAATCTGCGAGAGGCTGGGTAGCCTTGGTAACTTCTACAGTCTTCATAACCTTATCACCCATAGTCAATCGTACATGAGCGTCCTCAAATCCAAGCCCCCTAATAGGAAGTTAGAATTAAGTATGATGTCCCCGGAATTCCCTCGAGTAAATAATATCCCTGGTCTATTCCCTCGCCCTTTTTCTATTTCTTACTCAGTTCTATTATAAATTTGAGCGGTTCTCTTCTGTAGACAGCTGACTCAACCGCTTTTTGATAACCATTCTTGCGTATGAGAGCAAGGTAGTTCCCATTGCTCTGAAATCGCTCCGGTATATTGAACCAGCCGCCGATGTTGGTCGTCACTGTTCTCTCATATCCCGGTCCGATCACAGTTACACTGGCACCTTCTACCGGCGTACCACTTCCCTGCTCGACAACTCTGCCTGAAAGGAAGGACGGGACTCCGTAGACCTTACCCATAACGTTTCCGCCGGACTCTGTAACATGCCCTGATCCCGTTCCGCTCGGAACATCCTCCTCCAGTTCATCCCGCCAGGCAATGAGCAGCCTGTCATCAACCGGGCTATAGGCAGCTACCGGATATGTCTGACTGCGTTCTGCCGTGCAGAGAGGAATATCAGACCCTATGGATTCGCCTACTGGACTAATCCACTTGGCATAGACATCCCAGTTATCAGAATCGGACGGGTCATCATCTATCTCGCCATTCCGTTCATCCATCCACACCAGAAAATACATCTTCTTCTCCTGGATGTATAACAGATTGGACCAGAGCTGGGCACCCGGTGCATCGGCAAGGGTGAAATCCGCTCCTGCAGGAGTTCCATCTGCATTGTAGAACCTTCCGACTATGCCGGTGAGGTCCAAGGTGGGTCTTGTGTCAAACCAGCAAACCAAAAATTCGTTCCTTTCAGGATTGTAGGCAATATTGTTCAGCCACTGCCCTCCTTCATTATCCATTCCATAGTCATCACACATAGGGATATCACTGACTAAAAAATTTCCTTCACCATCCAGCAGTGCTCCATAAATATCACCATTCTCTGTCCAGGTGGGTACATGCCTGAAATCTTCCCAGTTTATAAGGTAGGTATCATCTGTCGGATTATACGCAATAAAGGGGTTCTGCTGCTGCCCGGTTGCTGTGCAAACGGGAAAGTCCTCCTTAACCACATTACCATTCTCATCCACAATAACCCCGAAGATATCGTGGTCACCGTTCCTGCTGTCATTGTAGGCTATCAGATACTGCCGTCGCACTGAGTTGAAGGCAATGAACGGGTGGTTTGCCTTGGGGGGCTGCTCGGAGAGAGCTATGGGGTCAGAGAGAATGGTCCCGTCATGGTCTATTCTGGTGACGAAGGGGTCCCATGCTGTCTCAGGCTGCTCCATGCAGAAGGTTACCATGTACTGATTGATAAAGATGTTATAAGCAGCCTTGGGGAGGATCCTCCTCCCGGTGCCAACAGAGAGAAGCGGAGAAAACGGCGCTCCAGTGAGTTCACCCTCCGGTGAGATCCTTTGGCCGTGCAGACTGTACATATTCTCACCGCCAGGCTCCCTGACACCGGTTGTATGCCAGAGTACCATAAATTCGTTTTCAATGGGATTATAGGCAACACTGGGCATCCATTCGTGGAGGTAGGTTGTGGAAATCGAGACGTCTGCAGTGAAATCCCCCATGCTCCCTCCTGAACACAGAGCAGGAATCAGGGAAATGAAGAAGGCAAAAAATAACATGTTCACACAAAAAAATTTCTTTTCTCTCATGGCAATCCCCCTTGTTCTGATTTTTCTAAACCATATACTGAGAGTGTGAATTTGTCCACATTCTTTTTTCTGGGTAAATAGACGGCTGGCCTTTTTCCTGATGGATATCTTTCTTCGGAAGAACGGCTGAGAGATTTCTGCCAGTGAAGAGAAAGCGTACTCGATGGTAATGGAACTCGCTGACGGTAAACTGAGCAAGACTCAGCTTGCCCGGTGGATTAGGGAACACTCAGCGAGACTTGGTCGCTAACCAGATCAAAAAATAGGTGTCTATCCCTATTTAGCCCCGTGAACTTGCAACGGTCCTCACCAATGATCCCATCTACCCGGAGCGAATAACCGAGATAAGCGTGATCTCGCTGGTCGAAGGAACGCAAGAGACGGATCCGAGGTTGGATCGCCACCAGTGTCCCGCTCCAGGCAATCTTGTCAACGCGTTCAGTCATCTCCTTACCGTTGTCGCGTGCGGTGGCACATAACGGTTTGAGGAAAACTAAACGGGACGGTCCCATCTTATTCCTTCATATTCTTCCTTTCCCACGTCCATATGGAAGCCTCGTCTCTAAGTATTTGGCTTAGTGTCGGCCAGCCCTTTGGTTACGCGTGAAGGCAAGACAAAAAGGAATTGAGCAAGAGCCAACGCAAAGTCAATACATCTGCGAGCATCATTATCGTTCGGTAAAGGGGCTTGTTCATCAGCGTGTCGTTGTTCATTCGCGTCAAGTCGAATCTGATGAGCCCATTTTGCCATATCATCGGTGATGAGATGATCATTTGCAGCTTGGTTTATCCGGGCATTCAGAGTTCCTTCTTTGTAACCCTTGGACTTGAGCATTGCGTCGACAGCGCTCGCAGCAAGCATAACGGCTCCAGCTGGTGCGTGTAAGCTGTTGAGTGCTTGATTGAGATAAGTTCTCGCAGGCATTGGGACTGACTCATCGATTTGAGTGGCTGAAGGGAACATCTCACCAACAGGTCCATTCTGGCTTCCGGAAGCCGCTGTGACTAAGCCCCCGCATCTTGTACAAGAATAGACCTTCCACCAGCGTTTGTTACCACCCGAGTGTGCCTCTGTAGCAGTCTCCCATTTGAAAACAAGACTGGGCTTATCAACATTGCAGTGGGGACAACGTTCTAATTCAAGTTGATTGGTTAATTTTGGCATAACAGTTTGATGATTTTTGGTTCCTTGTCAGACACTTGCCGACATTTTTACATAACGTTTGCGGTTTTGTAAAGAGACCCTTTTGGAACGGCCTGATTGAATGTATTCATTTTTTTCTTGACAACCTTTTTCATAGGTGACTCTTTAAGCTTTGATCCTTAATCTTCAATAGTTACTCATTTTTCGATAACAATCTTCCAACCATTGTCAACAATAAACTCCTTCAGGTTCATGTGTGGCACATTGAAGGCTCTGCAAACAGCTGGGATTTTGACTCCAGATTTCCCACTCTCATTGCTTACGACAGTGAGGGTGGAATAATCTTCAATCAAGTTGGTAGACTCTCTTTTCTCGATTGCCAGTGAGACTATCCATGGATCAGCTTCATCGATTTCCTTTGCGTGATTAATCAGCGCAGGAAATTTGGATAGGATCTGTTCGACCAGCTGAGTCTGCCTTGTTGTTACTGGATAGAAATATTGCTCCTTATTCTTGATCCACTTAGCCAAGAAATCTGGCTTAGTAGTTTTCGGACAGATCTCTGCAAATACGAACTTGTGGGATAATATCCGTTTGGCAGCAAAAAGCGCATCCAGCAGATCCCATGTATCGTCTGGCAACAAACCCAATGAATGAACACGATTGAAAGTGATAAGTACACTTGAATCTACACAGTAGATCCGTGCGGTGCTATCAGGCATACATTAGATAATTTATTTTTAACCCAAGAGCATCAGATGCTGTATTGAAGTCGAGTTTGTTTGCTTGCACCCCATGGACAATAAGATTGAAAAACAATTGACCACGAGAAGCTTGAGCTTTTTCTATAACCGATGTGGATCTGCCGCCCTTCATTGGTACCGGAAGCTTCTTGATTTCAGCAAGGAGTTCAAAGAACTTATTTTTAGATATGAAGTCGCTCTCAAGATTGCGTCGAAGAATAACTTCCCTGCTTACTTTCAATTTATTGGCGTGGTAAGTAAGTTCTTCGAGTGTTGTTGCCAACGGAACAATATTATCGGGCACCAAGAATTTCCCAGCAAATTCGTTACAAGTGAATTCCTGCGACTGATTGGCGTCTAATTCGTCATGATAGCAAATCCCTGACTGCGCCTTCATAAGGTGGGCAATTTCGTGGAACAGAGAGAATATCCTTTTAGAATAGTGGTGGGCTGAGTTTAGGACTATCCCGAAGGGAGGGGTATCGGAGAAACAGAAAGCTTGCACTTCGTCCGCGGGTAAACGGAACTGGAACACAAGAATTCCCAAGTTCGACTCAAGGTTGTTTCTCCATGCCTTAAAAGCTTCATTTATAGACTTGAATGATTGTTGGTCAGAAATGGATATTCCAAGCCAAGACCGAAGTTGCGCTTCGGTGTGGACTTCATTCATCCAAGCGTATTTGTTCGTCCAGTAATCATGCCCCATCACACCAGCGGAAATGTCAAGATACTTGCGAGCCCTTCGGATTGCCAAGAGAGTCTTTTTGGAAAGGCCGGAACTCAATAGTCTGAAGTTTCGATAGTCGGATGGTTTTTGAGTGTCCGGTGGCGACTTTGGTAGAAAAAATACAGCCAGTTGGCGCTTATATTGTTTTGAAATATTCTTTAGTTTTCCCAACGGAATATCTGTACCTGTAATCTCCCAATTCGTGTAGGTTTGTGGTTCAACGTCCAGAAGCTTAGCGATTTCATCAACTGTGTAGCCAGCCTCTCGTCTTGCCCATTCAAGGACCTCGGGATTTACTCTTATGTTCAATTATCTTTCCTTTCGGTTATAGAAAAATAGGTGTAGCACGTATTAATTTGAAAAAATAAAATTAGTGATGAGCTTTATAGAGCTTTGCAAGTCCCGTTATCCACATCTCGACACCGTCTGATGCGATCTTGATTTCGTTTAGGTCAGCCTCCTGGTGTGCTACATACTTGTTTCTGAATTCGGTAATCTGACCAACGGTTTGGAGCAGATTCTGCTTGGTGTAATAAATAAACCCTTTTTTCACAGCATCGAAGATACCACCAATCTCATAGCTGCTATTCAGAGCATATTCCAAGCAGAACTGTAGAAGCCCGGAAGGCCACAAACCATTTCGGTCAATCAACGTACGCTTCAAATTGCTCGCATTACGTTTTAGCCAAAGTTGATCCTTCTCATGTAGGTTTTTGTAGTAGGGATCGAAGAAAGCTCTTTGTTCCTGGGGAGTCTTCGGGACGTATGGCAAGAGCGCATCCAGTATGAGACCACGAGCGGCCTCATCCAATGGACCAAGAAGCGAGGTAAATACGGGCGAGAATGAAACATCTTTCTTTTTCTCAAGAAATTTGAGCAGTACGACCGCCTGCTCAATCGCCTTTTGGTACCGAGTAGGTAGTTTTTCAAAGATCTGTTGATCAATGAACGCATATACACCCGCAACTTCTGCTGAAGTAGGCTCTTCAAATGCAAGCAATAATTGAATATGCTTGTCTTCTTCTATCAGTCGGGTCAATGAAGGAGTACACGCTCTAACTAAATCGCCAATCTTATTTGAGTCAAATTTATGGAAGACCTCTTGCGGCACGTATAAATACGCCCACTTGACTTTTTTGGTCGCTGATTTGCACCACCCCATAGCGGCACGTGCCTTTAGCGGTACATCCCTGTCCTCTCTACCCTTCGTTTCCAAAAGTAGGTAGCTTCCGTCCGTTTTCCGCACCAGGAAGTCAGGCGTGTAGAATGCTAATCTTCCACCG
>Ga0315275_10001929_pt1 | contig 18547 bp, 20 predicted proteins | sample YL17G03_0_MG_FD_205557 | JGI IMG/M metagenome (GOLD analysis project Ga0315275, IMG submission 205557) | Sediment microbial communities from Yellowstone Lake, YNP, Wyoming, USA - YL17G03_0 | ecosystem: Environmental > Aquatic > Freshwater > Lake > Sediment | place: USA: Wyoming | collected...
TTGTCTGTCGCATTTTATTTCTTTTCTATTTATCAAAATATATTGTGTTGTTTGAATTTCAAAAATAATATGATAAAAATACACGCATATATATTTGCTTTGAGAAAACATTTGACTGCGGTCGTTCATAGAATGGATAATTATTTGACATATTCGTGCAAATTGTCTACTTATGAACAATTTAATTATGCCGTGAAAGAGAAACGACAAGTATTGAATGATTTGTTGTATCAAATCAATAAAATTAATGAATTGAGTTTTTCACTTGGTAAATTCAGTCAAGTCGGTCATATTATGAAAACATTTTATGAATTACACAATGAAAAATCATACAATGATGCCATTTTATACTCTTTTGGATTCAATGGTTATATCTCTATATTAGAGGGAATTCAGTCAGGCGTATCAGCTGGAAAATTGGGCTTTGCCAAATTTGCGCGAAAACGAGAACGACTGCAGCGAGAGAAAAACTGCATCTATGGAAATTATTATGCGGCATTATCTGATTCATCGCCTATGCCAATTAAAAATGACATTTCATTAGATAAAAATATTATTATTACTGGACCCAACGCATCAGGCAAAACAACTGTATTAAAATCTGTATTAATAAATATTATTTTAACACAGCAATTTGGTTGTGGGTTTTATAAGAAGGCGTCGATTGATATGTATAGTCATATTCATTGTTATTTGAACATTCCTGATACATCCGGTAGAGATAGTTTGTTTCAAGCCGAATCTAGAAGATGTAAAGATATTTTAGATATTATTAAGCAACATCAGAAAAAAGAAAGACACGTTTGTATTTTTGATGAATTGTTTTCTGGGACAAATCCGGATGAAGCTGTTGGAAGCGCTACTGCTTTTATGGATTATTTGATGAAATATAAAAATGTGGATTGTTTGTTAACCACTCATTTTATTCAGGTTTGCAAAAATTTAGAGAAGAATTCGTCTATTGTAAATTGTTGTATGGATACTTTTAAAGAGGGAGATGACGGCAAACACGTTAATACATATGTGTTGAAACCAGGCATTTCTTTAGTGAAAGGAGGAGTGCAAGTTTTGCGCGATTTAAATTATCCAAAAGAAATTATTGACAGTGCATCGCTATAACACAATAACACAATAACACAATAACACAATAATTAAAAGCACGAATCGGAATCGGAATCGGAATCGGAATCGGAATTAAAGCACGAATCAATTGAAACAAAAACAAAATGATAATGAAGATGTTAATTTATTTTTAGGTGTTAAAACTCGTTAATTTATGAATTAAAATATATCCTTTTTTATAATGAACTTATTTAATCCACAATTTTTGTTATTTTTAGCACTTTTATTGTTAGTTGCAGGATTTTTATTGTTTTATATGGATATGAAGATGAGAGAACAAAATCATAAAATAAAGGCAATTGCGGATTTAGCAACAACTATAGCTCAGTCTATCAAAGGAGGCAACAATACTAATAACACTAACACTAATAATAACACTAATAATAACAAGGAATCAACTAAAGAAAACATTGAATTAATAACAGTTTCTGATGACGATAGTAGTTCGGATGATGATGATGATGATAGTAGTTCGGATGATGACGATAGTAGTTCCGATGGTGATGACAGTAGTTCGGATGATGATGATGAAGATAATAAGGTAAAGGTAAAGATTGAACCAGAAGAACCATTGAAATTAAATATAATTAAACACGTATTTCTCTCTCAAGAAATTAAAGAAGAAAAAGAAGCAAAGGAAGAAAAAGAAGAAAAAGAAGAAAAAGAAGAAGAAGAAGAAAAAGAAGAAAAAGAAGCAAAAGAAGCAAAAGAAGCAAAAGAAGCAAAAGAAGAAGAAGAAGAAGAAGAAGAAGTTTCAGATGCACTTGAAGAATCTGAATCAGCATTGTCATTACCAGAATCACAAGAAGAATCACAAGAAGTAACCACAACGGCTGACCTAGACGGATTTAAAATTGTATTGTCATCAGATTTAGATTACAAAAAAATGACTATTGCAAAATTGCGCCAAATAGTTACTGAAAAAGCACTCGCGTCATCCTCAGATGCAAGTAAAATGAAAAAGCCGGAATTGTTGAAATTATTAGAAGCGGAAGCCGAATAATTTTCTCTCCAACAATAGTATAATGTCTTGGGCACAATGTTATTCTGGTTCAAACAATATTCATTTTAATTTTCCGCCAATTATGAGCGATGGTAGAAATTATGCTTCTTGGCAACCAGAAGCTGTAATTAATGAGCGAATTCAAAAACAAGAAAATATACAATCGAGTTGGGATTATAGACAATATATGCAAAAAAATGGGCTAAAAATTATGAAATACAATTCGCACGAAGCCTGTTATGATTTAGGAATAAACCCACACGAATTGACAAATACCACGCCTTCTAACAATGTGCCATTTTTATATAAAAATCAATTTGACATGAGTGCTCCTGGGTATGGTTATTGCAACAGTGATTTAAAATCGCCATATTTATCGCGACAACAATTGAATGCACGTATGATTTCACCATCAATTACTTTAGAAAAATAACACGTAAATATATGGACCCGTCGTCGTCATTACCCGCATTAAAATTACCTGGAATTAGAATAGATCAAGAAGAGAAAGAGCTGATGCCAGAAAGAGGTATGATTTCAACCCCCACTTTTTTTCCTACAAATCCCGAGAAATTAAAAAGAGAGAATGCTATCTTAGATGCCGTATATGAGATACCTGCAAGAACGAGACAACCTACTTGTTTAGTATCAATTGTTACTCATTTACACGGTAAAATTCCAGTTGTAATTTACAAAACAAAATTAATAGTAAAAGATGCTAATTTTATTGTTAAAACTGTTCCAAATGGAAATAAATTATATACACGAGTAGTCGCTCCTGTTGGAAGAGCTCATACTGAATACACGGAAGAATGTCCTTCTTATCATTCATCTTTGCGTATTATTTATGTTTCACGAATGCGATTATTTTCAAATATACAACATTTGCCCCATGTTCATTTAAATGAAACTGAAAAGGACAAGTTTTTTCTTAGAGATAATTATAATGAAGACAGAAGCGGATACAGTGAAAAAGGATTGGCTTATTTAAATGATGATTTAGAATTTAAAGAAACATTAGAGGATCCTCATTATGGTAAATATTTTTCAAAAAAAGACGAATATTTAGAAAAAGTATTTACTAGTACACCAAATTTTTTAGATCCCAATTTACAGAATCCAGAATTACTTGGTATTTATATTGATATTGCAATTATTGAGCCAAAGGTTGACGATGAAACAAAAAGCACTGTCACCGTGAAAACATTTATTTTATCAAATAAATCTGAAGAGTTCTCTCTCGCAAGTATTGTGTATATAGAAGAATTGTTAGTTGGTGGCGATCCTAGAATAAAACAAGAATTGGAAGAATTTATAGAAATCGGAAAATGTAAATTAAGCACAATCATAGAGGCAATTTCATCATATACGAAAAAAGAAGGTGTTCCAGATGGAAATACATCTTTCTTTTTAACAGATTTATCGTGTAGTGTATATAAGACTTTAAATGATAATGATACACCTAGGAAGTTAAAGGCATCTTCCTCTATTAATTCAAATGATTTGGATGATTACAATAAAGAAATAATAAGCAAATTATTTGATGATTATAACATTAATGAATCCCGTCTCGAGAATTATGCAAATGAAGAAAGCACCGGTTATGTGGGTTATGTGGATGATAATGAAAGATTATTGACTTTTGGAGAAATACACGGTAAAAGACTTTCGAAAGAACAAATGAAAAAACAAGAATACAATAAAATGATTGAGATATTGACCTCGAAATTGCCTGATTTGCGAAATAGAGTTGCCGCTGGATTTATTGATTTCAACAAGACCCGACGACATAGGACCAAGAAACGCACAACAAAGAAACGCACAACAAAGAAACGCACAACAAAGAGACGCACAACAAAGAGACGAGGTAAAAAATAAATAAACACATCAAAACAATATAATAATAATTTACTATTTATTATTATATGAAAGTCGTAAGCATTGATGTAGGGATTAAAAATATGGCGTTTTGTGTTATGTCGTCAAAAGAAGAAGAAAAAGAAAAAGAACCTCCAACAGTAGAAACGTGGGATATTATTAATGTTGCCGAGGAAACACCGAAAAAATGTGTTCATTGTGTCAAATCCTCCACCGCGAAATTCAAAAAGAATGACACGTTTTATTGTTTAAAACACGCCAAGGCAGAAAAACAATACATTATTCCAACCTCTGAATTAAAACACGCAACCATAAACAAACAAAAAATCGTTCAATTGCACCTTCTTGCAGACAAATATAAAATCAAGTATGACAAAGAAAAGATTAGAAAACCCGAATTAGTTTCTCTCATTCATAAATATATAGAGGACATCTGTTTTGAAAAGGCTACAGAAGTGAATGCATCTAATGTAGATTTGATAACTGTCGGTAGAAACATTCAAAAGAAATTTGATGCCATATTTGATTCGATTGTTAACGAAATTACACACGTGATTATTGAAAATCAAATAAGTCCAATCGCGAATCGAATGAAAACAATTCAAGGAATGGTTGCACAATATTTTATTATGAAAAATCCGTCGATTATTATTGAATTCATTTCTTCTTCTAATAAATTAAAAATGGTTGCTCAAGATACGGATGATGAAGACTCGTGTGATGCCAAGGATACAAAGGATGCAAAGGATACCAAGGATACCAAGGGAGAGAAACTAGATTATACCAGTCGAAAGAAAAAAGGCGTAGTTGTATGTTTGGAGTTATTAAAACACGACAACACTATGACTGCTTATTTAAAAACCCATAAAAAGAAGGACGATTTAGCAGATGCATTTTTACAAGGAATTTGGTACATAAATAAAAATAATAAACAATAAGATGCGTTTTTGACTTAAAATAAATTTACTATGAATAATTAATGGATGACATTATTGAAATTTCCGAGTTAGATTGGAATACTCCAACTCAAAAATCAAGTAATTTCGGTTCTGGAATTGAATTACTTATGAATGATAAAGCAAAAGAAGGCTCTAAAAAAATGTCAAGTGACATTAATTTAGATGATTTGAACAATTTGGAAAATGAATTGAATAATTTGTCAGAAGATACAACATATACTTCTACAAAATCCAACTTTTTTTCTGGTATATCATCCAGTGATGAAAATAATAATAATAATGATAAATCACAATCGCCTGGTTCTGGTTCCGTGAGATTTGGAGGATTGGATGAAAATTCGCAAACGTGGGATGGATACGGCAAATTCAATAATATTCCTTTAAACCCTGACACTCCCACAGTGCCTACTCAACCACAAATGTCAAAAGAGGAAATGTTGAGAGAGAAATTCAAAATTTTGAGAAAACTTGAAGCTTTAGAGAAAAAAGGTGTGGAATTTTCTAGGAAATACACGATGGAATCATCTTTGGCTGAAATGCAAGGTGAATATGAAACAATTGTTGATGAGAAAAATAAGAAAAATTCAATGAAATTTCAGGGTAATATGCTAATGGCAATTATCAATGGGATTGAATTTTTAAATAATAGATTTGACCCATTTGATATTAAATTAGATGGTTGGAGCGAACAAGTGAATGAAAATATTCAAGATTATGATGATATTTTTGGAGAATTATTTGAAAAATATAAATCGCGTGCTACAATGGCACCAGAGCTTAAATTACTTTTTCAATTGGGAGGAAGCGGTATGATGATTCATATGACAAATACAATGTTTAAAAGCGCAATGCCTGGAATGGATGATATTTTACGGCAAAATCCCGATTTGATGCGTCAGTTTCAATCAGCCGCAGTAAATAGCATGGGACAATCTAGTCCAGGATTGTCGGGATTTATGGGTGGTATGATGAATGGTAATGATGCACCACCTCCTCCTCCAATGGCAACACAAGGACCCAGAGCGGTTCCTCCTCCAACTGGACGACCCGGAAATAACAATTATATGAATGGAGGAGGCGGAGGTGGAGGAGGCAACGATGGAATACATTTTAGAGAAACACCTAGACCTATTAACACCTCTTTAGAACAAGATAGAAGATATACACCATCCGTAAGACCTGAAATGAAAGGACCAAGTGACATTAGCGAAATTCTCTCTGGATTAAAAACAAAAACAATAAGCATTCCTGTTGAACAAGACAATAATAATAATAATAATAATAATAATAGCACAATTAGTATAAATGATTTGAAAGATTTGCAAGGTGATGGTAATGTTCCAAAGCGCAGCAAACGACGACCTAAATCTGATAAAAACACGGTTAGTTTAGATATTTAGAGGAACGCGTATTTTAAATGACCCATTAAGGTTTTAAATCTTCGCCGGTTTAAATCTTCATCCATCAACACATTTATTCATACAAAATAATGAATGAACTCCAGTAATTTCAAACAATAAATGTAAAAATACACCTATTGCAAAAAAGAGCACTATTTTATTTTTTATTATTTGAGAGAAACACGTTCCTACAAATAAAAAGAGGAATGCTTCCATAACGCATTCAATGAATAACATTAAAAAGGATTGATTGAAATAAACACAATTGCAATAATATTGCTGAAATCCTAGTAAATATCCAAACAAATGTTTTATAAATCCAGCAAGTAATAATAGAGTTTGTGTGTTATTTTTGTAACTATAAAGAAAAAAATATATAAAAACACAATAAATTCCAACTAATACACATTCAATAATAAGGTTCATTATAAGTAATTATTTTATTATTATTTATAATGATTGATTTAATTCAACTTATATATTATTTTTGGTTGTTCTTAATTATTTTATAGATAACAATATATGAATAGACAACCACAACAAAGATATCAACCACAACAAGGATATCACCCACAACAAGGATATCAACCACAACAACAATATCAACCACAACAAAGATATCAACCACAACAAGGATATCAACAACAATATCAACCACAATCACAGCAAGGATATCAACAGCAAGGATATCAACAACAAGGACATCAACCACAACAACAATATCAACCTCAACAACAATTCCAACAGCAACAACAATCACAACAATATCAACAACAATATCCACTATTAGAAGATGGACCTCAACACATAAGTGTTCTTACAAATGTTTTTAATAGAAATAATGAAAACACAAATTTTACTTATATGATAAAAATGCCTAGGTATAATAACACCCTTTTTATTTTTAATGATAACGATCAAGATCACTTTACAGGTAAAAAAGGTGCAAATAACGCGGAAATACGCATATATAATTTTTATGCACCAAAAAAACTACCATATCCACATAGTGCTGGAATTCCTACAGGTTATTCTTCTGGAAGCAATGGAGGTTATACAGGATTAATGGATGTAGACCCTACAAATAAAAATGGAGAAGTGCCGTATAATAGTATTATTTTTGCTTATGTTGAAATTCTTTCATTATTTTATATATTTACAAATACATTTACTCAAATTATTTATTCCATAAACAATAACAAATCTGATTTAATTTCCACAAGTATATTTGTTGTTGATAGAGGTGTTTTAGAGTTTATAACATATTTACTTAAAAATATTAATTATTATTATTCTCTCTTTTATAATACTATTGAGAGACACGAACAGGGTTTAGAAAAAGGCACTGAATTATTTACACAAATACTTTTAAAAAAGACAAACCATTTTATACAAGGAATCCCAAAAGATAACAACAAACAAAAACAAGAAATGACAGCAGAAAAAGAAAGACAGAAAAAGATGGACGAAAATAAAAGAGCAGAAAAAGAACAGAGTGAAAAGCTAGAAAAGAGAAGAGAAGAGATAAGAGAAAAGAGAAGACAAGAAACAGAAGAAAGAGAAGAAAGAGAAAAGATAAGAAAAGAAAGACAAGAAAGAGAAGAAAGAGAAGAAAGTAAATCCTCAATAGGTAGTGATGCAGCAGAAGAAGAGAAAAAACTTGCAGAAGAAGAAGAGAAAAAACTTGCAGAAGAAGAAGAGAAAAAACTTGCAGAAGAAGAGAAAAAACTTGCAGAAGATGAAGAAAAACTTGCAGAAGATAAGAAAAAACTTGCAGATGATGAAAAAAAAAAAGATGAAAAAAAAGAAGAAGAAATTACTCAAGATGATGGGAAAAAAATAAAAAAAAGAATGAGAGAATTTTTAAAACTTATGAATAAATATAAAGATACAATTAAAGATGTAAATAAAAATGAGACAATTTTATACAAATTATTTATCACTTTAAACACAGAAATTGTTGATATGCCAACTGTTTATTATGAATCTTCTATGACAAATAAAAACGAACAGCATAAATATATTTATGTAAACCCATATGCACAATTTACAAAAGAAACAAATTTATATAATAATAAATATAATATAAAACTAAAAGAAAAACAAAAACAACAAAATTCTATCAATGAGAAATTAGAATATAATGTTAAAGAAATATTAAAATATTTGTTCAAAGAAGGAACTATTATTTATCTTGGAAAAGATTCCAAACCTTATGTAATTAAAAGTTACACATATATAAAGCCAGTTTTAAATGAAGATGATGCCGATGATGAAGAAGATGATGAGAAAGACCCATCAAAGAAACCGATCCCTGTAGAAAATGATGAAGATGATGTTTTGCATAAAAAAACCATTGTAATGAACGCTATTAAAATATCATATTTTAATAATAATAAAACAATATATACAACAATTAATTTGAATTTGTTTCCAGGCAAAACATTGCCAGCAGCGAATTCTCCAAATTTTAAATCCTTTATTTGTTTACAAAAACAAAATGATATATATAAAAAATGGGGTATTTTTAGTGGGATAGAAAAATGGCAAAAGTCAAAAAAAGATGATAGTCCTTTTGAAAATAATAAAAGTGTAATGCCAACTTTTATTGATGATGCTGTTTATAAAAAATTTGCTGAAAATGGAAACAACGAAAAAAACAACGAGCCACAAGACAATACCACAAGACAACAGAAAGAAGACGATACCAGAAGACAACGGACACGCCCACAAGACAATACCACAAGATATCAATCACGCCCACAAGACAATACAAGAAGATATCGAAGACAAACAAAAGGAGGCACCCGAAGACAAACAAAAGGAGGCACCCGAAGACATCGAAGACATCGAAAACAAACAAAAGGAGGCACGCGAAGACATCGAAGACATCGCCCACGAAGAAATTAACTCAACTACTAATTCTAAAAATTATGTTCATCCGACGCAGATACTGATAAATTAAATTTATGCAACGCTTCTTTTTGCATCTTTACCTGTGCCTGTTTTTTCGATTTTTCCAATACAGCTATTGCCGAATTTAGTTCTGTGTCAGAAATAATTCCATCATTGTTTGTATCTATAAGTTTATGTAAAACCCTATAACTATGAGGAACAATACACAATGAACTTTCTTCGTTAAATAAATGGTCAGATAAAACAGTAAATATGGCGGTCAAACCAAGCGCTGTATAAATGTCACGAGTGCCCATCCAAGACATTGCAAACACAAGAATTTGTTTGCTTAATGTATATTTCATGTATTCTTCAGTTGATTTACTAAATTGAATGGTTATAAATTTAGAACCCACGTTTAATAAAATCATAATAATACCAGCAAAAAATTTACTATTGTTTAAATACATTATGTGTTCGTGTACAAATGATAATAAATTGAAAGAGATTATTTTTACCATATATAAAGATTATAAAAATAATAATTCAAAATAAGGCTTGTTGTATAGATATTTATTTTTCTTAACTAAAATTAAATGTTTATTTTTCGTTATTTGGGTCTCTAATTCTTCAAGGGTTTGGGTTTAATATTGTGAATAATTTAAAAAGGATTCTTTTACATTGGTAGTTCCTGACACATCTTTTGCGCTATCTTTAGGAGGAATTGGGAGAGAACTCACTTTTTTACCAGTAGTTATATTTCTTTTTTTTTCTTCAATGGTTGCTATATCTGGTGTTGTTGTGTTGAGGGATGATGTTGGGTTTGATGCTGATGCTGATGTTGTGTTTGATGTTGTGTTGAGGGTTGATGTTGGGTTTGATGCTGATGTTGGATTTGATGTTGATGATGGTTTCGGTGTGGTTTTAGATGGTGGATTTTGCATATTTTCAAAATCAGATGACATTTGTGAATAAGCTAAACAAATCACTATTAATAATCCGAGCCCCATCGTTTTATTATAATTTGTTGTTGCGACTAATCCAATAACCAATAATAATCTTCCTAAAATAGTTCGAAATAAAAATTTATTTGAAATAATATAAATTATACACAATGCGACAATAATGATTCCAGCCATAGCCTTTTTATTTCTGCTTAATTCTTCTAATAGCATATATAAATTAGTTATATAAATTATTATCTACATTTTTATTAATAATGTCTTTAGCAATTTATGCTGCTCCATTTGATAATGACAATACAACTAATAATGATAACACAACATATACGAATGTGGAGAAAAAACGACAACAACATAACAGAACACAAAAAAGAAATCCACCTTCTGAAAAAGTCAATTCAATATTGGAAAAAATTCATTCGAATTTATACAATGAAGACAATAATTTGTTAGGAAATTATCCTTCTTCACACGAAAACAATGAACCTATTTTATTTAACCCACCTCCAAAACCGGAATCCATGAGTGGATACAAAATTGCAAGCAAGGAGAACAAGCAACCACATAAGGAACAAATGACTAACTTAGGCAATCAACCTCATCCTAATTATGAAAAAGACAATTTGGAGTTAAATAACATACAGGCGAATTATGGCGATTCTCACAGTGCTACTGAATATTATAAAAAAATGATACCTAATTATAAAGATAATTCTGCTGGACTTGGAGTTGGACATACACGCAGTAATGGACACTCAATGTCTGCAACATATGACAATGTTGCGAATGATGTTCTTCTTCAAAAACTGAATTATATGATACATTTGTTGGAAGAACAACAAGACGAAAAAACAAATAATGTTACTGAAGAAGTAATATTATATTCATTTTTAGGGATTTTTATTATATTTGTTTGTGACAGTTTCGCGCGTGTCGGCAAATATGTGCGATAAGTGTTTGCGTTTTGACTCATTTTCTTTTTGGTCGTTATAATTTATGAAATCCAAAAATATTATTAATGAATTTGTAATGAATCCTATTCGTAGATTATCAACTTTTATTTATAAATATTTTAAATTAAAAAAGGTAAATTTAAAACAATATCATATTCTTCACAATTTTTATATATTTTTGATTGTATTTATATTGCTGTTTAATAATAATTTATTTCATTTGATAATATTATTAATTATTATTTCATTGGATGCATTTTCAATAGTTGTATTACATAATTGCCCTCTGACAATATTAGAAAAGAAATATTTAAAGACGAGCCTTTTTGAACAAAGAAATAAATTAATAAAAAAAACAGGAATACCTTATAAATGTAACCATGAATATGAACAAACACTTGAAGGAGTAATTAATGTGTGGATGTTAATATCATCAAAATGTTTACTTATCATTTTTTTTAAAATGTGTAAATTTGTAAAAATTGAAAATGAAGCGGTGTAATTCAATTTCATTAATATCATATTTATATAATAATGGAAAATAATGTTAAGAAATCTAAAACTATAAACAAAACTATAAACAAAACAAAACAAATAAAGAAAGAAAAAAGAAAAGGAAAAAGATGTCAAAAATCAAAAGTTAATGTAATCAACGCCGTTAAAGAAAATTATAAATCTTTTTTATGTTTTGCTATTGCAATTTATTTGATTTCGTATGAAAATTTTTTATGGGGAATAAGTTCTTTTATCATAATTTCGTTTCTATGCTATTATTCTCATTATTTATTTCATACTAGAACAAATATATTTACTATAATACATAACTATCATCACGATAATGATAATATATTGTCATATTATTTGCAAATATTATATGAAATATCTTGTGGAGGTATATTACTTTTTTTACACTATTTTTTTAATATAAATATAGTTAATTATTGGATAGGACTATTTTGCGTATTGACGTATGCATCCGTTCATAATTATAATTATTCTATTTTAAAAATAAATAATGTTCATAAATTACATCACAAATATATAAAAATCAATTATGGTCCTGACCTACTAGATATAATATTTAAAACAAAACATCCGTCAGAAAGTAAAGTAGAAAATACAGACCATTATATTAATAATATAATATTATTTACACTTGTTGTTTTAGTAATAAAAAAGTATATCAATATAGATATATTAATTATTTTATTTGAAATATTGTTTCTTTTTTTATTTATTATATCTATTATGTTATGGTTAGATTTTACACGTGAAAATAATAAAGAATGGTATGATGGTATCATTTAAACCGGCTTTTAATCAATGACCAATGTTCTTTCTGGATTAAAAGTTGGACAAGCAAAATTATAGAAAAAATAGGCTGATGGACTCACTATTTCCGCCTTTGTTTTGAGAGAAATATTGTCTATCAATTTCCAATTATGCGATATGCGTTCAATGGCAGCGAATCCGAATTTGTGCTGATTTGCGACATTCCAAAACGCTATTTTAAATCCTTGAATAAAGAGTTCGTCGTTGCATTCGTCTTTATTTTCACTTTGAATAGAACCAAAACAAGAGAGAACCTCCTTGTCTCTCTCAATAAATGTATTGGATTTCTTCAAAAAATATACAGCAATAATTTTGTCTTTGATTGCAGAAACAATCATATGAATAAATATATTCTCCGTTTTTACTAATTCTACAATGTTGGCAGTTTCAGGCATAATAAATATGTCAAACTGATGCAGGTTTTCTTTGATAAAATCGAGTAATAAATACGTGTTTTTTGTTCCGATTTCTACCACAGAATGTGTTGCGATCAATGGAGCAGGTTTTCTCCACGAATCTACTGAAAAACCATATGTTTTATAAATACACATTGGCATAATTCCTGTTAATTCGTCTTCTTTCTTAAAGAGAGAAACGACAATGTTTTTGTTCATATGCCGTTGATTGTATTCGTGTGTTTGAATAATTTGTGGGGCAATGCCTTGTTTTCTTTTAGATTTGTCTACACATAAATAATCTGCATAATAGACGGGAAAGTCTAGTCTTTCATTTGATTTTGATTTTGACGCCTCTTGTTTGATAGAAACCAACAGAGGACGTGTTGTCATTGTTCCAATGAGTTTGTCTTGTTCAATAATTTGTGAATTTTTCTCGTCATTCAATAATTCCTGCTCAGTGTAAAAAGAAATAAAACAAGGATGGTTGTGTCCTATAAAATATGATATTACATTTTTTTCTTTTGGAGAGAAAACATTGTCCCCATTTCTTAAATAATTCGATTTAATAATATTCATAAATTTACCGAGTTTATTTTTATCTATTTGAGAAACAATACTCGTTGTAATATCTTTAAAATTGGTGTATTTATTTTTTTGTGGTAATTCGTGCATTATTATACCTGGCGGAAATATCATGTAATATATATCATAACAATGAAATACGGGTTGATATATCCAAAATCCGTATTTCATACGAAAATAAGCGAATATGGTTGCAACAACAATGAAACACACAAATAATGCGTAATAATACATTGGATTAATGTGATAAAAAAGAGGGAGGAGTTTTACGAATAATTCGGAAAAATTGAAATGCTTTTCTCTTGACTGGCAACATACAACTACCACATACAACTAACCCAAATATGACACAACGACAACAACAGATTATTGAAGAATATTTATTTGATGTCTTTGTCAAATTAGAAGGTAATGGAGAGAAAAGTAAGAATTGGTGGAACAATGTCTTTATATTAGAAGCGATTACAAGCATGGGACAGCGCGATTACACTATTGCTACTTTTTGTGAACCAGACAAATTCTTTCAATTGGATGCAGAAGACAATGAGGACGAAGACGCACCTGAAGAAACTAATGACGATGAAGACGATGAAGACGATGAAGACGATGAAGATGATGAGAATGATGACGACGACGACAGTTTTAGTAACTTTACAATTACAAGAAGACACAAAGCAGTTGATAATTATTTGGAGAATTATTATCAACACGAAGATTATTATTATTATTTTATGATAGCAACAACAGGGGAAAGAGGAAAATCAAGCGAACAAGAACAAGTGTTACAGCAACAATATTTGTATGTGTATACGCTTGAAAATTCCGAATATTTTATGAATAAGTTTATTTATGGAGATGATGTAATGTTAAAATAATTAACCATTTTTCTGTTTTTATATTTGTTTTCTGTATTGCATTAACAAAAATACAAAAAATTGAAATGCTTTTTCTCATTCATTGAACCATTAACTTATCAATTTTCACCAAGTAAATGGCATCTTATTGCGACGAATTCAGTTTTGACGAAGTGTTTGAAGATCCGTCTTATGTTCAAGTTTGTGTGAACAAATCAAGCCCATATCCATTGCAAGAAGAAAACGAAGACGAAGAAGATGAAGAAGACGACCATGATTACGAAAAAATAAAATTTTCTAAAGAACAAGACTTATTCGAAATGAATTTGAATGAATTGGAATTTATCAAAGAATCAATGACAGAAGAACAAATGGACCATTTTTGGAAAAAAATGTCTGATAGTAGATGTAGATATAGTTGCGACAATAAAATGAATATATATCCTATTTATAATTTAGTTCAAGAAGATGAAGAAGATGAAGAAGATGAAGAGGATTCAACTAAACAGAAGTTCGATTTGTATTTTCATAGAGAAATAATGACGGTTTAATTTTAAGGGATTTGATTGAGATAGATTGGGTTTAACTAACTAACTAACTAACTAACTAACAACTTTTTTCTCTCTTTTTCTTAAAGTTCGTATCTAATATTTTCATCTCTAATATTAATATAACTAGAATCAGAAGCAGAAGCAGACGGTGATGTTGCATCCGATGGCATTGCATTAATGGAATATCTTGAAGAACTGTTTGAAAGAGGAACAAGAGTCAACTGAGAAGATGGAGATGATGAAAAAGAAAAAGGAGAATTAAACATATATCGTGAAATGGAAGGAGAATTTACTATAGTAGAACTAGAAGTAGAACTGGAAGTATTGTCAACTGTTATCAATGGCACAAGTCTATCATTTATTTCTTTATTCATCAATTGAGACCCTTCAAATAATTTACAATAAACAGAATATTTGTCATCTAAAAATGTTTTTCCATCAATACTACGATGATTTCTATTTAGTAATAATATTTTGTAAATATCAATACTTAATATATAAAAATCCTTTGAAGTTGTCAATTCTTGTTCCATTGTGCTTTGAATTGCCAAGAACAATTCAACTGAATTAATAATTCCGACAAATAATGCAATTATACACGTAATGAGAGAAATCGTTTCTTGTTGCATATATGGCTGCAGCCCTACACTAAAAACACTATTTGCGGCAGAAAATATAATGGTTGGAATACGAAAGTATTTCAATAAACTTTTGAAATTATAATAACGCATTTTATGATAATTACTCATCAATATACAATTTTCTCTAATTTTTCCCAACACATTTTCAATGTCATTGCTCCATTGTGTAGGATTGGAGGTCTCTCTATCTTCTTCTTCTAGCATATATATATCATACATTATTACAAACAATAACACCCTCATCTATTATTTTTATCGGAACACCTAATTATTTGAGAGAACCGGCACACATTGAATACAACAATCTATTTGTAAAATATCCAACAAAAATGGTAACAAGCAAATTCAATTGAATTAGCATGGTTCCATCTGACTTTCTACGAATTAGATTAAAAAATAAATTGCCTAATACAACGACAAAAGAGAGAAACATAATGATAGCCATAATATAATAATAAAGGCAGTATTTCACAGGCAAGGGTCCGTATAACAAATTCATCAAATCCGACATTTATGTTATAACAAGAGATAAAATTATGCGGGTTTTCTTAATATATATAAAAATTGAGAATCATATCCACATTTTAATAAATCTATTTTTCCGTCAATAATAAATCCACATTGTTGCGCAATTGTCAATATATCGTCATCCGTTTCAATGTATAGAATATGCTGATTTTTACGAACACCTGAACCATTAGTAAATTTGAACTTTTCATTAAAAATAGCAATGTTTTTACTGCTATTCAAATCAAAATCGGCACTATATACGAAATCGTGAAAATGAACCTTTGTTTTAGTAATTCTTTTTTTTGCATATTTTTGAGGACTTACAATGAGAAACCCTTGCCCAGCAGGAAGAATTGGGTCAAAATTATCTCTGTCTACCAAATGTAAAATAAAATATCCACCTGGCATTAACCAATTCATAACATTGGTAAAAAATCGCTCCTTATTTTTTATATGATAAATAGTAAAATACATACATAAAATATGTGTAAAATAATTAAATTGGAAATTTAATGCACCCGTTGCATCGCCTACTATGAATTCTGATGAGGGAAATGTTTCCTTTGCCTTTTTTACCATTGCTTCAGAAGCATCTAATCCAATCGCGTGATATCCTTGTTCTTCTAATTTAGACACGTGGTGTCCTATACCTGACCCAATGTCTAATATGCGACTTTCACTTGTTGGTTCGGTTTTATTGATAATTTGTCCGATTTCATAATCGTCCTTCATACTACTATAAAATAAATCGTCGTAAATGCTAATATAAAAATCGTCATAAATGTCATTTCCTTCTTTCAATATAAATTTTTCTCCTTTTTCTTCATTGTCTCGTTGTTCATATCCTTCTTTCAATTTTCGTCTCATTGAAACTGTATTTAACAAAACAACCAATATTAAAAACAATAAACAAAACAATAATATTTTTCCCCAATTTGACATTGCATTGTATATTTTCATATATGTATTATTATATTTTTTTTTGTATAATTTAATAATATGTCTTTTACTAGTGTTTCTGAAATAAATGATATCAGAGAACCCAAAATGTTTAAAGGGATTTCCTTTTCCAAATTCAAAAAATCTGATGTGAAAAAAGAACTGCTTAATAGTTTATTCAAATCAAAAATAGAACCTGCTTGTTATTGGAGTGCAGAATTAATTTGCGCCGGACATTATAGTGATTTGTGGGACATTATTTTACATTTTTATAGTAAAAATATACATATTGGTAATGCTAAACTCGCGATTTTTTTGGATTTAAGAATACAGCATTTTAAAGAAATTATTAATGTAGGATATCTTGGAGGTAATGAATTAAAATTGCGAAATAATTTGAAAATTCGCAAATTATTCTGTGAAATCATATGCATTTTATGTGTATGTAAAAGACAACACAGCTTTAATGATATCGTTATTAAAGCGGATGATTTTGATTTGACAAACATTACAGATAAATTTAAAGCTCCGTCATCACACTATGCGGATGATGTTATTTTAAAGGATGACCCAAAAGAATTGTCTATTTCTACGAATGAATTGTTGTATAATTTATCGTCTGATTGTAAAAATAATATTAATGCGTGTTATTGGATTGAATGGATGGTTGAGTTTGAACTCATTTGTAAAAACAAAAAGATGAAATTAAAATGTGAGAGAAGAAGTTATTTTAAAGTAGACACGAAATATCAAATGGATATTATTTGGATTATTTGGGATGTATTATTGAAAGAAAGTGAAACTCATTGTAAATTAACACAGAAAATCGTGAAAAGTTTGTTGAATTTATTTTGTTTGAAATATAGTGGAAATTGTTGCAAAAAACGGAAATATATATTGTATTTTGTTGTTTCTTTATTGACCGAAAATGTGAATTTAAAAGACGAAATTCTTCGCGAAGTACAAAAAGAAATGATTTCTCTCGTTGTTGAACGAGTAGACAATATATACAAACAAATTAAACAACAAGAAGAATCTCCTGGAATGGATTATTTGTTTAAAAATGTCAAGAATACCAATTTTGAAAAGACCATTGAAAAACTGGACAAGATGAATTCATTCAATGAAGAGTTTGTTCCTAGAAATTAGTGTCATCGTCGGAATTATAATATTTGGTTCCAAGTGTTAAAAATATTTGTTTGTGTTCCAAAATAAAATGCGGGAAACGCCATTCCAGACAAGGTTCGTTGAAAATGATTTGCAAAAAATGAAGATATATACATATATAAAAAAGCTATTACTAACCCAACTACCGCGACTTGAATAATAGATAATAAAACCTTGTGTTTTTTATATTTTTTTGCTAATTTTGTAAAGAATGTGTCTATCAATCTTCCGAGTATTAATCCGACCAATCCAAAAATAAGTGTTTCTACCACTATTAAAAAACTAGTATGTGGCTCAGTATAATCAGTCGGAGTAACAAAGACACCTTTAAAAAGCATATATATTATATATATATAAAAGTATGAAAGGTCAACCACTCTTTTCATTAAATAATGCAGAAT
>Ga0315275_10001930_pt1 | contig 18544 bp, 19 predicted proteins | sample YL17G03_0_MG_FD_205557 | JGI IMG/M metagenome (GOLD analysis project Ga0315275, IMG submission 205557) | Sediment microbial communities from Yellowstone Lake, YNP, Wyoming, USA - YL17G03_0 | ecosystem: Environmental > Aquatic > Freshwater > Lake > Sediment | place: USA: Wyoming | collected...
AAGATTAAAACGGCAGCTTTGTCTCCCGGAGGAATTTAGCACTCTCCTCCGGAAGAGCTGTATTGATAAACATCCCTGAACCGAGCTCAAAACCAGCCACCTTCGATAAGCGCGGGACTACCGTAAGATACCAGTGATAGCATTCTTCTTCATCCTCTTCCAGAGGGAGGGAACGGATTACATAGTTAAAGTCTGGATTGTCAAGCCCGTAATAGAATTTAGCCATGACTGTCTTCAGGGTAATGGCTAAATCATTCATCTCCTCCGGGGTGATGCTCCCAAAAGAGGCGGCGTGCCTTTTCGGGAAAATCCAGGTATGGAAGGCTGAAAGGGCAGCGTAAGGGATAAATGCTACAAACGACTTTCCTTCCCAGATAATCCTATCACCATCTTCCAGTTCTTCTTTCAACGTGCGGCAGAAGACACAATCTCCCGTATCATCAAAGTAACGGATTGCTTCTTCCATTCTCTCTCTGACCTGGCTGGGAACGACTGGCGTAGCAATGATCTGAGAATGGGGATGTTCCAGGGATGTGCCTGCTCCCTCTCCATGATTTTTAAAGATTACCACATGTTCCACACACTTATCCTTATATGCAGCTAAAAAACAATTTTTATATACTTCAATAATACATCGAACCTGCTCAACTGGCAGCAAAGCCGTAGTCATGTTATGGATGGGAGTTTCAACCAAGACCTCATGGATGCCCTTACCGTTTATCGACCTTTTGATTCCTTCAATCCTGCGCTTGCAGTCCCCTTCCCGGGAAAGGGCGGCAAACTTATTGGGTACAACCCGAACCTTCCAGTCTTTTCCAGTACTTCCTATGCGGCACACTTCACCTGGCGTCTTATCTTCATTGCCAGGGCAGAACGGGCAGGTGGGGACATAACCGGGAATTTCTTTCTTTTCCTTATTTTTTTGAACAAACTCCTCTGGTTTTTTAGCCCTCTCCGTTGCAACGATTACCCACTCTCTGGTTATCAGGTTCTGGCGGATTTCAGGCATAAAGATTATCCTCAGTCTTTTTCATACTAAAAATTTTAACATCTCTATCTTAGAATACAAGAGAAGTTTTAATTGTTGCTTTCACAGTTCATCGAGTACCATATATCATCCTCGGATTAGCACTCACCGGCCCGTGCATGGTGCTCGTATCGTTGAGGTCGATGTATGTCAAGCTCAGTCTGTACACTAACTCAGGCACGCCTGTTCACATGCTGGCTGGCCGCAGCCTCCGCAGCCGGGTGTTGGATCACACACATCGCCGTACTGGTCACCATCTGCATTTAACTGCTGGCTGTTGCAGATGTTAGAGCAGTTGTCGCAGACATCACCGACTCCGTCACTGTCAGAATCGAGCTGATCCTGGTTTGTGGTATTAGGACAGTTATCACAGGCATCCCCATAGGTATCACCATCACTATTAACCTGGCCCGGATTGGGAACGGTCGGACAGTTGTCAACATCATTCGTAATCCCATCATTATCTGCATCGTTATCGTAGTGGAGGATCGTAGCAGGATCACCGAAAAGCGTAAAGGTCTGAACAAGGTCTGATGTTGTACCATGGTGGGTATACGACTCAATCTTGGCAAAGGTTACGACAGACCCGATCACATGATTATTCTTATTGAAAATCTGGTCAAAGATCCCTTGCCCCAAGAAATTATGCTCCCAGGTATAGCCAAGACCGGTAGGGGAGAAGCATGCTACAGCACCCTTATCAGACTGCCTGAGGAGCTCTTCAGCCATGCAGTAGGCATTCGATGGATCAGGATAAGCATAAAAGCCATTGAAACACGTCAACGTGATAACAAAGCTCGGCATCCCGCTGTTGGTTAGATTCGCAACATCTATAAGATGAAAAAGGAATCTGTCGTAATAATTCGGGTATTCCGATTCATACGACCAGTTATACCAATTTCCATGACCGACATAGACGGTTATCAACCTGCCTTGAGCAATATTGTTCATTAAGTCAGCTTTGGCATCAGGATTGCCTTGAGGATAGGGGCCATAGAGCCTCTGATAGACCCGATAGGGCGTAATATTCGTCGGGAGGTACCCCTTGATAAGGGTCTCGTTAATCTGTTCAAAAACTTCCTCCCCGGACTGGTCTACATCATCTGCCACAAAAAGGGCTTTGCTCTGCCAGTCCTGCTTTTCTGACTGCTCATAATTCAAGATCTTATTCACAACCCCAGTTACATCTGCCGCACTCCTGACTGCAATCCTACCGATGAACATGTCAGGGAGGATATCGTCACCAGAAACACAGGCAAACCAGTTATCTGTGGGGGTATCTCCCACGCCATATGTTTGGAAAAGATGGGTGGGCACATAGCTCTTTGTATCAGTACCTAAGTTGTCTTTATAGTCCAGAGTGGCATCCCCTACCAGCAACACATAGAGGGGAGATGGAGGCTGGTAATGCTCATAGGCATATTTCAGAAAATCTTGAATTGCCTGGGGATTAGATATGCCGTAACTGAATTCGTCATACACATCACCCATCTTCACCACTATCACCCGCTTACCCTGCGAGGCGCGGTATGTGGCCAAAGGTTGGATGGCATTATATAAATCTTCATGGGTAATGATAATGTAGTCTGCAGCGTTCTAGGTATCCTTGAGATTGGAGACTACATCCGTTTCAATCAATGGAGGAGTATCTGTACTCCCAGTGGTTATCGCCAAGTACTTCTTACTCCCTGAGATGGTGTCCTCAAACCTTAGGGTGTATCCCTCTATAGTGGTATTGGTTACCTTCTTGGGATTGGTAGTATCCGTTATATCAAAGAGTAAGATGTCCGGAGAGGTAAACCCGGTCACATCCATCTCATATGCGCCTGAGCCATCTCCATTAAACGTGAGCCGATTGTTTTCGGCTACATACATGTCCTTATAGGTGAGATCAAACCCGTTGAAATAAACCGTATCAACGGTTGCGCCGGTGCCACCTACTGACTTCACGTTGAGCATATTTGTGCCTTCCTGTAAATAGCTCTGAGGAAAGGTCACTGTCTTTTTTAACTCAATCTGTCCGTTCCAGAGGTCATCCGATACCACATTGTTATTTATCAAGATCTGGGTGTGGTGATCAGGATTAACCGCGTCATCAGTCTTCCCGCGGAACTCAAAGGTCAAGGTGCAGGTAAAACCATTGTTTGTCAATATATTGTTCAGTAAGAAGTTGATAGGAAAGGTGATAGGTAGTGTTTCTGGTGGTTGCGACTGTGGAAATATTCTCCAGAACCAGTGATCCTTACCTTCACCGTTAGGAACTTTTTGCCAGTAAAGAAGATCATTTTCGCCATGGTAGAGATTATTGAACGACGTTAGTAGCTGCCCGCCTCTCAACGTTCCATCGACGGAACTCATTCTCAGTCCGTCGGTAGATTCGACAGACAACCAGTAAACATCATCCTTTGTATAGGTACTCTCAAAAGGAGGGGCATAAAAGAGAAAATAATCTGCCATATTAAATTGTCCGTCGTCTTCTCCCTGGAATAAAATTGGTATCTCCACCCCGAGGTGCTTCAGGTGGATCTTCCGGGGATCAATCGTCCCTAACTGCCAGAGGGATGAAAGGTTTGAATACCCGATTTTATACATGCCTTCTCCGCTCAGGTGAACCTTCAGGTCAGCAATCCCATTCGTCTCCGCTCTGATAATATCTGCCCTCTGTACTCTCGCTTCCCCTTCGTACCTGCCCAGGCTTTCATAATTCACCAGGAGCTTCTGGAGCATCTCCTCGTAGGGGAGTTCCTCACTGCTGAAGGTGAGGGGTTCAATCTCACCCCCTTCAAAGCTCACCCGGATGAGCAGATTCCGGTATACCCTGAGCTTCTTCTTCACCGGATTGTACTGGAAGGGACAGATATCTACTTTTGCTACCTTCTGCCCCCGCATGTACCCGGTCTCGGATACCTGAACGAGTTTCCCGGGTATATAGCTGTCCCGGGAATATGCCTCCTTATCCCGGTAAAATACCTCCTTCAGGAAGATCTCTCCCCCCTTCTCCTCTACGGCCTTCTGAGGACAGGGGTAGATGTTCAGGCCGGAGAGTTCTTCCGCATCAGCCTGGATTACCTCTACCTTCACCGTACCCCGGGATGGAATACCGACCAGGATACCCCTCGTAGGTAATTGAGGAGAACCAGCGGTTTCTGCCCTGCCCCATCCATCAACGGTAATACGCTGGTAGAGAGTTTCTCCTACCTTTTTTCGCTCCTGCTCAAAATCACCGGTGTTGATCTTTACCATCACCTCATCTGCACTGCCTCTGATAAGATTAACCGAAGAACCAGCCAAAAGCAGTGAGGGAGTAAGCCATAGGAATAAGCAAAGAAGAAATCCCTTCATTCTTATCATCCCGTTTGCATCCTTTCTAAACAAGATCGCAAATCCTGTCAGTCTTCGAGATCTGAAAATCTGAATCTCTTTCCTCTCCAGCTAATTTCAGTTTTATAAAATTTACCCTTGAGTAATAACCAGTAAGGTTTTTTGGGGTGAAGTAAGAGATGAAGACCTTTTTTTTGCCGGTGAATTAATGGACAGGTAATGGCTGGAGCCTTCCTATCTCACCACCTTCCTCAAGAAACAAGTTGATTATATCACAGCAATCAACAGCCGACTACAGCGCCGGAGAAAACGGCACAGGTCTGGAATTGAGAACAGGTATGAGCAGGCCCCATGAGGTCTAATAACTCATTTTCATAATAGCTCACAATTTTAGGTGGTTCATAGGATATCCCGTTTTCCACCTGCGGCTTATCTTTTTCCTCCATTCTATCTTGCCCTCACAGGAGCTCTGTCAACAGACCCTTTTCTTTGAACTCTTCGATAAAACCTACGATGTCTCGAGAAAGGTCGTAACCGTCCTCCACCTTAAATTTACCCTTTACTTCAGAAGCAATATCTTTAAGACTGTGCTTCCCATCGCAGAGTTTGAAAATGACCATAGCCGTGTGATTCAATACATGAGCAGTGTCATTCTTTGGATCATAGAGCATCAATTCTGTTCCAAGATCCTGCAGGAGAAGATCTTCTCGTGCTGAAGGATAAGTCTCTAAACTAATCATCGTCCCTTTTAAATGCTTTATTCACTTTTTCTTTTTATACCGAAAACATATATTATTATACCAATAATAATTTACGTCAACTATTGTCTGGCTTAATGAAATGCCCGCCTTTCCAGATTTTCGGCGAATAATTTTACCAGGCCTGGATCGAACTGGAAACCTGCAACCTTTTTAATCTCAGCAACAGTTTCTTCTGGTGAAAAAGCAGGGCGGAAAGGCAGATCAGAACGAAGGAAATCATAGGTCTCTGCTAAAGCAATGATTCTGGAACCCATAGGTATTTTCTCTCCTCTCAAACCATCTGGGTACCCCTTACCATCAAACCTTTCATGATGATGCCGGATTAATGATTGAGCAGGTTTCAGACAATCAGCATCTTTAACAATCTTTTCACCTATTTCTGGATGTTTCTGCATGACAGCAATCTCTGCAGGATTAAGCTTGCCGTTCTTGGAAAGTATATCTTCTTTAATCCAGATCTTCCCGACATCATGGAGCAGGGCTGCCATCATAATATTCTCTTTTTCCTTCGGAGAGAGATTGAGCATATCTGCCATCCATCCTGAATAGTCAGCCACTCTTACCGAATGACCGGCGCCAATAATATCCCTCTTGTCTAAGGCCTTGACTAAGATCTCAACAGTCTTTTTATATGCATCAAGGAGCTGATTATAATGAACAAACGTATCCTCGCGTGTATTACCTATTCCCACCTGATTTTTCTGCAGAGAAAAACCAATGGCCTCCAGATCACTTCTTCGTATGCGGTGATGCCCTCCCGGTGTTTTTAATGACTTGAGCTTTCCAGAATAGATATAATTCTTAATAGTTTGAGATGTTACATTAAGGAGTTCAGCAGCCTCGCCCGTATTAAGAATCTCTTTTTGGATTAGCAGAGCCTTTTTCATTTCTTCCCCCTCCGTTAAGTTTTAATGAAAATTAACTAAGCACACTAATAATCGTATTTACTATAGATTAACCTTATTAAACTTGTCAACGTATTTTGTAATTGAGTATTGCACTTGCGGAATTACAAAATTATATAAATATCATCTCAAGAACCAACACATTTTCTTTCTTATGTGTGGCTTTCTCGTTCTTTTAACACCCTTTGAGCTTTTCTCTGTCGGTAGCGGAGTAAAATATTGATGGGACCGGAAATAAAATAGAGGAAAAAGAGAGAAAAGAGCATAAACTGAGGTTCAGCCCCGACAACAATAATTAACAAGATGACAACAATCAGGGAACTGAATGGTTTCCTCTTTGCAAGTTCCAGATTTTTAAAGCTGTTGTACTTCACATTACTCACCATCAGGAAGGCAATAGCGTAGGTGAGCAGCAGCACTGGCAGATATTTGGTATCTTCAGGAATTCTCAGATGGTTAAAGAGGATAATGACCGACACTATCGTCCCGGCTGCTGCAGGGGAAGGCAACCCCTGAAAGAATCTATTTTCAACCGTGTTGATCTGGACATTGAAACGTGCCAACCGCAAAGCAGCACATATTACATAGAGGAAAGCTGCAAGCCATCCCCATTTTCCAAATGGTTTCAGCGCCCAGGCATAAACCAAGAGCCCCGGTGCAACCCCAAAGGCAATAAGGTCAGCTAAAGAATCGTATTCGACACCGAAGTCGGTATTTGTTTTAGTGAGGCGGGCAATCTTTCCATCAATTGCATCAAAGATTGCAGCAAAGATAATAGCCCAGGCAGCCTTTAAATACCTCCCGCTCAAGGTGTGCAGAGTCGAGTAGAAACCAAAAAGAAGTCCCATCGAAGTGAAGATGTTGGGAAGGAGATAAATCCCCTTCTTCATGTTTTCAATTCTTCGCCTTCTTCGCTCACTCTTTTTAATCTGGTAGCTCATATAAGGGTTCGCGTTCAGCTATTCATTGAAAAAACATGAAGCTGAAAGCTGATGGATAACAGCTCTTAGAATTCCTTCTTTTCAATCCAGTTCATCATGCTCCTGAGTTCCTTACCAACCTTTTCAATGAGGAGCATCCTTTCTCTCTCCCTGAGTTTCTTGAACATCGGTCTCCCCGCCATGTTTTCCAGGATATATTCCCGGGCAAAACTTCCGTTCTGGATCTCTTCCAATATCCTCTTCATCTCTTTTCTGGTCTCTTCGGTAATGATTCTCCTGCCTCTGGTCAGATCTCCGTATTCAGCGGTATCGCTTACCGAATACCGCATGTAGGCCAATCCCCCCTCATAGAACAAATCTACAATCAGCTTTAATTCATGGAGGCACTCGAAGTAGGCAATCTCCGGCTGGTATCCTGCTTCAGTCAAGGTATCAAACCCTGCCTTAATCAACTCAGATACTCCGCCGCACAGAACACACTGCTCGCCGAAGAGATCAGTCTCGGTCTCTTCCTTAAAGGTCGTCTCTATGACGCCTGCTCGGGTGGAACCAATACCTTTGGCATATGCCAGAACCTTTGCCCGGGCCTTGCCTGTGTAATCCTGATGGATGGCAATGAGAGAGGGGACCCCCTGTCCTTTCGTATATTCTCTCCGGAGGAGATGGCCGGGTGCTTTGGGAGCAACCATGATGACATCAATATGGGGTGCTGGTACAATTTGACCAAAGTGGATGTTAAAGCCATGGGAAAAAAGAATCGTTTTTCCTTCTGTCATGTTGGGAGCTATCTCTTCCCTATAAAGTCTTGCTTGAACTTCATCGGGGACCAAGATCTGGACAATTTCTGCCTGCTTGGATGCTTCGGCTGCACTCAATGGCTTAAACCCATGCTCTAAAGCAATCTTATAATTCGGTGTACCAGGTACTTCCGAAACGATAACTTCCAATTCGCTATCCCGTAAATTTTGAGCCTGGGCATGGCCCTGGCTTCCATAGCCAATGATTGCAATCCGCTTCCCTTTTAATATACTGGTATCCGCATCTTTATCGTAATAAACCTTAGCCATTACTTCCCCTTTCTAATCTTTCTGATTCGTTCTGCTTTTCTTTCTTCACTGCTTTCTCTTTTTTGCTTCCCCTGCTCAGGGCAGCTTTACCAGTCCTTGCGACTTCCAGAATCCCCATGGGACGGAAAAGATCAATGATTGCTCTGATCTTCCCTTCATCTCCGGTAATCTCTATCGTGTAGGAGGCAGGACAGACGTCTACCACCTTCCCTCGGAAAATATCCACAATTCCCAATATTTCAGAACGGTTAGCATCATCAACTTTCACTTGGATTAATGCCATTTCCCGTTCAACAAATTCTCCCTCTGTGAAATCAATAACCTTGACAACATTGACCAGCTTGTTCAACTGCTTAGTAATCTGCTCCAGAATCTGATCATTACCCCGGGTAACAATAGTCATACGGGATAGCGTAGGATCAAGGGTTTCAGCAACAGAGAGGCTTTCTATGTTAAAACCCCTGCCGCTGAATAAGCCAGAAACGCGGGAGAGCACACCTGGTTGATTGTCAACTAACACGGAGATAGTATGGCGCATAGTCCCTCTTACAGCAGGATCATCTTATGAATCGGGGCCCCTGCCGGCACCATGGGATAAACATTTGCATCAGGATCAATCCAGAAATCCATGACGACAGGCTGTTGAAGAGAAAGTGCCTTTTTTATTACCGGCACCACCTCTTCAGGTTTCTGGGCCCTCAATCCCACTGCACCATAGGCCTCAGCCAGTTTAACGAAATCAGGTGAGGTCTTGAGACAGGTGGCTGAGTACCTCTTCTGGTAGAACAACTCCTGCCACTGTCTCACCATTCCGAGACAGTGGTTATTCAGGATGGCCACTTTCACGGGGAGCTGATACTGCACGGCAGTTGCCAGTTCCTGGATGTTCATCTGGATACTGCCATCTCCCGCAATATCAATTACCGTCTCATGGGGAAAGGCTACCTGGGCACCTATCGCTGCAGGCAAACCATACCCCATGGTTCCCAATCCACCTGACGTCAGGAGCTTTCGTGGTTGATCAAACTTGTAGTACTGGGCGGTCCACATCTGGTTTTGACCAACCTCGGTACTAATAATAGCATTGCCCCTGGTCAATTCATATATCTTTTCAACCACGTACTGAGGTTTTATAACCCCATTCTGTTCGTAGGTCAAGGGATAAGCCTTTTTCCACTCGTCGATCTGGGAAAACCATTCCCTGCGCACCTTGCGCCAGTCTTCCTTCGAATCAGCAACTAAGGTATTCAACCTCTTCAGGGTGTTCTTGGCATCTCCCACAATGGGGATATCAACCCGCACATTCTTACTGATGGACGTTGGATCAATATCAACATGAATGATGGTGGCTGAGGTAGCAAAGTGATCAATGCTCCCTGTAACCCTGTCATCAAACCTGGCACCGATTGCAAGGAGGAGATCGCAATTCGTAACCGCCATATTGGCCCAGTAGGTCCCGTGCATCCCCAGCATGCCAAGAGAGAGCGACTCCGTAGCCGGGAAACAACCAAGCCCCATCAGAGTAGTGGTAACAGGAATCTTCAGGGTGCGGGCAAAGGAAACGAGTTCTTCTGAGGCATTGGAAGAGATAATCCCTCCCCCGGCATAAATCACTGGCTTTTTAGCCTTCAGAATCTCCTTGATTGACTTCTGAATCTGTCCGGCATGTCCGTTATACGTCGGGTTATAGCTCCTGAGATGGACTTTTTCCGGAAAAGAAAATTTCGATTTTGCATTCATGACATCTTTTGGTAAGTCCACCAGCACTGGCCCCGGTCTCCCTGTCCGGGCAAGGTAGAAGGCTTCGGCAATTATCGTTGGAAGTTCCTTTGCGTCCTTCACCAGATAATTATGCTTGGTACAGGGGCGGGTAATGCCTACAATGTCTGCTTCCTGGAAGGCATCGTTACCAATGAGCGGTGTCGGGACCTGCCCTGAGAAGATTACCACGGGTATTGAGTCCATATACGCCGTGGCAATGCCGGTCACGGTATTGGTTGCACCAGGGCCTGAAGTAACCAGGCACACCCCGACCTTTCCGCTCGACCGAGCGTAACCATCAGCGGCATGCACTGCTCCCTGTTCGTGCCTGACCAGGACATGGCGGATTGGAAAGTCAAACAACTCATTGTAGATATCCAGCACCGCGCCGCCTGGGTAACCGAAGATAACTTCAATCCCTTCCCTTTTCAGGCACTCCAGGAAAATTAAAGCACCTTTCTTCTCCATGTTCATTCACCTCTTGTAATGTGAAAAAAGGCTAAGGGCCATTCTCTCTAAGCCTTTAGCCTCTCAACGGATCAACTGTTCCGAGACATTCTATGTTTCAACGGAGTCAGTTGTTCTGCCGATACCGCTTCAGTATCTCCTCGATCTTGTCCCTCCCAGCGAGCTTCATCTTTTTGAGTCTCTTTAATTCAATTTCTTGATCGGCGGTAAGATAAGATTTGCCATTGAGATCCTCAAGCTTTTTCTCTAACTCTCCATGTTCCTCTACATATCTTTTAAGTTCAATATCCTTGTCAATGTATTTTTCTATCAGCTCTAAATCCCTTTTCTCCACCTATGGTTTCCTCCCTTTGAACCTTGACGAAGAACGTGTTTATTACAAATTACTATAACCCTCCCGGTTTGTCAATCCTCATAGAATCCGCTTTCCTTCCATAACGATCTCTGCTTCAGGGGCACGGCAATAGAGTGGTCGTATTTCATCCTCTTTAAGGATTTCTTCCCGTTTGAATTTCTCCAGACCGAGTTTTGCTAATACCGAGGCACGGGTTTGACAGAGATAGACAGGTGCAAAAAAGTGGTCATCCTTGTCACTTCCCAGTTTATCTTGATACACTTCAGCTCCATCCCCTAAAAAAATAACCGGCCCTTTCACCATTTCCAAGAGATCATCAGGCTTGAGGACAAGATCAGAAGTCAGTTTTTTTAAGGTTCCTCGTCCGTTACCTTTATAGAGGGCTGTATATATTTCTCCTTTCCTCGCATCTATGATCGGACAAACCATACAATGCGTATAAGCGAGGTTATGTGCCAGAACATCGAGAGTTGGGATCCCTGCCACCCTTTTCCCGGCAGCGAACGCAAGTCCTTTAACAGTGCTTATCCCTATCCGGAGCCCTGTAAATGAGCCAGGCCCCAGAGATATGGCAAAACCATCAATTTCCCGAATGGAAAGTTTAGAGTCTTTGAGAATCTGGTCGATTGATGGGAGGAGTCTTTCTGAATGGGTAGAAATTACATTCAATATGTATTCAGCGATAAGATGTTCACCCTCGGTAATGGCTACACTGCCAACTTTCGTGGAAGTCTCAAGAGCAAGGATTTTCATCGACCGCTATTCGGTAAATATCCGGGCAATGTCATTATAGAAGGCAAAGATCATGAGCAGAATCAAAAGGAAGAGGCCTACCTGCTGGGCAATTTCCATTTTCTTCACGCTCAACGGTTTCCCCTTAATCGCTTCGATTGAAAGAAAGAAGAGATGCCCACCATCAAGGATAGGGATAGGAAGAAGATTCAGTATCCCGAGATTGATACTCAGTACCGCCATGAAGTGGAAAAAGACAAGGTACCCTGCCTTGGCCATCTTCCCGGCCATCTGAACAATGAGGATCGGACCGCCAATGGTCTTGGCCGGTATCACCCGTTCAATCAGTTTCACAATACTGAGTATGGTAAGCTTGCTGATCTCGTACGTCTGAACCAACCCCTTAAAACTGCCCACGAGGGGATTGTAACGCACGGTAATATATGAACCTGAAGATTCTATCCCAATCTTAAACGTTCTTCTCTCCTGACCAAAGATATCCTTCACCAGTGTGGTCTGAGGTGTAACACTGATGTTCAGGTGATCTTTCCCCCTCATAACTCCGAGATTCAGTTCCCTTCCTTTACTTTTCTCTATTGCTTGAGAAAGATCCTCCCAGAACTCAATCTTCCTGCCATTTATAGCTGCAATTTTATCTCCTGTCTTCATTCCTGCCATATCCGCAGGATACCCTTTCATCACTCCCCCTACCTCTGAGGTAAGGAGGGGTACCCCAAAACAATTAACCAGGGAGAATATCAGGGCGGCAAGGAAAATGTTGAAGAGGGGACCAGCAATGACGATGGCTATGCGTTTTTTTATAGGCTGGTGAGAAAATGATTTTTTCTGGTCTTCCTCACTCACCTCTTCGTCTGGATTCTCACCGATGAGCTTTACATATCCCCCCAGAGGAAAGGCAGAGATAAGGTATTCGGTCTCTCCCCACTTTTTCCCGATGATTTTCGGCCCAAAGCCCATGGAAAACTTGACAACTCCTACGCCCAAGAGTTTGGCCACAATGAAGTGGCCGAATTCATGGACAAAGATGAGAATCCCCAGAAGAATTACCGCGGGGATGGCATATTGAAAAATTGCATTCGGCATTCAGTTTCTCCACTTTCTATTAAAACAAAGTTGTATGGTTCATGCAAGGAAAACAATTACCCTGGGATTCGAGGATTCAAGTTATAAAATCCAAATGTTAAAGTTCAAATGTCAAACGAATGTTAAAACAAATCCAAATGTCAAATTTGGAATTTTGATTTTGGTATTCGACATTTTTACTCTCGGCCTCTTGAACCCTTTTATCCTTCAGAAACTTCGTATCATCTCTTCTGCCTTCTCCCTCGACCACTGGTCAACATCCAGGATATCTTCTATCGTATCCAATCTCCTCTTGGCAAATCCGTTCATAACCTGCTCAATTGTTTCAGGAATCTGATGAAAGCGCAGGCGCCTACAAAGGAAGGCTTCCACCGAAACCTCATTGGCGGCATTTAAGACAACGGGCAATCCCCCACCCTCGTTTATAGCCTGATATGCAAGATCCAGGGCCGGGAATTTTTTACGATCAGGGGGGGAAAGAACCAATTTCCCCATTTCAAACAGATTGAGGCGGGAAGCGGCAACCGGAAGCCTCTCAGGATAAGAGAGTGCATAAGCGATGGGAACTTTCATATCCGGGTAGGATAATTGAGCAATGAGTGAACCATCAATATACTCAATCAGGGCGTGGATACTGCTCTGGGGATGGATATATACCTCAATCTTGTCCACAGGCACATCAAAGAGGAAATGTGCTTCTATTACCTCCAGCCCCTTATTCATGAGAGTTGCAGAATCAATGGTCACTTTTTTCCCCATCTGCCAGTTGGGATGAACTAGTGCCATCTCGGGAGTAACCTCTCCCATCTTTTCTTGCGGGTAGTTGAGGAAGGGGCCACCTGAAGCAGTGAGAATAATCCTTCGCAGATCAACTTTTCGATGACCTATCAAACACTGGTATACAGCACTGTGTTCACTGTCAATGGGCAGGATCCTGATTCCCTTCTTCTTTGCTTCATTCATCACCACTTCACCGGCCATTACCAGACATTCTTTGTTGGCAAGCGCAATGTCTTTCCCCGCTCGAATAGCAGCAAGGGTTGGAAGGAGGCCTACTGACCCAACCAATGACGAAACAACCATTTCTCCATGGGGCAGGGTGGCAACGTGCTCAAGCCCTTCAGGTCCTGAAACCACTTCTACCTTCATGCCACGGGGGAGCATCTGTCGAAATTGAGCAGCAAACCCTTCTTTTACCGAAACAACGCCGGGTTCGAAATGTTCTACCTGTTCGCGGAGCAAGGTTAGATTGGAACCAGCAGCGAGTCCTGCAACCCTGTACCGTTCCCTGAATTGATCCACAATCTCAAGGGTGCTTCTTCCAATTGATCCTGTTGATCCAAGGAGAACGATATGTTTCATGGGATGATACATTCTGGAACAAAAAACCAGAGGTAAAAATACACAAAAGGTACAGCAAAGAGCAGACTGTCAATGCGATCAAGCATTCCGCCATGTCCGGGGAATAGATTGCCGGAATCCTTAACCCCTGCTCTCCTCTTAATCAGCGATTCGCTCAGGTCGCCCAGCTGCGATGCTACACTTATGCCGAGCCCGAGAAGGAGTGCGTCTGCCAGCGTTATTTCTGGTAGAAGGTATCCCGTCAGTACCAGAGAGGCAAGGATACTGAAGATCAAAGAGCCAAGTGAACCTTCGATAGTCTTCTTTGGGCTCACGGCTGGGTACAGTTTGTGTCTGCCCAGCCTGCTTCCTATGACATAAGCACCGGTGTCTCCAATCCAGACAATACTGAGAATGAAAAACAAAATCCACTCACCTTTCCGGAGCGAATAAATCATGACGACCAGAAGAGAAGGAATGGTTATGTAGATAAGGCCGAACAGGGAGAGTAAAAAAGGGTAGGATTGATAGCGGAATTGCACAAGATTAAAGAGGGAAAGCATGAAAATAGAAAAAGTAACCGTTGTAAGGAGGAGAACAGTATAGACAAGGTCTGACCGAAAAGGAATGGCATTCCCATTGTAATACCCCCAGATGAGAAGAACGATGCTTACGAACAGGGCTGAAAAAAATAAAGGGAATTTTTCCCCCTGCAGGGTAAGCTTATAGAATTCCTTGAGACTCAGTGTAGTTACTGCCCCGATGAGGAAGAGAAAAGGGAGTTTTTTTCCCCAGAGGATAATGGGGAGTGTGAGGAGAAGGGCAATTGCTGCTGTCTTTACCCGGGCAGAAAAATCAGATGAGATTTGGTAATCGGGCAAATTCTTTTCACCTTGCAATCAGGTCAGACGCTTTTGATCTGTTCATGGGTAAGGCCAAATCTTCTTTCCCGCTTTTGAAAATCAAGGAGGGCTTGAATGAGGTTATCTTTCCTGAAGTCAGGCCAGAGGACATCAGTAACATAAATCTCCGTATAGGCTATTTGCCAAAGGAGGAAATTACTGATGCGATATTCTCCACTCGTCCGGATGAGTAGATCTGGATCCGGCAAGCCAGCAGTAAAAAGATACTGTTCAAAAATATCCTCACTCACCTGATCAAGAGTAATCTTTCCCTCCTTTAAATCTTTCCCTATCTCTCGCACTGCCTGTACAATCTCATTTCTTCCACTGTAGCTCAAAGCAATATTAAGAATCATACCCTTATTGCCAGAGGTCTTTTGTAGTGCTTCAAGAACCATCTCCCGGACATCTTCGGGGAGAATATGCATATCCCCGATTACATTGAGACGAATGTTATTTTCTATCAGTTCAGAGAGTTCTGCCTTCAAATACTTCTTGAGCAACTCCATCAAGGCCTTAATTTCTATGGGGGGACGACTCCAGTTCTCGAGGGAAAAAACGTATAAGGTCAGCACTTGAATCCCCAGGTTCCGACAGCACTTTACCACTTCCCTTGCAGACTCGATACCTTCTTGATGGCCACGCATACGATCAAAGGACCGTTTCTTCGCCCACCTTCCGTTTCCATCCATGATGATGGCGATGTGCCTGGGAAGTTTATCCTTAATCAAGTCCTCCATTTACATAGACCTTATCGTTTTTAAAATACGTGATTGTTAATAAGTAATTATACTATCATATTTGTGGGGAATCCTCAAGAAAACGTACAGAAAAGGCAGGTTTGAGAAATTTTTTAAATGAATGGAATTCTCATCTTATTCTTATTCTTATTCTTCTACGATTGCCTCAGTAGGGCAGACATCCATACAGGTACCACACTCTGTGCACATTTCCCGATTAATCACGTAGGTATCTTCGCCTTCCTCAATTGCTCCGGCAGGACATTCTTCGGCGCATGTGCCGCATGCCACACACTCTTCAGTTATCCTGTAAGGCACGTTGATCACCTCCTATCCCGTGTCAGAATTCTAAGATCTCTTTCTCCTTTCCTGCCTTTATATCATCGCTCTTTTTTATCCACTCATCGGTTGCTTTCTGAACCTCTTCCTGGAGCCGGAAAAAATCATCCTCGGAGATTGACTTATTCTTTTTGCTTTCCTTGAGTCTCTCATTGGCTTCCCTCCGGTGATTCCGCAAAGCAACTTTGGAATCTTCTACCATCCGGTGGACCACTTTGACAAGTTCTTTCCGCCTCTCTTCGGTGAGCATGGGGATATTGATCCGAATGATCTTGCCGTCATTCACGGGGGTAAGGCCAAGGTCCGATCGCAAAATGGCCTTTTCAATTTCTCCGACTGCGTTGGTGTCCCATGGCTGGACGGTGATCAGACGACTCTCCGGCGTTGAAATAGAAGCCAGTTGATGGAGCGGTGTTACCGTACCGTAGTATTCCACCCTGACACTGTCGAGGAGTGAAACTGATGCTCTTCCTGTCCTTACTTTATTCAGTTCCCTCTTCAGGGAATCAAGGGTTTTATTCATCTGGTCTTTGAGTTCCTTGATCACGTCCTCCTGCATATCCTATCCTCTCATCACGGTTCCGACATTTTCTCCCATCACCACCCTTTTGATATTCCCCTTGGTGGTGACATTAAACAAGACGATAGGCATCTTATTGTCCCTGCAAAGAGTAACTGCAGTGGCATCGATTGCCTTGAGATTCTGGTTGAAAAATTCCAGACAGGAAATTTCCTGATATTTCTTAGCATTCTTATCGAGCAGGGGATCGGCACTGTACACCCCGTCCACCCTGGTTGCCTTCATCATCACCTCAGCACCAATCTCCATCGCCCTCAGGGAAGCCGCAGTGTCTGTAGAAAAATAGGGGTTGCCCGTGCCGGCTGCAAAGATTACTATCCTCTTCTGTTCCAAATGGCGGATTGCCTTCCTCCGGATATATGGTTCGGCAATCTGGCGCATCTCGATGGCTGTCATCACCCGCGTAGGCACGCCCTTCCTCTCGAGTGCGTCCTGGAGCGAAAGGCTGTTAATCACGGTAGCTAACATCCCCATATAATCGGCTGATGCCCGATCCATGCCCTGAGCAGTACCGGAAATCCCCCGAAAGATATTACCGCCGCCAACTACCATACCGATCTCTACACCGAAATTAACAATCTCCTTGACCTCTTCACTAATCTGTTCTATCACGGCAGGGCTTATTCCATAGGCTTGATCTCCACTGAAGACCTCACCACTCAACTTAAGGAGAATTCTTTGGTAGATGGGTTTCATAAAAAGGTATCAGCCGTTTCCGGGATTTTCACCCAACTGGTATCTTATAAAACGACTGAGGGTTATATTCTCTCCAAATTTGGCAATATAGTTCTTGATAAGATCCTGAACCTTAATATCCGGATCTTTCACAAAAGCCTGCTCCAATAAACATACCTCTGTGTAATACTTTTCCAGCTTGCCTTCTGCGATTTTCTCAATCACCTTGTCCGGCTTGCCAGTGCTCTTTGCCTGGGCGCGGTAGATCTCTTTCTCCTTTTCCAAGATTTCAGCAGGGAGATCCTCTTTCTTGATACAGATAGGGTTGGTGGCTGCAATTTGCATGGCCAGGTCTTTCGCTAACACTCCAAAATCACTATTCTTGGCAACAAAGTCGGTTTCACAGTTTATCTCGAGGAGCACACCGATCCTTCCTCCTGGATGAATATAAGATACAACTAAACCTTCTTTGGTAATCCTCCCCACCTTTCTGGATGCAGCAGCAAGACCTTTCTCTCGCAAATAATTAACAGCCTTTTCCATATCCCCGTTACTGTCCGTCAGAGCTTTCTTGCAGTCCATCACCGGTGCATTGGTTTTTTCTCGTAAATCCTTTACCATCAATGCGGTAATTTCCATGAATAGAATGACCCCTTTCTTTGTTTAACGCCTTAGGCCTCTACACGGTGTTCCGTTCCTTCACCCGTCTCTTCTCCTACCTTCTTTTCTTCGACCTGGAAACTCTCCTGATAACGTTTTGCCCCTTCGATGCAGGCATCGGCGATCTTTGAGGTAAAGAGCCGTATCGCCCTGATTGCATCATCATTACCGGGAATGACGAAATCCACATCGTCCGGATCGCAGTTGGTGTCTACCAGCCCGATGCAATGAATTCCCAATCTCCTGCACTCAGCAGACGCGATTCTTTCTTTCTTGGGATCAATGATGAACACAACCCCTGGCAACCTTTCCATCTCTTTAATTCCACCAAGTATTGACTCTAACTTTCCCAGTTCCTTCTCGAGCCCTATTCCCTCTTTCTTGGTTAAGTTATTGATGCTCCCATCCTCTTTCATGCTCTCAATCTTCTTGAGCCGGGCAATACTTCTCCTGATGGTTTCAAAGTTGGTGAGTGTTCCACCCAGCCAGCGATTGCTCACATAGAACATGCTACACCGCTTTGCCTCTTCCACCACTGAATCCTGAGCCTGTTTCTTTGTTCCTACAAAGAGTACGCTCTCTCCCCGGGCAACCATCTCTACCACAAAATCATAGGCCTCTTTAAAGAGGACTACCGTTTTCTGGAGATCGATAATGTAGATCCCGTTCCTCGACCCGAAGATAAAGGGCTTCATCTTTGGGTTCCAGCGCCTCGTCTGGTGCCCGAAGTGGACACCTGCTTCCAATAACTGTTTCATGCTGATCACTGACAAATGGTACCTCCTTTTGTTGGTTCTTCCACCACCTCTCTCAATTTGTCCCTGCAATCCGCCTGCGGCGGACACCACAGGGCAATCAAGAAGTG
>Ga0315275_10001931_pt1 | contig 18540 bp, 37 predicted proteins | sample YL17G03_0_MG_FD_205557 | JGI IMG/M metagenome (GOLD analysis project Ga0315275, IMG submission 205557) | Sediment microbial communities from Yellowstone Lake, YNP, Wyoming, USA - YL17G03_0 | ecosystem: Environmental > Aquatic > Freshwater > Lake > Sediment | place: USA: Wyoming | collected...
AATAACAAAAGCAGTATTTCCTCCCCAACCCTTTCCCAAAAGATCGGAAGAACTGAAACGCGTTACAGGTGTTGAAGGGCGGTTTATTGATCCAGAAAAAACACCCTCTTTGGTTAGGCGAGTTGCATCAATTGTTGCCCCCAAGTGGGGAACAAACGACTACGCAAACCCTTTATTAAATGAAGTAGGAATGTCTGGCTACACTGGCGGGCGTACAGAACAAGAAAGGCGAACAGAGATTCACGAGTTTGGCCACCTTAACCCAAAAGATAAAGGATTGTATAGCTATTTTGGTGTACTTGGCCGTTCTCTTCAAGGTCTTAGCAACGCAACCGGAAATTTACCTTTAGTTGACCTAGCCGCCGGGATGGCTTTACAACACACAGATGCACCAGAAGAAGATCGAGCAGAAAGATTTGCTCAAAAGTTTGCGGAAAAACAAAACTATCTTGGCCCTGTAATTTATAAAGACGGGGCTTCAGATTACGGCAACAGGTTGCGTCGTGAAGGTAAAGAATTAACTTCAGGAGCTTTAACTAGAATGGCCAATCCTTTTGGAGCTGCTTCCGCTATTAACCAACAAAGATCTAAACTTGTTTTGCAAGAGTATGATCGCTTGACACCACTGCTTAGGTCAGCAATATCCGGTAATGATGCGACAGCAGTTTCAGCTGAGACAATTAAACTAAGTAACCGCCATTCTGAATTAGAAAAACAGCTTAGAAATCTTGGTGTTTCTGACGACGAATTAATGCGACGATTTTCTCAGTGAGTTTCCATCCAGTTTGACCCAACTCTAGTCTCACCAGTCATTGGGCACTTTAAGTTAAAATATTCACCTGACTTACGAAAAGAATCAATAGCTAACTCTTTATAAAGTTCAACGTATTCAGGTCTAACTAAGGTCTGAAATTCGTCGTGTACATGTGCAACAAACGCCCAATCTTTACCAAACTTCAAACCCCTGGTGATGAGATCATTATAAAGAATTGTTGTAGCTTTCTTTACTGTGACTGCACCCGTGGACTGAAGCAATTGGTTGAGGGCTGAGTGTTTAGAACGAATCTGTAACCTGCGCCCATCAATACCAGAAAGGTAGCCGCGTTTGTCAACCCTCTCATCGATAAGATCTTTGAGCTTTTTAATAGCTGGTAGGTTCTTATAGAAAGTGTCAATTGTTTTTTTACCGACACGGTACTGCTGATCTTCTGTTCCACTTGGGTCAACAATGGATCCAGTTTTTCTAGCGCCACCACCATACAATATGCAATAAATAAGCCGCTTCGATAAATCACGGGTCGCTTTTTCTATAGGAGAATCACCACTATAAATACCGAAGAGGCGAGCATTGTGAGTATGAATATCGAAACCATTTGTACTAACAAGTCGCGCATACTCTCCTCCATCAAAGTAGGCAAGCCAAGCTCCAAGCGCTCGGAGTTCCAGTCCTGATGCGTCCGCGCCAACTAGCTGCCAGCCCTCAGGAGCATAAAAAAGGCTACGACATTCAGCACCATAAGCGTGACCAACACTGGGTATCTGCGCCATATTTGGCCGCTTGTGCGAGCAGCGACCACTAACGCACGCATTGGTAACAACTTCTCCGTGAATCCGCCCATCACCGTAGACTTGACAGTGCTTAAGCCACGCTTCTTTTCCGTCTGCAATTTGTCCAATCCGTTTATTAAGAAGTTGGTACCTAGCTAGTATCTTAGCTTCGGGATACCTGGCCCCCAGTGACTCCAGAACATCATCATCCACTTGAGAATTGCCTTTATCCGTGGAAGCGAACGTGATTTCTGGGTAGAGGGCCTTGAGCCGCTCGGCTGTCTGCTGGCGGGAAGCGGGATTAAAGACTGTGACTTTGCTCTTAAGAGGCTTCCCCGTCTTAGCGGAGACTCTGCTCTCAACAACAGGTGGGAATACTTCCTGGAGCTTTTCGTCGATCTCAGAACGTTCAGCCTTGAGGGTATTAACCAGTGCGAAGGCCGCTTTCTCATTGAAAGGAAATCCAAACTGCTCCTGCTTGGACATCACGATAGCAAACTCATGCTCCAGTTCCAAGGAACGAGGATCAGGAGTCTGCGACACCATGTATCTGTAAAGGGCGTCGGATACCTCAACGTCGCCCTCACAGTAAACTTGCATCTGAGCTGACCACTCAGCCCAAACATTTACTACTGCAGGATCCTTTTTGGCATTTTCAGTGAATTTGATTTTTGCAACACCAAGACGTTCACCCCAAGCGGCAAGTGAATGTCGCCCCAGGTACTTTGGTTCAATGTGGCTCCACTTGGCGCGGTCAACAGGCTCAAGCTCAGGCCAAAAGAGGCGACTGGAGATAAGAGTGTCATAAAACTGACAGGTCGGCTTTAAGGCGAGGCCATTATAGATCTTTTTCAAGGCCGGTATATCAAATTTTATACCGTTATGGAAGACTAATAGATCAGCTTCGCTTATATAATCAAGTGCTGTTTCAATCGAGGGATAGCCCGGCTGATCAGCACAACTAATAACTTCTCCTGTATCAATATTTTTAAGAACAATACAATGAACCTTTGTCATCTGAGGAATCAATCCATCAGACTCCAAATCTAAAATGTATTTTGACATCAGAAAAATTTGTTATACAACCGAGCGATGTTGTGGACTTCTACATCTTTAACAACGCCTGTGTATTCTGAAGCGTTTAATCGCTCCAAAACATTTTTAGCTTCTGTTAAATCATGCAAACAAAGTGCATTATTTAGTACTTGTGTACTATCAACAGAAGCCATAAACAAACTTTGTTTGTTGGGAGACAAGCATAGCACCTGGTCCAGATCAGGTGAGCACAGAGAGTAACCGCGATGCACAGCTCAGTCCTCCAGGGCGTCCTTGTTAGGGATGCTACGCATGAGGAACAGGTCCAAAGCGATGTGCAGGAAGATGGGAGCCATCTTGAACGCTGCCGTGGGCAGACCGCCGAACAGGGCGGACAGCTTCTCACTGAGGTCCCCGTTGTGCAGGATCTCAAACTCAACGCTCAACATTTGCGCTACACTCAAGATGAAGTCCTCCAGATCTTCATCGGGATGCTTCAGCTTCTCAACAATCTCCCAGATTTCTTCATCCCTTTGGATGAGTTGGATAAGTTCTTCCACTATGAGTTACAGGATTTGCCGCCACAATACTTCCTCTACATTCAGGGTCAATGGGCAACTTTGTAAAGTTTTTATAGAGCCCGTAGAAGAATACCGTCCCGGCTACTGGCTGTGGAACTTTGGTTTGGCAGTTGGCAACTCAAGACGGCAGGTAAACGACTGGTATCACAGAAAGCAAAACAAAAGAAGAAGGTCTTTGGATGCACAACTCACTGGCCGGGGCGGCATGAAAGCCTTCTCCACTGGAGTGCGAACCATGTTTAAACTGCGATGGGCGCTTCAACCTGGCGACGTCCTAATGGGTGATTGCACTTCCAGTAACCCAGAAAAACAATTTCGTTCTTACTGGTACTGGCTACGGCGACACCCGGAATGGGTTATTGATTTTGAAGAAAAGAAAATTTTTTGGTATCGACCGCCGTACGCCGACGACCCTATCCGCCAACAGTTTTTAATTCACCCAGTTGTTCCGGAAGATCCAATGGCAAACACAGCTGAACAGCGTTACTTTGACTGTTTTCGAATTGAACCAAAAGTTCCGTGTAATGAGCTATCCATGGAGCAAATGCTTGGTCTATTAGGCCGGGCTCTAAATAACTGACCAGTGTTCGGATAGCTGAGATTAGTGTGGCCTTAGATTCTTCTGTGTTTTGCTCTAAAAGATCTAGGCATACAGCCGTCAACCATTGAGTTGGGTTTGCACGTGGATCTGCATGCATTTTTAAGTTTTCCAAGGTGTGCTATCAAAATATTGAACCTGTTGATCATAGAGCGACATAGCAAATTTTTTATCTGCTACGGCTTTTTTATGCATGGTTTCAAGTTTTTCAATTTCAACGCCAACAACACTTAGATGTGTTCCACAAAACAAGTGAGCAAAGCAATCATTTTCTTCTTTGCTAAATTCGTAGCAAGCACCTTTAGCAAGAAGAAAGTGGCACAGCTTAGCCAAAGAATCAAAGCGATACAAACAATTGTTTAAATAATAAGTACACGGGCTGAACGGATTAAATTCAAATTGAGTTGCATCTGCTAACAATTTTTTGATTTTTTTAGGATCAAGCCACATAGTACTAGTGTGTATTCTTTTGTGTGTGTGTTGCTTTTTGTATAGGTGTCATAAAAATCAGGTATTAAACGTCCTGCCAAAGCCCCGTTAAAGGTTTTAGGCATCTCTTTAAACCAAATTGTGTCAGGATCTACAACATAAAAAGGTTCTTCGACTACTTGGAGCAAAGCCTCAATAAAATTTGTGTGTTCAATTTCGTTTTCTATAAGTAAAAAATTAGCACCTATCTGTTGACACTTTTCTAGTGCAACACAATTAAATTCTTCCGAATTGTCGTTACTATATACGTTGATTATTTCTACTGGAAAAGCCTTTCTTATAGTTTCGAAAAACATCCAATTCCCTGCTGCGTCCTTGGGGTGCCTGCAGTAAAGAAGAGTGTTGACTTCCATTGCTTAGTTTTGGTTAGAGATTATGCTAAATTTACCTTGGCCCAAAGAAGAGCGATGTCAGGGCCATTTTACCGGGGAGACAGGGTTTCTATCGCTTCCCTTGTCTGGTAACTGACGGGCTGTGCCGCTGATCACGGTGCGGCCCCACCCCATAAAATTTTTGAAAGAAAGTAAGTGCTCAGCATTAGAGCATTAACCAGGTGCGGCCTAGACTCACTTTCTTAAACGGAACCCCTCGGGCCTTCAATCCGAAGAGCAAGGCGCAGTCATTGACGAGGATAACTGCGTTGTGAACTACCCGGAAATTCCGGATAGTTCGGTTGTAAACCAGTGGCCACTGGGTCTTGCAAGACCCAATCAAGGTAGCACGTCAAAAGCAGCTTCGGCAATGATTGGGAACTGTTTTGTAAATATGGCCTTGATTTCCTTGGCAATGATTTGATGCTCAAGTTGAGTCCCATGAGACTCACGCAACTGGATGTAGTGAATCCATGACCGCAAGGTCCCGTTCATGTAGATGCGGGTCCTGGAAGCCAGTGGGAGTACATTGCGAGCGCACTCCTTAGCTACGCCGTTGCTGACCATTTCACGGTACAAGTGCTCAGCATCCTCAAAGATTTGACAGATGCGTCGGTAGTATGCGCCCTTTTCATCAGCGGTCAGATCATCAATGGAGTTCTGTCTGTTCTTTAAGTCCTGGCGCCGAAGCTGCGGCACCTCAGGCGATCCCATAGCGGAGACATCCGCGTAGCGTTGAGAAAATTCTTGAAAAGAGAAACTACGGTGGCGAATGATCTGAGCAGAAATTCCCCGTGTTGTGTTAATGGCAACGCACATGTTTGCCATCTCAAAAGGTGAGACGTGACTGTGCTTCAATAGATAGCGCAAAAGGCGTGGAGCCGTCTCCATGTTGGACTCATTTTCTGGCGCCGAGACACGCGCCATTTTGACGATCAGCTCCTCTGCATTTGGAGTGACGTGGACAAGTTCAACGGTCATTTTGCAAGCTCTGTAAGGGCTTCATCATACTGTTCCATCCAGTCCTCAGCTCCTGTTAGTTCAGTTGATTCTTTAAACTGTTCGCGGCTCAATCGTGCCAAAATTGCGTCCCCAGTGGAAGGCAATTGGTTAGGCCCATCGTGAATCAAAATTTCCCATACGGAATCGTCTGTGTCCATCCACTTCTTGCCAGCTTTTACTGCAAGTTTAATAGCGGATTCGATTGATTTTCTTGGCAGCACAACACGAACAACTTCAAATGGATCGTCTTCATTGTCTTGAGAAAATGCAGACAACCAGAACTTTTTAGTTTTGATTTCTGTTGGTGGAGCGAAACCTTTAGTCATCATTTTCTATCAGAAATGTTGCAACGGTAAGTACCGTACTTAATGCCTTCTAGCTCGTCAGCAATGGCCAGGAAGGCTTGGCGATACGTGATGTGAGCCACGGCATAACCTTGATCAAACTCGTTAAAATCTTCTATAGGAGGGCATTTGTCTGGCACTACCAGGTCTACAGCAGCCCGCAGGACGGCGGCAGCGGCAGATTTAGTAGCCCAGTTGATTTGAATTGGTGCGTCCGTACAGGCATCCAGCACTGCCTGAGCGGCGGAGGATAGGTTAGTCATGGTTCAATGGCGCTACAGTAATTAGCTTTAACTTCATCAAGTTCAGTCTCTAAACACAGTCTGCACTGAGCATGCAGGCTGGGAGATCCTCGATGATCCCACTGTACTTGAACGTACGGAGACTTGGTGCCGTTACGGTTTGCCTGGTAAATGTAGCCAAGCACAGTACCAAACCGTTGTTTGCTGTTTTTCTTAATGATCTCTAGACTCTTTGGGTTGTTAACCTGGATGTAGGACGCCTTTGGTTTTTCGGCAACTCTGTCACCTTCAGTAAACTTGGCCACACTTTTGTGTTTAGACATTTTTAAAAGTTTTGTAGTTGACAATTCTGCAAATAGTTGAACGATGCACTTCAAGTTTCAGTGCAATCTGACCATTGCTATAACCTTTTTGATGCAAGTTTCGAATAGTTTTTATCTGAAAAGGGGTTAATTTAGAGTTGAAGTGTACAGTTCTTGCTGTAAAACTAGACTCTAGTGGAATAGGTTTTGCAACCTCATACCGCTCAACTGTGCGGAATTTTTCACCGCAATCAAGGCAGCGACAGTAGCGTTTAGTGACAAGATCATTTTTTTGATCCGTGCAGGTGACACGCGTGTTAGTGCTGTCGCATGAACGGCATCTCATAAGTTTTCTCCTTTTTTCCTGCAATCCAAAAAGTAGTTGTAGCGAGAAAGATGCTGATTGGTGTACTGCACTACAGAACATCCTTCGTAGGTGTCAACTATTTCAAAGTTGCTTTTAGGTGTCATTGGTTGTGCACTAGGTTTTGTCGTATAAAAAGCAATAGAACAAAATGAAACACCGATGATTACACCAAACATTAATGTGCGTAGATACTGAGAGTCAGTCATAGAGGGCCTCCAGAGCGCGGCGGATGGGTTCAATAATGTATGGATTTGTTGTTTGCCGTTGTACCAACTTCAGCGCTTCTAGCGCCTGCTCCTTCAAGCTCGGCGGCTTGGGGCGGCGGCTGGCGCGGAGTTCTCTGCTTTTGACTCCCGACCACTTCCAATCCACCCACTCACAACACGCCTCCAGCTCTTGGTCTGCGCCCCATTGGGCGGCTTGGGTGGCAATGTAGTGATGGCTAGTACAAGGGAGGGCGTTGCCTTTAGTCCACTTGCTCCACCACTGCTCCACTAGCTCTGGCGGTGGGGTAATGGAATGTTGGTCAGTCATCGTACTCACTGTCAAAGGTAAAATACTCAAGAATGGAAGCCATCACAGCAGTATCAACCGCGTCAATAATGGACTCCTCACTCGGTTTTTCAACGTGTTTAAAAGCGCGGCGATAACCATGCTTTACACCCTCTTCAACTGCTTGGCTCAGGATCGTGTAGATCTTTGGTTTCATGTTCAGAAATGATTTGGTTGCAATAGTCCATTAACATCTCAGTAACCCCATCTTCTCCTAGCTCACGCAAGAAGTTCCACTGAGGATGAGTTTCATCGTCCCATTCAAAAGTCAAGAGGTTGGCCTCGTCATCAACAATGATAACGAGACCGTTCTCTTCACTCCGTTCTACCTTGGAGTCAGTCATAAAGCGCCATGAGTTCTTACGGTACTTTAGCCTTTAACATCCATTTGCGCACAGTAGTTTTACCTACACCAAGCTCAATGGAAATATTGAGATAGGACATGCCATCCTTTCTCATTTCAATTGCCCTTTCAATAACTTTCTTTTTGGCAAATGGGAAACAACTGCCACCACGTCGACAAGAAGCGGTGACAGATTTCTTTTTACTAGGAGAACTGAACGCAATCTTAGGAGTAGGCGGGAGATGTTCAGAAAAAACACCAAGAATCCTGATTACCCTGGCGCCAGGATGGACCCTAAAACCCGAATCATGTGCCTCTTGACCGTTTTTGGCTTCAATGGTCGTCTCAAAAGGGCGACCATCACCAAAAGAAACAACTGCTTTGTAAGTATTCATGATCAAATAGTTACGTGCTTCCAGCTAATGTTTTCCGCTACATTTTTAATTGTCCAAAGACTAACGTTGTAGGATTTGGCAATGTCTGTATACATTACCGACACATTCTTGTAATCTTTAACAAAATCTTTGTCTGCCAACAGTGTACGAATATCACGCACCTTTTCGTCATCAAGTTTTGCCATACCGTTGCCAACCCCCTGGTGAAGATTGCGACCTAGCAAGGGGCTAGGCTTTTTGCGGCCAGTAGTTTTAACCGTGGTTGCCGACACCTTAGGCATGACGCCTTGAAGCGGGGCACTGATCACGATGCGCTCTTGATTGCGCTCAGCAGTCAAGAAAATGCGACCATCCCGAACATCAATGGTCGGGTTGTCTTGAGCAGAAATTTCTAGAGACTGGATGGACTGAAAGTTGAAGGATGTCATGGTTAAAGAGGTGTGCGCGATGGGCGGGTGCCCGATTGCTTGCGAATCTTAGCAGGTACAGGGTAGATTGAAAAGGAGGCTCGTGAATCGGCCTCGATGTGTGTGCAAGATAACCTGGGCTGGGCGTGGTAACCCGGCCCATTTTTTTGACCGTTTACGCCCATTAAAAAACCGAGTACAAAGCCTCGGCCCCCTTTTCATTATTAGTTTGGTTATCTTTATATATCTTTATAGAGTGTATATATCTATATATTCTTACCTGGCGGTGGCCTTATTGTGAAGGCGCGTGATTTACAATTTTTCATTGATTCTGTTTGTGCAGGAGTAGTGTAACTGTACTTGTTTACAGATGAACACTATTATTTTTCTTGTTCTTTATATTATCTTAAGGATTTCTTTTTATTAGTCCCAACTACCTACAACTTCTTTGTTTGCTTCATTATTTAAACTTTTGATGTGATGTTCAAGAGCATTTTGAGCGTGCTCTCTGTTCCACGTGGCGCAGATGGTGCGGTTACTGTAGTAAGCAACATAGGCGCCAGATATGTCCTTGAAGAGTTGAATTGGACTACTCACCGTAGGTCAGCTCTTTTCTGTACTCCATTAAACCGCGATAAAAGCATGTGCTCATGAACATGCCCATGTTTTCCTTGTCCATAAGAAGGCCAGCTTCTTTAAGGTTGTCCATTAGTTCAGCTACTTCCAAACACTGCGTGGGTGTAAGTTCTAAACCGTAAAGACGTTTTGCTTGGTCTGACATAAAATTGTGTCTTACCAACCAATTCTAAATTGTAAATATTTTTTACAAGTTGATTGTCAGGACATGCTGTTAATCATCAGGAATTTCTTAACTTCTTTATCGGAAGCTTTGATTAGGTTCTCAATGGTTTTTAGCTTCTTCTCTGCCGCAAGGGCGCGTTCGGACCAGTAGACCAGGTGGCGGTTCTTCTTATCTAGTTCAGTTTCAAGTGCATTTTGAAAAAGGCTTGAAGGGCTGATGTCCAGTCCAGATGCCTTCCATTTCTCGTGGAGTGCATCTGGAACTGAAACTGATACAACGATGGCCATTTGTAGTATTCCTTAAGGTTAAAATTTTGCCAGGCGCTACCCAAAGGATAGCACCTCAATCTTTAGTTACAAGCGTCTAGCTCAGGAAATTTTGTTAGATCTGGAGTGATGCCTGCCAATTTTAATTGATGGCAAGCCAACAAAGTTCTTGATGCATTTTCAATACTGGCACGTTTTTTGATTGCTGCGCTAATTGCACGGCAGTCATCTTGACCAGTAAGTGGCACAGAAAAACCAAGGGTGCCTTGAACTCCGTATCGATTGTTATCAATTGACGTGGTTAAAGTACTTACTCCACCGGTTAAGGTTGTCCCCTGGCAGACAACTGCATCAATACCAACTGATGATTGGGATGGTACTACGTTTACCCAGTCAGGGTATTGAAGGTTATTGTAACTGTTAGTGTTTGTTGAAGAATTGCTTCCACTGCTAGCGGAAGAATTGTTATTGCTTGTTGATGAGGTGTTGCCTCCTGTAGCAGAAGAACTGGTAGAGATTGTGTTTATGCTGTTACTGGAGCTTGTATTGCTTAACTGATTGCTATTTGTATTAGCGTTGTTTGTTGTTTGATTCTGCTGTTGATTCTGTGTTTGAGCTTGAGATGACGATCCTGAGTTACGGTCATCATCAGCAAAAACAGGGAAGCACGAGAAAGTAAGCACGCCCAAGGTAAGGACGGTTCCGGTTAGGTTTTTCATTGGAGTGGTTAGGTGTGCAAAGACTTGAATAAAGGGTTACGCGTTTAACGCCCCTAAAACTGACTTTGGTGTTGCTGGAACCATGGGAACTGGCTCAGCTACAGCGAATCCTTCAGTTGTGGCGCGGACTGCATTAGAAAACTCTTCTGCTTCATCAAGTGTTGGAAAGGCAGGAGCAAATGTTCCTGCTTCCTGGTGATGCATCATCACAACCCAGGCAGTGATTGGAAGCTTCATGAAGGTTTGTTGAGTCGCTTTAGTTTACAGGAGGAAGGGACCAGCCTTGTACAACATCCCAGGGTTCTCTTGTACGGCCCTGTCTGCCTCGTCACAGTTCGTCACCTTAATGACTTCGCTGCGACCGTTTACTGCCTTGCTGAGGACAGCCCAGGCCATGGTTGAGTTCTTGCTTGCGGTGGGGGTTTCCATCGATTTCTCTTCTTCGCCGTACTTCATTATGCGCGGCATAAACCTGTACAGGTGCGGAGCTTTGCGCCGATGAAAACCATTGCCAGGACTGGAAACTGAGCTACAAATCTAGCCCAGCTTCTGCCCCTGGCAAAAAAGGAAACATTAAGTTACATACGGTTCTATAGAGCTTTTGCCACCTTGGTGATGGCCTTGAGAAGCTTGGGGCTTTTCTCGGCTAGGCGGGCTATTTGCCAGGGCTTGACGACGGACAAAGTTTTTAGTTTGTACGCTTGCTCAAAAGACATAAGAAATACCAAGAAGGAACTACATTCATAAATATTCCTTATGATTGGCTTGGCTTTGATGTAAATCCGCCAGATCTTTTGAGATCTTTCAATGTTGCTCATTTGGTTTGTGTACACAAAAAACCAGGTGAACAGCTTGGTCCACCTGGCGTTGGTTAGTGGTTAGTAGCAGCCGGGAAGTTTGTTATTCGGTACAGGAGGAATGATTCCCGGAGGATTGATTGGAGTGATGATTTGAATAGGTGCCATGATGGTGGGCGCCTGCAGTTGGCTTTGGATTTGCTGAAGCTGGTACGGCACCGGATTAAATGGTGCGGCCCCTGGGCCTTGCTTCAGTCCTTGAAATAGTTGATTGGTAATCATGCGCTGAAGCTGATCAGCAGGAATGAATGGGAAGCTCATTTGTGAGGTGCAAGTGTGCGACTGCGGACTTATACTTTGTGGGATGCCGCATAAGTTTTACTAATTAATCAGTTTCTGCATCTTGGGCTGTTCGCCACAAGATTGGATCTTCTTCTACAAATTCCACTGGAGTGAACTGCTCCTCAAGACGGGCAAAGAAATCCAGTACGGTTTCCAGGAATCCTTCGTCTTCCCCTGCCAGCTCGTTGATGAAGGTCGGGTCTGCAATCAAGTAGTCGATGCAATCGACGATTGTGTTGAGCTTGTCGCTGTGGTTCATGGTTTTGAGGGAATTACCAGGATTATACGTGAGCCTCAGCCGATCAGATCGTCTTCATCTAAGTCTTGCATGAGTTCGAAGAGACGCTGATCTTGCATGGCGTCCAGTTGCGCGTTGATAGCTTGCATCTGAACGTCGTCGCTGTCCACGTTGGACATCATGAAGCGTTGACCAGTGGGTGATACAAAGCCACCAACGAAACCAGCTCCACAACGGTCTGCAGCTTCTTTCATCCTGGCGACAAGCTGCATAGCTTTCAACTGTTCCATGCTGAACTTATCTTGTTTGGTTAGGTCTTGGCTGCTGTTGTTAGCTTCCCAATCGAGGTTGTTCATGAAGATTTGTACGAGTGATTTGTTGCGGTTTTTGTAAATGAAAAATTGAGGTTGTTGTTCCATTAAAATGGAAAGAAAAGTAAGTTGCAGTGCCGAATCTTTTTAATCCTTTACAAAGGAATGAGTTTGGTTTTTACCGTGGAACCAATGGAGAAGTTGACGAGTCTAAAGCGGCTGACGCACCCTCAAGAGAAACTTTTGCTCGTAAACCACAAACTTTTTTAAGTGATCTTACGTCAAGTTTTCAAAATGCGCGTAATAGTCATGGAGGTTTTAGTTCGCTTGGACAATTCTTATCAGGCCAGGGGGCTTTGTCAGTATCGCAACCCATTTTAAAAGAAAAAGAGGAAATTGGCAAAGAGCAGTTTTCCATTTCTCCTGGTGGAGGGTTTAATTTACAAAAATTTGATAAGAATAATCAACCCATTGGCTTTGGTGTTACAGGGAACCCTACAACAAAATCGCTAGGGGTTAATTTTTCAGTAGGCACTGGTAGGGTTGGACTTGAAGGAAGCTTTAACAGCTTTGATCCGTATGTAAAGGCTAACTTTGCTTTTGGAAAAAATAAACAACCAGTTGTTGATAATTCCGAACAACAGCTTAATGCTGCACTTGGTCTTAATCAAAGATACGATCAAGATAAGCAAATTTACACTGAACTTTATACTGCTCCAGAACCTTCTGCACGTGATTTCCTTAATCAAAAGATTGAAGAATACAGGAGTTCAGGAGGAAGAGATCCAAACAGCCCATCCAGCTGGTGGTAAATCACTGCATAATTAAATGCCTCTCACATTGATAGATTGGCTTAGATACTTTGCAAACATACTCTTCTCTGTAATTGGAATAGATTAAAATTTCTGAAGATTGTGCTACAACATAACCTATTCCTAGGTATTGCTGTATACACATCATGGTGGTACAGATAATGTTCATGGTTTACTAGGAACAGTGGGCAGCTGCCTTCTTCTTTCTACTGCCGTGGGCAGGAAAGACGACGACAACTTTACGAATGGTTGCACAAAGCGGTTTGCCTTTGCGGCCACCGCAAGTTTGACAAGTGATCTCTGAACCTGGAAGGGTTGCTGGGCACTGGACGAATTGAACGTCGTTGTGCCTGAAAGCAGTTGGACCACCTTCAGGCTGCACGACAGTGACCATAAGCCCTTCCTTCTGTCGACTGGCGGCTACGTCTAGAGATTCTGTAGAGATGTTGACGATGAACTTATATTGTTCAACATCAAAGATTGATTGCTTGTTCCTGGCGCCAGTAATACCATCAAGAGTGTGATGTGTATAGGTCCAAGCAGCATATAAGTGAGAAGAAGCTTTGGCTAACTTCTCAAGGTAAGGGAAGTAGATTAGCTTGGAGTTCTCTGGATCCTTCCAAAGATCTCCAGCTATATCGTGGCGGAACATCTCGTTAGCAGGTAGTTTTGACACCTGCTTGATAAATTCCAACGGAGGTACACCTCGCTTACCTTCTGTGACTTGGTCCCAGTGCAGTCGAGTGTAGTAACCTGATTCGGCGTAGCAACCGTCGTCACCTTTGAGAGGACAATCGTCTGCACAGTTGTCCCTAGATGTGGTTGATACTGCGATTGCTCCGGTCTTCTTGTTGCTTGAAGCAATGGTTAGTGCAGCAAAGTCGGTCATGAGTGTTTCCAGTGGCGTAATACGCCAGCAACAATGAATGTGTTAGTAGTTAAATAGCTAAGCAAAATAGTAAGGCGAACTAAAGCAATGCGGTCAGCAATGCGTGGATCAGGGTGAGCTTTTTCACCGAGCGCCTTAGCAAGGATGCGCCAGCAAGCCATTAGCTTTCTAGCTTGTTTATACGTTGCCACTGAACGGCACCAGCAATCTGCTCACACGCAACAACGCAGCAGTCGTCGGTGAGCCAGTCTTCGCAAAGCAGTGAGAGCAGCTTGCTGCGCATTTCAGGAGCAGCCCAACGATCTACGTCAATGTTGGCGTAAAGCGGATCGTTGGTGTCAATACCAACGCAGTAGCGGTTGATCGTCATTTCGTAGGCAGGGTGAACAACTGATACCAACAGATGGATGTAACTGTTCATGGCTAAGCACCAAAACGGATAAGAACGGCGCGGGCGTGGTCTACGGCATGGCGATTAAGAATGATGCGGCAGGCGGCAGCAGCTTTGGGATTGTCGAAGCCAATCATGGCGCGGGCTGCGGCAGATAAGTCATCACGCATTTGTTGTGGCATGAGTTCCATGATTTCTTTGTCGGTAGGTTTAATCATCGAGGGCTTCTAAGGCGCGGCGGATGGTGTTTTCGTGGGCGCCCTCAAGACGGTCGGAACAGTCGTCCAGCACAGCAAGCGCCTGCTCCTTCAAGCTCCACAGCTTGGGGCGGCGGGCGGCGCGGAGCTGCTGGGATTCGCCAGACCAACCTTCTCGATCCAGCCAGTTGACACACGCCTCCAGCTCCTGGTCGGCGCCCCATTGGGCAGAATGGGTGGCAATAAGTCGCCAGCCGTCTAGTTTGGGGTCCATGCACCACTGGACCAGTAACTCAGTTGATGGAATAATTGGGTGTTGGTTAGTCATTGTGTTTAGGAAAGAAAGAAAATTACTACGCAGGATTTAAAACTAATTCTTCATTCCGTTTGTTTAAAGCAGTACCAAATGCTGCAGTGTAGGCATCCTTTTCACTATCTGAAAGTGATTGGTTAGCCACGCCCTTGATTTGCTTGACGCTCATCATCCCATTGTTTACTTCCAGCTGGATTGTAAACAGTGGCTTGTTGTCAACCATGGCAAGAACAATGAAGTGCTTCTTCTTCTTGACATCGTCAGCGTAGTGCGAGGCGTTGCCGACGCAATTACGAACGGCTTGGCCCCAAGCGGCCAACTGGTGGAGATCATGTGGTTGAATAAAGGTCCACGTTTGTTCATTAGCCTGAACTTTGACTGGTTTTGGGAACAAGTCCTGAGGTAGATCTTGGTTTGTACGTTGAATTTTCCATGCTTCTGCCTGGACATGATCATGGAATTCTGTAATGCGCCATCTTTTCGGTGTTTCCAAGATTTTACCTGAAGCCAAGACGGTACCAATCATTGATACCGTATCTTTCCAATCTAAAAAATAACGACGTGAAAGGGTGTCTCCACTGTCTTCCATGTGTTTTGTAAGTATTTGAAAGAAAGAAGATACTGGCATGTTTGTTTGCAACCAGTTACGTGCAGATTCTGTTGTACCGCTTCGATTGTAAAAACCTGCAAGAATATCAGCGTGCGTTTGATAGTAATCAATAGGACAGTTTGGCCAGATATTGTTTACATAACAAATTGATTCAAGAAAATATGAAATATCTTCCCACGGTCTTTGAACATGCTCACGCAATTTGTTTTCTGCGTCAGCAAACCGTTCAATACACTGTTCACATTTATTTTGTATCCATTTGCGGAAGAACGGTTTATCAATAATGTGTCGAATTTTTGCAAAATTTCTGTAAGTATGAAAACTATAGTTGCTAGGAAAATGGACCGAGTTGTCAATGATTTTAAATAGGGCATCAACAGACGGTTTCCACGTACAGGCTAGTTCTTTGTCGATAACTCTTTCAACATCCAATAGTACGGCCCACTTGCTATCCAGTAAGCGTTGAAAAACTCCCTGATGGCGCCCTTGGTCCCATGTAGGGACTGTAGTCTTTAATGCTTTAACAAAGTTATCGCAAGTTCTGCGGATGTTTTCTCCTTTGTTCCAAGAAATAGATGGAATTGACCAGTTAGACCTGCTGTTGCCGTCAATAATACTTTCTTTGGTAACATAAGCAGAGTAAGTAATAAATTCCGAGCGCCCATACTTTACAGTAAAACAGTCTTCAACACTATTTTTTACGTCGTAAGGAACTGTTGTTCTGACAGTATCTGTATTTTTGTAAGCGTAGGAATAACCATAAACATACTCACCTTCTTGACCTGCAGGAGGAAGCCAAGCTGCGTACCAACAAGATTCGTAGTGATACAGAATTGCAGTTGTGATTGATTTTGCTTCATCAAGAACTCCAACAATACGCCTGAACTCGTGATAGCGGTCTCGCACAGGATTGCTGTTGATGTTATCAACTGCGTCTTGTACCAGCGAAGTCTTGATTGCATTGGGGGGAATAATGTCATAAGGTTGGCCTAGTGGAAACTTAGGCTTGGTTGATTTAGATTCTGGTTTCCTGGCGCGGGCCAGTTTCTTGAGAGTTGGATCGTAAGGGATTAGTTCGGTTGCCAGGTTTTGAGGAAGAAAGAATTCCATAGTGATGGTAGGTAGTGTCTGAAGTAACGAATTAAAAGTTAATCGACAGACGCAAGTGCGCTGTACGTGGCGTGATCCACGTGGATTAGAACAGTGTCGTTGCCATCCATGATATCTTGCCAGTTGACAGCGTCAACGTAGTCAACAAAAAGATTAGTCAGCTGCTTGTTAGGCAGGCTGACCGTGTAAATGTAATGTGTCATTTAATGTTAGTGAGTTACAAAGTCAGAGTCGTTATTTAAAGTTGCGATGGTCCAAAGACCAACCTCTTTCATAGATTCTGCGCTTGCAAAATCTTCTGCTTCGTAGTCATCTGTTTGATTTTCGATAACTTCACAGCCGATATCTTCCAGTTGATCTACCACGTTATTCCAGGATCTTCCTGGAACATAAACGGTAGCATAGCGACCGGTGGAATCGGCAACAAGGGCGACGTAGTGAGACATGGTGGTGGAGGTGGTGCGGCCTGCGTTGGTTTGTACTAGCCAGTCAAAGTAATCAGTAGCTGCAGTCATCAGGAGTGCATTGCAACGTGTTCTTTCCATGCTTCTGTATGCATTTCTGCCATTGTCATGGGTGGTTCACCTCCACCATCTTCTGGTGTCGGGTCGTAATCCAAGAAGCCAGAAAGTGCATTAATTGCTTCTTCTGCAGCACTGATCAAGTAAGGATCGTATTCCCACATACCAGCGTTTGATTCATATTTGATAATGGCTTCGAGTTCTTTTCGGATTAGATCTAGCTTGGAGTAGCTGTTAACACGAAAAGGAGGATGAGTTGAAAAGAATTTGAGGTGGTGTGACATGACGATCAGTGGTTGTAGTTAATGGAAACAACATCAAACCGTGTAAACAGTTTGCGCTGGACTGGAGTAAACAAGGTTTCCGGAGTACCATCCCAGTCCGTGTTTTCTCGATACGTTTCTTCGGTGAACTCTCGATAGGTCTGGAGCATCTCCTGAAGAACGGATAGCTCTTTGGTAGTTAGTTCCATGATGTGAAAGCAAAGATTAAAAGTACAAGTTGCTATATCTAGGTTCTGGTTCTATATCATCATCTTCTTCTACTGTGACAACCCAATCGTAGTTATTCAGGTTGAGATGTTTGTTAACTATTTCCTCCAGGTCCTCTTTGCTGGCGCCATCAAGACTGATGTCAGTAGGGATGTGGTCATTGGGAATAGTGATTGTGCATCGAGCAGGAGCGTACTCAGGTGGATCGATGTAGGTTTGTGAGCCACGAACGTACACCATGTCCTCAACGATAGCTGTGACAATGATGTCGTTTGTGGCGTTGACTTGAAAGGATTCAATCAGGACAATGTCGTACATGTTGTGTGACAATGCGGGACTAGTACAGAGGTACTAAATTACCCCAGACTTGAGTCATTCCACTCATATCCGGGGTGATATATAAAGAACTAATTCTTAGGCTGTTTCTAGATCAAGCCAAGAATTGAAAGCCAAGAGTGTGGATGGTCTGGCTCAACCTCATCTTCATCTGGAGTGAAGCAGACTGAATCAAAGACCCACTCCTCCACTTCTTCGAGGGTTGGTACACGGTACAGCTCACCCTTAAAGGTGATGTGTGGCCAACCATCAACAAGTTTGATCTTCTTGTTGCAGAGTGAGGTGTCGGCAGGTTCTTCACCCTCTTCTTCTGTTACTGGAACGTAATTAAGAACAGAAGCAATTTCAAGTTGTTCAGGAAGTAATGCCATGGTAGTTACTCGTAGAAGGGTTTGCTAAGAGGATAAGCTTCAGCGTATTTCTGATCTAGGCAGATGTCATAGCAGGTGTCCTCGTCCTCTTCGTACTTGTTGTGGAGCCTGAAGAGCTCACCGACTGCCTGCGCCTTGGAGAAGATGCAGATGGTTTCGATGGGCTCACCGTTTTGGTAGGTCCAACCGCCTTCTTCTGGGTTTCCGAAGAGGTGCCAGACTTCGTGAACGGTGATTGTAGTTGGTTCGCCTTCAAAAGTGCAGTAGTTGTCATACCAATCACCGAAGCGACTGAGACGTTCTTCTTCTGATTCACCCTGGAGAGTAATAGTGGTGTGCATTGGTAAATGGTAACGATTGCTTCAAAGACTGTAATGAACAGGAAGATCAGCACCTCAATGGGGTGAGCCTCTGCAAGTGTGTGTTTCATTGGTCATAAAACAAAGGA
>Ga0315275_10001932_pt1 | contig 18535 bp, 20 predicted proteins | sample YL17G03_0_MG_FD_205557 | JGI IMG/M metagenome (GOLD analysis project Ga0315275, IMG submission 205557) | Sediment microbial communities from Yellowstone Lake, YNP, Wyoming, USA - YL17G03_0 | ecosystem: Environmental > Aquatic > Freshwater > Lake > Sediment | place: USA: Wyoming | collected...
TCGAATTGGCCATCGCGGTCTCCATAGGCATATTCGGGATCAGCTCGCTGGTGGCGTTCGCTGCGGTGATCGGACCGCTCGTGGAGGTGCCGGTCCTGATCAGTTTGGTGAACGTGGCCTTCTGGATAAGAAGAAGGTACTATGGCCCAGATGGCAAATTGCGCCCAAGAAGGATCGAAGGTTCCTCTCGCCATAGGGGAGGGGGGTAGAATGGAGGAGAGAACCAAAGAGATCGCTGCGATAGCGGCCTCGGTGGCAGGACATTGCCAGCCTTGCCTCAAGCATCACTTGGAGAAGGCCAGACTATTAGGAGTCTCCGAAGAGGACATCCAGGGGGCGATCAAACTGGCCAAGATCATCAGCGAGAAAGGGGACGAGCGCATGCTGGCATTCGCGGATTCCTTATTGCATGGCGCGGAAGAAACTGAGGTCAGAGGGATGGAGCAAGGCAAGAAGAAGGGTGTGTAATATGGTGGTGGAAGCAGTTGATTTCTATGGGATGTCGCCTGAGGACATCGTCAAGTATTTGCCCGGCAAGGACTGCGGGAGCTGTGGCCACGAAGAGTGCATGGGATTCGCAGTGGCATTGAGCGAGGGCAAGGCTCAGTTAGAGGACTGCCCGGAGATGGAATTGAGGCTTAGGGAGTCGTTGCTCGGCCCGCTCTCCATCAAGCTGGAAGTCCATGAGGCGGACTCCTCTATGAGCACCGTTCCAGAGGTTCTGCTCGAGATCAACACCCCAGACCCTGATTCGCCCGTGCTCATCACCGGCAACTGTGGTGTTACGATATACGTGCTCAAGCTGATATTCGAGAAGACCCCTCATGTCAGTGTCTGGATCGTTCCAACGGAGACCAAAGGTTTCACCATCGACCATGCCGCCGCCATGAGGCTGGTGACACCCATGACCATAATGAGGGGATTGACGAATTCTGCCATCGCTGCGAAGGTCGACCATCGCAATCTCATGATTCCGGGACTATGCGCCGGCATCGAACGCCAGGTCGAGATGATGACCAAATGGAAGGTGCAGGTCGGTCCGAAGAGCGGATTCGAGTTGCCAGTGTACATCGTCAATAAGTCAGAGGAAGGCTAGTCAAGGGGTAAAGGAACGGAATAGCATGACATCCAAAGTACGGGTCAATATGTTTCCATGCGAGAACAAATCGGTGATCGAGGTGCAATCGACGGAAGACGGGGACTATGTCGTCAAGGTGACCAGCACCTGCAAGAAGGCCGAGAAGTTCGTCGAGGGGTTGGGTCCTCTCTCACTAACCGATCTCACCGACAAGAAGGAGAGCAAGATCTACCGCGAATTCATCGCTTCGGACATGAGCGCAAACTGCTTGGTTCTCTCAGGGGTACTCACTGCCGCGTGGGTAGAGGCCGGGATGATCGCCCGATCTAACGCAAGGAAAGGCATTCCACTTAGCATCGAGTTCGTCGAGGTCTGATACAACAACCGAGACCCTTTCATATTTTATTAAATATTCTATCAATTTAATCTCAACCTTCGGCAGCGAGGTGAATGTAGCTTTGTGGATAAGGAAGAAGTATTATGGTCCCAATGGGTGATTAAGGGAGAAACCAGTTATAAAAGATGCTGGCACAGGAGGGGAATAAATGGACCAGTGGGCGGAGGAAATAGCAGCGATTGCAGCAGCGGTGGCAGGAAGTAGAACGGAAAGGGAGCATACGCCATCCAAAATAAAGGTCAATATGAAATTATGCGGCAAGACCTCAATTATTGAAGTTACGCAAACGCCCGAGGGGACCTTTAAGATCCATGTGACAACATCGTGCGACAATGTCAAGGAGTTCGTTTGTGGACTCGAGGAGTTGACACTTACCGACCTTTTAGACAAGAGGAATAGCAAGGTCTTCGACCGTATGAGGGTCACGAAGATGAGCGCAAACTGCCTGGTACCTGCCGGTATATTGTCTGCGGCATGGCTCGAGGCAGGTATGATAGCACAGTCCAACGCAAAGAAGAACAAGGAGAACAGCGTGGAGTTCGTTTTCGACTAAGCGCAAATGGGTTTACCGTGCCTTGGCTCCAGCACTTAATAAACTGACCACAATTTTCTTTTCTTTCGATGTTTTTGGATAGTAAGCAGCAATTTTACTTCTGCGAATGTAAATATTCGCATCATCTCACTCGACGGGGAATCGTACGGCGCGATACGGAATCAGTAACCCCGAATATCCCCAAACCCGTAGCTCTTCGATATGCCTTTCACAGCTTCGGTATCCATGTTAATACCTTCCTTTTGTTTTGTGGATGAGGCTTTCCTTATCGTCCGTTTTCTTCTTTACCATATGTGGAGGTCAAGCTCAAGTCGGGCTTGCTATATGTATTTGCTAGGGGCGACTAGACCTTCGGTTGCGATTGATTAGCGCTTCACTTTACTTCTTTTCTTCCTCGATTAGGGATAGGAATCCTTCTTCCACATTTGAGAATATCGTCGACGCCATGGCGAACCTAGCGGTGAGGATAGCCTCGCCTATCTCTCGATTCGTCAATCCCATGTGCTTGCCAACTTTGATGAAGAACTCGCTGCACTGCTTGTTCTGTAGCACTGCTGCCACGGAAATCATTATCAGTTGCTTGTATTTGGGTGGAACTTCGGGCAGGCTCATAAGGAACTTCCCTTCATCTGCCTGGCGAGGGATCCATTCCGGCATCACTTTCGATGTCAGGATCAAAGGATTACAGATCTCTCCCCAGTTCTTTTCCATTTCGCGGAGAATTTTGTCGGGGTCCATGATCCATAATACCGATGAACTGGGTCATTAATTTGTTGCCTGAGATGAGCTCAAACCCTTACTTTTATTTTCATAAGGACGCGGTGAGGCCCGAGCTGTGAGATATGCTGGAACGCTCCCCCGGTCAAGATGGATTAGATATATTGCTAAGATGTTCTTGTGTTAGGGATACCGTGACAACACTGATAGTCTATGCTTCGACTTCGGGCAACACCCGCGCCGTCGCAGAATACATAGCTGGGAAGACCGGAGGGAAGGCTGTCGATGTGAAAGGATCATCGTCCATCGACCTGAAGGATTACGACTCGGTCGTCCTGGGAAGCCGCATCCACGGCGGCATGCTCTCCGATGACATCGCCAAGTTCGCAGTGAGCAACAAGGATACCTTGGCCACCAAGAAGGTCGCTCTGTTCATCTGCTGCTATATGAAAGGGGACAATGCGGTCAAACAATTGAACAAAGCCGCGGACAGCCTTGGCATCGAGACCAGGGCCTATTTCAACAAGGGCAAGAAGGTCCGCGAGAACCCCGAAGAGGTTGACTCCTTCATATCGAAGCTCTGATCAAACGGCGGTAGGGGTACCGCCCGACGACCTGTCATCAATGTGTCCCCATCGATGCTATGCCGATTGGATCAGCTCTTATCCGTCAACTCTCGCAAGGCGCATAGGGGATGCGATGAGGTTCGAGCTCTGAAAGAGTAACTTTCCATTTCTTTACGATGCTTTATAAGAGCACCAAGATCAATTATTGTTGGAGATAGATGGTAAAGGATCGAACTAACAAGATGTCCGAAGACGAACTGAAGGACCTTTCCACGAATCTCTTCAGAGAATGGTGGCTAACGACAGTCCAAGCCCTTTCTGATTTAGCGGGAGAGGACACGGCCATTGAGAGACTGATTCCATACCACACAAATGCCGCAATCGCTACGAGTCTGAACCTGCCGGCTTTGTTCAACATTCGTGAGAGATCGCTTCAGACGGATCAGTATCTCATGATGGTGATCCACGACCTGATGTTCAGCACGACTGGTAGGCGGTTCTGGAGGGGCAAGAACGAGATAGTCGCTATGGTTGACGACTGTTCCACCAAGGGCAACCTCATAGCTCTCTGCAAGGTTGTATGCGACGTTGGCGGGCGGGCGCTCTCAGAGTCGTTCTGTCCGGATGTCGACTATCGCCTCTCGGCTTCTTTGAGCTCTGGTGACCAATCATGCATCTTCACCTGGAGGGACCAGAAATCGATTGACGATGGAGACCGATCAGAGCGACCCCTGGAAGATGTGACAATCAACGAGGTCGTCAGGAATGAACTATCCCGCCATTTCTTTGCTGAGATGTGGACCTTTTCGACCCGCGCGTTCCTGGACTTCTCCAGAGATCCGTCCGACGTGGAGAAGCTTGCCACATATCTGCATCATTCGGGCGTCGCGACTGGCCTGAGGCTAGTCGACAAGTATGGCGAATTTGCCGGTCGCGATTCACCGACAGACTTATTCGAAGCGCTCTGGTTAATGCATCATCCGGTAAGCAGATTCGCAAGGTCATCTACGGCTTTGGAATGCACGGTCGAGGAATGCCCATTCTCAGATGGGCCCGTTGAACTCTGTCAGCAATTCGGTTCGTTCTTCAACGGGATTTGCGAGGCGATGGCATCAGAATATGAGTTCTTCTACGACCGTATGATGACCAAGGGCGACAAGACCTGCCATTGGACCATAAGTAAGAAGGGGGAGCTGGCGAAGGAGAAGGCGAAGGAAGAAGCGGTCCAGGATGACCCAGTGAAAACACTTACTATGCGATTCGCTAGGGGCGAGATCACCAAGGAAGAATACGAAGAGAAGATGGCCATCATAAAGAAGCATTATCCTAGGTAGGGATGCGGTGAGGTTCAGGCTCTAGTGTCTTGACCAGCTCGATGACCTTTTACCAACTTGTGACCGGGATATAGGGAGCTAGGCAGAAGCCCCTCCCGAAAGGTCGGGTAGTTTCATTAATGGTTGCACGGACGAGCTCCAAAACAAATATCAGACCCGATTTACACGGTCTAAGAGCGTTATGAATGGTTAGTGGACGGTCAATCAAGCGACCCGCCAAAATAAGCGATGTGCGTCGTGCAGCGGCACTTCTTATTCCAGGGCTTGGCGCATCCTTTGATCAATTCGACCATTGCATCGCCATCTTCTTTCTTAATTGGACCCTGCTCAGAGGCTGATTCCTCTCCTGAAAAGAAATCCCAAAAGACCTCCTTTGTATAGACCCCGCAGCGATCACAATAATAGTAGGTCTCAATGCACTCATCCCCCATGATGCTTCCGGAAATGGAAGCGATCCATTCGGACGTGTTTTTCGGATCGAACTCCCTCTTGCATTGAGAACATTTTACCATAGAAAGCTCTTATCGTTTAGCAGAAGTGCCTATTCTTTATCTAACTTTGTCCGGGAACTTTGGCAGGGTATTCATCCAATTGGTCAACTCATTGAACATTTCACAAAAATGCGGATCCTCATCGACCAATAACCGAGCATATTGCATAAGTGCGCTATCATCCAATTCTTCGGTCAACTTTGGCAGTTGGAAGTCATACCCATCAATTATCTTCGGTCCAAGGTCAAACGCTTTATCGGTAAGAAAAGGTTCAATCTCTCCTCTCTTTTGCGTGAATTGATCATAAACGTCATTGCGCACATCAGAGATCATTGCCTTCATTTTCTCGTCGACCTCGGGCAAATTCTGATGGAATTCCATATCGATTTCTTCTCTTGCCTCCTCTCCCCCCATTGCTCTGGCCATTTCTGAAGCCATGGCGCCAGTTGTTTCCATCATTGCCTGGGTGAACCCGTCCATCAGCGTGCTCATTAGTATCATGCTCGTGTTAATCATCACGTTCATGATTCTCTGCGCTCGATCCGTATTGCTTTGAATCGCCTCACCTTTGCTAATTGTGACTTGCGTTTCTATTTCTGAATGTCCCTTTATTGCCATGGAACAATCTAGCGCTTGTTTATATGACCAGATAATACCAATCAACGAATTTTTTACTCTAGAGTAAGCTTCGTAAAATTGATTTATGCTCGCCTCGTTCAGAAATAGATGCTTTTGAACCTCCCAAGCATCTGGATCTTTTTCTGATCCTAGAACAGTAAAATCAATGCTTGCATGCAGGAGGTTAAGTTTGATGTTCCAGATTAATTCTTCAAATTTATTCTTATTAAAATTCTTCAACTTTCTTCGATCCATTTCAGGGATATTTACTAAGCCTACCATAAGAACAAATGCAGTATCGATTTCTTGATGTATTATTTGCAGACGAGGCAGAGTCGCATTCTCGGAGACCTCTACCACAAAATCATGCTTCGAGTCGGAAATCGATGCGGCTTCCAAACCCGATTGAGATGCCCATTGCATGACCTTAGAAAGCATTCGTTCCCGGTTCGTAGCAGGCAAATTGTTCGACCCATCCTAAGTCTAAAATCTATTTGAAATCACATTATTGGACACACTATTTATAAAGTGTGAACTTGGTGGAACGGTTACTATTAACAAAGGACGCCGTGAGGTTCTGGCTATTCCTTGGCCTCCATGCGTCCCCCTCGCCCTGAAGCATCTCGACCTCCGCCTCGCCACAATGGTCCCCTGCCTCTTTTCCATCCAACTCCCACTATCTCATTCGGGCCGGGGATATTAAGAATCGGCACCCGGGATGTCGTGAGGGTCGGGCAATGAAAGATCAGCTGAGACACTTCGCTATTTCGTCTTCGAATGGTGAATCAAGTAATGTAGGCTCTGTTGCAAAAGTCAACTGAAGGATTTTGAAGTATAATTATAGTTTGTTATCTATATTGTTATCAAAATATATATGTGTGGGCCAATCCATGTCGCCAGTTGCTTAGAAAGGTGAATGGATTGGCTGCCACGGATATCGTAATACCTGCCGGAATATTCAATTTTATCGGTCAAGCGAAGGTCGATACCTTCGCCATCGACCTCGACTCGCTGCCCGTTGAGCAGCGGGCGTACGATGCAGTGATGGTGAACAAGTACCGCCTCTCGTTGGAAGCGATCAGACTACATGCGAACGAATTCTCTTACTGGCAACGGCGTAGAAGCACCGGCCGGCCGCCGGTGCCGGTGGATGAGCCGACGAAGCCTACGACGCGCGAAGAACTCGATCAAGAGGCGGCGCTCATCGAGCGCCTCGCCAAGGGCGACATCTCGGAGGAGACCTTCAATTGCGCCATGCGCGGCCTCGACCGCCGCTATGGGATGGAGGTGCTGCGCTGACGCACATTAAGTGCCCCGGGGCGCACATTAAGTTCCTCCGCCCCTTGAAAACCCTGGCCTTGTCGCCTGGGGCGATTAATGCACACTTAATGTGTCCGACCGCGCACATTAAGGTTAATAAAAGACCTATATTCACGCGGTCCATATGAAGCTCGACGTCATCTCCATCCTCGATTTCAAGGGCGACCTGGAAGAGGTCATCGAATCCGCACAGCGCCTGAAGAAAGGCTCATTGAAGGGCAAGGACCCTTTGAAGAACAAGACCCTTGCGATGATCTTCGAGAAGTCCTCGACCCGCACGCGGGCGTCGTTCGAAGCGGGCATGACGCAATTGGGAGGTCACGCCATCTTCCTCAACCCCAAGGACATCCAGATCGGAAGGGGGGAGACGATCTCCGACACCGCCAAGACGCTCTCCCGTTACGTGGACTGCATCATGTACCGGGCCTACAGCCATGAGAACATGCTGGAGCTGGCCAAGAACGCCACGGTCCCGGTCATTAATGCATTGGACGATCTGGAGCATCCCTGCCAAACGGTGGCGGACCTGATGACCATCAAGGAGCGCAAGGGGAAGTTCAAGGGGCTCAGGCTGGCCTTCATCGGCGATGGCAACAACGTCTGCAACTCCCTCATGGTCGGGGCGGCCATGGTCGGCATGGACTTCGTGGCCGCCTGCCCCAAGGGCCATACGCCCGATGCGGAGCTCATCAAGCAAGCGCAGCAACTGGCGAAGAAGAACAAATGCAGGTCGCAGATAGTCGAGGATGCTGCTGAGGCGGCCAAGCACGCGGATGTGCTCTACACCGACACCTGGGTCTCCATGGGGGACGAGGCGGAGGCCAAGCAGCGGGAGCGTGCCCTGAGGCCTTACCAGCTCAACGCCGCATTGCTCAAGCAGGCCAAACCGGACTGCATCGTGATGCACTGCCTTCCCGCTCATCGCGGCCACGAGATCACCGATGAGGTCATCGACAGTCCGCAGAGCGCGGTCTTCGACCAGGCGGAGAACCGCCTGCACACCGAGAAGGCTATCCTGCTGATGGTGATCCGCTAGGTCCGGAGAGCTGTGACGCGATCACCTGCTCGATCGCGTCCAAGAAATCCATCTCCTTGCCCATTGCGATGGTGGCGCCGGCGGCGATGTTGTGCCCTCCTCCGGTCCCGCCCACCTTCTCCGAGGCCAGTTTCACCGCATAGGCCAGGTCCAATCCCGAGTTCACCAGCTCCCTGGTGCCGCGCGCCGAGACCTTGATCTTCCCGTCCTCCGCATAGGCGAAGGCGATCATCGGCAGGTCGGAGCGCACCTCTCCCGAGCCCAGGACCATGCCGGCCACGATGCCCACGATGCTGTCCAAGATCAGGTCACGGCCGTGGAAGTATTGCAGCCAGCGCCTTCGCTCCACCCCGATGTCATCCTTGACCAGGGCGATGGCCTCCGCCAGGTTGCCGCGGTGGTTCTGCTGCAGCCGGAGTCCCTCTTCCAGCGCCTCCGAGCGGTCGCCCTGGCAGATGCGCCGACCGACCTCGGCCTTGCCATATCGCCCGCAGGAATTCAGCAGGGTGGAGTACTCCTTGGCGTCGTGCAGCGCGCTGCCCAGGTCCTCCTTGCAAAGGATATAGACCTCGCCCACCAACCGTCTCACCGCGCCACTGCCATATCCCCGATTCAGGAGCAGATTGCAGAGCGCGCTCGCGACCCGGCAGCGCTCCTCGTCATCCAGGTCGATCCAGGCGCGCCATTGGTCCCCGGTCTTCTGCTCGAGGCCGAGCTCGCTCAGGAAGCGGGCGCATCCGGCCGGGTCGTTGGTGAGGCCAGGCAGAACCGGGTCGGTGGAGAACTGCAGCATGCGCGCCACCGGCCTGGTCTCCCTTCCGAATATCCGGATGTCCTTGGTGACCATCAGGGTGCCCTCGCGCTCTCCGTCCTTCAAGATGGTCCGGTTCAGCCCGTTCAGGTGGCAATCGGTCGCGTCCTGCAGGTCGCCCACCGCCCCCACCACGGCGATGGATGCCAGGTCCGCATTGCGCGGGTCGATGGCCTTGGCGATGAGATAGGTCACCCCCGAGCCGCTGATCTGCGTGGACCCATCGATGCCGTAGAGATGAGGGTTGACATGGCTATGGGCCTCAGAGGTGAAGCAGAACAGGTCGTTCTGCCCGGCCTTGCGCTTCAGCTTCTGCTCGGCCAGCTCGGGGATGTGATGGTCGGCCACGCAGACCACCGGATGCTCCAGCCTGGAGAAGTAGGCTGAGCCGAGGTCGACCAGCCAGAGCGCTTCCGCGGGGTCCGCGTTGATCAGGCCGAGCTCTCCCTCGTCCAGTTTCTTGATGTTCCTCACGGTGTGCTGAATGCCGGCCCTCATCAGTGCGAGGGAGGCAATGGCGGAGGCTGAGACCCCATCCGCATCGATGTGGCCTATGATGGTGACGCTCTGGGCGGAAAGCAGGTGCTCCGCCGCCTGCTTGGCGACCGCCTCGAAGCCCTTGAGGTCCGCCCGCTCCCCGCTACCGTTCATCCCGCTCCCTTCCGCAATCGACCGTGGAGCGCATTAGCCTTTCGTAGGCCAGCGCAGCGATGGGCTCCAGGTTCTTGGTATCCTCCTCGTTGTAGCGCTTCAGCAGCTTCAAGGCGTTCTCCTTGCCCTTGCGCTCCCAAAGGTGCCAGAGGTAGACCGCCTGCTCGCCGGTGACATACTCCACCTCCTGCGCCCGGGCCATTCCCAGCTGGCGCTCGATGCTCTTCAGACCACCCCTCAGTCCGATGCGGGCGCAGCCGTGGCGCAGGTCGAAGTGCGGCACCTTCGGAACCGCGAAGGGGAACTCCCTTTCCAGGAAGGGCAGGTCGAAGGATGAGCCGTTGAAGGTGACCAGCAGCTTGGTGCCCCTCAGCGCCTGGGAGAGCGTTCCCGGGTTAAGGTCGATGCCGCGCACCAGGGCGGTGGTTCGGCCGTGCCTGCATATGCCGACCACCGTGACGATCGAGCCCTGGCCCAGGCCATCGGTCTCGATGTCCAGGTAGGCCACCTCCCGCTTGGCATGCTCGTACAGGCGCCAATGCTCCCGGCTGGGCAGCAGGCGCGAGAAGTAATTGGTCTCATTGAGGTCGAGATAGCGCCTCGCGTCCGCGATGCCCTGGTCCAAGCGGCGCTTGCGCGGAGCCGAGAAGCCATCGATGTTCTCCCGGTCCAAGAAGTCATCCCAGTCGAGGATGCCCCGGCGCCAGAGGGACCTCTCCGTCGAGGCGCCCACCGTGGGGAGGAAGAGAAAGGTCCGGCGGATCATCCGATGGCACACCGCGCCCTCCAAGATAGTGTTTTCGGAGGGCGGAACGAAAGTGCACGAATGCTTCCTGCGTCCGAGGGCGACCTCCCGAAGATTGAAATAGGGCCGGGGGGAGTTGGCGGATGGCCTGATACTTCCTAGGTGATGACATGAACCAGCTGGAGATATTTCCTGGCCTGGAAATAACCAACGATCGGTGCGCCTATCTGCCAGCGCAGCGTACCGTGGTGCTCTCCGACCTGCACATCGGCTACGAGTCGGTCATGGAGCAGACCGGGCTGCACCTGCCCCGCATCCAGACCGCGACCATGAAGGACACGTTAGAGCGCATCATCGAGAAGCGCCATCCCACCAGGTTCATCATCCTGGGCGATCTGAAGCATGAGTTCTCCCGCAACCTTGCGCAGGAGTGGAGCGAGGTCCGCGATCTTCTGGGCGTCCTGCAGGAGCGCGGCGAGGTCGTGGTGGTCCGGGGGAACCATGACAATTACCTGGCGACCATCGCCTCGAAGCTCGGCCTCGAACTGGTGGACCAGCTGGAGCTCGGCAATATCCACTTCGTGCACGGTCATCTGGACCATCGGGGCCGGCCTCTGGTGATGGGGCACGAGCATCCGTCGGTGCGGCTATTCGATACGGTGGGCGCCTGCATCAAGATGCCTTGCTTTGTCCATCTCCCGAAACAACGCATCCTGGTCCTGCCGGCCTTCAGCCCCTTGGCGGCCGGGACCGATTTCACGGGCATGGGCAAGGGAGGTTCGCTCTCTCCCATACTGGCCGATGTCGACCTGTCGGAGGCCGAGGCCTACGGCTGCAGCGAGATTGGCCTGCTCCACCTCGGCCTGCTCAGCGATCTGACCCGTTCCCGGCATCGGGGCGAACTCCCTCCCTTCTGAGGTGGCTGGGCAAGTTATTTAATCATTGTAAATCGATACCACTTAATGGAGTTGCATGCACGTGCCTGAGTGCATAGTGTGTGGGTGTGTTTTGAAGAAGAACCAGGACAAGTGCCCGGTGTGTGGAGCCTCCCAATTCGAGGAGGACGACTATTGACAAGCTCGCCTCAGGAGTATCTTCAACGAAAAGCGTCTTACTGGCATCCTGAGGGGGAGCACCTTTTATGCGACCTGTGCCCCAGGAGGTGCCGCATCCCCGATTCTCAGACCGGGTTCTGCGGGACCCGGACCAATGTCCAAGGTCAGATGATCGCCAACAACTATGGCAAGGTCTGCGCCTCCACGGTCGATCCGATAGAGAAGAAGCCGATCTACCATTACAGCCCGGGAGCGAGGCTGCTGTCGCTCGGCACCTTCGGCTGCAACCTGGATTGCGGCTATTGCCAGAACAATGTGCTGGCCCGCGCGAAGGAAGGCGAGGCGCCCTACCTCCGCATGACGGCGCCAGAGGTCGTCCAGGCGGCCAAGGAGAAGGAGGTGCAGGGGGTGGCCTGGACCTTCAATGAGCCCAATGTCTGGTTCGAGTTCATCATGGACACGGCCGAGGAGCTTCATCGGGCCGGCCTGTTCTCCTTGCTGAACACCAACGGCTACATCGAACCGTGGGCCGCCGAAGACCTTTACGAGGTCACGGACGTCGCCAACATCGACATCAAGGGTTTCACGGACAAGTTCTACCGATCCCAGTGCGGGGGCGGACTGGAGGAGGTGCTGGAGACCTGCCAGATCGCCTTGGAGGCCGGGACCCACCTGGAGCTCACCTATCTGCTCGTCCCGGGCATGAACGATTCGGCCAAGGAGGTGACGAAGTTCGCGGCCTGGGTGGCGGACGAGCTGGGGGTCGACATCCCGGTGCATCTGTTCCGCTTCTCCCCCTTCCACCGAATGGCGCAGCTGCCCGAGGAGAGCATGGACCGGATGGAGGAGGCATATGAGGCGGCGATGAAGGAAGGCTTGGAATACGTCTACTTCGGAGGAGTGCCGGGGCATTTGCATCAAAGCACGCTCTGTCCGCGCTGCGGCGAGCTTCTGATCGGACGGAGCGCCAAGGAGGCGACCGAGGAGGTCATCGTGCGCCAAGAGAAGCTGAGCCGGTTCTGTCCGACCTATGCTCATGTCAGCCTGAGATTGGAGCATGGTAAGTGCCCAAAATGCGGCCTTAGGATTCCCATTGAGCCAGAGTCTTGACAGCGTTAACCCATCATCGGAACAATCGTTAGATTCGCATTCAGTAATCGATTGTTATGGTTATTGGAATGTACTTTAGGTGCATCTGGATGTTACATCCATCCATACAAGCCTTTAATATCGAATATTCTAATCCGATGGCCAATCCCAAGGAGGGAGTGGAGTTTGACAGACTATCTCGCACAGCTCGCTGAAGTTGTTATAAAGGGTAAGATTAAGGAAGCAAAGCCGCTCGCTGAGCAGGCAATGGCTGCGGGAATTTCTCCCCAGGACATTATCTTCAATGGTCTCAGCAAGGGAATGGAAGTGGTCGGACAGAAGTACGAGAAGAAGGAGTACTACCTGCCCCAGGTGTTGCTCTCCGCCCAGACCATGTACGCCGCCCTTGATGTGGCGTTGCCGAAGATGAAGGTCGGTGCCGGAGGCGCACACGCTAAGTGCGTCATCTGCGTGGTTGAGGGAGATGTCCACGACATCGGCAAGAACATCGTGAAGGCGATGCTCACCGGCGCTGGAATGACCATGTTCGACCTCGGCAGGGATGTCCCGATCAAGAACATCATCGAGAAGGCGAAGACCGAGATGGTGGACATCGTCGCTACTTCCACCCTCATGACCCCGACCCTTGCAGGTATGAAGGAGATTGAGAAGATGATGAAGGAAGGCGGCATGAAGCCCAAGACCAAGACCATGATCGGCGGCGGCGCTACCTCAAAGGAGTTCGCTGCTCAGATCGGCGCGGACGCCTGGGCGTACAATGCCGTCGAAGCCGTGCAGATCGCCTTGGATCTCGTCAAGCACTAGGCGCCTCGACGAACCGTGGACCCTTCAAACCCCTTCAGATTTCAACTTTTCATTTTTCATTGTTGGGCCTTGAGATTTATGCTTAATTTTATATAAAATTAAATATATATGTGCTTCACGCTGACACATTAATACCTAGCGATCACATAATCTTCCCGGGATCTGAGCCATGGTCGAGGTTGTATTGGAACCGATGAAAGAATCGGAATTCGAGATCTTCCTGGAAAGAACGGTCCGAGAGTACGCCGAAGAGAATGTCAAGGCAGGCTACTGGCAACAGGCTGAGGCCACGAAGCGTTCGATGGAGGCGCACCGCAAGCTGCTGCCCGACGGCCTGAGGACACCGGACCACCACATCTTCATCGCCCGGGACAAGGCTTCGGGAAACGAGGTCGGTTGCATCTGGCTCAGAGTGGAGAAGGATCATGTCGTCCCGAGCGGCTTCATCTATGCCGTTTTCATCTCGAAGGAACAGCGGGGCAAAGGCTATGGGGCCGGGACCATGAAGGCCATCGAGGCCAAGGCATCGGAGATGGGATTGCGCCGGCTCATGCTGCACGTGTTCACGCACAATCCGGTGGCCATCCGTCTTTATGAAAGCGCTGGATACAAGACGGCAAGCATCAACATGATCAGGGACATCCCTTAGCCGGTCCGCTAATGGTCCACTTCAAATAAGACCGGGTCATTGTTTTGACCTGAAAGGTCTCCATGCAAACCTTTTATTAGCTCGCCCCCCTAATCATCGCTCATGTCCGGTCCTGAGCCGAGGTCGAACGATGAGCTGTCCGAGATCAAGGCAAGGTTGGCGGAGATACAGGACTCTCTGCGTCGTTTCCAACCGACCTCCAGACCGATCGATCAGCATGCGCACCCGCCGGCGAGGAGCGACATCCTCGAGGTGATGGTATCCCAGGTGATGGATGATGTGGAGGAGGGCCTCTCCCGTAACATGGTGCGGCGCTGCGAGATGCGCGAGCCCTGCCGCTCCACCTTCATGGCCTTCCTGCAGAAGAACGCCTCCCTGCTCGAGCACGACACGGTGCGAGAGGAGATCATCATCACCAACCAGGACGAGCTGGACCGACTGAGGGAGACCTCCCCCTATGACAAATGCACCAAGTGCTTCAACGAGGTCTCCCGGCTCTTCGGCAAGCAGATCCGCTTGATGCGCTCGATGCGCATCTACAGCACGGCCTCCGACAAGCGACATGAGATCGAGGAGCTGCAGGAGGACGATTTTGTCAAGACCGTGCTGGAGCCTATCGCCAGCAAGCATCGCCTGCAGATACTCAAGGCGGTGTCGCAGGAGACCAAGACCTTCTCTTCCCTGGCGGAGACGACCGGACTGAGGGGCGGCAACCTGCTTTTCCACGTGCAGCGCCTATTGGATGCTGGCATGGTGGTGCAGCGCCGTGACCGGGGCGATTATCTGATCACGGAGAAAGGGTTCAAGGTCCTGAAAGGGGTCAGCGATGTGCACCAGCTGCTGAAGTGAGCCTTTTCGATGCGCCGAAGCGTTCCTCGTACATTTAATTAATGAGCTCCAAGCTTCTCCGCCATTCTCAATTCCATGGAAGGTGATGGTGATGAGCGAAACCAGGGGGCAAGGATCCGAAAGAGCGCTGGGTCTAGGGATCGACACCGGCGGGACCTTCACCGATGCAGCGGTGGTCGACATGGGTTCCAAGCAGGTGCTCTCCAAGGCGAAATCGCCTACGACCTATCATGACCTATCGATAGGGTTGATGGCAGCGGTGGACCATGCCCTTGAGGGCGAGGGCTTTGAGCGGAGCGAGATCAGATTGGTCGGGCTGTCCACCACTCTGGCCACCAACTCGCTGCTGCAAGGCAAGGGCGGTTCGGTGGGCCTCATTGGCATAGGTTGGGAGCCAGCGGAAGGGTGGGACCTGGGCGCGAAACGGGCGCGCTTCATCAAAGGAGGTCACGACATGCGAGGGCGCCCCCTTCAGCCCCTCAACGAGTCGGAGGCGATGGAGGCCGTCCGCGAGGCCTCGATCGACATGGATGCGATGGTGGTCTCATCCTTCTTCGGCGTGGTCAATCCCGTCCATGAGGAGACCGTCCGCCGCATGATCAAAGAAACGGTCGGCATACCGGTGGTGGCCGGGCATGATCTGACGATGGAGCTCGGGATATTGGAGAGGACGGTGACCGCGGTCCTCAACGCCCGGCTATTGCCCATCGTGAACCAATTCCTCGGCTCGGTGGAGAGGGCGCTGCTGGGCAAGGGCATCTCCGCCCCGATCATGGTCTTCAAGGGGGACGGCACCCTCATGAACCTTTCCAGCGCAAGGGAACGGCCAGTCGAGACCATCCTCTCGGGGCCGGCGGCCAGCCTGATGGGAGGCCTGGCACTGGCGAAGCAGGAGAACTGCATCGTTCTGGACATCGGTGGAACGAGCACAGACATCGCCTTTCTCGATGCTGGCTTTCCGCGTATGAGCAAGGAGGGTGCCACCGTGGGCAATTGGCGCACCATGGTACGGGCCATCGATATTTGGACCGCGAGCCTCGGGGGTGATTCCCGCATCGACTTCGCTGCGGGACGGATGACCTTCGGTCCTGAGAGGGTCCTCCCCTTGGCCATGGCCTGCGCAAGCAGCCCTGAACTGCTCGGGAGATTGCGCCTCGGAGAGGCGATAGAATACTTGGTCGCCTACCCCCGGGACCCTTCCGCCCTTCCCCAGGGGGAGCGAGAGGTGTTCGAGCACCTCAGGGACTTCGGGCCGATGACCCTGCAGCAAGCTGTCGATGGGATCGAAGGCATCTATCTGACCGGGGATTACATCCACCGCTTGAAGGAAAGGAGCTATCTGATTTCGACCGGCCTCACCCCCACGGACGTATTGAACGTGGCAGGTACCTATCGCAGCGGAGCAGAGGAAGCATCGAGGCTCGGGGTTGAATACCTGGCCGCTTTGCACGGGCTCGGGCGGGAGGAGCTCATCCAGACCTGCATGGGTCGCATGCGGGAGCGCGTGGCCGAGGAGGTCCTGCGCAAGACCATAGCCGACGTCTCGGGCGAGACCTGTTCCAGCAAGACCATGGTAACATTGATCGATATGATGACCGGTGCCGGCGCGTCGCAAAGGTTGGCCTTGAACGCCCGTCTTGACCGGCCGATAATAGGCATCGGAGCTCCGGCCTTGGCCTATGTGACCCCCGTGGAGCCCATTCTTGGGACCAAGGTGATAGTCCCGAAGGACCACGACGTCGGCAACGCGGTGGGGGCCGTGTGCAGCATGGTCTCGGAATCGATCGAGGTCCAGATCCATAAGATGGGCCTGAAGTACTTCGTATATCTTCCAGGCCAAGAGCCTCTCGAAACGGATCGGCTGGAACCGGCTTTGTTCGCAGCGAAGGAAGGTGCGGAAGCCTACGTCCGCGAAAGGGTCAGGAACGCGGGAGGAAAGGAAATAGTGAGCATGGTCGAGGTTGAAATGCGAAAGTGCCGCACCGGGGTGCGGACCGTGCGGGAGACCTTGAATTGGGTCGAGGTAAAGGCCCGAGCCAGTGGAAAGCCATCCATGGTGGCTGATATGACGAAAGGTTAAAGTAATTATAGGCCGTTAAGCGGCCAAGCACTCTATTAATAGTGTTAAGAAAGGAAATGGAGGAAGTATCTCATGGCAAATCTAATGACCCCGAAGGAACGAGTGCTCGCTGCACTCGACCGCAAGAAATTGGACAGGCCTCCAGTGGTCTGTTTCACCCAGATCGCTACGGTGGACGCGATGCAGGCCGTCGGCGTTTACTGGCCAGCCGCTCACGAGGACCCGCACATGATGGCGGAGCTGGGCGCCGCCCCCAACAAGGTATGGGGAGTGGAATGCGTCAGGCTGCCGTTCTGCCTTACGGTTGAGGCAGAGGTGATGGGTTGCCGTGTTGAACTCGGAAAGATGGACAGGACCCCTATGGTGAAGGCCCATGCCTGTGACGAGAACACCATACCGGACGACCTTCCGACGGGCGCGATGTATAAGGGAAGGATCCCTGCAGTGGTCGAGGCCGTCAAGATCGCCAAGATGAAGTACGGCAAGGATTTGCCCATCGTCGTTGGTACCACCGGCCCGGTCACCATTGCTGGACATATGGTCGGGACCGAGAACTTGCTGCTCTGGATCATCACCAACCCCGAGGCCGTCGTGAAGGCCGTCAAGTTGGCCACCAAGCTGGAGAAGGCCTACATCGAGGCCCTCGATGCGGCAGGTGCCGACGTGATCGTCATGAGCGACCCCTCCGCGGGCACCGACATGCTCTCCCCAGAGATGTTCGACGAGACCGCCAAGCCTTACATCAAGGAATGCTTCTCAGGCGTCAAGCATGCTAAGAACGTCCTGCACATCTGCGGAGACACCACCGAATTGTTGGACCACATGATTGCCACCGGCGTCCACGGCCTGAGCATCGAGGAGAAGGTCTCCCCTGAGAAGGCCGTTGAGCTCGTAAAGGGCCGCGCCGCCTTGGTCGGCAACATCGGAGTAGTCCGACCATTGCTGCAGGGAACAACCGACGATGTCAGGCTTGAGGCTACCCGCGTGAAGAACGCGGGCTTCAACCTGGTCGCTCCGGGATGCGGGCTCGCCGCGCGCGTTCCATTGGTCAACCTGGAAGCTATGGTAAAGGCGGTAAAGGGCTGATAAACCGAGGAGAAGTCTCCTCATTCCTCAATATTTTCCCTTTTCAATTTTTCCACTGATCAGCGGACGCTCCGCGCCCTATGGTTCAGGCGTCGTCCCATTCCCTGAAGCGGTACATGCCGTCGGGGATGAGCATCTCGAAGCGCGCTCCCTTGCCGTACTCACCCTGCTCCTTGATCTCGATGTGAGTGACGTTGAGGATGGCCTTGGTAAGGAAGAGGCCCAGACCGGTGTTCTTGCCGAAGCCGCGGTCGAAGATGCGCTCTTTCTCCTCTGGTTTCACGCCAGCGCCGTCGTCCTCATACACCAGCAATAGGTTCGGCCCCTCCCGACGACAGGTGACCGCGATCTTGGTGGCCTTTTCTCCGTGGCGCAGCGTGTTGTCCACCATGTTGTAGAACACCTTCTCGAGCATCGGGTCCCCGAACACCTCCAGCCCCCCCAGGTCGACCGATATCTCCAGCTTGCCGATCTCCAGGGCGGTGAGCGCCTTGTCGATCAGCTCCTCGGCCGATTGCCATTTGGCCTCCACCATGCCCAATTTCTGGAAGTCGCGCGTGAAGAGGATCTGCTGACGGATGTTCC
>Ga0315275_10001933_pt1 | contig 18535 bp, 13 predicted proteins | sample YL17G03_0_MG_FD_205557 | JGI IMG/M metagenome (GOLD analysis project Ga0315275, IMG submission 205557) | Sediment microbial communities from Yellowstone Lake, YNP, Wyoming, USA - YL17G03_0 | ecosystem: Environmental > Aquatic > Freshwater > Lake > Sediment | place: USA: Wyoming | collected...
CCCGCCCAATATTTACCCCCTACTTTGTTTTTATTGCGGCCGCGACCCCATTTTTATTTAGGCGAAGGGATTTTCCGTCGGGTAGAGCATCTCCTTGGGCCGGTTGAAGCCGATGTCTTCGATCCCCAGCATGCGCATGGCCGCGAAGAGAGTCTTGCCCACGGGCGCGAAGGCGACCGCGGTGTGGTGGGGATATCTCTTCTCGATTAGGACATGACGGTAAAACCGGCCCATTTCCTTGACCGCGATCACTCCAATTCCGCCGAAGGACTGCGGGTCGATATCCAGGACAGCGCCTTCGGCCATATAGGAGCGGAGGAGCGTATCGGCCGTGCCCTGCAGGCGGAAGATGGTGATGTCGCCGACCTTGATCCGGCCTTCGAGCGTGCCGCGCGTGATATCCGGCTCTTTCCCCGGCTCCATGAGTCGATGCATGATGAGCTGGTACTTGAGGCCGCCGTTGATCAGGCAGGCCGAGGAGGTGTTGCCGCAATGGAAGCCCATAAACAGGTCGTTGGGCTTGTAGTCGGCGACGGCCTTCCCGGCGGCCTTGAACATGTCGTAGGGCACGGTGTTGTTGATGTCGAGGAGCGTCGCCGGCAGCTCCGTGGCGCAGGTGGCGATATACTCGCTCAGGGCGCCGTAGATGTCCACCTCGCAGGAGACGGGGATGCCGCGGGTGGCCATCCGCGAGTTGACGTAGCAGGGGACGAAACCGAAATACGATTCGTAGGCCGGCCAGCATTTGTTGGCGAAGACCGCGTGCTGCGATGCGCCCAGGTTGGCCTCCATGAATTTGGTCAGGGCCACTTCGTACTGGGCCAGCTTGTGGAGAAGGGACGGGTCGCCGCCCCCCGCGCCGAGCTCCCGGGCCATGTCGGCGGCCACGGCCGGGATCTCGGGGGCGCCCTTGGCCTTGAGGAAGAGGTCGTAGAGGTCGAGCTCGGAATTCTCCATGACCTCGACGCCCAGGTCGTAGAGCGGCTTGATCGGGGCGTTGCAGGCCAGGAAGTCCTGGGGCCGCGGTCCGAAGCCATAAATCTTAAGCCGCCGGAGGCCGAGCAGGATGCGGGCCACGGGGATGAACTCCCGGATCATCCCGGCGATCTCCTCGGGCATGCCCACCGGGTACTCGGGGATGTGCGGGCGAAGCCGGCGCAGGCCGACGTTGTACGAGGCGTTGAGCATGCCGCAGTAGGCGTCGCCGCGTCCGTCGATCAGGTCTTTCCCCGTTTCCTCGGCCGCCGCGGCGAACATGACCGGGCCGTCGAAGCGCTGGGCCAGGATGGTCGTCGGCCCTTCCGGCCCGAAGTTGCCCAGGAAGAGGACGAGGGCGTTGACGCCGGCGGCCTTGAGCTCGTCGAGGGCCTTGAGCGCATCCTTTTCGTTTTCGACGATGGTCGGAATTTCGACGATGGGGATGGCCTTTTTACGGCACTCCTCGGCTACCCGGATGCGGCGCTTCCGGGACAGCTCGATGGGGAAGCAATCGCGGCTGACGGCCGCCAGGCCGAGCTTGACGTTCGGGACGTTGTTCATGGCTTCTCCTTTTTTTGGCCGTAATAAGCTTGCGGTCCGTGCTTGCGCAGGTGGTGCTTGCGGAGGATGTGGGCGGGCAGGGGGCGGACGCGCGGATCGATCTGGAGTGTCGAGCGGGCCATGGCCGCCACATTTTCCAGGAGCAGCGCGTGCTGGACGGCTTCGATGGGCGTACGGCCCCAGGTGAATGGGCCGTGCCCGGCGACGAGGACGGCGGGCACTTCCAGCGGGCGCAATCCGGCGAATCGGTCGATAATGACCGTTCCGGTATGGAGCTCGTAGCCGGCCTCGACCTCCTTGGCCGTCAGGAAGCGGGTGATGGGGATGGGGCCGTTGAAGTGGTCGGCGTGGGTCGTGCCCAGGCAGGGGATTTCGAGGCGGGCCTGGGCGAACGCCGTGGCCTCGACGCTATGGGCGTGGGCGATGCCGCCGATCTCGAGGAAGGCCTTGTAGAGGGCCAGGTGGGTGGGCGTGTCCGAGGACGGCTGGAGGCGGCTCTCGACCGGACGCCCGTCCGGATCGACCAGGACGATATCTTCGGCGGTCATCCCTTCATAGGACACGCCGCTGGGCTTGATGGCCATCAATCCGGTCGTCCGGTCGATGCCGCTGACGTTGCCGAAATTGAGGATGACCAAGCCGTGGCGAGCCAACTCGAGGTTGGCCTGGAGGACCTTTTCCTTCAGATCTTCAAGCATCGTTCATTTCCTTTGGGCGTCGCGGACGGCCAACAGGTCCTTCATGACGTTGTAGAGCGAGCCCGACCAGGCTTCGGTGCCGAAGGCGTCGTGGAGCTGTTTGTAAAGCTCGAACAGCTTGCCGTAGACGCGGTGATTGGCCGCGCCGGGCTTGTAGCTTCGGGCCTTGACGCCGCACATGGCCGCTTGGGCTGCGGCGAAGTCCTTGTGCCCGCCGGCCGCTTCGCCCGCGGCCACCGCGCCGGCGATGGCCGAGCCGAGGGCGCAGGTCTGGGCCGACCGGGCGATCTTCATCTCCAGGCCGCTGACGTCGGCGTAAATCTGCATGACCAGGGGATTTTTCTCGGCGATGCCGCCGCAGTTGATAACCTCGTCGATGAGGACGCCGTATTCCTGGAAGCGTTCGATGATCGTCCGCGCGCCGAAGGCCGTGGCCTCGATGAGCGCCCGGTAGATCTCTGCCGGCGTCGTGTGCAGGGTCTGGCCGAGGAGCAGCCCGGTCAGCCGCTGGTCGACGAGGATGGTGCGGTTGCCGTTGTTCCAATCGAGGGCCAGCAGGCCCGAGGCGCCGGGCCGGAGCTTGGCCGCTCCGGCCGTCAAGGCTTCGTGCGAGCCCTTCTTGGGGCCGCCCGGCTGGACGACCTCGACGAACCAGTTGAAGATATCGCCGACCGCCGATTGTCCGGCCTCAAGCCCGAAGTAGCCGGGCATGACCGACCCGTCGACGATGCCGCACAGGCCGGGGATGTCGGCCAGCGGCCGGTCGCTGGGCCAGACGCAGATGTCGCAGGTGCTCGTTCCGACGATCTTGACGAACTTGCCCGGGAAGACGCCCGAGCCGACCGCGCCGAGGTGGGCGTCGAAGGCGCCCACGGCGATGGGGATTCCCGCGGGCAGGCCGAGGATCTTGGCCCATTCGGGGGACAGCGGGCCGGCCGCGGCGTCCGCGGTATCGGTCCGATCATAAAGGCGGTCGCGTAGGAATCCCAGTTCGGGGTCGAGCCGGGCCAGGAAATCCTTGGCCGGCAGCCCGCCCCAGTCGGCGTTGAATAGGGCCTTGTGGCCGGCCGCACAGCGGCCGCGCTTGATCTTGTCCGGCCGCGTCTCGCCGGCCAGCTCGGCCGGGATCCAGTCGCAGCATTCCACCCAGCTCCAGGCGGCGTCGAAGACCTTGGGATCGACGCGCAGGCAGTGCAGGATCTTGCTGAAGAACCACTCGGATGAGTATGTCCCTCCGCACTTGGCCAGGTACTCGGGGTGGGTCTTCTCGGCCAGGGCGGTGATCTCGGCCGCCTCGGCGAAGCCGGTGTGGTCTTTCCACAGCCAGGCCATGGCGTTGGGGTTCCGACGAAATTCTTTTTTGAACGACAGGGGGATGCCCTCTTTGTCCACCGGAATGGGCGTCGAGCCGGTGGTGTCGACGCCGATGCCGATGACGGCTTCGGGCCGGAAGGACGGGTCGGCCTTGCGGGCCAGGGCCAGGGTCTTGCGGACCGTGGCCTCGATGCCTTTCAAGTAGTCGGCCGGATTCTGCCGGGCCAGGTTGGGGTTCTTGGGATCGAGGATGATCCCGGCCTTGCCCGAGGGATAGGCGAAGACCGCCGTGGCCGGCTCGCGGCCGCTGTGGACGTCGACGAGCAGGGCCCGGACGGAATTGGTCCCGAAGTCGAGGCCCAAGGCGTATTTAGATTTGGACTTGGCCATTTCTCCTCCTTAACGGGGGATGCGTTTTCTCCCGCCGGATCCTTGGACCGGAACCAAGGGTACAATCCCGTTTTTTTCAACCGGGACACAAGACCGTATCTCACACCATTTTTATCATATTCCGGACCTGGGGGGTAAGAAAAGAGGCCACGGTATGGTGTCCCGATCAAATGACCCCCAGCTTGCGGCCGATTTTCTCAAAAGCCCGGACGGCTTGCTCGAGCTGCTTCCGGGTGTGCGCGGCCGAAATCTGGACGCGGATGCGCGACTGGCCCTTGGGCACGACGGGAAAGACGAACCCGACGACGTAGATCCCCTCTTCATAGAGCTCGCGGGCCATCTGCTGGGCCAGTTGGGCGTCGTTCTCGAACTTGCGGAAAAGGACGGGTACGATGGGGTGGATGCCGTCGATGATATCGAAGCCGAGCTGCTTCATGGCCCCGCGGAAATACGACGTGTTTTCCCACAGCCGCTCGCGCAATTCCCCGCCCTGGGCCAGGAGGTCGAAGGCGGCGATGCCCGCGGCGACGATAACCGGGGCCACGGTGTTGGAGAAGAGATAGGGCCGCGATTTCTGGCGCAGGATCTCGATGATCTCGCGCCGCCCCGTGGTGAAGCCGCCGCTGGCCCCGCCCATGGCCTTGCCCAGGGTCGAGGTGATGATGTCGACCTGGCCGAGCATGCCGGCGTGCTCGACCGAGCCGCGGCCGGCCGCGCCGAGGACCCCCGTGCCGTGCGAATCGTCGACCACGACCAGCGTGTCGTAGGTGTTGCCCAGCTCGTTGATCCGGCGGATGTCGGCGATGTCGCCGTCCATCGAAAAAACCCCGTCGGTGATGATCATAATGTTGCGGGCGGGCACGGGCTCCTTGGCCAGGCCCGGGCCGTCCCAGATGTCCATGCCCTCGCGGGCCTTGTGCAGGGCCTTCTCCAACGAGGCCATGTCGGCGTGGTCGTAGATGAAGCGCTTGGCCTTGCACAGGCGGATGCCGTCGATGATCGAGGCGTGGTTGAGGGAGTCGGTGACGATGGCGTCCTCGGCTCCGAGGAGACTCTCGAACAGGCCGCCGTTGGCGTCGAAGCATGAGGAGTAGAGGATGGCGTCTTCCATCTGAAAGAAAGCGGCGATCTTTGCCTCCAGCTTCAAGTGCAGGTCCTGCGTGCCGCAGATGAAGCGGACCGAGGCCAGGCCGAAGCCGTACTCGTCGAGCGCCTTGCGGGCGGCTTCCAGGATCTTGGGATGGTTGGCCAGGCCCAGGTAGTTGTTGGCGCAGAAATTCAGAACGTCGCGCGGCGCGCTCCCGGCCGGGAAGGAGACGCGGATGTTGGGCTTTTGGTCGGAGAGGATCGTCCTCTCCTCTTTATAAAGGCCCGAGCCCTTGATCTTCAGAAGCTCCTGGGCGAAATCGTACTTGATGCGTTGATACATGAGGGGCCTCCTGGGCCGGTCCGGGCGGCTGGCCGGCGATTCGATCAACAAACTATTATAATCGATCGGGACCGCGTCTCCGAATTCGGGGACACCGACCGAGCGGGGGGCTTAGTTCTTGCTGACGAAGAACTGCTGAACCTTGCCGTCGGGCGTGCGGTACATCAGGGTTTGGAGAATGCCTGCGGTGAACTTCAATTCGGCCGTCGATACCTCCATCCCGCCGCGCTCGCTGATCGAGGTGACGATCACGGCCGAGGGGGCGCCGTACGGCTTGAGCCGCGCGGAGGCGCCCTTGATCTTCTCGTCCGTCAGGAACCAGCTAAACTCCCCACCCAGCGCACTCCGGTCGACGGCGCCCGATTGAAGAGCGAGGAACAGGGCCTTGGCCGTATCGGTCGCGGCCGGTCCGACGATCTCCGGGACTCCGGATTTCTTCGGCGCGCTAGGCTTGGCCGCCTCACCTGCGGCCGGGGCGGGTGGCGATGGTGGGGCGGACGGGAAGAATGAGGGCACAATCAAGCGGTTGATCTTTCCGACCTGGCCGCCCGCTTCGAAGTTGATCAAAACGGCCAGGGCTGAGCCGGTCGAGGGAACGACGAGATTATTGGCGTAGAAGCCGCTGACCGCGCCGTTGTGGTTGAGGACGGTGACGCCGTTGCGTTCTCCGACGACGAGCCCGCAGGCGTAGGTGGAGAGAGTCCCGTCGGACAGCCGGCGCCGCGTCGTCATGAGCCTGTAGGATTCGGGCTTGAGCACTTTTCCGCCGGTCAGGGCCAGGTCCCAGCGGACCAGGTCGGAAGCGGTCGAGTAGAGCGCGCCGGCCATGGCGATCCAACCTTTGCCTTCGGGGACGGCCGGCAGGGGCGCGCTGAGGGCGAAGGTCGAATGACCGACGGCGAAGGCCGGCCCCTTACGATCGGGCTCGTACATCGTGTGGTCCAAGCCGAGCGGCTTGAGGATCCTCCGCGCCAGGAACGCTCCGAAGGATTCGCCCGAAACCCGCTCGACGATGCGGCCGAGGATGAGAAAGCCGGTGTTGGAATAGGAATAGCGGCTGCCGGGCTCGAAATCGAGCGCGCCCTTGGCGTAGGCGCGGATGACGTCGTCGGCGGCCATCGCTCTGGCCATCCGCCGGTCGACGAAGTCGAGGGGATAGTAATCCGGATAGCCGGAGACGTGGTTTAACAGGTCGAGAATCGTAATGTCGTTGGCCTTGGTCAAGTCGGGATAGTAGCGGGCCACCTTGTCCGTGACGGCCAGTTTTCCTTCCTCGGCCAGAAGTAAGACGCAGGCCGCCGTGAACTGCTTGGTCACCGAGCCGATCGCGAACATCGTCTCGGGAGTCACGGCCCGGCTGTCGTTGACCAGGGCGCGTCCGAAACCGCGGGCCAGGACGATTTTACCGTCGCGGGCCACGGCCAGGGAGACGCCGACGAGATCGCCCGCCTGGATGCGTTCCCCGATCAGAGCTTCGACGACTTTAAGATCAAGAGCGGGCATTGCTGGAGCGGGCGCGGTTTGCAAGGCTTGAAGGAGTGCCGCGAAAAGGCAAAGGACGACGAACGACCAGGCCATTCGGTGGTGGAGGGAAATTCTTTTTGCACTGAATTGAATGTTCATGGGCGGCCCCTCGATTAAAGTCCTTTTAATATGATGTTTCTTATTATAGGAAACAAGCCTTTTCTTTGAGAATAGGCGGTTCCCCCGGATCGAAGATGGGAGCGGCGTCTCGTCGGTTTGCCATCCTCCTCATCTCGAACATCGTTAATACTGTTGCAACTTCGATAATGATGATCCGGCAAAACAAACGGCGGCGGGAGGAGGGAGTCTCGTCCGGCGGAAAATTCCCATAAATAGAAGAGAGAGATAGGATAGATCCGGCTGCCGCGATCAAAACGTTTTTCTTGAGCTGAAAATCTGATATATCTATTTCTTATCGAAGGAGGACATCATGCATCGGCACTCATTCCCAAGTTCTTTGGCTTTGCTGATAGCCTTCGTCCTGGCCGCGGCGGCGATCTCCGCCGCCGCTCCGGCCGACGAAAAGTCCGCCCAGGTCGACAAGCTCTTCGCTGCCTGGGACACGACGACGACGCCCGGCGTTTCCCTGGCCGTCATCCGCGAAGGCGCGATCATCTATAAACGCGGCTACGGCATGGCCCGCATCGAGGACGGGGTCGTCAACACCCCGTCCAAAATCTTCGATATCGGTTCGGTCTCCAAGCAATTCACGGCCACGTGCGTGGCCCTTCTCGTGAAAGATGGAAAAATCAAAGTCGACGATGACATCCGTAAGTATTTTCCCGAGATGCGGTCCTACGAAAAGCCGATCACCGTCCGCCATCTGCTCCATCATACGAGCGGCCTGCGGGACTATAATGCCCTGCTGGCCTTCGCCGGCTTCCGGCCGGAATCCGACTGCCCGACGGTGGAGGAATCGCGGGAGATCATCTTCCGCCAAAAAAGGCTCAATGCCGCGCCCGGCCAGGCGTTTTCCTACACCAATTCGGGATACTTCCTGTTGGGGCAGATCGTCGAGAAGGTCAGCGGGAAATCGCTCAATGCTTTTGCCCAAGAGCGGATCTTCAAACCGCTGGGCATGAGCCATACGCTCTATCAGGAGGACCACACCCAGCTCATTCCCAACCGGGCCGTCGGCTACGATCCCGTCGACGGCGGCAGCTTCAAGATCGACATGAGCAATTGGGATGAGACGGGCGACGGCAACGTCTATACGTCGGTCGAGGACCTCTTCCTTTGGGACCAGGCGTTTTATTCGAACGCGCTGGGCAAGGATGTGATGGACATGATCCAAACGCCCGGGACGCTCGACAACGGGACGAAGATCGATTATGCCTGGGGGCTGGGGGTGACCACCTACCGCGGCCTGAAAACCGTCGAGCACGGCGGCGCCTGGGCCGGTTTCCGGGCCGATATCCTCCGCTTCCCGGATCAGAAATTCTCGGTCATCGTCCTGTCCAATCGGGCCGATTTCGACGGATCCGCGCCCCGGAAAATCGCCGAGATCTATTTGGGCGATCTCATGGGGCCAGCTCCGGCCGCTCCGGCGTCCAAACCCGCGCCCGCCGCCAAAACTCCGCCGCCGGAGGCCTTGTCCGAATCGCAGCTTCGTGAATTCGCCGGCGAATACGTCTGCGAAGAGCTTCTCGACGTGCGCTACCGTACGGTCATCGCCGACGGGAAGCTGACGATCCGGACCAGGAGCATATCCGACCTTCCGCTCGCTCCCGCGGGAACCGACCGATTCCTCCTTTCGGGGCCCGGATGGAGCGGGATTTTTCTCGAGTTCGTGCGCGGTGCGGGCAAGACCATCACCGGCTTCACCGTCAATGCCGGCCGCATGCGCGGCGTGGCTTTCGTCAAAACGAAATGATTCCCATCAATTCAGGAGTCTCCATGAAAACCAAACGGACATTCATCATCGCGGCCCTTATCATCCTGCTCGGCTCTTTCGCGGCTTCGGCCTCCATTCAAGACCCCTCGGGGGCCAAGTTCGATCCCGGCCTCGTCAAGGGCCTCGCGTTCCGCAACCTCGGTCCCTTCCGGGCCGGCTCCTGGGTGACGAGCTTCGCCGTTCCGACCGTCCCGGCGCGCGACCATCTTTACACGCTGTACGTGGGAACGCGGAACGGCGGCGTGTGGAAGACGATCAACGCGGGCACGACCTTCGAGCCCATTTTCGACGCCCAGTCCAAGCTTTCGATCGGCGACGTGGCCGTGGCCCCCACGGACGCACGTCTCGTCTGGGTCGGCACCGGCGAAGCTTATTGCGCCCGGTCCTCGAATCCGGGCGACGGCATCTACAAATCCATGGACGCGGGGAAGACCTGGACGAACATGGGTCTGCGCGATTCGCACCACATCGCCCGCATCATCATCCACCCCTCGAATCCGGACATCGTCTATGCCGCGGTCATGGGCCATCTTTTTTCGCCCAATCCCGAACGGGGCGTGTTCAAGACGATGGATGGCGGCAAGACGTGGACCAGGGTCCTCTTCATCAACGACAAAATCGGGGCCATCGACCTGGTCCAGGTCGCCTCCGCGCCCGATACGCTTTATGCGGCGATGTACGACAAGATCCGCCTGCCCTGGACGTACGAGATGGGCGGTCCGGAGAGCGCCGTCTACAAAACGACCAACGGCGGCAAGACGTGGACCAGGCTGACCGGCCTTCCCGGCGGAACGATCGGCCGCATCGGATTCGATATCTACCAGAAGGACCCGTCCATCCTCTGCGCCGTGGTCGAGAACGGGAATCCCCGGCCGGCCACGGCCCGGGAGAGCGAACAAGATAAAAAGCGCGGCGGCACGCCGCCCGCGCGGACGATGGGCAACGAGGTCTACCGCTCGGACGACGCCGGCGCGACTTGGCGCAAGATCAATCCCGGAAACGAAGCGGCCATGGACAAGGCGCCTTATTCGTTCAACCAGCTCCGCCTCGATCCGAACGATCCCGAGACGGTCTACATCACCGCCCAATCCCTGGCCAGCACCAACGACGGCGGCAAGACCTGGAAGGGGCTGAGCTGGCCGTCGGAAGGCGTCATGCCCCGGGCCTTCGGCGACTGGCGCTGTCTCTGGATCGATCCCCTCGATTCCAACCGGCTCATCTTCGGCTCGGACGGCGGAGTCAATATCTCCTACGACCGGGGCAAGACCTCGCACCACGCCTACAACATTCCGCTGACGGAATTCTACGCCGTAGGCGTAGACATGGAGGACCCGTACAACATCTACGGCGGCCTGCAGGACCACGACTCGTGGAAGGGCCCGTCCAACGGCTGGACGGGCGAGATCGGCCCGGCCGATTGGGTCACGGTGGGGCAGGGCGACGGCATGTACAATTGCGTCGATCCGACCGACAGCCGCTGGGTCTACAACAACCGCGAGCTGGGGACGATGTGGCGGCTGGACCAGAAAACCGGGATCGAGACGACGATCACGCCGCGGCGCCCGGCGGCCTCCTTGCCCCGCCTGCGCTTCAATTGGACGCCGCCGATCGCCCTCTCGCCGCACAACCCTTCCATCGTCTACACCGGAGCCCAGATCCTCTTCCGTTCGTTCGACCGCGGCGGCCACTGGCAGGAAATCAGCCCCGACCTGACCACCAACGAGGAGGCCAAGCTGCACGGCCACGGCAACGTTCCCTACGGCACCCTGACGACGATGGCCGAATCGCCGGTCCGGCCGGGCTTGCTCTGGACGGGCTCGGACGACGGCAAGGTCCACGTGTCGCTCGACGGCGGTGCGGCCTGGCTGGACCGGACGGCCAAGATCGCCGCGGCCGGCGGCCCGTCCGACTTCTGGGTCAGCCGCGTCTTCCCCTCGCCCCACGAGGTCGGCACCTGCTTCGTGGCCAAGACGGGCTGGCGGCTCGATGATTTCCGGCCCTGCCTGCTCAAGACGACCGACTTCGGCGAGACCTGGACGCTGATCACGGGCGACCTCCCCGGCGACAAATCCGTCAACGTCGTCATCCAGGACCGCCGCAACGCGGACCTTCTGTTCGCCGGCACCGAGCAGGGAGTCTATGCCACGCTCGACGGCGGCAAGTCGTGGTGGCCTTTCAAGAACAACATGCCCTGGGTCAAGGTCACCGATCTCGTCATTCACCCGCGGGAAAACGATCTGGTCGTGGCCACCTACGGCCGCGGCGTCTGGATCGCCGACATCGCGCCGCTCCAGGAAATGAACGAAGCGGTCCGGGGCGAGGCCGTTCACCTGTTCGACATCAAGCCGCGCGCCCAGAGGATGTACGGCGGCCTCGGCAACTATCAGCTCTTGGGAGACAGCCATCTCTTTACGCCGAACGAGCCGAACGCCGTCCTCGTTCGCTATGCCTTGAAGGACAAGGCCGCCGGCCCGGTCAAAATCAAAATCGCCGATCCCTACGGCAAGGTCCTGGCCGAACTGACGGGCGCGGGCGAGCCCGGCTTGAATACGGTCGACTGGTCCATGCGCGTCCAGCGCGCAGGGCAGGGCGGAGGCCGGTCCGAGGAGTTTGGGTATTTCGGCGCGCCGCTGGTCGAGCCGGGCGAATACGTCGTGACTCTGGACTGCGGCGGACAAACGCTCTCCAAGAAAGCCGTCATCCGCGGCCGCCAGGGCTGGACGATCGGCGCCGTCCCGACCGTAATCCATAGGTGAGAATGAAGCCGATGGCGGCGGTTTCGATCGAACGGAGGAGAGGATGGAGATGATCAGGAAAAACACCCCTATGACGATCGGGCCAGAAGCCGTTTTCCATCGCGCCGCCTGGCTGCGGCTCTCGATCGCGGCGGCCTTGGCCGTCGGCGCGGGCGTCCTGATGGGGGCCGATGCCGCGACCGTCTTGGAGAAAAAAGATTATCCTATCCGGCCCGTGCCGTTCACCCAGGTCCGGGTGACCGACGCCTTCTGGCTCCCGCGTCTGGAGACGAACCGGACGGCGACGATCCCGTTTCTCTTCAAGAAAAACGAGGAAACCGGGCGCATCGACAACTTCGCCATCGCCGGTGGATTGATCAAAGGGAAATATAGGGGCGAGCGCTACAACGACACCGACGTCTACAAGCCCATTGAAGGCGCCTCCTATTCTTTGATGGTGCATCCCGACCCCGCCCTCGACCGGGCCTTGGATGAACTCATCGCCAAGATCGCTTCCGCCCAGGAGCCCGACGGATACCTCTTCACGGCCCGGACCTGCGATCCGGCCCATCCCCAACCGGGGATCGGCCTCGAGCGCTGGGTCGAAGAAACGGTCAGCCACGAGCTGTACAACGCCGGCCATCTCTATGAAGCGGCCGTGGCCCATTTCCTGGCCACGGGCAAACGAACGCTCCTCGACGTGGCCATTAAGAACGCCGACCTCGTGGCCTCCGTATTCGGCCCGGACAAGCGGCACGGCTTCCCCGGCCACCAGGAAATCGAGCTGGCCCTGGTCAAGCTCTACCGCGTGTCGGGAAACGAGAAGTATCTGAACCTGGCCAAATATTTCCTCGACCAGCGCGGCCGCGAAGTGAAGCTGACCCAATATCCGCGGGGCAACCGTTTCGCCATCTACAACGATCCCGAACAGATCCAGGCCCACAAACCCGTCCTGGAGCAGGATGAGGCCGTCGGCCACGCCGTGCGCCTAACCTATATGGCCGCGGGCATGGCCGACGTCGCCGCGATTTTCGGCGATCCCGCCTATCTGGCGGCCAGCGAACGACTGTGGAGGAACGTCGTCGGCCGCAAGATGTATTTGACCGGCGGGGTGGGTTCGCGTCACGACCGGGAACGTTTCGGCGAAGACTATGAGCTGCCCAACCTGACCGCCTACGCCGAAACCTGCGCTTCGATCGGGATGGCCCTCTGGAACCAGCGCATGTTCCTTCTGACCGGCGAGGCCCGATATATCGACGTCCTGGAGCGGGCTCTTTACAACGGCATCCTGTCCGGCGTGTCGCTCGATGGGCGTTCCTTCTTTTACGCCAATCCGCTCGCCTCCGACGGGCGATTCAAGTTCAACCAGGACGGTCTTGGCCGGGCGCCCTTCTTCGAAACGGCCTGCTGTCCCGGCAACCTCAGCCGCTTCCTGCCGTCCGTGCCCGGTTATGTCTACGCCGTCCGCGACGACGAACTCTATGTCAATTTGTTTATCGCCGGGACGGCGAAAATCGACGTCGGCGCGCATCCGGTCGCCGTGGTCCAGGAAACGCGCTATCCTTGGGACGGCGCCGTCCGCATTCGCCTCGATCCGGAAACGCCCGCCGAATTTGCGGTCTGGGTCCGCGTTCCCGGCTGGGCTCGGAACGAGCCCGTTCCCTCCGATCTCTACCGCTATGCGGCGCAGAAGCAAATTGCCCGGGCCGTCTTCCGCATCAACGGCGCACCCGCCGAGCCTGTTTTGGAAAAAGGCTTCGCCCGGTTCCGCCGAACGTGGAAGAAAGGGGACCGAATCGACGTCGTCTGGCCGATGGAAGCCCGGCTCGTCCTGGCCCACGCTTCGGCTAAGGACGACATCGGGCGTGTCGCCGTAGAGCGCGGCCCCCTGGTGTATTGCGCGGAGGGGGTTGATAACGGCGGCGTGGCCCTAGCGCTGACCATTCCCTCGGGCGCCGGATTCCACGAAGAATGGCGGCCGGATCTCCTCAACGGAGTCATGGTCCTCAAATCAACAGTCTCCCCCGTAGGCGGCCGTCCGCTCGTTCTCGTGCCGTATTACGTCTGGGCCCATCGCGGCCCCGGCGAGATGGCCGTCTGGCTGAACAAGGCGGGAGACTGACCGCCGGCGGCGGCCGGGGCAGCGGAAGGGGCCCCGGACATGGCCAGGGGATCCTTTTCCGCGGTACTCGCCCATGCATTAGAATTAGGGGCGAGTGCCCCGGGCTTTGTCCGGGGGTCAACTTCCGCCGCGAAGGCTCGTCCCTTGGCGTTCTTGATGGCCGCCTACAATTCGCTTATGATCTTTCTGAAAAAGGAGAAGTCCGTGCGCCATCAATTGTCCCCTAAAATAACGGCCGGCGTTTGGGGCCTCGTTTTGATTCTGCTCTGGCCGGCGCCGCTCCCGGCGGCCGGCCAGTCGTCCGTCTTGAAACTGAACGCCCTGACCGACGCCCAGGCCCGCGCCGTGGGTGTGCGGAATGTCATCCTCATGATTCCCGACGGGATGGGCTCCGCCCACGCCACCGTGGGGCGCTGGTACAAATTCGCCAAGACGGGCGTGAACCGGCTGTCTTTCGATGACCTGGCCTGCGGGATGGTCCGGACCTACTGGTCGACCGGCCTGATCACCGATTCCGCCCCGGCCGCCTCGGCCATGGCCACCGGCTTCAAGACATCGGCCGGTTTTATCGGCCTGCGGCCGGCCAAAACGGCGATGCCCGGCCTGCCCGAACTCCTTAAGGGTGACGAGTCCACCCCCGTGGCCTCCATCCTGGAAGCCGCCCGTCTGCAGGGCCGTTCGACCGGCCTGGTCGTGACCTGCCAGTTTCCCCACGCCACGCCGGCCGGCTTTTCCAGCCATTATATCCAGAGGAACGCCATGGACCTGTTGGCCGAACAGCAGGTCTACCTGGGGATGGACGTCGTCCTCGGCGGCGGCCGCAAGTATCTCGATCCGGCCGCCCGCAAGGACAAGGAGGACCTAGTCAAGGTCTTGCGGGAGCGCGGATACCTTTACGTCACCGACCGCGACGGCCTGCAGGCCGCCAAAGCCGGGAAATTGTGGGGCGCCTTTGCCGAAACGGCGATGGAGCGCGATCTGGACCGCGATTTGCGCATGGAGCCGTCCCTGACCGAGATGACCGTGAAAGCCCTCGATATCCTCGGGCGAAACCGCAAGGGGTTCTTCCTCATGGTCGAGGGCAGCCAGGTCGATTGGGGCGGCCACGCCAACGATCCCATCGGAACGGTCACCGAGATCCTGGCCTTTGACCAAGCCGTCCAGGCGGTCCTCGATTTCGCCCGCCGCGACGGCGAGACGGCCGTCATCATCGCCGCCGACCACAGCACGGGCGGGATGAACATCGGCACGCCCGAGATCGGCGACATGTCCGTCGCCAAATTCGCCGAAGTCGTTCTGAAGGCCAAGGCCACACCGACCAAAATCGCCCAGCGGCTGACCGAAGGTCCGCCGCCCTCCCTGGACGAAGCCAAGGGCCTGATCGCCGGTTTGCTGGGGATTTCCGACCTCCAGCCCGCGGAAACCGCAGCCCTGGCCGGCCCGCTCAAGGAGCGTTCGATGAAGAAGCTGGAGCTCGAACTCGGCCATGCCGTTTCGCGGCGGGCCGGGATCGGCTGGGTCTTCACCGGGCACGGCGGCGAGGACATCACGCTTTACGTCCACCATCCGCGGGACATGCGGATCGGCGGAGTCGTCCAGAACACCGATATCGCCCTTTACATGGCCCGTCTTCTCGGCGCCAACCTGGGCGTCGCGACCGGCCGGCTGTTCGCCCCGGCGGGGCGGGAATTCGCCGCGGCCGGCGCAACGGTCTCGGTGGACGCCGCCGATCCGGAAAATCCCGTTTTCCAGGCGGTCCGGGGCGGTCACACCCTCCGGCTGGCCGTGAACAAAAGCCTGGCCGATCTCGACGGCCGCATCGTCCCGCTGGACGGCGTCGTCGTCTGCACCGCGTTGATCCCCGGACCGGCGGCCGCGGATCCGAAAGTCTGGTTCGTCCCCCGCGCGGCCGTCGACTTGTTAAAGTGAGGACGCCATGAGGGAATTCGATCTGATCGTCGTCGGCAGCGGCGCGGGACTGCTCGTTCTGGAAGCCGGCCTCCAGGCCGGCTGGTCGTGCGCCCTCGTCGAAAGCGGCCCCATCGGCGGCACCTGTCTGAACCGGGGCTGCATCCCGACCAAGATCCTGACCACCCCGGCCGATCTCCTGCGCGAGGTCCAGGCCGCGCGGCGCATCGGCCTGACGACCCGCGACGCGGCCATCGATTGGGGCCTTCTCGCCGAAAGGATGTGGGCCAAGATCGGGAAAAACGCGGAGATGGAGGAGAGTCTGCGGGCCATGCCCGGCCTGACGCTCTTCCGGGGGACGGCCGAGTTCACGGGAACCAAACGCATGCGCATCCTTCCCTTGGCCAAGGCCGCGGCCGAGGAGGAAATCTCGGGGACGCGGATCGTCCTGGCCACCGGCGCCCGTTCCTTCGTGCCGCCGATTTCCGGCCTCGAGGAGGCCGGCTACGTCACGACCGAAAACTTTTTCGGGGAGAAATTCCCCCGCCGCCCTTGGACGACGCTGACCGTCATCGGCGGCGGGACGATCGCCGCCGAATTCGCCCATGTCTTTTCCGCGGCGGGGACGAAAGTGGCGATCGTCGAGATGCTCCCTCGCCTGCTGGCCGCCGAGGAGCCGGAAGTGTCCGCCCTGCTCGAATACGAATTCCGTAAATCCGTCGACCTCTTCCTGAATAAAAAAGCCGTCGCCGTCAAGGCGGCCGGGGGCCGAAAAACGGTCGTCTTCGAAGACGTCGCGACCCAGGAAATCGGCGAAGTCGTGGCCGACGAAATCCTGGTCGCCGTCGGCCGGCGCTCCAACGCCGACCTCCTCAAGCCGGAAAAAAGCGGCATCAAAACCAATGGCCATGGCTGGATCGAGGCCGATCCCTATCTGGAAACGTCCCAGACCGGCGTCTGGGCGATCGGCGACGCACTCGGCGGTTTTCAGTTCCGGCACAAAGCCAATTCCGACGCCGAGACGCTGGTCAAGAATATGTTCGGCCCCGCCGGCGGACGCCGCCCGGTCGATTATTCGGCCGTGCCCTGGGCGGTGTTCACCTATCCCCAGATCGGCCACGTCGGGATGACCGAGGGCGAGGCGCTGGCCAAGGGCCACGAGATCCTGGTCGCGGTCAACCATTACTCGACGATCGCCAAGGGATACGCCATGGGTTTCATGCCCGGCGATCCCGACGACGGATTCGTCAAGGTGATCGTCGACAAAAACGGGAAGATCCTCGGCGCCCACGTCATCGGCCCGGAAGCGGCCCTTCTCGTCCAGCCCTTCGTCTATTTGATGAACGCGGGATACGTCTGCCCGCCACTCGCCCGTGATTCTAATCCCCGGTCGAGTGCGGCGGAATCGGAGCCCCGGTCCAAGCCCGGGGCTGCCGCCGCGGAATCGGACCCCCGAACAAGGTCCGCTGCCCCCGCCGCCGCGGCAGTTTTTTACAAGGAGCAGACGGCCTGCCCCGAGGCGGGGACGTATTTCCCCATCGACCGGTCGATGATCATCCACCCGTCGCTGAACGAATTGACGGGCTGGGCCTTCAGCATGCTCAAGCCGGTCAAAGACGATTAGGGCCAAACCTACGCTTTACGTTTGCCCGTCCTTCTCGCCGCCGGGGATTTTCCCCCCGGGCCAAAGTGCAAAGTGCAGGTTGACCCCTGCTACTTAATCGGACGGACGTTGACCAGCATCTGCGGCTCGTTGCGGTAGGACTGGATGGTCACGCTGCCCGCGGCCCGGAAATCGAGCCAGGCCGCAGAATGGATTTTTCCTTCCCCCTCGTTTTTTTCGTCGAGAATCAGTTCGACGATGTAAAACGGGCGCGCGCCCCAGTCCGTCGGCGTGCGCACGTTGATGATCGCCCGGCTGTCGGCGATGAGCAGGAGGCGGGTCCCTTCCTTCGTTTTTTCCTCGACGGCCAGGTTGAAGTGGACGTTCGTCTGGTTGACGCCGATGAACTGAATGAACCCCTTGTCCATCGTCCACAGGGCTTTGTAGAAATTTTAATAATCCTGTCGGATCAACGGTTCCTTGATCCTGGCGATCTCCTCGGGCGTGGAGAACGAATCGATCCTGATTTTGAACTGCGCGGCGATGCCGAAGAAGAGTCCCTTGAATTGAAGCGGCTTCTGGGCCGAGTTGGCCGAGACGAGGACGAGAACCGCCCAGACGGTGCCGGCGCGGAGGCGAAAACGGCGGATCGTAGCGGACATGGGACCCTTCCTGAACGTTGATTTGATCGCACCGCGTGGCGGGCTATTTCTGTTTGGTGACGGCCGTCAGCATCTTGGGGGCGCGTCTGAATTCGCCCATTTTCAGCTCACCATCCGAGGTGAATTCGATCCCGGTGTCCTCATAAACCCGGCCCTCGCCGTTGCCCTTAAGATCGAGATCGAGGATGACGACCATGAACATCAGTCCCATATACGACTTCTGCCCGCCGCCGGGTTGGAATGCGGTATTTTCGGCGATGAGCTCGATCTCGTAGCCGTTCTCCTTGGCGATCTCCTTGGCCGCATGGAACTCGATGTTCAGGCCCGAGGCGCCGATGACTTGGATCTTGCCCTTTTTGAACGAGCGGAACGTCTGGCGGAACCCACTCTCGCCCTTCGTGTTATAGGCGTCGGCGAGCATGTAGATTTCCTCTTTTGTCGAATACGCCGTGATTTCGATCTTGGTCGTCAGGACCCGATCCATCGTCCCGCCGCCTCCGGTGAAGAAACGGGCTCGGAAGACGGTCGGTTTGGCTAATTGATCGGGCGTTTGTCCGAAGGCCAAGCCGGCCGTCAGCACGGCCGCGAAGACGAATATGGCGAGACATCGCTTTCCGAGAATGGTCACGGGAATCTCCTCTGGTCGTGCACCGGCCGGGGTGGTCCTTGATCTCACGATCCCTGCATCATCGATATTATTTTAGGGGGGCGGGGCGA
>Ga0315275_10001935_pt1 | contig 18522 bp, 18 predicted proteins | sample YL17G03_0_MG_FD_205557 | JGI IMG/M metagenome (GOLD analysis project Ga0315275, IMG submission 205557) | Sediment microbial communities from Yellowstone Lake, YNP, Wyoming, USA - YL17G03_0 | ecosystem: Environmental > Aquatic > Freshwater > Lake > Sediment | place: USA: Wyoming | collected...
CGGGACTCATCGGCGCACGAAGGCTTCAGCGGGTGGATTGCCAGGCGGGCGCGGAATTGGCTACCATGAGACGCCCATGCAGACATCGATCATCCACCGCATCCTCACCTTCTCGACGCGCCGTCCATGGCTGGTCATCGGGCTGTCCCTCGCGGCCACGGCGGTCTTCGCTTTCTTCGCGACCCGTGTGCGCGTCGACGCGGACTACGGCAACATCCTGCCAAAGGACGCCGAGGTCAACAAGCTCATCAAGGCGTACGGCGGGGTAAAGACGGACTCCCAGCTGCTGGTCGTCGCGATCGAGGGATCCGATCTGTACGCGCTTCCCACCCTGAAGGCGTTCGCCGGGGCGATCGACAGGATCGGGGCCTGGCCCGGCATCACCTCCGTGATCACACCGTTCAACCTCCTGTCGTTCAGCAAGGGCGCGGGAGGCAGGCTCGAGGTCGGGCCGATCAGCGCGGGGGGCAAGCCGCCGGCCGACGAGACGGAGCTGGCCGCGTTCCGCCAGAGGCTGGAGGCGACCCGGCTGGCCCGCAACCTCGTGGTGGCGAAGGACGGCTCGCTGCTCGCCGTGTTCTTCCAGGCCGAAAAGCGCGACAGCTACGCGGGTCTCATGGCGGAGGTGCGGGGGGCGGTCGCCAGCCTGACCCTGCCGGGAATCACGACGCGCGTGAGCGGTACGATCCCCTTCGGCGAGCGCACGAGCTTCTACATCTCGCGCGACCTCGTGAGGCTCGTTCTGCTGGCAGGGATCATCATCCTCGCCTTCTACTACCTCGGGTTTCGGGCCAAGCGCGCGGTGCTCCTGCCCTTCATCGTCGTGATCTTCGGCGCCGTGTGGGCCGTGGGGCTCATGGGGATGCTGGGCTTCTCTCTCACCCTGATCAGCATCGTGGCCCCGCCCCTGATCATGATCTTCGGAAACGAGTACAGCATCTACGTGATGAACGAGTACTTCCGGGTGGCCGGCCGCGGGAGTGCGCCGCTGGACCAGTCGAAGGCCGCGATCGTCACGCACGCGTGGATCGGCGAGACGATCACCAACACGGCCATGCCGATCCTCATGGCATTCGTGACGACCATTATCGGTTTCCTCAGCCTCTGCGTCACCGACATCCGCCAGACGCAGGAGTTCGCGATCGCGGCGAGCGCGGGGTCCCTTGCCTGCGGCTTTCTCGCCCTGTTCTTCCTTCCGGCCCTTCTCACGCTGCTGCGCGCCCCGCGCGAGGACAGGACCCGCAGGCTCCTGGAGGGACCGATGGCGCGGTCCATGGCCAGGGTGGCCTCATTGGTCAGCCGCAGGCCCGCGCTGATCCTCGTCTGCCCGCCCATCATCGCCGCCGTGTTCCTCCTCACGACGCGCCTGCTGGTTTTCAACACCGACTCGGTGAACTACTTCCCACAGAAGGATCCCTTCATCCAGGATATGTACGCCCTCACCTCGCGGATCGGGGGCTTCGACGAAATCGCCGTGAGCTACGACGCCCCCGATGGGAAGAAGGGATACTTCCTCGACCCTGCCGTGCTGCGCGAGGCGGGCGCCATCGAGCGCGTCATTCTCGCCGACCCCGACGTCTGCTACTCGGTCTCGATGCCCTCGCTGCTCTCCGACATCAACTTTGCCGTCACCGGCACGGAGGAGGTGCCGGCGAACCGCGCCGTGGTCACGCTTTTCTCCCGTCTGGTCGGCTCCGCGGCGGCCAGCGCCTCAGGGTCGCTGCTGGGCAGCATGGTCAACGCCGACGGGACCCGGCTCACCCTCAGCTTCCGCATCTACAACAGCACGACCGGCCGCTTCATGGACGAAAGCAGGTTTCGGCAGTTTCTCGCCCAGCTGCGAAAGACCGTCGCAGAGAACCCCGTCGGCGAGGCGAAACCCGTGATCTGGGGCGAGATCCTGCGCAGCCTTTCGCTGGCCGACTCGCTGCGGCGCTTCCTCATCATCTCCATGGTCATCTCCCTCGCCCTGATCTTCGCCGTCGCCACCATCACCTTCCGCTCGCCCATTTACGGGCTGTACGCGGTCGTGCCCCTCGCCACGGGGCTCATGCTCAACTTCATCCTCATGGCGCTCGGGCGCATCCCGCTGGATATGACCACGATCATGGTAGCGAACGTCACGATCGGGGTGGGCATCGACGGAGGGATCTACCTCGTCATCCAGTACCAGCGGGAGCGCCGCCGTCACCCCGGAGACTTTCCCAAGGCGATCGGGCAGACACTCCACGTGATGGGCCGGGCGATCATCCTTTCCACATTCTCGATCGTGACGGCGCTCCTCGTGTTCACCTCGGCAGCCTTCAAGCCCATCGTGTACTTTGGGCTGCTGGTGATCTTCTCGCTCTCGGCGACCGCGGCAGGCACGCTGACGGTGCTGCCGGCGCTGCTCAACCTGGACTCCCGCATCCGCGCTGGGCGGGTCCGGGTGAAAAAGTCGCGGACGGACCAGCCGGGGGCGGGCGCATGAGGATAGGGGTCACCGGCGCCTTCGGCTTCCTTGGCGCGAACCTCGTGGCCAACCTGATGGCCAGGGGGCCGTCCGCGGGCGAGGTCGTCGCGTTCAGCTCCCGCACGGCGCGCAATCCGCTGTTCGACCCGGCGCTCACGACGGCCGTTCGGCTCGACGTCCTGGACCGCGACGACGTGCGCAGCAAGACCCGGGGGCTCGACGCCCTTTTCCACTTCGCCGGCAAGGTGAGCTTCGCGGCGAGGGAGAAGCAGGCGACCTGGGACGTGAACGTCCTGGGCGCGAGGAACGTGTTCGAGGCGGCTCTCGAGAACCGCATCAGCCGGCTCGTCTACGTCTCGTCGATCACCACGCTGGGCGCCTGCATCCCGGGCCGGTCGATCGCCGATGAGACGAACGACGTGTACGCGACCGCGGCCCGAAACCCCAACAGCTTCCGCTCCGCCGACGAGGCCCTCGCTGCGGTCGACTCATCGGCAGCCGGGGACTATCGTTTCCTTGAAAAGGTCCGCATCGCCTACTACGATTCCAAGCTCGCTGCCCGCGAGCTTGCGAGAAATTGGCACCGCGAGCGGGGCCTTCCGGTGGTGCTCGTGATGCCCGGCACTGCGGTGGGCCCCGGGGACGTTCACTATGACATCAGCGAGCTGGTCGACCGTGTGTTCACCAACCGGTTGGCCGTGACGATCCCCGGAGCCTCATCCTTCGTCGATTCGAGAGACTTCGCCGAAGGGGCGTCGCTCGCCTGGCGGAAGGGAGGAACGGGAGAGAGCTACATCATATCCGGGCGCGATGAGGACAATCTCTCCTACAGGGATTTCATGCGCCTTGCGGCTCGCGTTGCCAGGAGCCAGGGACGGAAGGTCCGTGGCGATTTTGTCGTGATGCCTCGCTGGCTCAGCCTGATGGCCGCGAGGCTGCTCGAAGCCACCGCGCCCGGCTCGAAGCTGGGCTCGACGCTCGGCACCGCGCTGATCCTGTCGGGGAGCATGGTGCACCGCTTCTCATCGGCCAAGGCACGGGAGGAGCTGGGCTACGCGCCCCGGCGCACTCTGGAGCAGAGCATCGCGGACTGCTACGAGTTTCTCTGCGCCGCGCGGGAAGACGGCTTGATCGGCCGCCCGCGGCAGGCTGCAGGCCATTCCCGACATGCAGCGCGTTTCTACCACTGAACCCTGTCCGTCGCGCCTCCCCTCCGCCTGATGCCGTCGAACTCGGCCTTCCTCTCGATGAGCAGCCTCTCGTACTTCTGCTGCTCCTGATCGGCAAGCTCCTTCAGCCGCATGGCAACCTTCTGGTAGGACTCGTAGGTCTCGTTCGGGCCAAACTCGCTCGCGGGAATCGGAGGCAGGAAGCTCACGAAGTACAGCGTGTCGCGGAAGGTCGTGAAGGGGTGCGTGCGGCCATCGACGCCCTTGAAGGAGAGATGGCGCTTCTTGTTCTCCTCGACCAGCGTGAACACGGGGTAGATCGATGCGCCGGCGAGGTGGGCGATGCGAACCCCGCCTGTCCGCGGCCGCTCCTCCTTGCCCATCGTCGAGCCTCCGTCGGTCAGCGAATTGATGACGGGGACTCCCGCGCGGATCTTCGCCACGGCTGCCTCGACCGTCCTGCCCGAATCCGATTTCACGAGGGGGATGAAGCCCGCGCCGCTGAAGATGCGGCGGATGACGGGAAAGTTGAACGCGCCCTCGTCCATCACCACGCTGAACCTGCTGCCGGAGATGTGCATGAGGGCCACGAGGTCGTAGCTGGTCGAGTGGTTGATGACGATGTAGGCCCTCTTCTCCGCGCGGTCGCGCGGGAGGTTCTCCCGGCCGTCGATGATGACCCTGGCCTTGTTCTTCATCCAGATCGTCGAGTAGGCCGTCAGAATCCGAAAGCAGAAATCTTCGAGCATACGAGGTCTCCCTGCGCTCTCAGTGGTGGCGGTTCCTGATCTCCCGTATCGTGCCGTCCCTGTTGAACTCGAGGGTCATCTTCCCCCAGCGCATCTTCGGATCGATGGCCAGCCAGAACGAAAGGGCGACGACGAAGTGGCCGAACAGGGGAACGAGGAACCAGACCAGAAGCGGCATGTCCTTGCGCCCCGCGTAGGGGGCCTTCACGAGGAGCCCGTTCACCATGATCATGAGGATCGACCCGAGGGCCGCTGCGACCTGCCAGGAGAAGCCGCGGGCCGCGAGGGCGAAGGCAGCGGCGCCCAGCAGGCCGACCGAGACCGCCGTCTCGACGACGAGCAGGAGCAGCCAGACGGGGAAGTAGTGCAGCCGGGTCGTCTGACCCTGACGGATCAACCAGCGCATGAGACTGCGCACGCTCGCGTGCGTCTCGAAGCTCGGGCTCACGGCCGCGGGGACGAAGAAGGGCTTCTGCCTGTGCTCGTTCAGCTTGTTGCACAGGACCAGGTCGTCGTCCTCCGTGCCTCTCCACAGCCGGGCGAGGTCCCACTCGTCGAAGGCCTTCCGCCGGATCGAGAAGCACCCGCCCCAGACGTAGGTGATCAGGCCGAAGGCGAGGAGCATCGGCGAGTGACCTTCCAGCCCCGTGTAGGTGTAGATCCCGAGGCCCGGGCCAGGAGGGGTGATCCAGCGCGCCGAGGTCGTCACGTTCACCGAGGGGTCCACGTAGGGGCGCACCATCTCCCGCACGAAGGTGGGCGACGGGCGCATGTCGGAGTCGCAGATGAGATGGACCTCGCTCGCCGTGTCGGCGGCGATGGCGACGAGCTCGGCATGGTTTTTCCCGCACGTGTACTCGTCGTGGCCCGCGACGATGTGCACCCCCCTGCCGGTCTGCCGGATGACCCTCTCGATGAGGGGCACCGCCGGTTCATCGGCGGTGTCAGTCACGAACCTGATCGTGAGCTTCGGATAATCCTGCAGGGCGATGGCGCGGAGGTTTTCCTCGAGGTGCTCGGTGGTCCCCTTGCAGGGGACGATGAGGTTGACGGGGAAATCGGGTTCGCCCCGAAGCCGGCGGACCCTGTTGGGGAAGACAAGACGGACGTAGATCCACGAGTTCAAGGGCAGGAGGATGCAGTAGACCAGGTTGAGCGCGAAAAACGCAACCAGGAAAAAATTGATCATGGGCACCGTCATAGTAGAAAAGGGCCGAAAGATCAACGGGCGCCTGAAGCGCCTCGGGCGCCTGAAGCGCCTCGGGCGCCTGAAGCGCCGGTCAAGAACGTGCGCTCGAAGTACCGGAAGCTGTCCTCAATCGTCTTCTCGAAGGGTATGTACTCGTGCCCGAAGGCTGTGCGGCTTTTCTCGTTGGAGTAGTAGGTCGTCCACCCCGAGAGCCTGCCGTAGGCGGCGGTCAGCAGCGGCCGGCGGCGCGTGAGAGCGCTCACGAGCTCGAGGAGGAAGCCTGCCGCGGTGAACACGGGCGCGGGCACCACGAATGGCCACACCCTCCTGCCGGCGTGCTTCCCCATCGCCCGGATCACCTCGGTATAGGGCAGGTTCCAGCCCACCGCGAGGTAACGCTCGCCCGGGGGCCCCTTCTCGAGGGCAGCGACGATGATGTCGGCAAGGTCGCGCACGTCCACGATCGCAAGCCCCCCGGCAAAGCACCCCGCCATGGTCCCCCTGTACACCGAGGCGTAGAGCTGGTTATGCGGCGTGGCGAGGACGGGATCGCCCGGACCCATGATCGAGGCGGGGTTGAGGATGACCGCGTCCAGCCGGCCGTTCCGCACCGCCTCCTCCACGATCAACTGGCCCGCGTGCTTGGTCGTCATGTACAGGAAGCTGTCCGGCCAGTTGAAGGGGGTCTGCTCGTCGGCGAGGGTCCCGTCCTCGCGAAAGCCGATCGCTCCAACGGAGGAGACATGCACCAGGCGCTTCACCCGGTGGCGAGCGCATGCCTCCACCACGTTCCGCACTCCCGTGACGTTGACGGCCTCGAGCTTCGCCTTGTCGCGCCTCCAGTACGAGATGAGGCCCGCAAGGTGGATCACGGCTGAGCCGCCTTCGAGAAACCGATCGACATCAGCGGCCGAGGTGATGTCGCCTTCGACCACCCCCGCACCTCCAGGGAGAAGAGCCTCGAAGCCCTCCCGCAGGGGATCGCCGGGAAGGACGAGGAACCGCAGAGCCGCCCCGGGGTGCCGCGCCGCGAGCCGCGGAACAAGAGTCCGCCCCGCAAAGCCCGTGGCCCCTGTCACGCAGATCGTCACGCAGCAGCCCTCGTGTGTCTCGTGTATCTATAGATGAAAATGTCGTTGCCCACGCCGACAATCGCGTGGATGGCGAACGAGTAGAGAAACGAGCCCGTCACGGCGGCGATCGCGCCGAAGATGATCCCGACGGCGAATGCCCCCCAAATCTCGGAATCCGAATGACCGAGATGGTACACCGTGGAGGCGAGCGTCTGCACCAGGATGGCGACGATCGTACCGGGGAGGCCCGGTGCCAGCAGCGCGACGAGCGAGAACTGCAGTGCGCCCCGGAAAGCGAAGTCCCAGGCCAGGTAGTACAGCAGGATGTAGGCCGCCTCGTACACGGCGAAGCGCAGCGGAGTGCTCATCGCATCCTTCGAGAAGGGGTACTGCCCCCGTATGACGGGGTCGCGGACGCTGTTGGCCAGAGTGATCGCCCCGAAGGGGATCGCCACCAGGCACGAGAGCAGCCCGAGCCTCCAGTTGCCGATGCGCAGCCCGAGCGCCTCGGGCGCGAGCCCTGTCGCCCGGCCGGCGAGCAGGAAGGAGACCAGAGGAACAGCGAACAGGAGGAGGAAGAAAGACGCGAAGTACGCCAGAAAGGCCGGGAAATCGCTCGAGAAGCGCCTCGTGAGGTTTTTATAGTTGAGGAAGGAGGCGAGGAGGGTGAAGGAGAGCAAAAGGATGCTAAGCAGCGCCACGTAGGGATTGCGGAACTGGCGAGCGATCGACGAAACCTGCCCGACGAGCCATCCCAAGGCTGGCTACCTCTTCACCTTCATCAGCGTCCTGAGGTAGCCCGACGCCTTCTCCGCAAGGTACCAGTCCACGATCGAGTTGACCTGGCGCTCGGTGTCCTCGTCGGGATGGTAGCCCAGGTCCCTCACGGTCTCGGATATATCGTAGCTCGTGTTGGTGGTGATCAAGTGGATGCGGTAGAAGTTCACCTTCGCCTCGAAGGCGGGCACGACCGCATGCAGGAGCTGCATGAAAAAGGCCACGATGTAGGCGAGGCTCACGGGAGTGTACATGCGCTGGCGCCTTCCCAGCCTCTGCATGAAGATGGTGAATAACTGCCGCCAGGTGGTGTCCGTTCCGTTGGCCACGAGGTACGCCTTCCCGTTCTCGCCCTTCATCTGGCAGGCGAGCAGGCAGGCGAGACACAGGTTTTCGACGTAGCAGAAGCTGAGGATCCAATTGCCGTGCCCGACGATGACCGGCGCGCCCTTCTCGATCCCGTGGAGAACCAGCATGGACACCGTCCGGTCGTTGGGACCGTACACGCCGGCCGGCCGCAGGATGATGGCGGGAAAACCGTTCTCCCGAAGCTGTTCGCGCAGAAACTCCTCGCTCATCTCCTTGGCCCGAATGTACCAGAAGGACTTCTTCACGCTGCCCGGGTTCGCCTCCGAGATGTTCGCTCCCTTGTACCCGAGCACGAGGTTGGTGGAGATGAAGATGAACCGGCGCGGCACGATCCCCCGTTCGCGAAGGACGCGCACGAGGTTCACTGTCGCCTCGTAGATGTTGCGGAGGGCCATCCGCTTGCGAGCCTTCTCGGCGGCGACGGATGCGGCGTGGATGACATAGTCGATTCGGTCGGGAAGCTGGATCGACTCGGGCGACGCAAGGTCCCCCCGGACCAGCCGCACCGGCAGGTTTTCCAGGAAATGGAGGTTGGAGCTTTCCCGCACGAGCCCATAGACCTCGTACGAGCGCTCCAGGAAGTATTTGCACAGATTCGACCCGATAAAACCGTTCGCACCCGTGATAAGGACGCGTTCCATCAATCCTCCTTCCAGCAGGGATATAGCATCCGGGTGCGAATTTCAAGGCGGGGGAGGGCGCTCGGCGGGTGTCTCGGCATGAGCGGCCGGCCGCGCGGTCCCGTCGACGCATTCCTCTTCACGATGGGCGCCAACCCGGGTCTCTCGCAGAACGCGCCCGGCGTGCTCAACACGTCGCGCGATCCCCTGGAGATCATGGTCGTGGTGCCGCCGGGAACCGACCTGCGAAACCCCGTCGGGCCTCTCGTACGTCGCGGAAGTGCCCTTCGCGACGAAGCAGCTGGCGGTCGTAGCCCAGCCCCAGGGCAAGTACGCGAAGGTCGCCTTCGAGCCCGGCCCCGCCGCGCCGCAGGGCGCGAGCGAGATCCCCTACAAGGGAGATCCCGTGTCGAAGACAGGCGCAATCTTCGATTTCTCCACGGGAGACAGGCTGTCCCTCGCCGCGGCCGTGACCGCGCAGGACGGGAAGGTGCTGCGCTACTTCCTGGACGTCAGGCGCATGCCTCCCGACAGCAACGCGGATCTCTCGGGCATCGCGGGCTCCGCGGGCATCCTGAGCCCCCTGTCCACCCCGCGGATGGTTTCCTACACGGCGAGCCTCCCTTCGAACGTGGAAACGGTCAAGCTCACCCTCACCACGGCGAGCCCCGTGGCGCAGTCGGGGGCCACCACCGTGGTCACGGTCCCCGCGGCTGCCGGCAAGGTCCTGACGGTGAGCATCATCGTCACGGCCGAGGACGGCTCGCAGAGGCTGTACCGGGTGAACGTGAGCCGCGAGGCGCTGCCGGTGAGCGCGAAGGACGGCAACTCGCGCCTGGCGAGCCTGCAGGTCACGGGGGTGCCCGCTCACGCCCCCGTTCGACCCCGCGATCGTCGCCTACGAGGTGAGAGTGCCCTCCAATGTCGAATCCGTGGTCGTGAACGCGCGGGCGGAAAGCCCTGGCGCCGCCGTGACGGTCGACGGCTCGCCGCTTGCGCCTGCCGGGCGCACGGTCGCGGTCCCCACGGGGACAGCGAAGAACGTCACCGCTGACGTGACCGCCGAAAACGGCGCAGTCTCACGCTACACGCTGCGCGTGGCCCGCGAGGGCTCCATGCCGGTGCAGCCGCCGTCCGGAGGCGACAGCGTCGTCGTGACCGCGCGCAACCTGCAGCTGGACAAGCGGGAAGCGATGGCGCTCGTCGACAGGGGCGAAACGATCGGCAACCAAGCGAAGATCACCGTCCGCTCCTACAGAACGAACGAGATGATCAGCCGGAAGACGGTCCCGGTGACGGTCCGGGCACAGGGCGGGAGCTGGATGGTCTCACTCGAGTACCGCTCGGCGGGCGTCTTCCTGGACCGCAACAGGCTCGTCGAGGTCGAGGTCGTGATCCCGACAAGCGGAAAGGATTCCCTGCACTACGCGGAGGTGCAGCAGGCGGACACCAACGTGAGGGTCGATGTGTCGTTTCTCATCCTCACCGACAGGCCGCGCGTCGCCTGGCCCGCGGTCGGCGCGCCCATGAAGGTCGCCGGCTACGTCTCGATGCTCCAGCCCGGGAAGGCGGCGGCCGAGCGCCCGGCAGAGAGAGAAGACTTCGAGAAAAACGACAAGGGCGACTACGGGATCGCCGTCGAGATCACCGACCCGAAGAGCGGCAAGCCCTACGGCACGGACACGATCTGGGCCAAACTGGGCGCGCCGCGCGGCCGCACGTACTACTTCAGCGCCCCTATGAGCCTGCCGGAAGACGCCACCGTGGGCTACTCGCTCACGGCAAAGGCGAAGAATGGGAAGGTCTGGCAAGTCGCGGGCACAACGGTGGTGCGGACGACCATGCTGGACTACACCTTCTTAGTTGACCCGATCCTTCCCGCCCCGTATCATCGAATCGAGGCGTGGCTCGAATGAGAGCAAACCCCGCAGCCCTGGCGACCGCCGTTGTCCTCCTTCTCGCGCACCCGTGCGGGGCCGCCGCCGCACGGATCTATGACGACCCAGCCGGATGGGAGAACCCCGAGAGCGTGACCGTGCGCGGCGGGGAGCTCTTTCCCGACGCGCCGTTCGAGGGCACGTTCCAGAGCCGGTCATTCTTCTACACCGGCCGGCTCGACAACGGGATCGTCTTCATCATCAATCTCTTCCACTGGACCTACTCGGTCTTCAACCAGTGGGGGATCACCGTGGTGATCACCGACCCGGCCGGGCGCGTGTACAAGTACGAAGGCTCCCTTCCCGAAAGGGCGAAGACCGATCCTGCCGAGGGATTCGACTTCCATTTCGGTCCCAACCTGTTCGAGGCGATCGACGGCGGGTGCCGGGTCCGGCTCGCGCTCAAGGGATTTTCCTGCGACCTCGAAATCCGCAACATCCTCCCTCCCTGGAAGCCGGGGGACGGGTGGGCGTCCTACACCCGGAAAATGGACGAATACAGCCGCTATGCATCACCCGCTCCATGGGCGGCGGTGAGCGGCAGGATGAACGCCTTCGGCGAGATCGTGAGCGCAAGCGGGCAATGCCTCTGGGATACCTGCCTGACCGTGCAGCCGCTCAACCGGACAAACTCGCTCATCATGGTCTTCCGCGCATTCGGCAGGCCGGACAGCCTGGAATCGGAGCGCATGTTCATCAGCGCAATGGTGACCTGGACGAGCGAGAAGTACGGTCCCCTCCCCGTCCCCATGCTTCTCGTGGCGAGGGCCGGCCGGTGGGTGTTCACGACAAAGGACTTCGCCATGAGCCCGTCCGACTGGGCCGTGAGACGCGACCCGCCCTTCCCCTTTCCCGGCAGCTACGCCGTCTCCGCCGCGGACAGGGGCTGTTCGCTTGAAGGGCGATTCGAGAGCTCGCGCATGTACCACGCCACGGACGTGTTCGAGAGCCTGCCGCCGTTCATGCGCCGCATCGCCTCGCTTTTCTTGAAGAGACCAGTCTACTTTCGGCTGATCGGGAGCTTCCGCGGGAGGCTGACACTGCAAAGCGGCGAAGAGATCGCGCTGGACCTCCCCGCCGCGGGCGAATACGTTATTTTGAAGTGATTCTTCGAAGGGCTCCTCATCTCCCCCACGCGAGGCGGATGCCCGCTACGGGGGTGTAGTACACCGCAGTGGAGACCGGCTGCCAGGCCAGGACGTCGGCCACCGCCTGCATGCCTCCGTAGCCTACCACCTGCATGCCGGGGAACAGGGTGAGCCCCAGCTCGAGGTCGGCCTGGCCGAACAGGGCGAAGGTTCCATCGCCGGCGGAGAATGTCCTGCGCACCCCGCCGATCCCCGTCCAGAGATTCAGGGAGATCACGAAGGGTCCCGCCTTCAGCTCCTGGCCCGAGATTGCGCCGATGAACCCGCCGTCGAGTGAGCATTCCTCATTCGGCGAATGAACGCCCATTACGAACCCGCCGTTCCGCATGCCTCCGCGCGTCACCGAGTAGCCGTACAGCGCCGTGAAGCGGGCCTGCGTATCGTAGTTGGCCAGTTCGGGGTACTCGGGGATGAGGTACTGCTCTCCCCAGCTCACCCCTCCGGAGCCGAACGCCATGGAGAGGGGCAGCGCGGCGAGTGCCACGACGACTGCGACGATCTTTCTTACGCTCATTTCCTTCCTCCTCGAAGGTCGATTTCCCTGCGTATCGCGCAGGCGGTGTACCCGCCGAACGCACCGTTCAGCGCCAGACCCCAGGTCAGGGTCGTTGTCCACGCACGGCTTGTCCACTGCATCACCCATTTAACAGCGCGCAAGGCCGGGAGTGTCACCCGTGGTATACTCGCGGGATGAAGAGGCGGCTCGTCTCTTTCACGGCGCTCGTCATCGCTTTCCGGGCTGCCGCTGTCTTCGCGCAGGATCCCGCCCTCGCGCAGGCCGCCGTCTATCGAATCCGTATGAGCATCGCCGACGACCTCGGAGAGGTTGCCGGCTCCCTCGATGTCCAGTACACAAACCGCGAACGCGCTCCCATCGGATCGATAGTGTTCTTCCTGTTTCCAAATCTCACGCCGGGCAGCCTCGAGATTCGCGAGGCGCGCGTGGCAGGCAGGAGAGTCCTGCCCGAATACCGGCAGAAGCGGAGCGTTCTCGTTGTGCGGCTTCCGGCGCCCCTCGCGGCGGGCGTGAAGGTGAGCATCGGCCTCGACTATTCCGTGAGCGTCCCCGCCGGTTCGGACGGCACCTACGGTCTTCTCTCTCACGGTGAGGGATACCTGTCACTCGCGTTCGCCTACCCCATGATTCCCTCGCGCGGGGCATGGAACCATCCCCTGCCGGTCGCATATGGCGACTTCCTCACGAACGACGCGAGCTCCTACTTCGCCCAGGTTTTCGTCCCAGCCGGGTACGAGATTGCCGCCCCGGGGACCGTGACCCGCAGGAAAGCCCCGGGTGGCCGCACCGACGTCAGCATCTCACTCGCACCGGCCCGCGACCTCTACATGGCCGTTGCCAGGGGCTGGGTGCGCAGCGAGCGCCGAGAAAACGGCGTGACAGTGGCCAGCTACGCAGCAAGGGATGCGGGGGATTCCTCGAAGCTCGTGATCTCGACCGCCCTTTCTGCGCTGGCCTGCTTCGGCCGGCGCTTCGGCCCCTACCCGTATGACGCTCTCACATTCGTGAGCCTGCCGTTCGACGCCTACGGGTGCGAGTTCTCGGGCATCGTTCTCGAATCGGCGCGCCTGCACGATCCCGCGTTCGTCGACCGCGGGGTCCCCTCCCTCATCCTCCTCGAGTCCACCACCGCTCACGAGGCTGCGCATCAGTGGTTCTACGGGATCGTGGGCAGCGACCAGCTTCTCAAGCCATGGCTGGATGAGGGCATCGCGCAGTATGCGACCCTGCTGTACTACCGGGACCGCTGCGGGGAGACAGGAGCGCGGAGTACACGTCGAAGGAGTGCGGCGCCATCGTGTACGGCAGGGCCCCGCTCTTCCTCAAGGCGATGTCCGACCGCATGGGCGCCACGGCCTTCGACAGGCTCCTGCGCGAGTACTGCAGGCGATTCCGGTGGAAGATGACCAGCAGCGGGGACTTCATCTTGCTCGCAGCCCAGACATGCGGCTGCCCGCTCGCCGACCTCGACTCCGCCTGGGGCGTGAAGCCCTGAGCTTCAAGTCCCCAGATACGCGGGAAGGTGGTCCGGGCAGAGGGTGTGGGAAAAGAGGACTGTCGACTTGAGTGACACGTACTCGTCGAGGGGGACCCAGCTCTCCCCCTCTGCCGACTTCACCCGGATCCTGCGGCACACGCTGCAGATCGGGAGGATGCACTGGATCTCCCGGGCGAAACCGCGCAGCAGGACCAGCTCGGTGATGTCTCGCGCGATGCCCTGCGTGCCGAGCACGGTCTCTTCCGGCGTCCCCCCCGATCTGGCCGGCTTTGGCCGGCTCAGGCCGAAGGCGCTCAGGGAGACGTGCACGAAATCCAGATCGTACCTGCGGGGGGCGCCGGCCTTCGTCGTCAGGCGCATCTCCAGGTTCCGCGTCGCCCGCAGGTCCCGCCGCCTTTCCCGCAAGGGCCAGTACGCGAAGCGCCTGTCCTCCGGGTGCACGATCTCGATCAGCTCCCTGCCCAGCAGCTCTGCCTTCGAGTATCCCAGCAGCACCTCGACCGTGCCGTTGATGAAAAGGACCCTCCCATCCGGGTCCAGGACATAGATGATCGCGGGGGAGCACTCGACCAGACCGCGGTACAGCTGATCCATCCGGTCCAGCTCTTCCTGGAGCTGGACCTTGAGCGTCGTGTCGCGAAAGACCAGCAGCCACCCCGCGAACCGCCCAGCTTCCTCCCGCGGCATCGAGGTGACCTCGACGGGGATCTCCATGCCGAAGCTGCTCTGCAGGCGAAGGGGCATGCCGGGCAGAAGCGTGCCCGCTTTCCCGAGCGAGAGAATCGAGTCCAGATCCGCGCGGGACGCCGGTGCCACGATCGAATCCATGTGGTAGCCCACCACGTCGTCCTTCGCGAACCCGGTGACCTCCTCCGCAGCCCTGTTCCAGTCAAGGAGGATTCCGTCCGCGTCGCACAGGGCGACCAACTCCTGCAGGTCATCCGCCCCGATCTTGTAGTCCATCACTTCACTATCGGCCTTTTCCGCCATCCCGTGCACACCCCGCGCCCGCCTCACACGGAGGGACGCGGCAGGAGCCCCGCGCGCTCGACGATCTCGGGCACCCTGTGCTCCCATTCGATCGGCATGATGTGCACGCCCGCCACGCCTCTGATCTCGCGCACCTGCTCGATGATCTCGCAGGCGATCCGAATCCCCTCGTCGCCCGCCTTCTCCTTCGGCACCCCCGCCAGGCGCTTCACGATGTCATCGGGGATGATGATCCCCGGCACGTGCTGCTTCATGTACTCAGCCATGCGCAGCGACTTCGGCGGAATGACCCCCGCCATGATCGAGCAGCGCGCATCGAGGCCGAGGTCGCGCACGCGTGCCATCCACTGGCGGAACATCGCCACGTCGAAGACGCACTGGGTCTGAACGAAATCCGCCCCCGCCTCGATCTTCTTGGCCAGGCGCTGTGCGCGCAGCTCGTAGGGCATCGCGAACGGGTTGGCCGCGGCGCCGATGAACATCGGCACGGGACCGCGCACCGCGTCGTCGCAGCCGAGGAACTTCCCCTCGTCGCGCAGGCGCTTCACCAGGGAGAGCAGCTGGATGCTGTCCACGTCGTACACCTTGCGGGCGCTCTTCTGGTTGCCGAAGCTGGGGTGATCGCCCGAGATGCACAGGATGTTGCGGATGCCCAGTGCGGAGGCGCCCAGGATGTCGCTCTGCATCGCGATGCGGTTCCTGTCCCGGCAGACCATCTGGACAACCGGCTCGATGCCCATCTGCGAGAGAACCGCAGCGGCGGCGATGCTGGACATGTGGACCACTGCGGTCTGGTTGTCGGTCACGTTCACGGCGTCCGCCATGCCCCGCAGGTGCTCCGCCTTTCGGCGGATGAAGTCGAGGTCCGTCCCCTTCGGCGGGCCCATCTCCACCGCCACGGCGAAGCGACCGGCAGCGAGCACCTTCTCGAGATTGCTCCCCGCCCTCATTGGCGCGCTCCCTGCTTCGTCGGATAGCGCGGCTCATAGCCCCTCTGGACGAAGGCGCCGGGGCCCTTGTCGATCCAGCCCATGGGCGCCCGGAAGTTCAGGATCCCCTCGAGCCTGCCCTGGCCCTTCAGGCGCTCGTAGATCGCGTTCCAGGCGCAGGGCACCTCGCCGACCTCGCAGGTGCCGTCGGCATGGGTGCCGCCGCACGGGCCGTTGAAGATGCTCTTTGCGCAGCGCGCCACGGGACAGATGCCCCCCGTGTAGCCCAGCATGCAGTCCCCGCAGGTCCGGCAGCGCTCCTCGTAGAGCCCCACGTCCCTGTCGATGCCCACGAAAGTGGTGTTCACCGCGGGAAAAACGGGCAGCGCAGGGTACGCCTCGGCGAGGTGCTGGGCCCCCGCCCCGCAGGCCATGGAGAGCACGCAGTCGCACTTCCCCGTCATCTCCTCCAGCTCGGCGAGGTACTGCGCGTCGCACTGGCGCTCGACGGTCCAGCATGCGGTCTCGATCGGCGCGCCCCCCTGCCGGCGGCACTCTGCCAGCTCAGCCGCCAGCGCCAGCGTCTCCCGCTGTCCGCCGGCGAGACACACGGACGTGCATCCCCCGCAGCCGACCACGAGGACTCTCGCCCTTCCCCCCACCAGCTCGACGATCTCCTCGAGCGGTTTGCGAATCGCCTTGACCATGCTTCCTCCCCGTTCACTTTCTCCAGGCGTGGCAGTCGCCGCAGACGCGCGGCCCCGTCACGCCGCCCCGGCTCTTCGCCTGGTCGTGACATCCGATGCAGAGACGATGGTACGCGTCGCGGATCGCCTTCTTCCCCGCATGGCAGGCGGCGCAGCTGAGAGCGGGGACCCCCTCACCGTATCTGTGATGGCAGGTCGCGCAGCTCACCCCTTCCATGAGCGTATGGGCGCGGTGAGGGAATGCCACGGGTGGACGAGTGAGCGGGCCGAAGGCGCGCGCGCCCGTGATGGTGACGATCTCGGGCTGCGCGGACAGCAGCCCGGCAATCCCCGTCAGGATGATCGCAGCGAGGTTTTTTCTCTTCATGTCATGCGCTTCCCCAGGTTCTGTAGTATCCCCGCTCCCGGCAGGCGCTGCGCGCGTGCGCGATCAGGGTGGGTATGCTGATCCCGATGGGGCAGTAGCAGCGCATGCACAGCACGCATTTGTTCCACGCGAGGTCCTGCGCCTCCGCCCATTCCGCCTCGGTGAGCCTCCCCCTCCTCGCGATGATCCTCCCGATGGAGTTGATGGCCTTGTACGAAGGGGAGTAGGTCGGATCGCTGCCGCTTCTGCGGAACATGAAGCAGCTGTCCGCGCAGATGGCGCAGTGGACGCACGCGGAAAGAGAGAGCCGCGCCATGCGCTTTCCAGCCCGCTCCTTTGCACCCGAACCTGCCGGCTTGCGCTTCATCTCACCTCCACCTGCGGTTGCCCGGCTTCCACGCGTACTCCCCGGAAGCGAAGAACCTGGCGAACAAAATGAACGGCATGTGGCCGATGGCCGTGAAGGGGATGGCCGCGATCACGAGCTCTCCGACCGCCATGTGCGTCGCGAGCATGATCCGGTAGTCCAGGACCTGATGGTAAGCGAGGTAGGCGGTCACGAACGGCGCCATCACCAGGGCGAGCACGGCCCAGTCGCGCGCCGTGGTGAGCGCCCGTACCCGGGGAATCAGCAGCCTGCGCAGCAGGAAAAAACCTCCCGCACCCAGGAGGACGACGGTGAACCAGTCGACGAGCCGCTCGGGCAACGACGGCAGGCTCACGCGGAAGGTAAGATCGAAAAGCGTGTTGTGGGCGGGGAGAAGCAGGGGCGCGAGGAAGAGAAGGATGTGGAACATGAGGCTCACCGAGGCCATTACGGGATTGGAGCCGAGGATCGTGTTCCGGATCCGCACCTTGATCCCGAGCAGCAGCCTGCCCGGCGCCGATCTCCCCTTTCCGAGAAAACCCCTGTCGGCTCTGCCGTCTCCACGGCTGCCACCGGCCACTGCCGTCCGCTTCGCCCGGACCGTGAGACGGATGAACTGGCTGGCACGGTACAGGCATCCCAGGGCGAATACCACCCATGCAGCGATAAAGACGGGGCCGCGCAGCAAGTCGTACAGGTCGAACCGGACCAGGCTCTCGATGCCGGCGTCCCTTTCCCTGTGGCAATCGTTGCACGTCACGGGTCCGACGCCGCGGTCCCGATGACAGGTGATGCACGCCGCATGCATCGTCTCGACGCCCGCGGCCCCCTTGTGGCATTCGGCGCAGGCCTGCCCCTTCCCCTGCTCGGGGGTCCCCGTGTGGTGGCACTGCGCGCACTGCACCCCTGCCTGCGCGTGCAGGCCGTGCGAAAAGCGCACGCGCGGCGCCTCACGGTCTGAAAGCAGGACGCCGGCGCGCAGATCTGAACGCGTCACGAAGGCGTCCACGCGGTGGACGAGGGTGCTGCCGGGCGCCCAGTCGACGGAGGCTTCAGAGACCGCTGCGGTCGAATCGGGAGGAGCCGAGTCGAGAGCGGTCGAGGTGGCGCTGGCGGTGACATCAGGCTCCTGCGCCAAGGCGACCGCTGCCGTGAGGAGAAGAAAGAACGACGCCCCGGACCGCGGCCTCACGGGACGATCCAGGTGCCCGTTTCCCCGCGCAGCGCGCGGCCGATGCTCTCGGTATTGGTGATGAGCGCCCGCTTGCCGCCCGCCTCGAGGTACCAGATCACGGCCTGTATCTTGGGCGCCATCGAGCCCCTGGCAAAGTGCGTCCCTTCCGCGAGGTAGCGCTTCGCCTCGGCGAGGGTCATGCTGTCGACCCATCGCTGGCCGGGCTTGCCGAAGCCGAGGGCGATCTTCTCGACCGCCGTGGCAATGAGGAAGAGCTCCGCCCCGATCTCCCGGGCGAGGAGGCTGCAGGCGTAGTCCTTGTCGATGACGGCCGCGATGCCGCGGTACTCCCCGTCGCCCACATCCACCACGGGGATGCCGCCGCCGCCCGCGGCGATCACCACGATCCCCTGGCCGAGGACAGCCTTGACCGAATCGAGCTCGACGATCTCCTTCGGCAGCGGCGAGGGCACCACGCGCCGCCAGCCGC
>Ga0315275_10001937_pt1 | contig 18513 bp, 13 predicted proteins | sample YL17G03_0_MG_FD_205557 | JGI IMG/M metagenome (GOLD analysis project Ga0315275, IMG submission 205557) | Sediment microbial communities from Yellowstone Lake, YNP, Wyoming, USA - YL17G03_0 | ecosystem: Environmental > Aquatic > Freshwater > Lake > Sediment | place: USA: Wyoming | collected...
CGGCACGAGCAGATCGTATGATGTGGGTTGGCTGCTGGCAGCATTTATCGCCGGGAAGTATCCAGCCGCTTCCCTGCCGAGCTTTAACGGTTTTGTTGACGTACCGGGCGGCGCTACCCAGCCCGGGGTTCCAGCCGCCCATCTTTGGTAGATGTTGTCGTTATCTACGCCCACGTTGGCCATCGTCTCAAATTTCACGTGGCCATCGTTGAACAACACGTTTTGCCCTTCTCGCTGATGGGAAGCCGCGTTATACAATAGATCCTTGTCCTTGTATTCATTTCCGTTTTGGGTCCACACCGTACTCGAGCCAGGCAAATCACCTGACGTGCCGACGGGCAGTGTCCCGCCTGCAGCCGTTCCGCCCAATATATAAGTTTGCGCATTCTTGTCCAGCCCCGGGTTTCTATCTGCCGCAAGCGGACAACTCGGCTTGTTGTTAACGGATATCGGGACACCCCCTGACGTGCCAGCTGCATTTCTGGCAAAGGGAAAATGGTAGGCATAGCTGTTATGCTTGCCTGGCAACGTGCCGAAATCATAGACCTTGGTCAGGTCCGTCTGTGTCGTGATGGGATAGGTTGTGAGCTTGAAAATCTCAGCGCCGGAGTCGCCTTTGCAGCTAAACTGTTTTGGCGAGACGTCCTCATATTTTACGAGCATATAGAGCAGTGAACTTATGGTTGCATTGCCGCCAGTACTCGCTGCCCCCGGGAAAATCTGGGCCAAAGTGGCGGTGCCGCCAGGGCCGCCGTCCCAATTAGTACCACTAATCTTGCCTATCAGGGCGTAAACTACGGTAAGTGAGGAAGCACCTGGCATTGGGTATGCCTCCTGAGAGTCGCCTGCATACAGCAGCAGCGCCTTGCCTATGCCCGCCAGGTTTGCCCCGCAGACCATACGGTTGGCAATCATCCTGACCCTTGCCAGAGCCGGCATCAGGATACCCATCAGCAGAGCTATGATCGCTATGACGACCAGCAGCTCAACCAACGTAAAACCTTTTTTTCTCATTTGTTTTCTCCTTTATACATTTTGAGATTCGCTATCCGGCCGTCCTAAGCACAATTGAACATGGTTTCAGACGAATTAATGCAACCTGCTCTCAACCGCACAATACTTTCCGTAATTCCCCGCGAATCTCACTGTTACACTGTTTCGCTCGGAATCAGCCGGCAAAAAACTTTTTTAGACCAGATTTTATAGGACTTGTTGGTTGCCTTAACCTTGACTTGAAATGCCGCCAATCCAAATTAAGCAAGGCGAAACCACTTCTCACAGGCAGGTTATGATGTTGGGGGGTACATTATAATTACGGCTAACGTTATATAATTGCTACTTTTGTACCTGCCTAATTCGTTATTCAGTATAGTGCCGCCCCATACTGTTGTCAAGAGGGTTTTCGGCAAAAAATACTATATTCCTTGAAAATTTTGGTCTGATGCCTTATAAAGGGCGTTTTTGACGTGGGAAAAGGCCTATGACTGACCAAAGTGAGCTTCAAAACCTTCAGAAAATCCTAAAAAAATATGGACAGACCCGTCTTTTGGCCTTCTGGGACCGGCTTGACCCAGCCAGACAGGACCGGCTTTTTGCCCAGGTTAGCCAACTGGACTTTGCCCAGTTGGACCGCTGGCGGGCAGAGTTTGTTATGAACACCGCCCCTTTCAAGCTGCCCGATAAGCTAGCGCCTGCCCCGTTTTACGCCCATCAGCCGAGCGATGCCGGCCAGGGCGGGAAGTATGACAAGGCGCGTCAATTAGGTGACAAGCTGATTTCGCAGGGCAAAGTTGCTGCGTTTGTAGTTGCCGGCGGGCAGGGTACACGGCTGGATTTCGACGGGCCGAAAGGGAACTTTCCCATAAGCCCCGTCAAAAACAAGACGCTCTTTGCGATATTCGCCGAGGATATTTTGGCCGCCTGTGAAAAATACCATACCAGTTGTCCCTGGTATATTATGACCAGCCCCCCGAATCATCAGCAGACGCTGGATATTTTTTCCGCCAACAATTATTACGGATTGAATAAAAAAGACGTATTCATATTCCAGCAGGGAACACTGCCCAATTTTTCTTTAGACGGCAAAATTCTGTTTGCTGATATCGACGCGATTGCCTGTTCTCCCGATGGTCACGGGGGCAGCTTGCGTGCGCTTTACAATTCGGGTGCGCTGGCTGATATGAAAAAACGCGGCGTCGAGTTCATAAGCTACTGGCAGGTCGATAACCCTCTCATCAATATCTTTGACCCGCTGTTCATCGGCCTGCACGCCCTCGACGGCGCGGAGATGTCCTCGAAGGCGCTCGTTAAAACAGGCCCGTTTGAGAAACTCGGCAACTTCTGTTTAGCCGACGGGAAAGTTATGGTCATCGAATACAGTGATTTGCCGGACGAACTTGCCGAAAAGAAAAATCCAGACGGTTCGCTGGTTTTTGAGCTTGGCAGTATCGCAATCCACATCATAAGCGTCGATTTTGTTGACCGGCTCAATAATCACGGGTTTATTCTGCCGATGCACAGGGCGGTAAAGAAAATTGCCCATATAAATGATAATGGGCAGCGTGTTGAACCAAAAGAGCCGAACGGCGTTAAGCTGGAGAGTTTTGTTTTTGACGCACTGCCTCTTGCCAGGAAATCGATAATTTTGCAGACGCTTCGCAGCGAAGAATTCGCCCCGACCAAAAACGCCACGGGTGTTGACAGCGCCCAGACCTCTAGGCAAATGATGGTTGACCGTGCGGCTGTCTGGCTCGAATCGGCGGGCGTTAAGATTCCAAGAAAACCGGACGGCTCACCCGATTGCGTCATCGAAATATCGCCCAGCTTTGCCCTGACAAAAAACGAGGTTGCTAAAAAGCTCGATAAGATACCTACGATAAAACCAGGAGATAAAATCTATCTTGCGTGAGGGAATATGTGCCTTCGTAAAATTATTTTGTTGTCAGCGGCAATAATATCCGCGTTCGGCTTGAGTTCCTGCGCCAGGAACACATCCGGCACCTTTGTAATAATCGACTATGGCGCAGTGGGCGACGCAAAGGCGCTCAATACCGCCTCGATTAACAAGGCCCTGTCCGCCTGCGCAAAGTCGGGCGGCGGCACGGTAACGGTCCCGCCGGGGACATTCCGCACAGGGCCGATACGGATGTATGCCAATACCACCCTGCATCTTGAAGCCGGCGCGGTTCTCAAAGGCAGCGCAGACCTCAACGACTACATCATCAACAGTCAAAGATACGGTCTCATATCGGCCACAAACGCCGATAACGTCGCCATCATCGGCAGGGGCGTTATCGACGGCAGCGGAACAAGTTTTATGGATATGGCCAGCACGCGCACCGGGGCCGAGAGGTTCGGTGATTTTGACCCTAAATTTACGCGCCAGGGCAGGGAATATATGGACCCGAAGTTCGGCACGGCGGATGGGCCGGTCATTCCTTACGAGAGACCCGGCCGGCTTGTTGCTTTTTCGCTCTGCAAGAATGTGCTGATTCGGGATGTTACAATCACCGATGCCCCGCTCTGGACGGTTCACCTGGACCGATGCAGGGACGTTGTCGTTTCAGGTGTTCATATAGATAATCCGCCGGGAGTGCCCAACAATGACGGTATTCACTGCACCTCGTGCACCAACGTTCATATCAGCGATTGCGTTATCTCTGCGGGCGACGATGGTATCGCGATTACCTCTATAGGCGACCCGCGCCATCATCAGATTCTCGGCGGCGACCCGATTGGGCCGGGCAAAACAGAAAATATAACCGTGACCAACTGCACGCTGCAATCTCGCTCGACCGCGCTTCGCGTCGGCTACACAGGCGGGGACATTAAAAACTGCACTTTTTCAAATATTGTCATCCGCGAATCAAACCGCGGCCTGCTCGTCAACGTCCGCGACGAGGCGTCGGTTGAGAACGTGCTTTTTTCGAATATCATCATTCAAACCCGCCTGCATACGGGCCACTGGTGGGGACACGCAGAACCCATCCAGGTTTCCGCCGTTCCTAACGCTCCGGATATAAAAAAACTCGGCCAGATAAAAAACGTTCGCTTCTCAAATATCATCGCGGAATCCGAGAGCGGTATCGTCGTGTGGGGCAGCAAAAACAGCATCATCAAAGACCTCCTGTTTGACAATGTTAAAGTAAAAATAAAAAATGGCCCGCTGAGCGCATCATACGGCGGAAATTTCGACCTGCGGACAAGCGGCGATTTTGCCACCGCGCAATTCAAGCACGATATACCGGCGATTTACTGCAAAGACGTAGCAGGACTGAAAATCAGCGGCTTCGAGACCGAATGGGAGGAGGGTTTGCCCGACTTTTTCAGCAATAGTATATGGTGCGAGAGCATCAGCGACATTGAAATCGACGGCTTTGTCGGCAGGCAGGCGCATACCGGCGACAACAGGGCCGCTATCGTTCTCGATAAAATCAACGGCGCGACAATTAGAAATTGCAGAGCGGCCGAAGGAACTGGTATTTTCCTGCAGGCCGTTGATGTAACCAACGGACGATTATTTGTGAACAATGACCTGTCGCAAGCTCAACAGAAAACAGAATCGATGGAATCTGTTTTCCACGAATTCGGCAACTCCGAGTCGAAGTAAACGCCGACCAACGGTTTATTTTGTTGAGAACGTATGTATCGTAATCGTCTCGTATTTTTCGCCCGGCCGCAATACTGTCGATGGGAAGGTCGGCTTGTTCGGCGAATCAGGATAATGCTGCGTCTCTAAGCATAACGCGCCGAATTTGTTGTAGGTTTTGCCGTCCTTGCCCTTGAGCGAACCATCAAGCCCGATGCTGTTGTAAAATTGAATGCCCGGCTCGGTCGTCTGTATTTCCATCACTCGTCCGCTGGTCGGCTCATATACTTTCGCCGCGAGCTTCATTTTTCCCACCTTGCCCTTGAGGACGTAGTTATGGTCATAGCCGCCGATATCAATTTGTTTCATTCGCGAGCCAATCGTCATTGGCTTTGTGAAATCCATAGGCGTGTCCTTCACGTCTTTTAATTCGCTTGTCGGTATCAGCCCCTTATCTACGGGCGTGTATTTGTCGGCGCTTATCATCAACTCGTGGCCAAGGACGTCGCCGCTACCCTGTCCCGCGAGGTTCCAGTAGGAGTGGTTCGTCATATTCACGACGGTGGGTTTATCCGTTGTCGCCTCATATTTCATTTCCAGTTTATTATCCGATGTAAGGGTATAAGTAACGATGCACTTGAGATTGCCGGGGAAACCTTCCTCGCCGTCCTTACTCGTGTAGCTGAGTTTCAATTCGGCTTTATTGCTTTTTGCCTCGGCCTTCTCAATCTTCCAGACAATTTTATCGAAGCCGACTATCCCGCCGTGCAGGGAATTCTCTCCGTTGTTTGCCGCAAGCTTATATTCCTTGCCATCTAAAGCAAACTTCGCCTGAGCGATACGGTTGCCATACCTGCCGATTATTGCGCCGAAATACGGGTGTCCCTTGAGGTAGCCGTCTAAATTATCAAATCCCAGCACGATGTCACCCGGTTTGCCGTTTCTGTCCGGCGCTTCAAATGAGACGATAATTCCGCCGTAGGTCATTATTTTGGCCGTAAGGCACTTGTCGTTTGTAAGTGTCACGATATCAACTTGCTGACCGTCCTGTGTTTTCCCAAAAGCTTGGACTTTAACGCTCATTTTTCCCGGCTCCTTACATTTTTTCGCACAGCATTTCATTTCGCCGCAACTGCTCACATAAACCACAATTGCCGTCAAAACCACGCCAACCAGAATTCTCTTGTTCATTTTTAAACTCCTGCTTATACGATAATCCATTATTCGATATTCCCTTGTCCGAAATATATAACCCCATCAGCATCGAATGTCAAATTATTAGCATAGCGTCGCCGTAGGAGTAAAAACGGTATTGTTTCTCAATAGCGTATCGGTAGGCGGCGAGTATCGTATCAAGCCCGGCGAAGGCGCCGACAAGGGCGAGCAGCGTCGATTTGGGAAGGTGAAAATTTGTCACCATACCGTCAACCATTCTGAAGTTGTATCCCGGTTTGATAAACAAGCGAGTTGAGCCGGTGATTGCAGACAGTTGTCCCTGTTTGGCCGCAGTTTCCAGAACGCGGACCGAGGTTGTCCCGACGGCGATTATTCTGCCGCCTTTTCCCCTGGTTTTGTTTATTACGCCTGCGTTTCTTTCGTCGATGCCGAATCGTTCCTCGTGTATCTGATGTTCCTCGAGCGTTTCGGCGGTTACGGGCCTGAACGTCCCCTCGCCCACGGCCAGCGTGACGTATGCGAATTCGACGCCCTGCGTTTCGAGCGTCTCAATCAGCTTTTTGGTGAAATGCAATCCGGCCGTTGGCGCGGCCACTGCCCCCAAATTGCGGGCGTAAACCGTCTGGTATCTTTGCCTGTCTCTGGCGGCCTGGCGCAAATCGGTGCCGCGCCTGATATACGGCGGCAGGGGGGGAAACCCGATTTTTTGAAGCGTTTTTTCAGCCGGCAATTCGGCTTCGATTTTCAGAAGGCACTTGCCGTCGTTTTTTTTCTCGATTACTTCCGCGCGACAAAAATCGTCGCCTCTGATATCCTTGAACCAGATGTATTCCCCCGGTTTGACTTTGCCGAGGCCCTTGAGCATTACCTCCCAGACGCCTTTATCCTGCTGATTCAAAAACAGCCCTTCGAGTTTGCCGCCTGTCTGACGCCTCGCGAAGAAACGTGCAGCCAATACCTTTGTATCGTTTAAGACAAGGCAATCGCCCTTTCGCAGAAATTTCCCGATTTTGGCGAACCGGGTGTCGGTTAACGACCCATTTTGCCGCTCTAAAACCAGCAGGCGGGACTGGCTGCGGTTTTTCGCCGGCTGCTGCGCAATCAACTCTTCCGGCAGGTAATAATCCAGTTCTTCGGTCTTCATACCAGAAACTTATCAGACCATACGCAAATCGCATACTATTTTTTTCGCAATCGCAGGCGGATTTCGACGCTTTCGGCGTGAAGAGTCAATTCCCGCAAAAGTGACGCCATCGCCCCGTCGATACGAAACTTGTCCGCCTTTGGCGAGACCTCGCCTTTGGGCGGGTCCGCTTATGGCGGAATTGTTGGCCCGGTTTCGCAAATGCGTCGTAGAAATAAGAGGTGATGCAATGCCTTCGAAAGAATTTTTTGAACAGACCGCAACCTCAATCGCAGCCCTTGACAGGGACGAGCTTAAAAGACGCATCAAAAATTTCCACGGACGTTTCAAGCTGGACTTTACTGAGGATTATCTCAATCAGCTCAATGTTGACCGTCTCAGGCACATCCTTTTAGCCGCCCACATCAGCGCAAGCGGCTCCTGCTAAAAACCAAATAAAAAAGCCGGAGTTATTCACTCCGGCTATTGTAAGACAGTGGTAAAATATTACACAGTTATTTAGATTTCCGCTGCCCTACAGAAACCAAAACCCTATTTGGAAGAAAAGAACTATTAACTTTTCACTGTTCATTATACACTTTATTCTTCGTTTTGTGCAAGCCCTTTTTTTATTTTTTTTCAAAAGTTTTCGGCGCTCCTAACCCGTTATTTGGCAAGATGTTACGCTTTCAACCTCTCTAATTAACTAAAAAAAAGCCCATAGCTAATATCTACCTGACATCCGTTCTGTTGGCATTCGGCACAATTGGCTCCCAGCGGACCTTGGCCGCACCCAAAAGCGTCCCAGTCGCGTATGCCAGGTCAACCTGTGCAATCTGGTACTCGGTCAGCGCCCGAATCTCGGTGCTCTGGGCATTTGCGAATTTTGCCTGCGCATCAAGTACGTCGGTAGCCGTTCGAAGCCCAAGCGTAAACTGCCTCTTCTCCGCCTCGTACAGCCGACCAGCCAGAATCGAATTCTGTCTGCCCGCCAGTATGCTCTGCCAGTTCGCCTCCAACTGCTCTATCGCCCCGAGCACTTCCATCTCTATCTGTATCCGCCGATTCTCTTTGCTGAGCAATCGCTGCCTTTTGCGATATTGCGCCTCAAGAAGCCGGTCCTTCGCCGCCTCGTTACCCAAAGGCACTATCAAACTCATCCCTACTCTGTGGCTTTCAGAAGCCCTGTCGAACATCATATCGTATGCGTCGCTCCTCGCTGCTCCAATGCCGTTCATATTATAAGTATAGTCCAGCGCGGCCAGCGGCAGAGTTTGATTCCTGTAATAATCCACTGTGCTTGAATCCTGCGCAAGCTGCAATTCCACCTCCAGCATCTCCATCCGGTTTTCCACCGCAGACGCCGACAGCCGCTCCTTGTTTATCTCATATCGCACAGGGTCCGGCTCAGTCATTGGGACTACCACAGCAGGCGAATCTATACCCAGACCTGCCTCATTCATTATCTGTTTCAGCTCCCTCTGTCTATCCTCCAGCGCCTTGTTTGCCTTGATTATCCCGTCCAGTCGTTCCGCTACCCCGGCTTCCGACCTTGTTTCCTCGACCGCCGCTTTTTCACCGAGCAGAACCATTCTCCGCGTCTGCTCCAACTGGGCCTGGGCCAATTCATATTCCTGCTGCCTGACTTCAAGCTCTTTTCTGGCAGCATACAGCCGCCAGTATCCCCTGTCTGCGTTGGCTAATACACGTATTACTTCCAGTTTTGTCATCGCGTCGGTTATCTGCCTCTGGTATTCCAGAACCCTTATCGAATAAGTGTTTACACGCTTACCCGCCCCTCTTAACAGCGGCTGACTTATCGAAAATGTAGTCGTCGGCGTGTAATTTACGTTGTTAAACCTCCCAAGGGAGTTGCCGTTCTGGTCAAGAATATGACTGGTAACGTCGGTGCGATTGTCCGCAAGGTCAAATTGCACAGTCCCGCCCGTCTGCAGCGGGACCTGAACGCCAAGGTCGGCCGTCTCGCTTTTGTATTGTTGCGCCTGCGCGACTATAACCGACGGCTGGTTTATGTTGTTGTAAGCTAAATTCGTAAAAAATGACGATTCGAACTTCGCCTCTTCCACGCTTACCTGCTTAGCCGCTATCGTCGGCTCAATCAACTGGACTTTCAAATCCAGATTATTCTTCAGCGTCATCGCCCGGCACTGTTCAATACTCAGTGACATCTGTGCCTGGGCCGGCTTATTGACTTCCACCGCCTTGTTCGGTTCTTTCTTTTCCTCTAATTTCAGCGTTTTAATTTCCCTGGTCTGCTCGGGCTTTACCTTTACCTCAAGAAAATCATCCTCCTTCGCAAATTCTTCGCAGCCGGCCAAAAAAACCAATGCGCCCAACGCAATTACAAAAACAAGCATTCTCGCGATTTTCATCCTCTTATTCATGTCTCAATGCCTCTATCGGGTCCAATCTCGCCGCCTTTATCGCCGGGAACATTCCGAATACTATTCCCACTGTCCCCGCAAAACCAAACGACAGAGCTATGGCCCAGGCCGGTATATATGTCTTCGCCAGCAGCGCATTTGAATGTGCTATCACAAAAGTCAGGCCCCACCCAACCCCCACTCCGACAAGGCCGCCCACGAAGCACAGTATTATCGCCTCAATTAAAAATTGCGTCAGTATTGCGGACTTCTTTGCGCCGACGGCTTTGCGCAAGCCGATTTCCTTTGTCCGCTCCGATATCGAGACGAGCATTATGTTCATAATGCCTACTCCGCCGACCAAAAGCGAAATGCCGACTATGCCGCCGGCGACCAGCGTCACAACAAGAGATATATTATTGAACGTCTGTATCGCGCTCTTTAGTGACTCAATCCTGAAGGTATCCGGCTCGTCGGGACTGAGGTGTCTCTCACGGCGGAAGAAAAATTTCGACTCTCCCACCGCTTCTTCGAGGACATCTGCCGATTTGGCCTCGGCAAACGCCCATATCCAGAATTCACGCCGGAATTTCGAAGCGGTATCGAAGGGGATTATTATTTCGAATCGCTCCTGCCCGCCGCCGCCTATTCCAAGGTCGGACCGCTTCTCAATAACCCCGACAATCCGGAAATTTCTGGGTCCTATTCGAATCGTTTCGCCTATGCAGTCCTTGTCGAATCCAAGTTTATCGCGAAGCTCCGGTTCAATCAGGCACACCATCCGCCCCGCGTCTATATCTGATAATTCGCGGCCGATTACCATTGGTCTGTGCTCAATCTGATGCCACGGCGGTTCTATGCCATACACATTTGCATTAAGCACGGACTTCTCGCCGTATTTGACCGTGTATTGCCCCGCCTCACTTATCCGCGTGTATCGCTCCAGCGACGGGCAATGCTCCAAAAGCCCTTCAAATTCCTTCGGCTTTAATCTTATATCCCACCACGTCAGGGTGCGTTTAAGCCCCTTATCCGGCAGTTGCGGCTGAACTATTATCGTGTTGGTGCCGAACGTCTCGACCTGGCTGAGAATTTTCGCCTTGAGGCCCGTCAGTGCCGCGATTACCGCCGTTACAGAAGCGACGCCGATAACTATCCCAATCGTCGTAAGTATCGACCTTGTCTTGTTGGCCCATATCTGCCCAAGGGCGAGATAAACGCTCTGGTAAACAAGCCGGATGAACATAAGCGGTATGGCAAACAATCCCCTCATTCTGCATCCTCCGCTTTTTGGCCCGGCTTTTGTTCGTGTATATTGTCCTCGTCCGTTGTCCTGTCACTGCAAATGTTACCGTCCTGCATCCTTATTATTCTCTTGGCGTGCTGCGCGACATCGTATTCGTGCGTTACCATCACAATCGTCTGCCCCTGTCTGTGAAGCTCGTCGAAAAGCGATAATATGCTTTCGCTTGTCTTTGTATCCAAATTTCCCGTCGGCTCGTCGGCCAGCAGTATGCTCGGATTGCACACCAGCGCCCTGGCAATCGCCACCCGCTGTTTTTCACCGCCCGAAAGCTGATTCGGCTTGTGTTTAACCCTGTCGCCCAGTCCGACCCGCTCAAGCGCCTTTTTTGCCCTGGCCGCCCTGCCAAACCACCCGCCCTGCGCATACAGCAGGGGCATCTCGACATTCTTCAAGGCGTTCATCTGGGGCAAAAGCTCAAATGACTGAAACACAAAGCCGATCCGCTCGTTGCGTATCTTCGCCAGTTCCGAATCCGCAAGCTCTGTAACGTTGTCGCCGTCAAGCTCGTACACCCCTTCACTTGCCCTGTCTAAGCACCCAAGAACGTTCATCAGCGTACTTTTGCCCGACCCGGAATGGCCCATCACCGCGATGTATTCGTTCTCCCGCACCTCCAAATCCACGCCGTCCAGCGCACGAATCTCCTCAACGCCGACTTTGTAGAATCGCTTTAGCGCCAGCAACCGGATGATTACCCTGCCTGTCCCGGCTTCGACCCGCTCCGCCGAGGCGAGCGTATTATTTGCCTGCTGATTCATTGCTGTCGCTCTTGCCGTTTTTATTTTTGGATTTTTCCTTTGCTGCTTCCCGCTCGTCTTTCAATTTCTGGTCCTGCTTGAGATTGTCCAGGACCTTATAAGGTCCGACTACAACCTTGTCGCCCTCCTTAAGCCCCGCAAGAACTACCGTGTGCGTCAAATCGCTCTGTCCCGCTTTGACGGGTGTAGCAACGGCTTTGCCGTCAATAAACCTGTAAACGACCGTCGCGAATTTCTTGCCCTTATCAAGCTCGGCGCTCTTCTCGCGAATATCAAGTGGTAAACTGTCAACCTCTCTTGCCAGTATCGCCTGGCTCGGTACGGTAATAACATCGGGATGTTTCCTCGTCTCGATATCAACGTCCGCCGTCAATCCGGTATAAAGCTTCTCGACGTTCGAGTCGTTATCAAGCAGTATTTCTGTACGGTAGTATCTTGTCCGGTTGTCGCTGAACCGATGCTTTGGGGCAATTTCATCGATTACGCCGGTGAACTTAACATTGGGAAACGCCTGCACGCTCACAATCGCTTTCTGCCCGACCTCAAGCGCCCCGATATCTGCCTCATCAACCTGCGCCACCACCAGCATTTTCGAGCGGTCCGACACCTCCATTATCACAGTCCCCGGGTTATTCATCGTCCCGGTCATTACCATTTCGCCAACCTTGGCGTTTACCCGCGTTACAACGCCGTTGATTGGCGAGGTTATCGTAGTGTAACTGTAGTATTCTTTCGCCTCTTCAATCCTGGCCTCCGCGGCGTCGAGATTGTGCTTCATCACCGTCAAATTACGCTGCGACGCCTCCAGATTATACCTGGCTGCCTCATATTGCGCCGCAAGCTCATCCACCTTGTATTTTATCAGGTCAAAATCCGATTTGCTTATGTCCCTCGACTCATACAATCCCTTTTTTCTTTCGAGGTCTTTTTGTGCCTGCTCCAGCGTCGCGGCAAGAGCCACCATGGTTGACTTGCTGCCCTCAATCCTCGACTTCTCAACCTCTATCTGTGCCTCCTGTGCCGCCCTGCTGGCTTCAGCTAATTTCAACTGACTCTCCAAATCCTTGGCGTCAAGTTTCAGTAACAACGAAGCCGGTATCGGCGGGTTCGCGTTCGGGTCGCCGCAGGTTACCACGTTGCCCTCGTCATAAGGCATATCAATTATCCGGGCAGACACCTTCGCGCTTATCTGGACCATTTCCTTCGGCTCAATCTCGCCCGTTGCGCTTACACGCTCGGTCAAATCCCCTCGCTTGACCTCCTCGATACGCACCACTTCCTCTTTGGCTTTTCCTCTGTAACTTTTTACCGCCAGCCAGCCAATCACCAGCAGCGCCAAAACCGCTACTATCACTATGGTAATAACAATCCACTTTCGTCTTTTCTTCACGACTGCTCCTCTAATGCTAAAAACTATTGTCCCAGGGGCCTCCTCTGCCTTGGTCGTATCCCATCCGTATTACTCTGTTATTATAACGCGCAACGTTACCGTTTTGTTATCGTCTTATCCATTTTTTAGTGATTTTTCCGCCGCAGGCGTGGCTTTTTGCCTGTTTCCAGCGAGAAAATACCCATTCGGATTGAAAATTAGCTGTGGTAAAGCACTGGAGATGACCCTGCCATAGCCAAAGATTGTTAAGATGGGGTACGCTAATATGTTATCAGCAGCCGGTTTTATGAGACCAAGTCGGTAGTATTTTTGGCTTACGCTGTCGATTCAGGGCAGCATCGATACGGCTATCTGGGCGACAACGCTTCCGGCTTTTTTGGTTGTCAACGGCCCGACGAGCGCCAGCAGGTCGGAGTTGATTTGAGCCAGCCGGGCTTTGTCTTCGAGCAGGTTCCAGACCGTTTCGATAATCGGCGAGGTCGAACGGAAATAGGGCATAAACTCCGGCACCAGTGGCACGGCCATCTTGGCCGTGTTACCACGGGCTCCAAGCCCGTGCCACAGGATATTGACCAGCGACAGGTATTTTGTTGTTACTAACCATCGGCCGAACAGGTGCCACAGCAACGGATTGGTTTGATACATAATCACCATCGGGCATCCCGCGGAAGCCACCTGTAAAGTTGCGCTGCCGCTCGCGACGAGCGCAAAATCGCTGCTTCTGGCCGTCTGATATACGGCGTCAATCGCGTAATCAGTTCGAAATCCCATCAGGCGGGTCGAATCAAGCGCACCCCTGGTTGCCTCATCGACTGCCACTGTCGTAAATGTTGCGTTGGGATATTTTTTTCGCAGGGCAATCGCAATTTGCTGCATAGGCCGCCAGAGCGTTCCAACTTCGGCGGTTCTTGAGCCGGGGACAATAGCGATTTTGACGTTGGCGGGATTGAAGCCGCGGTAATCTCGCTTAGCCCTTGTCAAATCCGATTGCGTAAGTCCATCAAGCAGGGGGTTGCCGACAAATTCAGCGGGGACACCCCGACTTGTAAACCAGTCCTGCTCGAAGGGCAAAAGGCAGCAGAGCTTGTCGCAGTATTTTCGCAGCTTGCCGATTCGCCAGGGCGCCCAGGCCCAGAGCTGCGGGGCGACGTAAAAAAGCGTTTTGATGCCTGATTTTTTGGCGGCCTTTGCGATATGAAAGTTGAAGGCAGGCGAATCGCAAACAATGACCAGATTAGGTTTGTTGGTTGCCAGAAACTTTGCTACATGTTTTATGAGCCGGTAATAGTGAGAGACGTGTGCAAAGGCGTTATAAGTCATCGCGGCCCGTCCGACGTTGTTTTCGATTAGTGCGCAACCGGCCTCAGCCATTTTGGGACCGCCTATGCCTACAAATTCCAAGTCGCGTTTTGTCTGTCGCAGGGCGCGTATCAGGGCGGCGCAGTGCCTGTCAGCGCTGGGCTCCGCCGCGCTTATAAAAATCGTCTGTTTACTGTCCTGGTCGGTCATAACCTCCTATGCTGACTGCACGCTGAAGACGTCAAATTGCGCTCCGAACTGGCGAAGATAGAAAAGCGAATACGCCCGTTTGAAAGCGATAAGGGGCAGCAGAATCACTGTTCCCACATACGGTAAAACGAAAAGCACGAGAAGACAGCAGCAACAGCAGCATGTTACCAGGCAAACGGCCATAGCGATGAAGCCGATGGCCAGGGATATCACAATCTGAAACAGGATATACAGGGCTATTTGGGCCTTGTTGCCGCTAATGAGGGCGAGGCATTGTTTCCAGCCGGCGACGCAGCTTTCGGTGTGAAGGGACATAATCGGCACGACAAAATCAGTGGTGAATTTGGCGACCAGGGCAAATAAGACGAAGATGACAACGGCAACAAAAATGGCCCCGGTCAAACCAAATATAATTGCCGGATTAAAACCTGTTGCGCTAATCGCAATGCCTGCGAAAACAGCAACCGCCACAGGAAGCCCGACTACCAGCAGAAAAATCAGCCCAATCACGATGCGAAATAAAAATAGCGAGTTGCCGTGCCGGGCGAACTTGTTCCAGGGAACGGCGACTTCGGCCTTATTGCCCGCGACGCAATGGACGAACATAAACTGTCCCCTGCTGCGCAGCCAGCAAAGCGCCACCGCTATAATTATGATTATCGGGATGACTATCGCGGCAACGAAAATTATGACTGCCAGATTAGCGAGTATGCCTTCTTTTATTGCGTGGAAACCGGGTTCGTGACCATCCGCTCGCCATCCGTTGCCTCCGCCGCCGCCTCCGCCGCCTTGGCCGAGTTGTGCCAGCCAGGCGCAAAAACCAACTATCAGCCATTTTGATAAATCAAACGGCCGAAAAAGCATCAGCCGGACGTGTTCAATGGCCTGACCAATAGGGTCGATTACGCTAAGGCGTTGTGGATTCTCTAATCCCATAAGGTAACTCCTTTAACTATTTTTTAAGAGATTGAGTTAGATTGCCTGTGTCTTGGCGGCGTCTTTCAGTTGACGAAGCTCTTTGCGTATCGGCCAGTCGCCCAGCGCAAGAACAAACGGCAGAATTATGTTGGCTATCGGCACTAAAGTCAGCAGACCCCACGCCCAGCTATAGCCCGCCTTGCGGAAAATCATGCAGTTAATCCAGGTTTTTACCAGGGCCACAATCAGGGAAAGAAGTATCGCCAGGGCCACAACGGTAACTATAAAAACAGGCAGCATATCATTAGGGGTCACATTGGTGCAGTGCATATCTTCTCCTTTCAATAGATTTTGAAAGCCCCCGCAGCTTGCTTAGCGCAAGCTAAGTAGCGGGGGCCGGCAAACAGTGTATCCACGGGACCGGCTTTTGAAAAGGGCAAACTTTTTTGTGCCGAGGGGGTTGGAGCCCGCGGAAAAAAAACGTGCAAAATACGCAATAATTGGTTAAAACAGCCGTGTATGGGTGACACACAGATAAAAACACCGCCTAAGGGCCTGATGATATTGGCGCTTGTCGGGCCTGCGTTTATATGGTGTGCCGAATATATCGGCTCGGGCGAGGTTGTGCTTGCGACACGCACAGGCGCGATTCTCGGCTCGGCGATTCTATGGTCGGTTATCTTCGGCATATTCCTCAAGTACTGGATAGGGATGAGCGGCGCCAGATATACCGTCTGCACGGGTGAGGCAATGGTCGATATGTTCGACCGCATCCCCGGCCCTCGCCACTGGGTTGTGTGGTTTGTGTTTTTTGTGCAGTTTGCCTCGGCGATTATATCTATCGCCGCTCTTGCCAATGTTGCGGGTGTTTTTCTTGCCGGCTTTATCGGGCACGACAGCAGAACCGTGCAGATAATCTGCGGCTGGGCGGTGTCGCTGTTCGCGGGCGCGGTCGTCTGGTCGGGCACGTTCGATATCCTCAAAATGGTTATGAGTTTTTTCATTTTTATTGTGGTCGTTGGTGTGCTTTACGTCGCGGTATGTGTCTTTCCGCCAATCGAACAACTCGCCCGGTCTCTTATCCCCAGTGTTCCCGTTGTGCCGGACTGGGCAATTGCCAAAGGTGTGGGCAATAACGCCTGGAAGGAGATTTTGCCTTTAATCGGCTGGGGTGCGGGCGGATTTGCAAGCCAGGCGTGGTACACATACTGGGTTCTCGGCGCCGGCTATGGCGCGGCGGCGGGCAGGGGCGACGGGCGGTCGGCGGATGTTGCTATGTTGAAAAATATGGATAGCGATACCGCGCACAAGGTTAAGGGCTGGTGCCGGGTGTTATATACCGACGCGACGATAGCGATGATTATCGGTGTTGTGGTTACCAGCTCGTTTGTCATCGCAGGGGCGGGTATCCTGGGGCCGAAACAGCTTGCTCCGGACGGGGCGGGCGTCGCCATTACGCTATCTGAAATTTTCAGCGCAAACTGGGGCAAGGTAGGTGCGTTTTTATTCCTGTTGGCCGGCTCGGCTGCGCTTATCTCGACACAGATAGGTCAACTCGCCGGCTGGCCCCGCTTGCTGGCTGATTGCGGCCGAATCTGTATCCCATCCGTCGCGAACAAATATTCCTGGAAGATCAGGTACAGGTTTTTCCTTGTGGTATTTTTCTTTACCAGTATGGTGATTATCTACACGCTGGGTTTTCAGCCCGTTTTGCTTGTCAAAATCGGGGCAATCTGTGATGGCTTACTTTTAACTCCTCTTCAAGCGATTTGTGTCGCGATTGGTCTGTTTTACATCCTGCCGCGAATTCTATCGCCTGATGCGGCCCGGATTTTGAAACCAAGCCGGCTTTTCCTTGTCGGCCTTACCGCCGCATTTATTGTCTTCGCATATTTCTGTATCTTCCAAATCCCAGCCGCCTTATTTACAAAATAATCCGCACGTATCTCGATGACATCACACTTAAAAAAGAGCCCCCCGGCTACGCCGAATATACCCCAAAAGTTTGCTCCCGTCTCATTCCGGGAGTTTGGTAATTAACTTTCTCTTAAGGCGTGACCAGGCGGCGAGGCGTGACGAAATATTTGACACAATCAGCCACTTGCTGTAATCGATTGTTTTATGGCTGGAAAATTGGCAAGAGAAGAAAAGACCGTTTCGGAAATGATACGCCTGTTTTGCCGGGGGCGTCATAAGCCCAAAGGCAGAGGACTTTGTCCTGACTGCACAGAGCTGCTGGCTTATGCCGGGGCACGCCTTGAGGAATGCCCCTTCGGCGAAAAGAAAGGCCCCTGCTCAAAATGCTCGATTCACTGTTACAGTCCCGCGATGCGAAAACGCGTAATTGAAGTGATGCGATATTCAGGCCCCCGGATGCTTTTACATCATCCGATTCTTGCCCTGCGGCACCTGCGTCCAAGAAGGACTCCTCGCGCCGGCAGAAAATAAACGAACAATCGCTGCAGCCCGCTGCCCGAAAAAAACCTCGAAAAACCCCTGACTTTGATGTATTTTGCAGTTGGATTAAAACCTTGAGCAGGTTATGATATGAAGCGGAAAATTAAGGAGTGAGTATTTGATATTAGGTGCGTTGCCCAATACTGCTAAAATACCCGTGAACGGTTACCCGGATTTTACCTGATAATGCATGAGCATTTATTTGTGTTCAGAAAACCTAATCCCGGCGAGGACCTTTCACGGATTCAATACAGCGCGGGTTTGTGATTTACGAATTAACATTTACGATTTATGATTTGGCTGGCGCTACGTGTGGTTTCAGACGAGTAATGCAGGTCGGTAAGAACAAGATGCTTATGAGGAGAGCGAATATGGATAGAAGAAGATTTATGTTGGGAACGGCGGCAGTTACGGCGGGCTTGAACGTTATAGCAGATAGTTCGGCGCACGCTGCGGATGCAAATAACGTGCAGCCGAATCATTCGTCGGGACTATTCGACAAGGTTTACGGCTGTATCGCAGGCGCCTATATCGGCTCTGCGATGGGCGTGCCGGTTGAAGGTTGGGACAAGTCAAGGATTGCGAGTAAATACGGCCTATTGCAGGAGTTTCAGTCGCGACGTGGTGCTCAGGCGCAGGTCTTGCCGCCCGGCACCACCGAAGACGGGATGGAACGCCAAAAATATATGTACCTGGCCATCATCGAAAAGCAGGACAGGATAACCGCCGACGACCTGGTCGGCACCTGGCTGAAGGTGATGAATAACGAAAAGCGGCAGGGTATGACGCAGATGACCGAGCAATTCGACAGGGACCTGATGGATATGGCCCAATCGGGCAAAGTCCCCGCGCGTCGGCTGGGCGAAAAGGGCTACGCCAATTTGAATGCACCGATACGCTGCTT